>Ga0206912_1184_pt2 | contig 12237 bp, 11 predicted proteins | sample Alteio_BWOrgHeat_75_FD_152933 | JGI IMG/M metagenome (GOLD analysis project Ga0206912, IMG submission 152933) | Enriched cells from forest soil in Barre Woods Harvard Forest LTER site, Petersham, Massachusetts, United States -... | ecosystem: Environmental > Terrestrial > Soil > Temperate forest >... | reverse complement strand
ACGGAAAGAACGTGATATGCGTCGGACAGCGATGGGAGCAGACATTTCCCCAACCCTTGAACTTCAAGAAGGAAAGCTACAAACTCGCTACGGTAATAATCTCCTCCTTGTGACAAACCCGGCAAAAACGGTCCTGAGCGTTTTGTTTCTGATGTGAGGCCGGTAATCCGAACCTCACGCAGATCACTCATCTCTATCATCTCGCCTCTTTCTAGGATTGCGCGACAATGAAAATTAAACGCCGGCGCAGCATTTGTTGCCCAGAGTGTCACCGCAGAACATCGCTCTGTTTTGAAAACTGCAGTCACCGTTTCGGTCTCATTAGTACTCTCCCAGTTAACCCCCAAAACTCCTTCGATAAGCCCCGCAGCAGCGATAATGAAATCTACCGCGTGAGTCAGATGTGTAAGAGAAAACGCCCTTTTCGCAGAGAGGTTCCACCGTCCTCCTCGTGGTCGGGAACCGACGTACTGAGCGAGGATACATGTTGGCTTATGACTCTGAAGCTTCTCGAGAAATGCTTCGCCACCATGCGAATAACGAAATACATGTCCCACCCGGATAACCAGATTATCCGGACAGCTTTCGATGAGAGGTTCTAGATTTGCACTAGTCAGTGCTGCCGGTTTTTCACAGAAGCAGTGTTTACCTCGCTTTATCGCTTCAGTAAGAACGCGTTCGTGCACTTCAGGCCAAGAACAACAGACCACACAATCGATATTGTTCCAGAAGGCAGGATCTTCAAGAGTTTCGGTAATCAAACAGTGCCCCAACAAAGAATTTTGCGACGCCCAATGGCGACCTTCTTCCCGATTGTCACACAAAGCAGCAAAGACAGAGTCGGTACTGAGAAGGGCAAGAAAGAGAGTTTCCCTGAAATGCGCTCCGATACCTACCACACCGACGCGGAGAGGAGTATTCATTTGATGGTTCTTTTGGGTGATGGTTTGTTTTCCTAGATATTAATCCAAACCGGCAGAAAGACAAGCTTTGCGCAAGTTGACTAGAGAAGCCTATTTTCATAAGCTAGAGCCATGTCAGGACATAATAAATGGTCAAAAATTAAACATCAGAAAGCGTCAACGGATGCCAAGAAAAGCAAAGTTTTTTCGAAGTACTCAAAGCTTATTACCAACGAGTCAAAGAAAGCCAAGGGTGACGTCAACTCCCCGGGCCTAGCCTTCATCATCGACAAAGCCCGCAAGGAAAACATGTCGAAAGATGTGATCGATCGTGCTGTAAAGAAAGGTCTTGGCAACGAAGCTGGTAGCATGGAAGCCAATACTTATGAGGCATACGGTCCGGGAGGATCAGCAATCATTATTGAGTCACTTACCGACAACCGAAACAAAGCGGCACAAGAGGTAAAACACATTCTTTCAAAGAACGGCGCCTCTCTGGCGGGCATCGGCGCCGCCTCATGGGCGTTCGAAAAGAAAAATGGCGAATGGATTCCTAAAATGACGGTTGATCTCTCAGACGAAGACTTGGTAACTCTCGAAAAAATCGTAGATGATCTTGAAGACAACGATGAAGTGCAGGGAGTTTTCACTAACGTTGAGTAGTATACTAGGTGCATGCGAATCATTTCTATTGACCCGGGTTACGAACGTCTCGGTATCGCCATACTTGAGAAGAACGGGGGTGAAAAGGAAAAACTGCTGTATTCGGATTGTTTTAAAACTTCCGCTAAAGATTCTTTTGAAATGCGGTTGGTTCAGATCGGCAGAGAGATTAAAAAATTGATTGAGGAATACAAGCCGGAAGCGCTGGCGATTGAAAACCTTTTCTTTGAGAATAACCAGAAAACGGCCATGCACGTAGCTGAAACGCGCGGCGTACTTATGTACGAAGCCGTTTCACACGGCCTGACTCTTCATGAATTTACTCCGTTACAAATAAAGGCTGCGGTGACAGGCTCCGGCCGAGCCGACAAAAAGGCTGTCATCTCTATGATTGGACGCCTAGTTGTCATTGAAAAGGAAATTAAGCACGACGACGAATATGATGCCATCGCCTGCGGCCTGACCTTTTTTGCAGTTTTCCACAGGTTTTGAGCCCAAAACTTGCATAAAAATAATAATCTGATAAAAAGTAGTGCATATGGATTATACAAACGACGACGCACTATTAGATCCGCTTGCCGATGACGCTGTTGAGGTAACCGATACTGATGCCGAAGGTGTTGAAGATACCGAGGACAACAGTATAGGGGTATACGACCTGACTGACGAAGGAATCGAAGAAGCTGCGTAATTTATAAAACAAAAAACGGCCCCGCAAGGGGCCGCTTTTTGTTTTACTTCATTTATCCATTCTTCACTTTGATTTTCAAAAACCGTCTCTTCCCTATCCTCAAATTTACGCTCTGTTCTATCTTGTGCTCCCGGTCTATTATTTTTTCTTCGGTTTCTACTACACTGATCGCCCCATCTTTCACCAATCTAGAGAATTCCGTCTTTGAATCAACTACTTTTTCTTGAAAAAGCACGTCTGCGAGCAATTCTCCTTTTGAAATCTCAACTTCCTGAGCATCGGTTGGCAATCCTCCTTTCTTGAAAGTGTCGATAAAATTCTTCTCCGCGGAGAAGGCATCCTTCTCGCTGTGATAGAGCTTCACAATTTCCCGGGCCAATCGCATCTTGCTGTCTTTTGGATTTGCCCCGCCTTTAATGGATTCTTCTATTTTTGCAATCTCAACCTGCGGCAAATCTGTGCAAAGAAGAAAATACTTTATCAAAAGATCATCTCGGACACTCATAATCTTGCCGTACATATCATTGGGAGCATCGGTGATGGCAATAATGTTTCCCCAACTGCTCGACATTTTTCGTCCGTCGGTTCCCTCAAGCATTGAACAAGTAAGAATGTCTTGCTCCTGCATGCCGTAATGCTTCTGGACGATTCGGCCGGCTTTCAGATTGAAAAGCTGGTCAAAGCCGCCAAGCTCTACATCGGCTTTGACCATCACTGAGTCATATCCCTGCATGAGTGGATACAAAAATTCTCGAAGCGAAATTTCTTCTCCATTATCAAAGCGTCCCTTAAAATTTCTTCGGGCGATCATTTGTTGAACGGAAAATGCTTCGGCAAGCTCGGTGATTTCCTGAAAACCCAATTTGGAAAGCCATTCGCTGTTATAGTGAAATTCGGCTTTTTTCAAATCAATGATTTTTCCAACCTGTTCTTTATATGTTTTCAGGTTTTTGTTGATTGCCTCAAGCTTTAACATGGGGCGCTTCTCAAGCTTGTCCGAAGCGTCCCCTATTTGTGCAGTAAAATCACCAACGATAAAAACCACCTGATGCCCCAAATTTTGAAAATCCCGAAGCTTTCGTAAAGGAATGGCTCTACCTATGTGAACATTCGGCGAAGTCGGATCAAAACCAAGCTTCACCCGAAGCTTGGTTCCAGAGGCTAGTTTTTTTTCGAGGCTTTCTTTGACCAAAATATCCTCAACCCCGCGAGTCAGTAGCTCCGCCTGCGATACGTCTTTCATGTGTATATTGTAATATATGTCGGATATTTGTGCTAAAATAGCTCTACAATGAAAGGCTTGAAAGATACTTTCCTCGCAGAAGTCCGTTATATCATTGGTGCTATCGACAATTTCGCCATTATGGCAATCAACAAATTCCGTAAGTTTTTTAAAAACCGCAAGTTCCGCCGCCGCGTCCTCCTCAACGCCCTTTTTGTCATACTCGCTATCGGCATTGTCTGTACCAGCATAGTCATGGTCTGGGCCTTCACCCTTAAAATCCCCGATCTTCAGTCTTTCGACCAGCGCCTTGTCTCCCAATCAACCAAAATCTACGACAGCACCGGAAATGTGCTCCTTTACGATTTAAGCTCACAGGTTCGCAGAACTGTTGTTCCTTATGATCAAATTTCCCAGAACCTCAAAAATGCCACTGTCGCCATCGAAGACAAAGACTTCTATAACCATGCCGGCATCCAGCCAACAGCTATTCTTCGAGCTTTTTTTGCTGATCTCTTTACTCTCAAGTTCTCACAAGGAGGTTCAACCATTACTCAGCAGGTAGTCAAAAACTCTCTTCTTACCAACGACAAAACCATCGGTCGCAAGATCAAGGAGTGGATTTTGTCGATCAAGCTGGAAAAAGTGCTCGACAAAGATTCAATTCTCAATCTATACCTAAACAACACCCCTTACGGCGGAACTATTTACGGAGCCGAGGAAGCCAGCCAAGCATATTTTGCCAAGCACGCAGCCGATCTTACTGTTTCTGAAGCGGCCTATCTTGCCGCCATGGCCAACGCCCCAACTTACTATTCTCCTTACGGTGCCCATCGCGACGCCCTTGAAGACCGGAAAAATCTAGTTCTCAAAGACATGCTTTCATCTGGCTACCTCACCCAAGATCAATACAATCAGGCCATGGCCGAAAAGGTGCAGTTCCAAAGCCAAGTAACGAACTCAATCAAGGCCCCTCACTTTGTTATGTATGTAAAACAATATCTCGAGGCCAAGTATGGAGATGAAATGCTCCAGCAAGGTGGCCTCAAGGTTATTACCACTCTCGACTATCCTCTTGAAGAAAAGAGTGAGGAGCTGGCAAAGACATACGGTATTCAGAACGAGAAGGACAACAACGCAAGCAACGTTGCTTTGGTTGCGATCGATCCTACAAACGGCCAGATCCGAGCCATGGTTGGTTCTCGGGACTACTTTGACACCGAGATTGATGGAAACTTCAACGTTGCCACCGCTCACCGCCAGCCGGGTTCTACATTCAAACCGATTGTTTACTCCGAAGCATTTTTGAAAGGATACACTCCAGATACGGTTTTGTTCGATGCCAAGACAGAATTCTCCACCTCATGCAGTCCAGACGGACAACCACTTACTGCCGGAGCCAACTGTTACAGTCCTGTTGATGATGATGACCAATTCCTCGGCCCGATGACCCTTCGAGACGCTTTGGCTCAGTCGCGAAACATTCCTGCAATCAAACTTCTCTACCTCGTCGGTATTCAAGACTCAATCAATCTTGCCAAGAGCATGGGCATCACCAGCCTTAGCACCCCTGATCAATACGGTCTTACTTTGGTGCTTGGAGGCGGCGAGGTTTCCCTTCTTGAACTTACCAACGCGTACGGAGTCTTCGCCTCAGGAGGCTATTTAAGCCCAGAAAGTAGCATTATTTCTATTCAGGATGCTCAAGGCAACACACTAGAACAGTTCTCCACTTCTACCACTCAAGTATTGCCAACACAGATTACTGACGAAATTTCAGATATTCTAAGCGACAACGTTGCCCGAACTCCCGCATTCGGCGCCACATCACCTTTGTATTTCCCAGGAAGAGATGTGGCCGTTAAAACCGGTACCACCAACGACTATCGCGACGCCTGGGTTATCGGTTATACCCCACACATCGTTATCGGCGCATGGGCAGGAAACAACGACAACACTCCAATGGCCAAAAAAATCTCTCGATATCTCATCGTGCCCTTCTGGAACGAAGTAATGAGTTGGGAACTTCCGCGTGTTCCTGTTGAAACCTTCCCTGCACCAGCTCCGGTAGACCCAAACACCAAACCAATCCTCAAGGGCGACTGGCAGATGTACGATGCCAATGGCAATCCGAACGTCCACTCTATTCTCTATTGGGTAAACAAGTCCAATCCTACCGGCCCAGCTCCGACAAATCCTTATGCCGATCCACAATTCAATTCATGGGAATATGGCGTACAGCAGTGGCTGCAGCAACACATGCCCAACTTACACGGCCCGGTTGGAGCTACCTCTACCGTTCCTATTCTTCCCCCAGTCACCACCACTCCGATTGTCTCCGACTAATCTCAAAATTCTAAACCGCTTACACAATAGTAGTAACGTGAAGCCCCGCTTTCTTAAGCTCATCCAACAAAGCATCCTTCTTGCTATAAATGGCTGTACGCAAATACGGGTTGGTACGAAACATCACCGTCCCTTTTCTAATATTTATTTCTTCTGGCATAACATCAAAAGTGGTCAGTTCTTTGACGATTCGGGCAATAGTAAGCTTGTCTTCTCTTGGGTTTTTAAATTTCTTAAACCTGTCTAGATATGATCCGATGTTTTCCATTAGGTATATAGCTATTACCTACTTGTTCATTGGCATTACGATATATACAAAGGTTTTATCAGACACCCCGCGCATAGAAAGCGGCTTATTTAAGCCATTAAATCCAAGCACAATACTGTCTGCTTCGAGTGCTTGAAAGGCATCAGTAATATTTTTGTAATTAAAGCTTATCTCCACGCTTTCGCCAGTAAGGCTTCCTGCGAGATTATTCAAACTCTCTCCAATGTCATTATTCTTCGTTCTAAGCTCAAAAATTTTTTTAGATGGAGCGATGTTCAAAGTAACCTTATTAAACTTGTCAGAGAAGACATTAGCCACCTTGAGACCATCCACAAGATCCTGTTTCAAGATAATAACTTCTGTCTGGGAAGCTTTGGGGATAAGGTTGTGATAATCAGGGAAAACTCCATCGATAATTCGTGAAGTAAGATAAATGTCTCCAATAGTGAATGAAAGTTGGTGTTTATCGATTCGAAGTTCAATATCATCACTCTTTCCATCTAAAATTTTTACTATCTCAGCCACATTCTTAAAAGGAATAAGGATTGAGGAAAAATCTAGTTTCTTTTTAAGCGGAACTTTCTTTTCTGCCAACCGAAAGGCGTCTGTAGCGGCAAAAACAAGCCCTTCTTCGTCTGAATAGACATACACACTTGATAGTTCGGGCTTCATACTTGAAATAGAAGCGCTGTACCATACCGATTTAAAACCTTTAACGAGATCCTTGGCTGAAATAATAATCTTCTTCTCCCCTTCTATATGAGGAATGATTGGAAATTCTTCCGTAGGGAAACACTTAATAACGGTTGAGTGTCTGCTTGTTGATACTTTTAGATTACCTTCTACTTCCTCGATAGTAATATTCTTTTCATTTTTAATATTAGATAAAAATGTATAGAGAACTGACCCTGGAACAGCTACCACACCTTCTCTATCTACTTTCACAGGTATAACTACCTCGATACCTAAATCAAGATTAGTGGCTTTAATAATAAGCTGGTTTTTTGAAGCCTCAAGATACACACATTTAAGTACCGGTAGGGTAGAATTCTTGCTGGTTATTTTTTCAGCATACCCTATCGCTATTTCTAATTTTTCTTTTAAGCATTCGACTTTCATGTTTGTATCTTTATTTTTTTAATTAAAACCTTCTTATTACTATTATATATGTGGATTTGTGGAAAACTTTTTCTACCCTTATTCTTGAATCTTATTTCATTTTTACTTACTGTCTTCTTGGGGATAATTTAAGAGTAACTTTATCTCCTTCTTTTTCTATCCCCGCAGTCTCCCCGATTGTTCTACATCTTTTCCACACGCTACTCCCACTCTTTTCCCCATCTTTATCCCCAGCACCCAATTAATTTTAATCTATATGAGTGCTCGGATCTGACTAAGCTCCTGAACCAGTCGTTGGTTGCTCTTGAGCTCATTCTTGATCTTCTCGCAGGAGTGGATGACGGTAGTATGGTCACGATCGCCCAGCTTCTGTCCGATTGAGGGATAAGAAACACTGAAATCTTCACGGAGAATGTACATGGCAAGCTGGCGGGGTTTTACCACTTCCTTCCTGCGGCTTTTATCGTAGATGCTGTTCTCCTCTATATTATAGAACCCTGCGACAATCTTGACCAAGTCTTTAACCGAAAGGTTTTTAGCCGGCTTTGAGGTATTTTTGATGAGGCTTTTAACGTCCTGAAGGGTCAATTCCTTCTCTTTTAGCTGTGTCTGGCAGATTATAGAGTTAAGAACACCCTCAAGTTCTCGGATATTACCCTCAACTGAGACTGCTAGGTAGTCCAAGACATCTTTGGGGATGGTAATACCTCCCTGTTGAGCCTTGGCTTCAAGAATCGCCAGTCGTGATTCATGGTCTGGCTGCGGAATATCCACCATCATACCTGCTACGAAACGTGATTTGAGGCGATCTTCAAGATTTGGAATGTAATTAGGGTGCTGATCTGAAGAAAAAATGATCTGTTTGTTGTTTTCGTACAGAGTATTGAACAAATGGAAAAGTTCCTCCTGTATTTTCTCCTTATTTGAGAGAAACTGGATGTCATCCATGATTAATACATCATATTTTCGGTATTTTTCCTTGAACTGGGCGATTTTATTGGAACCAAATTGAAGAGCATTTACATAATCTTGAGAAAATTTTTCCGAAGTGACATAGAAAACCCTTTTTTCACGATTAGAATTTTTTAATTGATTGCCGACAGCCTGCAAAAGATGGGTTTTGCCGTGTCCGGTGTTGCCGTAAATGAAAAGTGGATTGTAAACGACCGGCTTCTTGATGATGGCCTGTGAGGCCGCGTAGGCCAGCTCATTGAATGGACCGACGATAAAGGTATCAAAGGTGTACTTGGGGTTAAGATTGTCTTCCTTGTTGATATAGAGCTCGCTTAGAGGCAATTCTTTGTTTGATGGCTCAACCACAACACCTTTTGGTGCCACAGGGAGATCCTTTTTCTTTGAGCTGTCTTCTTTTGCAATGACATATTCTACCGAGCGAATGTTTTCAGAGTGCTCTCGAAGAGACTTGAGAATTGATTTATGGTGCTTATTGAGAAGCCAGTCTTTCACAAAGTGGCTTGGAACGGAGACGAAAACTACGCCGTCTTCCTGTTTTGCTATAAAAGTGTGGCGAAACCAAGTGCTGAAAGTAGCTTTAGAAACTGTTAACTCGACTTCAACGAGTACGCTGTCCCAAAGTGTCTTGTTATCCATGGCAGTCATTATATACTTCTCAAAAAAATGGAGAACTTGTAAAAAGTTGATAAGTATGTTGATAAGTTGTGGACAAGTTTTCTCTGTGTTATAGTAGGACACATGTCACAAACATATCAACCTAAAAAGCGAAAGCGAGCAAAGGCCCACGGCTTTCTCGTTCGAAGCAAAACTGTCGGCGGCAAGCGCGTTATCAAGCGACGCCGACAGAAGGGCCGAAAGAAAGTTACTGTCTAGCTTTTTTGCCATGCTTCCCAAAAAGCATCGAATAAGCAGAAAAGAATTCAGTAGCGTCCTTACTAAAAGCCTTTTGCGTCATTCCAACCTTTTTTCTTTGAGGGTTGGGGCGCTCTCTCCTGACAAAGCGCCCCATCTGGCCGTAGTAGTCTCCAAAAAAGTATCCTCTACAGCAGCCGGAAGGAACCTCCTCAAGCGAAGATCGCGGGATATTTTTCAGAAACTCATTCCACGATTGAAACCGGGAACCGCCTACATTCTTTTTTTTAAAAAGGAAGCGGCCAGTCTCTCATTCTCAAAATTAAAAGAAGGCATCGAAGCACTATTCACTACACATGGAAAACTTTCTTAAAGCAATTTTTTATACCCCGCTCTACAATGCTCTGGTATTTATTATCCAGAATATTCCCCATGCAGATCTCGGAGTAGCTGTTATTATTCTTACGATTGTCGTTAAGCTCATTATCTTCCCTCTCAATCTTAAATCAGTTAAGACTCAGGTGAAGCTCAAGGAATATGAACCCGAACTCGCTGAGATCAGTTTAAAATACAAAGGAAACAAAGAAGAGCAGGCAAAGCAGACGATGCTTTTTTATCAGCAGCACAAAATAAATCCTTTCGGCGGCATTCTTCCGGCTCTCATTCAGATTCCCATTTTGATCTCGCTGTATTCAATTTTTCTTCGATCAGGCCTTCCAAAAATTGATCCAACCATTCTCTACCCGTTTGTTCACCTGCCTTCAATGGTGAATATCCAGTTCCTTAACCTTTTTGATGTTTCTAAAAAGAGCTTATTGCTAGGCATTATTGTGGCTATTAGCCAACTTGTTCAGGTTCAGCTTGTTATGCCGCCTGCGAAGAAAATGGATAAAAGCGCGGCGCCTTCCCTCAAAGATGACTTTGCCAGAAGCATGAATCTTCAGATGAAATACGTCCTTCCCCTCTTCACTGCATATATCGGCTATATTACTTCCGGTGCAGTTTGTCTTTATTTTATAACCAGCAATCTTTTTGCTATCGGTCAGGAAATTTACGTTCGAAAGACAATCAAGAATAAGAAGTAAGAAGAAATAAAAAACGCCCCGTACGGGGCGTTTTTTATTTCTTTGTTGAGGTCGCGGTAGTTGTTGCTACAACCGGAGATGGTAACCGAAGTCCCCACAAGGTCAGATCATTTTTGTTGGTAAAGAGCAGATAATCTTCAGTTGAGTCGAGTGTAAGGTTTGTCGCATCAATATCTTGTCCCGAGAGGTCGGCCAAAGGCCCTACGCGGTTTGCTTCTCCTGTAGTGAGATTGATTTTCCAGATTGAATCAGAGAATGAAACCAATCCTTTGTACCAATCATCCGGATATGTTGCACTCGGAATTGATTCAGGCACTGCACAGAATAATACAGAGGAGTTTTTATTGCTCCAGACGCATTTTTCCGGAAGCGTTTTAAGGAAAAATGGTTGAGTGCTATGGCTCGCTGGTTTGAATAGTGAAAGATCAAGAGAGTTGTCGGAGACATCACTTTGTCCTACTAGTGCCAATGAAAGATCTGGCGAGGCTAGAACAGTAAGTCCTGGAATATACCCAATGAAGTTGGTGAATTTTCCTGTGCTTGGATTAAGAAGATAACTATACCCGACTACATTTGCAGAGGGCTTGGTTGTAAGTAAAATTTCATTTTCGTTGGGCCAGGAAGATAGCCATTCTCCAAGCGGCGATGACCAAGCCACTGCTTTGCCGGAGCCGTCTAGGTTGGAAATAATCCCCTGGCTGCCGTTAGAAGAGTTTTTCACCAAAGAGAATATTTCTTTTTCTGCTGGATCTTCAGCAATAAAACCGATGCTGTTGGAAAGGGGCACGGTACTCAAGGTTCCATCAGCACTTGAGCTCGCAGTCTTATTTATATGCCCATAGTAGGTTGTGATAGTTTCTTGGTCGGTGTTAAGGATTTTTTGAAGAACCAAGGAGTTTCCGGATCCATCAAACAGCGCGTTGTAGACTTGTGGGAAGGTTGTGATTGAAGCTTTGGTGGAAATGAGGGTGCCTGTAGCGGTTTCAAATACCTGTCCTGTGGCTCTGTCCATGTAACGAAGGAAGGTGCCATAGATGTTCACTACTTTTGGCTTTGCTCCTTTGAAGGCAATAACTGATGTTGTGGCTACCACGCGGTCAAAAGCGGTTGCTCCGGCAATCGGCGTAGTGGTGATATGGCGAAGCAGCGGAATCTGTTCGACTTGTATGGTAGTGGTACCTCCTTCGGTTACCTGATTTGGTACGTCGACGACAGTGTTTGTTGTTCCGTTTCCTCCCCCGCTTGGAGCGCCGCCTTTTCCCCCTCCAAAGAGATTGCTGAAAAAGCTGAGCGGGCTGGTAGAGTATGGAGACTCGAGAGACTTCTGGTTAAGGTAATAATAGAAACCGAATAATCCGCCAAAGACAATAAGAGCGAGGACGATAACGGCTATTATAATGAGTTGTTTGCGAGACATGGGCTACGCTTATTGTACTAAAAAAGATCGGTTTCGTCTTATTGTTTTCCGTACATGTAATTGTACACGGCGGCATTAGCTCTGGCATAGGTATCAAGCTGTGTTGGAGAATTAAGCGTAGGAAGGAGGTTAAAAGCTTCCTGATAGTTATCAGTTTCGGTTTCCCCTGTTCTGTTTCCTACGGTAACAACGTTTGTAGCGGCACGATAGACAAGAGAATTATAATAATCTGAAGCTTTGAGATCAGTGCCTGCAAAAACGGCACTTTCATTTTTTTCAACTAAATTTTCTACAGCATCTAGAGTATCCACACTTGCTTCCGAGGGGTTTGCATCAGTCTGGTCAATGTCGTTCAGTGCGGAGGTGTAATCGGCCAGCGGCGGCGGCGTGGCAAGAGTAGTGTCTGCTGGCGGTGTAGTGGCTGGAGGCGGAGTGACGGTTATTGTACCACCGTTTGGATTTAGGGTATTGCCTGTTACTGTCGGATCATTTGGATTGGGAATGTTTATAACATTAGGATTCGGAGAAGAAATAGAAGTACCGTTTTGAAAATTAACCGTAGTTTGGGTTCCATTTAACGTTTGAGTTTGAGTGACTGTGTTTGACGGCACATCCGGCGTTGTCGCACTCGGACTGGCCACATTCTGGTCCTGCGACAGGGGAATGGTAATCGAGGTGCTCACAAGATTGGGATTGA
>Ga0206912_1227_pt1 | contig 12362 bp, 15 predicted proteins | sample Alteio_BWOrgHeat_75_FD_152933 | JGI IMG/M metagenome (GOLD analysis project Ga0206912, IMG submission 152933) | Enriched cells from forest soil in Barre Woods Harvard Forest LTER site, Petersham, Massachusetts, United States -... | ecosystem: Environmental > Terrestrial > Soil > Temperate forest >... | reverse complement strand
TCCGCTGCGGGCGCACTCACGTCAGTTGAGTCGGGATAGCGGGACCAGCCCCATTGGATGTTCGATGTTGGGCGTTGGATGTTGGATGTTCTGTCTTTTCCCTCAGTTCTGCCTTTCCTCTGTTCTGCCTTTGACACTCCCCTCCCCACCGCCTAGCCTCGCGCGCTATTTTTATGAAGAAAGTCATCGCCACTACCGAAGCGCCCGCTGCCGTCGGCCCCTATTCCCAAGCCATCGCCGTGGGCGATCTGCTTTTCGCCGCCGGCCAGATTCCCCTGGATCCTTCCACCGGTGAGATCGTCGGTGCCGACGTCACCGCCCAGACCGAACGCGTCTGCCAGAACATCGCCGCCGTGCTCAAGGCCAACGGCATGACCTTCACCAATGTGGTCAAAACCACCGTCTTCCTCGTTGACCTCGCCAACTTCGCCGCGATGAACGCCGTCTACTCCAAGTACTTCAGCGAGCCGTACCCCGCGCGCTCCACCATCCAGGTCGCCGGCCTCCCGCGCGGCTCGCAGGTCGAGATCGAGATCATCGCTTCCGCCGCCTGAGTTCCATGAAAAGCGCCGAACTCCTCGAACTCTTCCGCTCCACCAACGCCCTGCTCGACGGCCATTTCGTCCTGCGCAGCGGCTTGCATTCGCGCCAGTACTTCCAATGCGCCCTGCTCCTGCAGCACACGCAGATCGCTGCGCGCGTCTGCGGCGCCCTGGCGGAAAAACTGCGCGACATCCCGGCCGAGCGCGTCATCTCACCCGCGCTCGGCGGCATCATCGTCGGCCACGAAGTCGCCCGCGCCCTTGGCAAGCCGCACATTTTCGCGGAGAAGGAAGAAGGCAAGCTGGTCCTGCGCCGCGGCTTTGAGATCAAGCCCGGCAGCCGTTTCATCGTCGCCGAGGACGTCGTCACCCGCGGTGGCCGGGTGCAGGAAACGATCGACATCGTCCGCTCCCATGGCGGCATCGTCACCGCCGTCGCCGCCGTCGTCGACCGCAGCGGCGGCAACCTGCCCGACTTCGGCTGCCCCTTCATTTCCCTCACCCAGCTCAACGTCGAAACCTTCGAGGCCGACAAGCTCCCGCCCGATCTCGCCGCATTGCCAGTGACGAAGCCAGGCAGCAAGTAGAATCCAGCCGGCACCTTCGCCGGCAACAGCTTCAGGTCATCGGATCATTTCGCGGCGCGAAGCTCCAAGCGCTTCTGTTTTGCCGCGAGAACCTGCTCCGCAGCCCGCAGTGCGTCCACCGGCGCCGCCGACCCTGACGCCGCCTGCCGATCGATCGAGGCCTTCTTCTTCTCTTCGATGGCTACGATCCGCTCCTGCCACGTAATTTGTTCGGCTTTGCTTTTCGAGGAATCCCGGCTGAGCGCATAAAGTTCGAGCGTCGCATCCAGAAGCTGCTCTTCGGTGGCCTCGCCCAAATCATACTGCTTTTTGGTGTATTCAACGATCTGCGTCAGGAGGGCGAGCCGCTGTTTGACGAACGCGTCGACGCTCGCTGGCGTTGATTTCGCATCGTCTGCGAACAATGGCGAAATCTGCAGGAGAGCAAGGACGAGGAGGATTGTCGTTTTCATCGTGGTCTTCGTTGATTCCGGTTTTGCCATTCAGACGCGACGAACGGCGAAGTATTCGACCGCATCCGCCTGCGTCTGGCAGGTTTCATCAAGATGGAGAAAACGCAACGTCCTGAACAAGGTGTCCCCCCATTTTCAAGACTCACAGGGGGTCTGCGCTCCCGCCCTCTTATGCCAGGATCAGACGTGCTGAAGAGAAGGATGGCGAGCGCGAAATGGAAAATAGGATCGATGAACAGCGGGACCGGAGACGAGTTGGCGCATCACTCCCGATCCAGAGTAATCGTGCCTAATCAATCCTAATCGAAGAGGAATTCATTCTGATCTGTTTCGACTGTGACAGCTTGTCACCCCATGCAGCCCCGGAATGCCAAATTACACATAAAGAGCACCTGCCCAACATTCGGCCACACGTGGCTTGCGCCAGTCCGGCTCCCGCCTTATGTCTAACGCCCCTTAAAAACCGTCCACATGATCAATTGGGTCCTGAAGAAAATAGTCGGCTCGAAAAATACGCGCCTCGTCAAGAGCCTGCGGCCTCTCGTCGTCCGCATCAATGAGTTGGAAGTCCAGCTCCAGCGCCTGAGCGACGACGAGCTGCGTGCCAAGGTCGCTGGGTGGAAAGAGCGCCTCGCCAAGATCGAGGACGAGAACGAGCAGCAGGTGGTGTTGCACGAGATTTTGCCCGAGGCCTTTGCCGCCGTGAAGAACGCCGCGCGCCGCATGACGGAGCGGAAGGCCACCTTCAACGTCTGCGACCAGCCCTACACCTGGGCCATGGTGCACTTCGACGTGCAGCTCATCGGCGGCATCTGCCTCCACCGCGGAATGATCGCCGAAATGGCCACCGGCGAAGGCAAGACTTTGGTCGCCACCCTGCCGCTCTTCCTCAATGCCCTCACCGGCAAGGGCGCGCATCTCGTGACCACGAACGATTACCTCGCCCGCCGCGACGGCGAGACGATGGGCCAGCTCTACAGCTTCCTCGGCCTCACCACCGGCATCCTCCAGCACGACCAGTATCCCACCGAACGCCGCGCGCAGTACTATTGCGACATCACCTACGGGATGAACTCGGAGTTCGGCTTCGACTACCTGCGCGACAATGGCATGGCCACAAGCAAGGAGCAGCAGGTGCAGCGCGGCTACCACTTTGCCATCGTCGATGAAGTCGACTCGATCCTCATCGACGAGGCGCGCACGCCGCTCATCATCAGCGGCCCGGCCACGGTCTCCACGCACCAGTACGATAAGTTCAAGCCGCTGGTCGAGCAGCTCGTGATGAAGCAGACGATGCTTTGCAACCGCCTGGTCTCCGATGCCGAGGAGCTTTTCAAGGCGGGCAAAGCGGAAGAAGGCGCCCGGCTCATGGTCAAGGTGAAGCTCGGCCAGCCGCGCAACAAGGGCTTCCTGCGCATGCAGGAAGACCACGAGCGCCGCAAGGCCATCGACAAGATGGAACTCTCTTTCTACGGCGACACGCGCAAGGAGGAGTTTTTCGCCCTCAAGGAAGAGCTCTTCTTTACCATGGACGAGCGCGCGCATGAGGCCGACCTCAGCGAAAAAGGCCGCCTGTTCATGAATCCGGACGATCCCGATACGTTCGTGCTGCCGGATTTGATGACGCAATTTGCCGAGATCGACCAGACGCCCGGCCTGACCGATGCGCAGAAAATCGAGGAGAAGCAAAAGCGCCAGGCCTACTGCGACCACCAGAGCGAGCGCATCCATAACATCTCGCAGCTCCTCCGAGCCTACTGCCTCTTCGAGAAGGACGTCCAGTACGTCGTCGAGGACGGCAAGGTCGTGATCGTCGATGAATTTACCGGCCGCAAGATGACGGGCCGCCGCTGGAGCGACGGCCTGCACGGCGCGGTCGAGGCCAAGGAGAATGTGACCATCGAGCGTGAAACGCAGACGCTGGCCACGATCACCATCCAGAATTACTTCCGCCTCTACTACAAGCTCGCGGGCATGACCGGCACCGCGGAAACCGAGGCCAACGAATTCAGCGACGTCTACAAGCTCGACGTCGCCGTCATCCCCACGAACCAGCCTTGCATCCGCAAGGACATGAACGATTTCATCTACAAGACGCGCCGCGAGAAATTCAACTCGGTGGTCAAGGAGATCGTCAATGCGCACGCCCGGCAGCAGCCCGTGCTCGTAGGCACGGTGAGCGTGGAAGCCAGCGAGGTGCTGAGCCGCATGCTCAAGCGCGAAAAAGTGCCGCACGCGGTGCTGAATGCAAAGTACCACATGCAGGAGGCCGAGATCATCTCGCGCGCCGGCCAGCCGGGCAGCGTGACGATCTCGACGAACATGGCGGGCCGCGGCACGGACATTAAGCTCGGCCCCGGGGTGACCGAGGTCGGCGGGTTGTACGTCATCGGCACGGAACGCCACGAATCACGCCGCATCGATCGCCAGTTGCGCGGCCGCTGCGCGCGCCAGGGCGACCCCGGTTTGTCCCGTTTCTACGTCAGCTTTGAAGACGATCTTATGCGCAACTTCGGCGCCGCCGATCGCATGACGAAGATGATGGAGCGCTTCGGCCTCGAGGAAGGCCAGGAACTCGAGCATCCGTGGCTCAACAAGTCGGTCGAAACCGCCCAAAAGCGCGTGGAACAGCGCAATTACATGATCCGCAAGCGGTCGCTGGATTTCGACGACGTCATGAACAAGCAGCGCGAGGTGGTCTACTCCTTCCGCAACGACGCCATCAATTCCGAGGAACCGCGCCCGCTGCTCTACGAGGTCATCGAGGAAGCGATCCCGGCCAAGGTCATGCTCTTCCTGCCCGAGGACGGCGAGGATCATAACCCGAGCGGCTTGCTCCACTGGGTGAACACGACCTTCCCCATGGGGCTCACTGCCGAGGCGGCCGCCCTGGACAAGAAGACGCCCACGGAAATCGGCGAGTATCTCGTCGGCCTCATCAAGAAGACCTACGAACTGAAGTGCTCGCACGAGCCGCCGGAAGCAGTGCGCTATCTCGAGCGCAATATCATTCTCAATGCCGTGGACCGGCTGTGGCAGGAACACCTCTACGCCACCGATGCCCTGCGCGAAGCCGTCTATCTTCGCGCCTATGGGCAGAAGGATCCGCTCGTCGAATACAAGACCGAGGCCTACGACATGTTCACCGAGTTGATGACCAACATCAAAACCGAGATCGTGCAGAACCTCTTCCGCTCGACGGCGAACCTGGAAGCCTTCGGTCAATTCCTGCAAAACCTGCCCCAGTTTCTCATCAGTTCCGACGAGACCGGTACACAGCAGACGCAGAGCACCGGTGCGGACCGACCCGCTGGAGTTCGACAGAATCCGCCTACTCCCGCCACGCGTGCCCTGGAGCCCAACGGCTCTTCCGAGCCTTCCATGGACGAAGCGCTCACGGCCAAGCGTACCCCCGTGCGCGAAGCGAGCAAAGTCGGCCGCAACGACCCGTGTCCCTGCGGCAGCGGCAAGAAATTCAAGAATTGCTGCGGGCGGACAGCGTAATAATACGCAGTAACTCCGAGGGTAACTGGCCGAGTTATAAGCTTGGCCGTCTCATTGTTACATTCGCGTATTATTTTCCCTTGCGCGTATTAGTTGATGGACTAATTAATAGCAATGTCCAACACCTCACCTCGTATCGTCCACCTTAAGTCGTTGCTCGCGCTCGAAGAAAAGCGCGAGGCCCTCCAACGGCAGATCGACGAGATCCATCAGCAGATTTCGACTACCCGGGATCAGATCTTCAGCCAGGCATCCTCGGCGGCCACCAGCGCCGTTCGCAAAGTGGCGTCGAAAGGCCGCACCCAGCGCGGCGCACTGAAAGCCCAAATCCTTTCCGCCCTCGAGACCGCCGGCCACGCGGGAGTGCGGGTCACCGAGCTGGCCGAAAACCTCGGCACCAAGGCCGCGAATTTGCACGCCTGGTTTCACGCGACCGCCAAGCGGATGCCCAGTATCATCAAGGTCAAGGGCGGCCACTACCGCCTGAACGGCAATGGCCACAAGCCGGCGCCGGCCGCGGCTCCCGCCAAAGCGGTCAAAGTCAAAGCCAAAGGCCGCAAGGCGGGCAAAGCGAAGCGCGGCGCCTTGTCGGAAAACATCCTCGCGGCCTTGAGCGGCGCGGGCAGCAGCGGCATCTCGATCAAGGACCTGTCGGAAAAAGTCGACAGCAATTACCGCAACGTTGCCGTGTGGTTTGCCACCACGGGAAAGAAAAACGCGAAGATCAAGAAAGTCGCGCCCGCCACCTACAAGCTCGCCGCTTAAAGGCAGCCGCCTCAACTAGCAACGTTTCCATGGGGATGCCAGCCACGCTGGCGTCCCCTTTTTTTCAATAGACGTACGGCTCGGGCAGCTTGAAGGCGTCCTTGATGATGTGAAACGAGGGTTTCTCACCCTCGAAGACAATCTCGACGATATCAAAGCGGAAAAGGATCTCGGGATGGCCGAGGAGTTCGAGCCAGGCCAGCGCGCCGCGCGCGATGAGCTTCTGCTTCTCCCGCGTGACCGCTTCGGCCGGCGAACCAAACGCCAGGCTGCGCCGCGTCTTGACCTCCACAAAGACCAGCGTATTGGCCGCCTTGTCGCGACACACGATGTCCACTTCCCCGCCATGCGGGGCGCGGAAGTTCCGATACAGCACCCGATAGCCGTGGCGCCCGAGATGGCGCGCCGCCAGCCGTTCCCCTTCCCGGCCGAGCCACTGGTCGGGATCCTCTCCCTCCTCAGGCGAACGGGAACTCCGCCTGCTGGACAGGGAGAAAAGATCGGCGATGAATCGGACAAGGCCCATGCTGCTTGAGTTTAGCGAGGTGCAGCTCAGTGCCATAGCCTTTATGCTGCGCAAATTCGTAGCCGGGGTGTCGCTGGTCCATTTCCACCATGATGCGGTCCCGGGTGACCTTGGCGATGACGCTCGCCGCGGCGATGCTGAAACTCAAGGCATCGCCCCCGACCAGCGCCGTCTGCGGAATGGGAAATGGACGCACCGGCAGCCCATCGATCAAAACGTGATCCGGCGCCGTGGCCAGCGCGGCCACCGCGCGGCGCATCGCTTCGTGCGTGGCCCGCAGGATATTGATCCGGTCGATCTCCTCGTGATCGACCACGGACACTGACCAACAAATCCCGGGGCGCGTGGTCAGTTCCGCGTAAATGACCTCCCGCCGCCCGGCGGAAAGCTTCTTCGAATCGTCCAGCGTTCCATGGCGAAACCGATCCGGCAGAATCACCGCTGCCGCCACCACCGGACCAGCGAGCGGCCCGCGTCCGGCTTCGTCGATTCCCGCGATGAGTACACAGCCACCCGCACGCAGTTTGCGTTCGTGGCGCAGGCCGCAAGGCATCGCGGCGGGAACGGAATGGGTGCCTTAGGCCGCGGTCGTCGCAGCCTTCTCGCGGACGGCCATCGCCGCCTTGCCCGTGCGCTTGCGCAGGTAGTTCAGCTTGGCGCGGCGGGCGGTGCCGGCGGTCTCCACTTCGACCTTCGCAATGCGGGGCGAGTGAACCGGGAAAACACGCTCCACACCCTCGCCGTAGCTGATGCGGCGGACGGTGAAAGTCTGGTTGATGTCCCGGCCCTTGCGGCCGATCACAATGCCCGCGAAGATCTGCACGCGCTCCTTGTCGCCTTCCTTGACGATGGTGTGTACGCGTACGCTGTCGCCCACGTTGAACTTCGCGGTCTCTTTCTTGAGTTGCTCTTGATTGATTTTGTCGATGATGGTGGGCATGGCGGTGGCTCCAGTATGGATGGTGGAAAAAGGGACGGGAGTAATAGCTTGATTCCGGCGCAGCGCAACCCAATTTTCACGCCTTCTTTACCTTCTCCCACCGAACCGCCTCCACCCATGGACGACATGATCGATCTCCACAGCGACACCTACTTCATGGGTGAAGCCCTGCGGCAGGCCCGGCGCGCTTGGGAACAGGAGGAAGTGCCCGTGGGGGCGATCATCGTGCACCAGGGTCAGATCATCGCCCGGGCCTGCAACCAGGTCGAGCTCCTGAAGGACGCCACGGCCCACGCCGAAATGCTGGCCATCACCCAGGCCGAAAGCGTCCTCGGCGACTGGCGGCTCACGGAATGCGATCTCTACGTGACCAAAGAGCCCTGCCCGATGTGCGCGGGCGCGCTGGTTCACGTGCGCATGAAGCGCGTCATCTTCGGCTGCCCTTCCCCGAAGGACGGCGCGGGCGGCAGTCTCCTCCAACTCCTCCAGCACCCGCAGCTCAATCACTCCTGCGAAATCACGTCTGGCGTCCGCCAGGACGAATGCGCCGCCATGCTCCAGGCGTTCTTCCGCGAACGGCGGACTTGAGAGACTGTGAAAAAAATAGGGGAGGGCCGCGCGAAATAGTAAAACCGGCAGAAGCTCCAGATCGCGATCGCCAGGAGTGCGGCCGTGCGCCACGTCGGCGATTCGCCGGGCAACAGCGTCGACGCCAAAACGCCGGCCAGAAAGAACAGCGCCCCTTTCATTTTTTATCACCTTGGGGTTGGTCAAATCGGCGATGACAAATGATTGCAGACGCGCTCAGCGCTTCGACGGTTTTCTAAAAAGGCGACGCGGAAAAAAGCAGGTCGTCGCTCCACGGAATCGAGGATCGCACACCCTCATCCCAACCTCTTCGGTTCCTGCCCTGCGCAAGTTCCACCAGGATCAAAGCCAGCGATCCCCAACCGATTCCATGTCCCGATAATCGGTCTGTGGAAGGTTGGGGATCTCGCTGACCTGAGATATTTACTTACTTGACGTGTCCGGAGACGAGCTTGGTCATCTCGAACATGCTCACGCTTTTCTTGCCATTGAAGACAACCTTCAACGCGTCATCGGCGTTGATCTGGGTGCGCTTCTTCGCGTCCTGGAGCTTGTTCTTCTTGATGTAGTCCCACAGCTTCTTGGTCAGATCGGTTCTGGGCAGGGGCTTGGAACCAACGACTTTGGCGAGGGCCTCATCCGGTTGAACGGGCTTGAGGAAGGCGGCGTTAGCTTTACGAGCGGGAGCTTTCTTTTTGGTAGGCTTGGTAGGCATGCGCGCGATAATATGATTCGCCCTGCGGAGCGCAACCCATAATGCGACAATTGCGTTAAGTTATACAATTGACTGTCGCCGCTTATTCCATCAGTAGTTTTCCATCTATGTCCACAACCCCATCGATCGACCAACTCAAGCGAGCCATCACCATTTCCGAACAGATCCAAAAGCTGGAATCGGAACTGGCCTCGATTCTCGGTGCGAGTGCAAAAGTATCGGCCCCCGCAAAAGTGGCTGCGGCTGCCGTTAAAACCGTAAAAACCCGGAAGCGCGGTTTGTCAGCGGAAGGTCGGGCGCGCATTGCCGCCGCGCAGAAAGCGCGGTGGGCGAAGGTGAAAGGGACGGCCGTGGCGGCTCCGGCGGCACCGAAGCCCGGCAAGCGCAAGGGCAAACGCAACCTGAGCCCCGAGGCTCGCGCGCGCATCGTCGCCGCAGTCAAGCGCCGCTGGGCGAAAGCCAAGAAGGCCAAGTAAACGCGCTCGCTGAGCGAATCAGCAATGAACATCGTCATTCGCCCGTACCAAACGGGCGACTTGGAAGTTTTGCGGCGCATCACCATCGAATCGTTTGATGGCGTGTCGTTCGACCAGATCGTGGAAAGCAAGTTCGGCATTCTCCATGGCCACGATTGGCGCTGGAGAAAGGCCAGGCACATCGAAGACGACCTGAACTCCAACCCCGTCGGCGCCTTTGTCGCCGAGGCCGAAGGCCAGATTGTCGGCTATATCACCACCCAAATGGACCGCGCCGCCGGCAAGGCGCGCATTCCCAACCTGGCCATCACCGCCGCCGCCCGCGGCCAGGGCTTGGGCCGCAAGCTCCTGCAACACGCGCTCGATTATCTTCGCCGGGAAGGCATGGCTTACGCCATGATCGAGACCATGGCTGGCAATGCCGTGGGCGAACACCTCTACCCCTCTTGCGGCTTTGTTGAAATCGGACGACAAATCCACTTCGGTATCCAATTGTGAACCTTCCCTCCCGCCCGTTGAAGACTCTTTTCCTCGCCCTCACCCTCGCCGGTGCGAGCCTGCTCACCGGCTGCGCGCATGACGATGCCGACAAGCCGTGGCACAAGAAGGAACCCAAGTGGTACCAAAGCGATATGGATTCCGAGGACCGCTCGTTCTTTCTCGGTTCGTTCCTCGACAACAACGGCGGCGGTCACTAGGCAGCGTCGCTGGCTTCCAGGGAACGAAGACAGCAGTCAGCGCCTAGCGGGGTAGATATGCTCCGCACGATTCCCGCACCACGAGGCGGGGGCTCAGCAGCATGCTGCGCGCGGGCAGCGTGGGCTCGCCAATCCGTTCCAGCATCGCTCGAAATGCGGTGACGGCGATATCACGGCACGGCTGGTGAATCGTCGTCAGCGTCACCCCCAGCAGGGTCGCGTACTTGACGTCGTCGAAACCCACGACCCGCACATCGCCCGGGACTTTCCATTTTGCCTGCTCGAGCGAGCGCAGTAACACCGCCGCCGTATGATCGTTGGCGCAGAGAAAGGCGTCCCATTGGTGTCCGGCAATGAGTCCGCGGACAAATCGCACATCTTCCGGATCTCCCATCTGCACCCAGTTCCGAGGGACTTCGCACCGATGACGCACCAGCGCCTCCCGGGCACCGGCCATGCGCGCCTCCACCGTCGGCGCGGAGTGCGGACGCGCGACAAAAGCCAGGCGCTTGCAGCCGAGCTTGATGAGGTGCTCGGCCAGCAGATAGCCGCCCGCGATATTATCGACGCCCACGAGATCGAAATCGCTGCGGTTGGGAAAGGACACGACGTCCCGGTCCAACAACACCACCGGTATCCCTGCCTGGCGCAAGGTTTCGCCCAGTCGCCGGCTCACTCCCTCGCGCTCTCTGGTCAATTCAAAAGGCGCAAAAAACACCCCGCTGACCCGGCGGGCAATGAACTGTTCACAAAGCTCCGCGGCATGCTCCAGGCTCAAGTCTCCATCCGGCCGCGGCGCCGCCGAGCCGCCCCACAGGAGGCTGTATTCATGAACGCGGGCCAGACTTGCGAGCTCACCGGCAATCAATTCGAATATCTCCGTACTGCCCAATCCCGGGATCAGCAACGCAAGCTGACGCGCTGCGGGCGGCAGCCCGGCCGACGCCCGAATATAAGTGCCGGAACCAGCGCGACGCTCGATCAGCCCGTCCGCCTGCAAATCCTGCAGCGCCCGGGCCACCGTCGGTCGCGATACCCGAAATGCTTTCACTAACTGCGCTTCGCTAGGCAGCCGCGCCGCAGACGCGTACTTACCCGCGGAAATATCGGCAAGGAGCTTGCGGGAAATGAGGCGATGCTTGGTTTCTGAGGGCATGATAACTGCCACTTTGGTATTGGCAGGTCGACAATCTGCCATGACAGCTTTTCCGCCAAGCTGCAATACCTCGATTGCCGCATCCCTTTCGCACCGCCATTCTTTTCTCCGCTCACTCGTCGTCCCATCCCCCACCTTTCACGAACTGGTTGCCCCGTCAGAATTCGCCACCTCCATGAAGATCCTCCCCATGATTGCCGGACTTTCGCTCTGCGCCACTGCGACCCCCGCGGCTGAGCCATTCCAAAAGACCCTCACCAGCGCCCGCCTCGGCGTCCATGTCGATACCTGGGAGCAAAGCGGCCATTTCGGCGGCGCCAAAGGGCCCGCGTGGTCCGTTCGCAAGATCACCCTCCACGGCGGCAAACAGGAAGGCGTCGACATCGTCATCATTGATAATGGAGCATTAAAGATCAGTGTCATCCCCACCCGCGGCATGGGCATTTTTTCCGTTACCAGCGGCGATGTGCGCCTCGGCTGGGACTCGCCGGTGAAGGAAGTGGTCAACCCTAGCCACATCAATTTGCAAAGCCGCGGCGGCCTCGGCTGGCTGGAAGGTTTCAACGAATGGCTCGTGCGCTGTGGCCTGGAAAGCAACGGCCATCCCGGCACCGACAAATTCATCAACAACGTCGGCGAGGAAGCCACCATGGACCTCACCCTTCATGGCAAGATCGCCAATATCCCCGCCAGTGAAGTCGAGGTCATCGTCGACTCCGCGCCGCCATTCCGCATCCATCTCCGCGGTCGCGTGGACGAGCGCATGTTTTATGGTCCGAAGCTGGAGTTGCAGACCGAAATCTCCACCGAGCTGGGTTCAAAAAGTTTTCGCATCCAGGATGTCATCACCAATCGCGGCGCGCAGGAACAGGAGTTCGAGTTGCTCTATCATACGAATTACGGCCGCCCTTTGCTGGAGGAAGGTTCCACCTTCCTCGCCGCCGCCTCGCGGGTCACCCCGTTCAACGATCATGCCGCCAAAGACATCGCGCACTATCCGGAGTACGCCGCTCCCACGCCGGGATTCGTCGAGCAGGTCTATTGCCTCCAGCCCATCGCCGACCAGGACGGCCGCACCTTGATCGCCCTGCAAAATAAAGCTCACGACCGCGCCGTCTCGCTCACCTTCTCCGTCAAGGACCTGCCCTACGTCACGCTCTGGAAATACACCAACGCCGAAGGTGAAGGTTACGTCACCGGCCTGGAGCCCGGCACGAATTTCCCCGCCAACCGCCGCATCGAACGCCTCCACGGCCGGGTCCCCAAACTCGCCGCCGGTGCCAGCCACAGCGCCACCATCGACTTCACCATTCACACCACTGCGGAAGACACGAAGCGTCTCGAGGACCAGATCGCCGCACTGCAAGGTGAGGTGAAACCCGTCCTCGATGAGACGCCGGAGAAGAACGACTG
>Ga0206912_1191_pt1 | contig 12426 bp, 14 predicted proteins | sample Alteio_BWOrgHeat_75_FD_152933 | JGI IMG/M metagenome (GOLD analysis project Ga0206912, IMG submission 152933) | Enriched cells from forest soil in Barre Woods Harvard Forest LTER site, Petersham, Massachusetts, United States -... | ecosystem: Environmental > Terrestrial > Soil > Temperate forest >... | reverse complement strand
GGTGCTTTTCGCCCGTGGCGGATAGCATAGCGGCTAATAAATAAACTTGTGTTGGCCTATGCTTCTGAAAAAGATGTGTAAGGACATCTCTATCCATCACATTCACCAGTTCAAACGGACCGTTTGAACTTACCGCGTGGCCATCAATTGCATGGATATCTGAAGCTATAACCTGGTTCGCGCCATATATATCGCGCAGTTTCATTACCAGTTCGGTACCAATTTGCCCGTTAGCGCCTATCACCAATATCTTTTCACTCATACAATTTCAGTTAATGGCGCAAAGGTAAAAAATTGGCCGGAATGAACGTTGTTTTAAGCAATCGGATGCAAAATATGAGCCATCTTTTACAATTGTTGCACACTGAAATCAAAAAAAATCCGATATTTGCCATTCAAGTACATAATTATTAATTAACAATTTAAAACAATGAAGATCGCAGTTGTAGGCGCCACAGGATTAGTTGGCACTAAAATGTTGCAGGTTCTTGCAGAACGCAACTTCCCCGTTACAGAATTATTATTAGTCGCATCAGAAAAAAGTGTTGGTAAAGCAATCACTTTTAAGGGTAAGGCTTATCAAGTAATTTCTGTTGAGGATGCGATAAAACAGAAGCCCGATATTGCCATATTTTCGGCAGGGGGCAGCACTTCATTGGCCCAGGCCCCGCTTTTCGCGGCGGCAGGCACTACGGTAATTGATAATTCATCAGCATGGCGCATGGACCCTACCAAGAAACTGGTGGTACCCGAAGTTAATGCCGATGTGTTAACCGCAGACGATAAGATCATTGCCAACCCAAATTGCTCAACCATACAAATGGTAGTGGCCTTAAAGCCATTGCATGACCGTTATAAAATTAAAAGGGTGGTGGTTTCCACCTACCAATCGGTAACCGGTACAGGTGTTAAAGCCGTCGACCAGTTAATGAACGAGCGCGCAGGTATTGACGGACCTATGGCTTATCCGTACAAAATTGATTTGAATGTTTTACCTCATATTGATGTATTCACCGAAAACGGCTACACCAAGGAGGAAATGAAAATGATAAAAGAAACCCAAAAAATAATGGGCGACGACAGCATAAAAGTTACGGCTACTACGGTGCGTATACCCGTTATGGGCGGTCACTCCGAGTCGGTTAATATTGAGTTTGAAAACGATTTTGACCTGGCCGAAGTAAGAGACCTATTAAGCAAAGCGCCGGGTGTGGTTGTTACCGATGATGTAGCCAACCTGAAATACCCCACGCCGCTTGACGCGCACGATAAAGACGAAGTTTTTGTGGGCCGCATCCGCAGGGATGAGAGCCAGCCGAAAACATTGAATTGCTGGATAGTGAGCGACAACCTGCGCAAAGGCGCGGCAACCAACGCGGTACAAATTGCCGAATATTTGGTGGCTAAGCATTTGGTGGGGCAAGTGGTGGAAGCGTAAGCCCCCCTAATCTGCCAATAAGCGGAGGAACAATTATTGAAAAAGGGATAGCTAGTTGGTTATCCCTTTTTTATGCAAAAAAATCTTGGTTCTTGCTTCTTGTCTCTTGATTCTTCACACCCACTGCCTGCGGCACCTTAACATAATACCCAGTACCATCGTAAACCCGTTTGCGCGGATGTTCTTTACAGGCATCGCTGCAGCAGCCGTCCATGGCGGTGCCGCATTCGTCGCATTGGGTAAAGTGTTCGTTGCACTCAGGGTTGGCACAGTTGATCATTTTTTCGGTGGTTTTACCGCAGTTATAGCAGGTGGATATCGCTACCGGGTTAACGCTGTTCACCTCGACAGATAAGCGGTTATCAAACACATAACATTTTCCTTCAAAATCTTCGCCGCCGGCTTCCTTGCCGTATTTAATAATGCCGCCGTGCAACTGGTAAACATCAGTAAACCCTTCGTGCAATAGCAGCGCCGATGCCTTTTCACATTTAATACCACCGGTGCAATAAGTAACTATTTTTTTATCCCGGTATTGGGCAAGCTCGTTTATTTTATCGGGGAAATCCCTGAAATTCTCTATATCAAGCGTAACCGCGTTTTTGAATTTACCCAAAGAGTGTTCGTAATTTGAGCGCACATCCAAAATAACTACATCCTCATTGTCTTTCATCGCCAAAAACTCTTTTGGATCCAGGTGTATGCCGGTCTTTTTCTGCGGGTTGATGATATGCGGGTCGCGCAACCCCGAATGCACAATTTCTGATTTATAACGTACGTGCATTTTTATAAACGAGGGTATAGCTACCTCATCCACCTTAAAATCAATAGCTGCAAAACGCGGGTCGGCATGGAGCGTATCCATATAAGTTTTACAAGCATCCGCAGCCCCCGACACGGTGCCGTTCAACCCTTCTTCGGCAACAATAATGCGCCCGGTAAGGTTTAGTGATTTGCAAAAAATTAAATGATCGGCAGCAAACAGCTCCGCATCCGATATTGTTGAATAACAATAGTAAAGTAGTGTATTATATTTTCCCATAAATCATTGATACCGCTGCAAACGGTGTTAAATGAGGGGCAAATATAAAAATTAGTTATTGAAGATTAGAGATTAGTGAATTACTGGTGGCAATTTTGAGGTTAATAAAGCGACAGGCCTAATCTTTAATCTTCAATAACTAATCTTTAATCTTAATTTCGCAGTCTTAAATTATCAAATTATGTATAACACATTACAGCCCGTTTTACAGCAGGAACTTGCCGCTATTGAAAGCGCCGGTTTATATAAAAGGGAACGGATAATTACCTCGCCACAGGGTGCTGACATTACTGTGCAGGGAGGCAAACAGGTTATTAACTTTTGCGCCAATAATTACTTGGGGCTTTCGGGCAACCAACAAGTAATAGATGCCGCTAAAGCGGCGATGGATACGAATGGGTATGGCCTATCGTCTGTGCGGTTTATTTGCGGAACGCAGGATATACATAAAGAGCTGGAAAAAAAGATAGCCGAATTTTTAGGTACTGAAGATACCATTCTTTACGCCGCCGCCTTTGATGCCAACGGCGGGGTGTTTGAACCCCTGTTTAATGAGCAGGACGCCATTATATCCGACGAGTTGAACCATGCTTCCATTATTGATGGCGTGCGCTTATGCAAGGCCCAGCGCTTCCGCTACAAGCATGATGACATGGGGGACCTGGAAGAAAAACTAAAGGAAACTGAAGGCTGCCGCCACCGCGTAATTGTAACTGACGGCGCGTTTTCTATGGATGGCACCATTGCGCAACTGGATAAAATCTGTGCCCTGGCAGAGCAGTACAACGCCCTGGTAATGATAGATGAGAGCCATTGCTCGGGCTTTATGGGTAAAACAGGGCGGGGTACGCATGAGTACCATAATGTAATGGGTAAGATAGATATTATTACCGGTACATTAGGCAAGGCTTTGGGCGGTGCGTCGGGCGGGTTTACTTCGGGGCGCAAAGAAATTATTGATATGCTGCGGCAGCGTTCGCGCCCGTATTTGTTTTCGAATACGCTGGCGCCTGCCATAACCGGGGCATCCATAGCCGTACTGGATATGCTGAACGAAACCACCCAGCTGCGCGACAAGCTGGAGAGCAATACCCAATACTTCCGCGAAGCGATGACCGCCGCAGGCTTTGATATTAAGCCGGGCATACACCCCATAGTTCCGGTAATGCTGTATGATGCCAAACTGGCGCAGGAGTTTGCCGCCAGTATGCTGGAGGAAGGCATTTATGTGATCGGTTTTTATTACCCGGTGGTACCGCAGGGGAAGGCACGTATCAGGGTGCAAATATCTGCAGCGCACAATACAGAACATCTGGATAAAGCCATAGCGGCGTTTACCAAAGTGGGTAAAGCGTTGCAGGTGATCAAATAATAAAGATAGATTCTGTAAATTTGCAGGGCAAATACATTATAATGCAACAAGCTATAGACCAATACACCGCCGAAATAAACGCATTCTCACCTGCCAATGCGGACCAACTGGAAACGTTCCGTATAAAATTTTTAGGCACAAAGGGGATAATTAAAGACCTTTTTGAACAGTTTAAAACCGTTGGCCCTGATGAGAAACGCACCTTCGGCAAAGTATTGAACCAATTCAAACAATTAGCCGAAGCTAAATACAATGCGTTAAAAGAAACTTTCGACTCACTACTCACCACTCACAACTTACACCTCGACATTACCCTGCCCGGCGATGGCTTTCAAACAGGCTCGCGCCATCCGTTGTCGTTAGTGAGGAACGAGATCATTGATATTTTTAAGCGCCTGGGCTTTGTGGTTGCCGAGGGCCCCGAGATAGAGGACGATTGGCATAACTTTTCCGCCTTAAATTTCCCTGAAGAACACCCCGCCCGCGATATGCAGGATACCTTCTTCATCAAAAAAATTAACGGTAAGGATGATATCGCCCTGCGCACCCATACCTCATCGGTACAGGTGCGGATGATGGAGAACGGCAAGCCACCGTTCCGCGCTATTATGCCGGGGAGGGTGTACCGCAACGAGGCCATATCTGCCCGCGCGCATTGCTTTTTTCACCAGGTGGAGGGTTTGTATGTAGATGAAAATGTATCCTTCGCCGACCTCAAGCAAACCCTTTACCACTTTGTACAGGAATTATACGGCGAAGGTACCAAAGTGCGTTTCCGTCCGTCATACTTTCCATTTACCGAGCCATCGGCCGAGATGGATGTTTCCTGCACTATTTGCGGGGGCGCGGGCTGTAATATGTGCAAGTACACCGGCTGGGTAGAGATATTGGGCTGCGGCATGGTTGACCCTAATGTGCTGGAAAACTGCGGCGTCGACAGTACCCAATATACCGGCTTCGCTTTTGGTATGGGTATAGAAAGAATTGCCAACTTAAAATATGTTATACGCGATCTGCGTTTATTCTCTGAGAACGATGTTAATTTTTTAAAGCAGTTTCAATCAGAGATCATATAAAATGAAAAAACTGGGCATAGCGGCTATACTCCTGTTAAGTTGTTTCGGCTGCGCCAAAACTGGCGACCTCGTGCCCAATGTTTCTGTAAATTTCGTGATGTCGCTTACCGATCCGCGGCTCAACGCCCTGCATAATACCGGCGGCGCGGTATTGATCCCCGGCTATGGCGTAGCGGGTTTGATACTGTACCGCGAGGCGGATGGCAGCTATGCCGCTTACGACCGTTGCAGTGCCTACCAGCCCCAGAATAAATGCGCCGTAAACCTCGATAATCCATCGCTAACCTGCACCGACCCCTGCAGCGGCGCTAAGTGGAGCCTGGAGGACGGTACGCCCGTTAAGGCCCCCGCCGTACAAGCTTTAAAGGCGTATGCGGTAAATGTCAGTAATTTTGAGATATTTGTATCTAACTGATTCATGGAAGCCGATAAAATAAAAGACAGCATTAAACGGGCCGCGCAGGAGCTATTCCGAAAATTTGGGTACCATAAAACCAGCGTTAACGAAATTGCCAAACGCGCCAGGATAGCCAAGGCCACTATCTACAAGTATTTTAACAGCAAGGAAGCCGTGCTGCATACCCTGCTCATGGACTACATACGCGTGAGTGTTGACGACTTAATACTAACCCAAACCCCCGAAATGGACGAGGAGGCTTACCTGGCCAACCTCATCATGAAAACCTGCCGCTTAAGCTATACCGTATGTAACGAGTTCATCGGGTGGGATTTTATACGCGAGAGCGCCAACTCGCAGGAGTTTTTGAAGAACCTGAGCAACGAACTCGAAGAGATGCTGCTGGCCTCGTTTACAAGGATTACCGAAATACGCAAGAGCGAAAACTACCAGCGCCGCCTGCGTTTCCTCATAAAATGCAGCAAGAGCATTGTGTTTAGCTTTGCCTTTACTTCCGTATCCGACTCGGATGTGCGCAAAAACTTTGTATCCTTCCAGAAAGAAATATTGCCTTATTTGGTTAAGGCAGCGATAACTATTTGATGTGCGCCTGCCTGCCGCAGGCAGGGATGAGTGTTTTGTTTCACGCGTGTGTGAAACAGATGAAACACGTGAAACACTATTTTGTCGTAACTTATTGAAAAATAACATCTTACAAAGATCGAGTGAAACAAGATGAAACAAGGTGTTACGACGTATTCGTCTGGGTATTTATGTGTAATTTTATTTTATTACATTGATAATAAAACAGTTACAAATAATTCTGATTTGACATTGTGAAACAAAAAAGTTTACAGAATAACCCGTGCGGGCCGCACTAGCGGAAGGGAATATTATTTCTGCGCCATAGAAGTAACAGGCTTGCTTTCCAGGTAAAGCGTATCGGGGTCAAAATCAATATATTCGTTCCATTGTATAATACCATCGGCAGCTTTCACTTTTTTGCAAAATGCCTCATCTTTTAATGGCTCATATACCGGGTAATTCAGGTAAGCGCTCAAATCAAACTGTTTTATCTCCTTATTGGTAAATGTAAGCAGCAATTGATAGTTTTCTTTGTAGGCTACCTTTAATACTCTTGGATTCATATTTTTACTTTAAAGGATCAATTTTAAACACCGCATTACCAGTTACAGCCAGTTCCCAATCGGCCATTAAATCTTCCTGGTGAATTTCTATCCACGCCAGTAATAATTTTTCTTTGTTAGCAGGCAGCGAGCCTTCCAACAGTTTACCGTTAGGTATTTCGTACACCGCCTCCAATCCGCTATATTTAACGTGAATGTAAGGGAGTTTATGTTGCTTTGTATCCAGGTAATACATGGCAACAATTAAACCATAAAACATAGAAATAACCGGCATATTTAATTTTTTATAAAGATAAAAAAAATATAAGTTAAGGTATTACAGTTTTTTCTCGCCTTTGTTGGTGATTAGGCCCAACATTTTGTTATTTTCCTAAACCCGGCGTTCACGGAACGTTCACACTCAAAACCGCGAACACTTTTATTTGCTGGTTATCAACCAATTAAAAAAATGCCATCGCCAGCCCTGCCTAACGGCAGGCAGGCGCTGCCCCACTCTTACCACCCTACCCCAACAATTCAATTTTTCCCGAAACAATAACAACCGCTAATTCGTATAAAGGAAAAAGGCTAAGCAATTGCAACAAAAATGTGACAAGAAGTTAAACCTTTTAAAACTACTACAGTCATACCAAAATCATGAAAACATAACTCCTTAAAATTATGAAAACATTAAAGCTCACTTTGATTGCCGCGGTACTGCTGGCCGTAGGCTCATGTAAAAAAACCGACACCTCAACCGGCGCGGTAACCGCCGATATTGCCACCGATATGGCCGCCGCTTCGCTTTCGCAAAACTCCTTCGGCCTTACTTCGGTAACCGATAATGTTGGGGTAAACGCGCAAACGCTTAACAGTATTCATACGGGTGGACAAGTAATTAACGGGGTTGGCACAAATGCCACCACAACGGCCCAGGCCTGCGGCACCACCGTTGCCGATAGTGTTAGCAATTCGGGTTCCATTGAATCGGTTACTTTCAGCTATTTTATAAAGTACCTGCGCACCTTAAACTGTAACACCAGCAATCAGCCGGATAACCTGGTAAACTCCATAACGTTTCATGGCAATTATGATAGTCCGCGCCTTACCTCAATGGATGCGGGTACGGCCAACTTTACCATAGCCGGTTTAACCACCAACGCTACCAACTTCGTACTTAACGGCGAATACATCCGCAAAGGTTCGTTTACCTCGAAGGTTGACACTAAGGCCAGCGGCGCCAGCAGTGTAGATATTAAGGTTACCAACCTTATGCTAAGCAAACCCGGCCGCGCCATTGTTAGCGGTACCGCTACCATTACCATAAGCGGCACTTCGGCCAAAGGCACATTTAGCTATACCGGTACTATAACATTCACCGGAGGCAACACCGCTACTTTAACCGTTGGTACTGTGGTGTACTATATTAACCTGGTTAACGGTACATTTCATAAGTAATAAGATATGAGTCCCGATAGCTATCGGGACTGCTAACTACAAAGCGCCCCTATGGGGCGTTTTTGTTTTGTATAACCCATTAATCAGCACTAAGTCAAAAAAAATAACGAAAGTGTTATGCAAACATTTTTATCGTTATAATCTTATATTTGTAACCTTTATTAATAAGAATTTAACCAAATGGAAGAGTTAATCCGTTTACTGTTTATCATAATAGCCACCCTGTATATCGTCAGGGCCATTGTGCGCTGGTTATTACCTATGCTTTTCCAGGGCATGGTAAACAAAGCGCAGCAGCAACACCAAAATCAGCAGCAAAATTATAAAACGCGCCAAAAACCCACAGGGGGCATCAAGGTTGACTATGTACCCGAAAATAAAAAAGGTAAATTTCCCGACAACGAAGGCGAGTTTGTTGATTATGAAGAAGTAAAATAAAATGGTACCCGGCGGTGATATATTTAAGCCCAGGCGCAGGTATGGCAATATGCCCCGGCCTATTTTGCTTATTATTACCAACTACATTGTATGCTGTGCCTTATTTACCCTGGTTACCAAAACAACCTGGTTCTTTTGGACGGTATTGATACTGCTGGCCGTATATAATTACTACAACATCCGCCGTAACCGCGAAGAATACAACAAAACAAATATTATAGCGTCCGTTATAAGCGCTGTTGGTTTGGTGCTGTTCTATTTCATTGCCCGCAACGGTTTATAAAACCTTTATAACATATAATTCCTAATCTCCCGCAAATTTCTATTTTTGAGCATTAATTATTATCCACTTTAATAAACTCAGGATGAATAACTGGTTTAAGCGCAATGGCATTCACTTCGCCATTATCGGAATTTTTTTAGTGCTGTGCTTTCTATATTTTACGCCCGCGTTCCAGGGAAAAACTTTAGGGCAGGCTGATGTAACCGGCGCCCAATCGGCCGCTACCGAAATAAATGCCTACAAAGCAAAAGACACCACCATATTATGGACCAACCAAATATTCGGCGGTATGCCCGCGTTCCAGCTTTGGGCGCCATACAAGGCCAATATAACCACGCATATTATTCATGTGCTAAAAGTTATTTTCCCTAACCCTATTGATACGGTTTTACTGTTATTGTTGGGTGCTTATTTCCTGTTTATTGTATTGAAACTAAATCCGTGGCTGGCCGCGGCGGGAGCCATTGCTTTTACATTTTCGTCATATAACATTATTTACCTGGTGGCGGGGCACTCTAACCAGGAGTATGCCATAGCGTTTTTCGCGCCTATACTGGCCGGTATCATATTAACCTTACGGGGTAAATACTTGTTGGGAGGATCGCTCACCGCGCTTTTCCTGGCGATGGAGATCAGGGCGAACCATATACAAATGACCTATTACCTCATGCTGGCCATATTGATATTGGCTGGTATTGAGTTATATCATGCCATTAAAACCAAAACTGTTTCTGCTTTTTTAAAATCATTAGCATACCTGGGCGGTGCCTTATTATTGGCTGTCGCGGTAAATGCCTCTATCCTATGGAGCACCTATGATTATGGCAAAGAAACAACCCGCGGACAATCAAACTTAACCCAGCATACTACCGAACCCAGCACAGGTTTAGCAAAAGATTATGCTTACCAATGGAGCCAGGGCGTTGGCGAATCGCTTACTTTTTTAGTGCCCAATGCCTATGGCGGCGGAACAGGGACAGAGGCGCTTGACCAAAACTCGGAAACGGCAAAAGCCTTTATAAACAAAGGCGCCAGCGAGGACCAGGCTGTACAAACGGCCAACAAGATAGCCGGTGGGGGCCTACAGGGCCTGGGAACCTACTGGGGCAATAAACCCAACACCAGCGGCCCCTGGTATTTTGGGGCGGTAATTTGTTTCCTGTTTGTGCTGGGGTTATTGATCGTTAAGAACCGAATTAAATGGTGGCTGCTGGCTACAGTAATATTAACCATGCTCCTTTCCTTCGGCGGCAACTGGCCCTACGTGTCCGATCTTTTCTTTAATTACTTCCCGCTTTACAATAAATTCAGGGCCGTTGAATCTATACTAACGGTTACAAGCCTTTGCTTCCCCATACTGGCCTTCCTAGCCATCAAAGAAATTATTGACACGCCGGATAACGCGGCAATATTCAAAAAACTAAAACTCGCCCTTTATATTACCGGCGGCTTACTCCTGGTGCTGATTTTATTGCCCGACCTTTTTTTAAGTTTCAGGGCAACAGACCAGGCCGCAGGCGTAACCACGCTTACACAGGCTTTAAACAATGATAATGCTTTGGCGGCAAGCGTATCAAGCGCGATAGTAAAAGACAGGATAGGCCTTGAACGCGCCGATGCTATCCGTTCATTAATATTTATAGTTATTGCTTTTGGCGTATTATGGGCCTTTATTAAGCATAAGATCAATGTTACCATACTTTCGGTAGCTTTCCTGGCTTTGATATTAATTGATATGTGGCAGATAGATAAGCGTTACCTGAAGGATGAGAATTTCACCGAAAAACAGGAATCGAACCAGCCGCAGCCGCGTGAATTTGAACAATTTATATCCGGCAATACTGACCCTGATTTCCGGGTGTTTGATGCAACTGCAACTATTAAGTATGATATGTTTAATCCCTTTTTCCATAAATCACTTAGCGGATACTCTGCGGCAAGGCTAAAACGTATTGATGAATTGATCGATAACCAGTTTACCAAAACCTTAAACCATGATGTTTTGGATATGATGAATGTTAAATATATCATCTATGCCGATCCTAAAACACAAGCTTCGAGCATGCACATAAACCCGACAGCATGTGGCCATGCCTGGTTTGTAAAAAGCGTTAAATATGCCAAAAATGCCGACGAGGAAATGCTTGCCATCAGCAGCTTCCCTCCTAAAGATGAAGCTATTGTTGATAAACAATATAGCAGTTTGATCGATACTAAAGCGGTAAAATTCGGGGTTGATACCAGCGCCACTATAAAACTGACGCATTATAACCCTGACGATATGGTTTATACAACCAGTTCATCCTCCTCACAAATAGCCGTATTCTCTGAAGTTTATTATAATAAGGGCTGGAAAATGTTTATTGACGGCAAGGAAACACCGTATTTCCGTGCCGATTACTTATTGCGCGCGGCGCAGATCCCGGTGGGTAACCATACAGTAGAATTTAAGTTCCACCCCGTATCTTATTACGCCGGCGAAGATATCTCGTTTGCAGGTTCTGTTTTGCTGGTACTGGCATTGGGGTATGCGGGGTATGCGGAGAGTAAGAAAAAGAAAGTGGCTAAAGCTTAGAAAAAGCGGCCCGAATATCGGGCCGCTTTTTTTATTTTCCACCGCGTCATTGCGAGGAACGAAGCAATCTCTATACGTGCAAATCAACAAGGGACATGTTTGCCTGGAATGCACTACAAAAAATAATTTATCTTATTGACTGTCCTATGTAGAGATTGCTTCGTTCCTCGCAATGACGTGTAGAATAAAAATATCAATCATTCGTCCTCCTGTTCTTCAACCAATACCACCCCAAATTAAAAGCGATAATTATATGATTAAAAACGGTTGGCAATAAGCCATAGTACTGTCTCATAATATCAAAACGCTCGGCCAGGCTTTGGCGATGCCTTAGTTTCGACATCCCCCCTACCTGGTATTTGGCCACGTACTGGTTTACGTTAACTATTTTTTTGGCTTTTTTAACTGCGCGAAGTATCCAGTCGATATCCGCGCTTAACTGGTACTTTCGGTTATAAGGCTCAACCAACGAGCGTTTAATGTAAATGGCCTGGTGGCTTACACTCATGCCATATTTAAAGCTTTTCCAGTTAAGATCACCGGGCGCGGCGTGCCTTCGCCGACCGAGGTTATTTCCTTTCGCATCCATCATTTCTGTTTCGCCGTAATAAATATCCGCGTCATCAGTGGTAGCAAAAACATGGGCGACAGTTTGGTGCGAATAAAACTCGTCGCCCGAATTCATGAATAAAACATAGTCGCCGGTTGCAACGGATAACCCTTTATTCATAGCATCATAAATACCTTCATCCTTTTCGCTGATCAGTTTGGTAATATGGCCCCCGTATTTTTCTATTACCTGCAAAGTGCCGTCGTTCGACTTTCCGTCAACCACTATATATTCAATACCGGTATAGGTTTGCCCAGATACCGAAAGCAGGGTACGCTCTACATCGTTCACATTATTGTAAACTACGGTTATAACCGATAATATGGGCCTGCCTTCGCTCATTTACTTAATATTGATTGATAAACCTCTATATATTGTTGGGCAACTTTTTCATTAGTATAATTTTCCAGCACTTTTTGCCGGGCTTTTGCTGCCATTTCTGTAGCATTGGCAAGGTGCAATACTTCATGTAATCCCTTAGCCAGGTCGGTAGCCGACATCAATTCGGCCAAATAACCATTTTGCCCATGATTTACCATTTCGGGTATTCCCCCGGTATTAAAAGCCACAACCGGCGTTCCGCAGGCTAATGCTTCCATAACCGTATTGG
>Ga0206912_1180_pt2 | contig 12436 bp, 19 predicted proteins | sample Alteio_BWOrgHeat_75_FD_152933 | JGI IMG/M metagenome (GOLD analysis project Ga0206912, IMG submission 152933) | Enriched cells from forest soil in Barre Woods Harvard Forest LTER site, Petersham, Massachusetts, United States -... | ecosystem: Environmental > Terrestrial > Soil > Temperate forest >... | reverse complement strand
TGTTGCAGGCGTGCCCGGTGCCACTCCCGGCTCGCCGCAGTACCTCGCCGCTGCGCCGCAATTCGATGTCGGCAAGATATACGAACGGGCTGGCGACGCGGTGAACATTATCAGCGACATTCAATACGAACACGAGCGCCTTTTTGGCCAGAAGATGCCGATACCGCCCAGCGAGCTAATCAAACAAGCGGATGCGCATCGCATGGACCCTAAGACGTATGCGGAGCGCACGTTTGGCTGGCAGGCGAAAAGACAGGAAATGGCAGCAGCCGAGCAGAAACGCCACGACGATCAGATCAGGGCCGACGAGCGCCGCATAGTTGCGGAACGCCTTGGCTCTAACCCGGATATAAAAGCAGGCGTCGCCTCGAAGTGGTCGGACATTAGCCGTGCCCGCGCCGCCAACCAGATACCCGACCCGCTGAGCATGAACGAAGAACAACGCAGGGTCGCTACCCGGCAGATGATCCGCAAAGACATTCAGGATTCAGAATCGCAGGGCGTGTAACTACCACAGTCAACCATATCATCGGCGAGTACCACAGACGGTGAGTGAACCAGCTTAGTTACTACATCTAATGCTTCCGGGAGGGCGGCTATAAGTCGCATTACGGAGGTGCGTTGTGGGGTTCTTCAGTTCACTGTTTTCTGGCTCAAATCCCGTGTTGGCCAGTGGTATGAAGCAGGCCGGACAGACGTCTCAGTTTAGCAACACCCTTGGACAAGGTCTCACATCGCAGGCGGGCGGCTTCTACTCCGATATCTTAGGTGGCGACATGAGTAAGATCAGCAAGCTAATCGCGCCTCAGATAGGAACGATGACTAAACAAGGCCAGCAACAGAAAAAGACGATGGCAGAGTTCGGCACCCGCAGCGGTGGCCTGTCGTCCAAAGGCCAAACGGTGGACGATTCCACTCGCGCAAATATTTCCAACGCGATAGCCACGTTGACCGGCCAAGCAGCCGGGGCCGCAGGCTCCATGGGGACCAGCCTGATCGATACGGGATTGAAGTCGCTCGGAATGCAGGTGGACATGTCGCAAACGCAGATGGATAACTGGTCGAATTCGCTCTTTGGCAAGGGCATCACCAGTGCTATGGCGACAGGCGAATCGTATGGGCTGGGCAAGATCAGCCCCGGCATGTCGGCGGCGGTGTCTGGGTAGTTAGTAGGCGGATCGGGTGCGTATTGAGATCAGATTCTATAAAGGAGATCACCATGGCGAACTCGGATGCGTGGCAACAAGGCTGGGATATAGGTGCAGGGAAAAAGAAGAAGAGCGCTGACTCCAAGAAGACAGACAGCGACGGCGATAAGACTGACAGCGCGGGCACCGGTGGTCAAACCTACTTCCACGGCAAGCGTAAGACCTCTGGCAGCGATAGCGGCAGCAGCGGCGGCGGTTGGTCCATCCTGCCCGTGATCGGGAAAGCGCTGGGATTCGGCGGCTCGAAAAAGAAGGGCGGTCCGATTAAGCGCACGGGTTTGTACTATCTCCACCGCAACGAATATGTTGTTCCAGCTAAGCATCGGTCCAGTGGAAAGAAGACATCGCACAAGCGTCCGGTGGTCAAAGCTTAGGAGCGAAGCGTGGCTACTTATCTATCCGCAGGATTGGCAACCGGAGTGCGGGGTCCATTGGCTGTAGCCAAGGCGTGGTTATCGCTCCGCGACCGCGACCGCAGCCGCTTGTTGCAACGGTTGAGTCCGGATGAGAAGCGGCAGTTGCGCGACAGCATTAAGCGCGGCATCAAGCTACTAACCGAAGGCAGGTGACATCATGGCAAGTGATTCAGCGTGGAGTCAAGGCTGGCAGACCGGCGCGTCTTTGGCGGCGGGTGAACGGGCCAGAAAGCAGGCTCTGATCGATGAAGAGAGGCAACTAAAAGTCAGCGATTGGTACGGGAAGGCGACCGCCCTTGCGAAGACGATCCCGAGCCTTAGTGGCGATGCCAAGACCAAGGCGATGAGTGACCTGACCGACATCGAGGACAATATCAAGCAGACCTACCATCCAGATAAAAATCCGGGGGCGCTGCAAAAGGATTGGCACCTGCTGGCCGGGTTGATTCGCAAATCGCACAACCTGCCTCCTCCTGTGCTGTCCACAACGTCGCAGGCAGGAACTCCGGAGACGACTCTGATCATGCCCGATCAGGAGATCACTCTTCCCGGCAGGACCACCTCCGTCACTCTTGCGCCCGGCGCGGGCACGGCGGCACAGCAGCCCACCACCGTGTCTCCTGACGTTGTTTCACGATGGACATCTCAGGCCACTCTGCCCGCCACGTCTAGTTATAAGACGGTCGCGCCCAATCAGGGAGCCATGACCCCGCAACAACTGCGCGGACAGGTGCGGCGCGATGAAGCACGAAAGATGGCGGAAGTCGATGTCGAAGCCGCCGGACTTACACCCGCCCAAGAGCAGGTGCAGAAACAGGACATCGACGAACAGTCGCGAGCTTGGCAGATTGACTGGGCCAAGCGTCACGGCATCTCAGGCGAGGCGCTGGATGAATTTACTCAGCACTTAGCGGGCGTGCCCACAATCAAGTCGAAGCTGAAGCCACTTACCGGGACCAAGCCGTACAAAGGCAGCGATGGCCGTTATTACCAGAGTGTGCAGGATCAGGAAACCGGCGAGATCACCGCGCAGGCCATGCCTGAAAACTATGTGCCGCCACCTCCCAGCGCAGGACCGGTGCGAGCGTGGAAGCGGGATGCGAACGGAAAGATCATTTCCGTCCTGCTCGACCGCCAGACTAACAAGCCCATACCGGGCACAGAGAACAGCGATCTGCTGCCGCCGCCGTACCTGACCGACAAGATATCGACCGGCGTTTATCACTTCGTCGATGAAGACAATCAAGTTCACGAGATACCGGAAACGCGGACCAGCGGGCCAGCGCTCGGTGGTGGTGGGCAGGCTGGCGCAAGATCATCGGGCGCTGGCGCGGCACCAAGCGGCGCTGTGTCACCAGCCGCACCGCGTGCTACGGCTACACCCAAAGCCCCCGCAGCCGCACCCACAGCGGCGGGAGCCACTCCTGTAGTCAAGGGCGACAAGGTCATCGGAGTTAAGGGAAGCGCTCCGTTGAACAAGGCGCGGTCGAGCTATGGCGACGCGGTAAAGATCGCTAACTTGGCCGACGACTTAGTCGCCGATCATAACTCGGAGAAGGATGCGCTGTTCGTGCTGGCCCTCATTCGCTCCGAGGCTGGCCGCGTGAACCAACAGGAGATCAATCAGTTGTTCAACGCGGGCGGAATCACCGAAGCTCCAGAGCGCTGGGCAGCGAAGTACGGCCATGGCGAGTTGCCCCAGACTCTGCGGTTACAGTTGCAGAATTTTGCTCACGCGCAGGTGAAATCGGCCCAAGCAGCAGTAGACGCGCTCCGAGGCAATCCCGCCGACCTGAGGCAGAAGGCCAAGGACAATGTGGACGCGGGTACAAGCGATAAGGACTTTCTCCAGAAGGTGCAGTGATGCCGGACGACCAAGACGTAGCAAAGGATTGGCTATCATTCAGCCAAGAGAAGCGTGACAGGCTGCTCAGTCAAATGACTCCCGAGGGGATGAAGAACCTGCGTCGCGCCGTTGAAGCGCACAAGGACTTCACCCGCAACCCCAAAGGTGAAGGTCTGTACCGCATGGGCAGTTACGACTTCTCCGGCGGCAAGGTCACCAAGCCGGAGATACAAGTCCCGTTCAGCCGCATCGACGATGCACTTACTGCGGGTTACAAACTCCACCCGGACGAGACAGAACGATACAGCAAGGACGTTGCGCACAAGGGCGAAGGACCAACCCTTTGGGACCGGACGAAGGGTTTGGCTACCCGCTTGACGGAACCTATGCCCGATGCCCCGGTATATGGCGTCTCGCCGGGCCGCTCTGTGGTAAACGCGCTGGGCAATGTAGGCAAGCTGCCGTTCAATGTGGTCAACAGGACCGTGCGCGGGCTGGCAGGCTTGCCCGGTCAGACGGTCCAGACGGTGGGAGATATCGCGACGGGAAGACCGGAAGGGCTGGAAGCGTTGGACCCGGCCACCACGGGCGAGAACGAGTGGAAAGGGTACCAGAGCGATGCTGAAACCCTCGGCCCGTGGGCCGCATTGGGCAATGTTGGCGGCGATGTGGCCACCATGTATGTGGCCGGTAAGGCTACGGAAGCGCCGGGGAAGATCGCATCCGGAGAGTTGCGTCAGAGGGCACTGGAGAACTTGCGTGGTGGAATACGGGACACCATGGGGGTTGCAGAGAATACCGAAAAAACGGTAGGGAAGTTCGGCGCAGAGTCAGAAGCGGTGCGGGCGAAGAACGTAGCCGAAGCGGAAAAGAATCGGCAGGCAAGAGTGAAAGCGCTCCAACAGCAGCGCGAAGCCGAGCGGGGGCATCAGACGGCAAGCGGCGAAACTCGCGAGCACAATGTAGCCGTATTGCGCGACCGCGCCAAGCGCATGAAGGCTGAGCAGGACTTGGATTTGGCCTCGCGGAGATTGCAGCAGCGTATCGAAACGGCGCAGAAACGAGCCAAAGCCGTAGATGATGCAGCATGGGCCGCGTGGCGCGACAAGGTGGGTGCGGCGGAAGCCGATCCTACGCCGATTAGGGAGATCATCGGCAACATGCACTCGGTCATGGACCCTGAAGATGTGGCCGAGTTCCGCAGAGTGATACAAGAATCTACACCGGAAGTTAATAAGACCGCCCAAGAAGCGATCATTCATAGTACTTATCCCGGAAAAAGATGGGAGCAGCTTACGCAGGCAGAACGAGACTACGTTGGGCAGGCGCTGAAGGCCATTGGCTTCGATCCCAATGTAGTCCAACCGGTATCGGCGGACCGCCTGCATGTGTGGAAGACCCAGCTTGAATATGCGGTCCGCAAGGCGACGCGAGGCAATGTGCGCTACGCCATTGGGCAGGTGCTCGATTCGGTACGCGACATGGAAACTCAATTGTCGGCGGCGGCGGGAGCGGACAAGGAGTTAAATCTGGCTCGACGCCTGCACGGGCCTTACATGGACACTTTCCGCAACTCGCCCAACATGCCTGTAACCGTAGCCAGCAATGTGCGGGCCAAGGTTACACCCGAATTCACCAAGGAATCAGGCATGGACCGGCAGATTGCCATGCTGGGCCGGTACGACAGCAGCATCCCCAATCTGGTAGACCATATCGGCAACTTGCAGCAAGGGCTGAGGGCGCTCCCCAAAGATGCGCCGCTGCGGGAGCAGTTGAAACCCAATCCACCACCACTCGAAGCGTCTGGCAAACCGAAACCAATCGAACCAACCTCACCGCCGGAAGCACCGAACCTGCAAGCGGAAAACAGGAAGTTCATCAATCGCCAGTTGCGCAGGTATGGCCGGGTGGGAAGCTGGGTGCTGCGCGGGTTGGTGGGTGGTGGCACCATCGCTCTCGCGCATGGCAACCTCGGTGAATTGGGTGGAGGATTGCTGCTCGGGCAGGCGGGCGTTACTCTGCTGACCAAGGCGCTGCGGTCGGAAGGGGTATTGAATTGGCTGGCCAAACCATCCGCCGAAGATATGCGCATGTTCAACAGCCTGCCGCCCGAAGATGCGGCCCACCTGCGCACGGCGCTAAATACGCTGGCCAATTACGAACGGACCGTTGATGCCCCGGCGCGGAAGATTCGCATTGCGCCAGCGATGGCTAGGTTCTTATCCGCCACGGCGGAGCGAGCGACGCAGATTCCTACGCAGGCGGATGTCTTCGCGAAGACACGGGCCATCGGGCAAACGACTGCGCTCGCTCCCCGGCAGGGCCAGAATGCTCCGACGCTGGAAGAAATCCGGGCAATGCGCAAGCGAGCGGAGCAGAACCTCAACCAGCCCGCCGCACAGCAAGCCCCGTAAGTCTGCGCCTTTCGCGCCAATCGACAAGAATAGCCAAGGTTCACGGACTGTGGCGCGGACGGTTCGCTGGTGCGTTCGGGACTCCGGATGGGGGGATGTATGACGAATAGCTCGCGGCGAGCTTGGCGCAATCGAAAACAGGCAGCTAGGAGGCTCTGTGCGATCCGTGCTGACCGGCTGGACTAGGATCGGAATGATGTCCGGCTTTTGGGTGATTGCGATGCCTAGCTTCCCTTTAGATTCTCTAGTTTCTGTCGCATGGCCGTTTCACATTCCTGCTGAGTAAATTTGTGGTCTGCCTTCGATCCCGCGTTCCACTCGGATGCCGGACGTTTACAACATCTCCGTGGTATTTCTCGACTACATCAAAACGCATATCGGTGACCACGCCGTCTTCATCGCATTGGAAGAACGTGCCTTGCGTGGTAATCAAATACATCCCGCCCTTTAGTTCATCATGATCGCCGTAGGTCTTTCCCGCCATGCCCTCGAAGAGCTTGGATTGTTTTTCATCCATCTTCGTTCTGTCAATTACCTCGACCTCATTGGCGATAGGGCGAATGAGCAAGGTAGTAGTCGTGGCCCCTGATAGCCCTTGTTCGGCATCGGTAGCTATTACTTCATCGGAACTCCACGAGGCGATATGGTAAGTCTGGCTGTCCGTATTAATACCTCCGAATTGTGTATAGCCTTGAGTTTCGGTGCAGATGTTGGTATCGTCACCTACCCGTTTGCTTTCGGAGTAGTCGCATTTAATTTCGACGTGGTTCGCATCAGCGACAGGCTTTTGACCGGGGTCAGAGCTTACGGGTGCCCAGTAGCCTTCGATGGAAAGGTGATGGTAATTGGGCAAATCCGTCCGAAGTATATGCAACGGACTTTCGATGGGATGCCACTTGGGAGGCGCGGCAAAACCATACGTCAGATCACTGACGACGTAATTCATCGCCCCTGCGTCCTTGGCGTCTTTGGGTAGAGTTACTTCAACCTGTACACAAGTGTGGAGCTTCGAGCTAAAAAACGATTGAACCGTCAGCCCTTTTCTCTCGTCTGGAGAGAGCTTGGACAGGTAATTGTCATTCAACTTGGTTGTGCAATAGGCGTCCATTTCTTTCTGAAGAGATGTCTCATTGACAATTGGAGCGCTTTTAAAAGCATGTTTCACTCCCAATAAGCCTGCGACTAGGAGCAGTGCGACTCCAGCAATAGAGAGTATCTGTTTCATTTACCTTTTCCTCCTTGGTTAGGGTTGTTCCGGTAACTTGCTCGGCGCGTAATTGTCAAGCAGGCTTCTGAGTTGGGTCATGTTGATCAGTTCCATCCTCTTCGCCATCGTTTCCGCAAACTCCCGCGCCGCTGGGGTAAAGTCTGAAGTCGTGATGAAGACTCCTTTTACCGCGTGATCCGTTGCGACAACCCCGTAGAACTCTCTGACATCGGATACTCCCACGAAGTTGTTGGGAGCGTATCGCTTGCACTGGAAAATATATTTTCCCCCGATGATCGGCTTATCCAAGAACGCGATTATGTCGATGCCTCCGTCTCCAGAGACCTTTGTTAACTCCGTCCGGAACTCCATCCGCTCCAGTAATCTGCATATGAGCCTCTCAAAGTCCTGCCCCGAGAGTTCGCTCATGTCTCCCGCTAAATCGAGCGCGGCAGTTGATTGCACTCTGGTTCCGGAGAGCGCGAGCACCTGCCGCACGTCGTCCTCCGAGATATCTTTTTTATTTAAGGTCCGTGCCAGCCGTGCAAGGGTCGCCTCAACAGATCGCGGCTTGCGCTCGCAGTGTCTCACTATTAATTGCGCCGCAGTGGGCGCAAGTTCCAGACGGCTTCTCTTTGCTATCTGCATCGCGATCTGCGCCAAGGCGTCGAGCGAATAGGTCTGCAAGGCTATGGTCAGAGAGAAGTCTTCTCGCAGTTCAGCAGGGCAGTCCGACTGCTTTGGACAGGTAACAAACAGAGTGAACGGTTTTACCTCCATGTCGTGCTGGCGTGCGGCTCGGCCCGTACCGATGGTGATACGCAGCCTTCCGGTCCGAATGGCTTGCGCCAGCTTCGGGATGAGCTTTTTCGGCAGGAGGTTAATACGAGACAGCAGGAGGATTTGGTTCTCCCGTACGTTCGTGAGCAACGCCGTCAGATCGCCCTCAGCCGCCAATGTCGATGCCTGTGTTTCCTGAAATCCCTTGTCGCGCTCGTTCGCAAATATCTCCGCGATCCGCGTCGTCCCCATGCCGTCTTCTGCCGTCAACAGGATGGGTCCGGGCACGGTCCTTCTGAAGGAGCAGAACAGGTTGTAATCCCGCAGGCGAGCGATGGCGTCCGTCTGCCCGATGAACCCGGAAAATGAATCCTCTATGCGCAAGCCCTTCTCGGTTGTTATGGGGATCGTCATTGCTTGATCCGGTCCCTCTTTGCATAGTAGGCGTCCCATAGCCGCCGCTTGATGTTTATGCGCTCGGCCCGTTCCTTCCTTCGTTCAATTTCCGCACGGATCGCGTCCGGCGTCTGTTCCTTCTCTTGCGGTCTCATGATTGCTTACCCTCCCGGTAAGTTGTTTTACGGCGATGCTGTTGGTTTGGTTAGAGTTGCTCAGCCCAGACCGGAACAGCACAGCACTTCGCATGGCCAGTTCTGCCCTTGCAAAAAGGGCACGGGTTCTCCGGGAAAACTTCGCGGGGCCAGAGTGTGGGCAGGGGAGGCTTGCGGCTCTCAAACCAAAGCGACATCAATATATAAAGGATCGCCATCTCTATCGCTCGCTTTCCGCCTTGGTGAAGCGCAGATCGGCGGATGAGACTTCCCGGAGCGCAGTTAGGAACGCTCGCCCCGGAGTTGCGGTGTGAAGAGCGGCCCGGACCATCAAGCTGTCACTGGTGCGCTCGCCTTCGCCTGCTGCGAAGGAGACCAACTCGCGCATTTTGGCGACATCCGAATCGCGAAGGTACAGGTTGACGGGCTTGCCGCGCTTGACTGTGGTTCTGGTCATTCCGCCCTCGCTTCACGCAGGATCACATTGCGCACCACGCGCCGGTAAGAATATGTTTTCGTCATAACTACCATGGTACGCGTTATGCGCACAGTATGCGACAACATGCGGTACAACTTACTGGGTAGTCTATTTCGGCTCACGGTTACTTGCTCCGGAGCAACCATTGGGTTGCCATGGAGCAACGACAAAATGGCTTCTTCCGTGTGAAACTCAGGTTTGAGTTCTCTCGTCGGAAGAATTCCTAGTGCCCTTCGTCGTGGGTGACTGGTCAGAGCCTCTTCCAGTTACTCCGCCCGTCTGGTCCCCCCAAGTTGAGGTTGTGCGTGTACGAGGCTGCGGAAGACATAGCCCGCGCCACCGATGTCTGGGTGGAAGATGCCACCAACAAGGCTGAGGACGCCCTGATCGACGCGCACAGCGCCTACAGGAAGCTTGTGCCCTTTTGGCAGACCGCTGACGAGCGGGGTCGTCTGACGGCCTGAAGGAAGTTCCTTCCCGGAACCCGTCGTCGCGGCTGCGGTAAATACCGGGCTTTTGGCAACATACAGTAACAGATTTACACGAGAGGGATTAGGGAATGCGCAGCATCCAGAAAGTTGTTATCGAGCGAGCCGAGGGTCTGACCAGCCACTACACCATGAAAGTGGAGTTCACCGGAGACACCGCCGAGACCGAGAGCAACCGTTGGCTCCACGAGATTGCCAAGACCGCGCCCAAGACAGGCGGCTACGACAAGACCGACGTGTCAGTGACGTTATCCAACGGGCAGGAGTATTCCTTCCGCTTTGACGTGATGCACACTTCCCTGTCCGACAACGACACCAGCATCCGCCAGCACATGCGAAGGTGGTTCCTGTTCATCGCCCGGCCCGAGGCCCTGCCCCACATCGCATCCAATCCGCGCCGTCTCCAGCGGGTGCAAACGATGTTTAGCCCGGAACAGAAAGCAGCCGCCGCGTCCGCACTCGACTTGATCGACGCCGACCCCGTCTGAGGTTTCGCCCGGGCGAATGGGTCGCGGCTGCTCTGGGGAGGGCGGTCGCGACCGCCCCAAACAATAAACCGCTCACCGGGAGAGAGCAACAATGACCGACCCTATGGAAGAGGAACTACCGGGCCACCTGTCTCAGGAGGATCTGATGCGAATCCTTAAAGCTACCAGAGAGGGCCGTGAGGCTCTCCGTTTAGTGTTGCAAGAGATATGGAGCAGGAATAAGCAGCAGAAGGGCAGCGAGAAAGGAAACGGAAGAGAATAGATTCTGTAATTGGTGCGGGAGTCAATTCACCCGGTTGCGCGATTCTGTAGTGTTTGCGGAATGATCTGATCCTTTTGCGGTGACGCTTAGAATGCGGCAGAAGATTGACAGGCACACTTCCCGCTATTAAGTTCATCGGCCAAGATGGCGCGTTCTCCAACGGTAAACTTCGGTATCAATCTGCGTATCTGCTCCAGCGCCGATGGCTTCTTGCGAACCCCGGCTTCGATGGCTCTCAGTTGCCGCCCGGTGATACGTAGCGCTACAGGTGGTGTTCAATGCCCAGCAGCCGGTCCATCGCCATCTCGATCCAGTCCAGCACCCACTGGTTCGGCCCCAGAAGGCCGTCTGCCGCCTTCCGGCGGGGCGGAATTTCCTTGCGCAGCTTCAGCAACGCCTGCCGCAATTGATCCGAGCCGGGAATCGGAGGGCTGGGTTTCCTGCGCTTTGCGCTTGCACTCAGCAGGTAAACCTCGCGGCGCAGCGTCTCTTCCTTTACCCTCTTGCGCTCCCGGTAAGCCCGGAACCGCTCCGCATCCGTCTTGTACTTTCGGGGCCGTGGCATCTATCGACTGTAGCGCTACGTTTGCCGCCCGGTCAACGCTCACCCGTTTTCGTCCCGGCATTCGGGGCCGGTTCTGATCTTGGCCAGTCATGGCTCCGTCTCCCGTGGCACCTGTTCCAGCGCCAACTCGAACTCCCGGCGGAACGGCCCCGGCATTTTCCCGCACATCACGGCAAGCTCGCGAACGTTTTCCATCGAGTCCAGCGGACAGTGCCAGCCGTCAGGACCATCGGTCAGAATGAAGTCCACATACGCCGTACCATGCAAATACGTGACGATTGCGGTCGTGGACGGATACGCTTCCGCGAACCCTACCGGCGGAACGATCAAGATGTCGGATCGTGCGAGCCGCAGTTCATTCGATGTAGCATCAGCAATCAAGGCGTTGTCATCACGGTCGTTGTTCATCGCGCAGTCACCTAGAATAAAGCTGTGAGTAAGTTTGTTACTTCTGCTGCGGCGGTCAGGAGCGCAGCCGAAAACACATTTACGAGTGTTTGTTGTCTTCGTCCATTTTCCTGAGCAACCTTGCATACGGAGATTCTTTCTTATTGTCTTCCTCCGCCTTGGACGCATCCGCAGACTGTACCGACTTCTCGCTCTCGGCATCGTCCGGCTCTGGCGCAAGGACTAACTGGCCGGGTAAGTGATAGCCGACGTAAGTGGAATCGGTGCCCCATCTCACTCTCACCTTTATGCCCTTGCGTCCCAATACGACTCCCGCAGGGCCGTGGCGCGTGGCCGCTAGATATACCATCGCTCCGGGCATAAGCTCCGGCTCCGGCGGCGGCGCTGGTTTCAGACTAGGCAAAGTTATATAGCGACCCTTAGGCATGGCTGGGGTTCCTCCTGTCGCGGAAAACTTCTTTGCAATATGCTTCAGCGGCCATCGGATTCGGGAACGCCAGCCTTGCGGCCCCCCGATCCCTGTCAATCCAGAAGGCTCCGCTCCAAATCCACTGCGGGTCGCGGCTGTTCACCACGAGCCACCTGCCCGTGTTGCTGTCCTGCTGCAAACAGTAGGGCGGCGGGAAGGCCGGTATGTCGTTCGCAATAGATTCCACCACATGCTCTTTCTGCATATCACTTACCTCCAACGTTGTTACCTCTTTTGTTTCGAAGAGACCTCGTTACTCGGCGGCAGCAACTGCGCCGGGCTGAAGAAGTTGGGCGATGATTCCTCCCGCGTGCGCAGCAGGCGAACGATATGCACCTTATGCTCTATTAACTGTGTCTGTAGCGGGATGGCGACCGAACGGGGAGAGATCACGACCTTCGGGCCGTCCAGCCGGAGATGGCCACCCTTGGCTTCGACGACCTGAATTAAGTTCGCAGCGGTCATTACGCGCCTCCCCTCTTCGGCTCATCAACTTCAACCACCACGCCGACTGCGCGAAGCCGATCGATCAGAGCGGGCACACCACCCCAGCCCCCGCCGAGCCAGTGCCTGCCAGCCATCTCGTGTTCCAACTGCTTCAGCGTTGTGCGGATGAATAACTCCGCGCCGTTGACTCCCGGCACCGCGACTACGCTTTCGAACGACGACAGCCGAACCGGCAATTCCTTCAACTCCCAACTGATCAACCTGACGCCCTCGGGCAACGGCGTGCCGTCTGGACATGTCGTGATGACTGAGGTGGGCAACGGAAGCCTCCCCAACGCCCGCCGCGCTCGTTCCAGCACCTCGTGTGAGTCTGGCGGCTCGGGCGGGGATGACTTCTGGAACTGCGCGT
>Ga0206912_1220_pt1 | contig 12921 bp, 10 predicted proteins | sample Alteio_BWOrgHeat_75_FD_152933 | JGI IMG/M metagenome (GOLD analysis project Ga0206912, IMG submission 152933) | Enriched cells from forest soil in Barre Woods Harvard Forest LTER site, Petersham, Massachusetts, United States -... | ecosystem: Environmental > Terrestrial > Soil > Temperate forest >... | reverse complement strand
TTGTTCAGAGCACAAATACTCCGCCAAATCAATAAAATCTTCCACAACCCAAGCAACAACCGGCGGAATGACAGTTGCGGATATTTTTGCAGCTGCGGGTACCGCTGGCTCTTTGGGCATCGCGGGTGATTTCGGGCCAGCAGGGACTGCTGGGGAATTAGCAGCGGGTGGCTGAGGGGAAGCCGCCGCCGGTTTAGGCTTTTCTCTTCTCTTTCCAGCTTTTAAAGCATAGAAATCAAATTTATCTTCTTCGGTTAGAGGTTTACGAGTATGCGGACTCAGCATATCTTTATCTCCCGTAAAAGCCTTTTCCAATGCAGCTGAATCCACTTTATCTTCTATGTCATACATATGGTCGTCACTTAACATAAAGAGTCTGGATTTATCTATTGTTGCAAGATCTTCCCAACTCAGAGTTTGGGTATTTATAGGCTTCTTTTCCTCAGTATTTGCTGCTGATACAGGTGATGGCACCCGAGCGCCAGCGGCTGGGACTGGAACTGGAGCAGGTTGGGGTGCAACCACGGAGCGACGAAAAATGTTAATTTGCAGAAGAAATTGTGCGATAGATGTAGGAGTTACGATTCTGGGGGCATTAGGAGCCATCATGTCATGGCCGTTTTTGTAACCATAGACTTGCATTTCAAAATAATAGATGTCTTCAGAAGAAGAATTTGGTGGTAAAAGAATAGCACAGAGATCGTCGAAGGTGATTTGGGTCTTTACAATCCCTTTTCCATTCATGGCGTCGTACGTCCAGCTCAAAACGCGATTGGCTGTGTAAAGCTGCTTAAACCTAGCGATTATGGCTTCTTCCGAAATTGCTTGCGCATTCTCAGGCTTATCCGTGATGGCATACAGTTTAGCGATGGGGATGTTCAACCGATGGGCAACTTTCTGCGCAATCGTGGCAATTTCAACCTTAAATTCTTCTGCGATCTCACGCAAAATCTGGAAGCGCAATTCGACTAAGACCAACAAGGCTTTGTTGCGCGGATTGGTATACTTCAATTCGCTTTTTTTAAGAGGGCAGCTACTCATATAAAGAATGGCACTGGCTAGTGTATTTTTGTATGTTTTAGGACCGCTATTCAATTCATAGCTAAACTCATCTGCAACTTTTGCCCAAACATGTGTGGGTTCTTTTTTTAAATTAATGAACAGCCAAGCGAGATTGGTGCGCAAATCTTGAAAAAAGGCAAATTGTTCGTCGTGATCGGTAATTTCTTCGTTAAGCCCCTGGATAGAGGCTTGAAAAATATTCTCCACAAAATAGGCAACTCGCTTTCTAGATACATCGGGAAGAGAGCGGAAACCATCACAGGACATACATTCGCGCCATTGAGCTTCGAGAGCCCCCGGATCATCCGTACACCCACGCTGATTTTCAGTCCAATAATGTGCGATAGCTTGCCAATGTTCATCGTATAAGTGGCAAATGTTCCAATCGATGGCATCAGGGGGAAGAATAGTCAAAGTGGTATTAGGTCTTATAACAGGGGGAATAGGCTCACGACGTACGGGCTGAGGAGGAGGTGGGGGTGGTTGATGAACGACTTGTCGAGCTGGAGGTGGTGCTGGAGGGAATTGTTGCTGAAATAAAATTTGAGGAGCTTGAACAGGCTGCGGATTAGGCTGGACTCGAACGGGAAAGGCGGCTCTGATGACAGTAGCGGTAAGGATTAAAGCCATGGCGGCAAAAACACAGGGAATAGTTAAAACAATTGCCGCAGCTATCGTCACCCATTTTCGAGTAGCGGTTTCAATGCGATGGATTCTTCCGTTGATCCTATCCCCTAAATGGTTTGCAGGTGCCAAACAATTATCGGCTAAATTCTCTAATCGATTTGCAATAGAAACACTATTCATCATTTTCCCATTTTGAAACTAAAGCATACTATAATTTAGCAATTAAAGTCAATTATCAATACTTAAAAGAAGACCTATCGCGGCTGTATTGGCCATTAGGGAACTACCGCCTTGGCTAAAGAGAGGCAAATTGAGACCAGTACTTGGCAAAAGACCGGAGACTACACCCAGATTGAGGAAGGCCTGAAAACAGATGAGGAAAGTAACCGCTCCAGCTAAGTAAAGTCCGCTCCGATTGGGACATTGTAGAGCGATGTAAAAGCCCAGCGTTCCTAGAAGAGTGTACAGGGCAATCAGCGTGAGGATGCCAAGGAATCCAAACTCTTCTGCATAGATGGCGGCAATATAGTCATTTTGCGCTTCAGGCAGATAACTGAGCTTCTGGAGGCCATTCCCAGGGCCCTTTCCAAAAAATTGACCCGAACCGGCAGCAATTTTTGCTTGGTATGGCTGATGACCTTTGCCCTTGAGATCCAGCTCAGGATGCAAATAGACCCTTAAGCGCGCTGAAACGTAGGGTGAATTATAAGCAAAAACGCCTCCCAAGGCGACGAGGACGACAAGCGGCAAAGCCCAGAAGCGAAAAGAGATTTGCGTTAGAAGACAAACAATGACGAGAGTGACACCGATGACGCCTGCTGTGCCGTTGTTGGGTTCAATCAAGATGAGCAGCATCGGGACGACAGCCAACCCAACCAGTTTGATGAAGTCTTTAAAGGTCAGCACTTGATCGCCAAACCCTAGGATGCGATGGATCACATACGCCGGCACCAAGTATTTGACAAATTCAGAGGGCTGAAAGGAAAAGCCCCCTAAATTAAGCCAACGCTTCGATCCATTGACCTCGCGCCCAATGCCTGGAATGAGAACCAACACAAGCAAAAAGGTAAAAAACAAAAGCAAAGCAGGACTCCAGGCCAAAACGCGCCGGTAGCCCATAGCCCAGGTACTGACAGCCAGGGCAATTCCAGTCAGTGCGTAATAGATCTGTCGCACAAGGGCTTGGTGGGTGCTTTTGTCCAAATCAAGATCCAGCACCTCCGCTGAGGTGGTGCTGAAGATCATGACCAGACCAATGGCTACAATCGCCGCAGAAGTAAGGAGCAAAAGAGGGCGCAAATTACTGCACCCGTACTTTGTCGCCTACTTTTAAATTGCGGGCAGACTCATCATCCAAGTTATTCAACTTCAGGAATTGATCGATCTTGATGTGAAACTGCTTCGCAATCTTCCATGGATTATCTCCGGCCTTCACAGTGTAATACTGGGCTTCAGCAGTGGCGATCGGTTTGGATTGAGCCGTGCTAGCAGCGGCTGCAGCAGGCTTTGCTGTTTTGCTGTTGGCAGGCACTTTAATCACTTGGCCAATCTTAAGCTTATCATTTTTCAGATTGTTGAGCTTGATGATCGCTTCAACCGTTGTGCCATTTGCCCGCGCAATCTTTTCTAAAGCATCGCCCTTCTTCACAGTCACTTCCACAACCTTGCCAGGAGGGGTTTCAGTGGGTTTTTGGACGGGAGGAACGACATCTGGTTTAGGTGGCGGAGGGGGCGTTGGCTCAGCTTCATTAAATTGGACGCTATCCTCATCCGATTGAGCCGCAACAGGGGCCGTCGCATCCTCTAAGGGGGCATCCAAGTCATCGCTGATCTCACTGGGTTCAGCATGCGTTGTGGGGGTTGCAGGGGTTGGTTGGGGATTTTCTTGCACCAGAGAATAAGCAATTTCAGGATTGCTCTCAGGAGCTTTATCCACGTCTTCGCGAAATGCTAGCATAAAGAGCAGCGCAAGCACTCCGATATTTGCCAATACGGCGATGATGATGATATCTCTACGCGTCATAGTTGTTTTCCTTCATTTGTTAGCGCAAGCACAATGCGCTTAAATTGATCTCCACGATGGACATAATCCTTAAACATGTCCCAACTGGCACATCCAGGCGACAAAAGGACATTTTCCCCCTTTTTGGCCATGTTGGCAGCGTGCTCTACAGCACTCTCCAAACTCTCAAAAATTTCCACGGGCACAGCCTGCCCTACATCCTCTTTAATCAGCTTTGCAGCTTGTCCAATGGCGCAAATGCAGCGCACGCGGCCTTGAAAAGCCTTAATCCAGGGAGTATAAGGCGCTCCCTTATGCAATCCTCCCGCGATGAGGATCGTCTGTCCAGGCAGCGACTGCACCGCTTTGGCTACCGCGTCGAGGCTAGTCCCCTTGCTGTCATCATAAAAGTCCACGCCGTTAATGCGAGCGACAAATTCGATGCGATGCGGAGGCTTTTTAAAGGTCTGAAAGGCCTGCAAAAAGCCTTGTGGGGTCACTCCCATGGGGCGGCATAAGGCGTAAGCTGCCAGCATATTTTCTACGTCATGACTGACCCTATCTCTATAACTTTCAGGCAATAAGAATTCAAGTGTTTCATTGTAGTAAATGCCCTTCTGATCGCAAAAGAAGGTCGATCCTGGTCTATAGCCAAATGTTTGAAAGGGGGTGTCCCCTAACAGATGCCCGAATGCGAGGTAACAATCGCTATGCAGAGTCAAGAGCGCACCCTTCTTTAAACAATTTTTTATATTGAATTTGGCTGCCGCATAATGCTCCATGGTGCCGTGGCGATCTAAATGGTTGGGCGTGATATTTAAGATAACAGCCCCATCGAGGATGCGTGTTTGCAAAGTCTCGAGCTGCTGAGAGCTCAATTCGGCAACTAATATTTCATTCTCTTCCAGTTCATCAAGGGCTGAGGTTATCGGCACGCCCACATTCCCAATGGCCAGCGCCTTTTTGCCTGTGTTGTTCAGGACGTGCTCAACAAGACGCGTCGTCGTCGTCTTGCCATTGGAACCCGTGATCCCTAAGCAGGTTTGCGTCAGGTAGCGACTAGCCAGTTCCACTTCGCCAATGACAGTTACTCCAAAGGCAAGCGCGGCAGCGTAGTGTGGATTGGTCGGTGGAACACCCGGTGAGACGACGACAAGATCAAACTGAGAAATAGAAAGCGGATCCTGTTCATGATAGGTTTCAAGGCCTTTTTCCCGCAGTGTTTTCAACTCTTCATGCGTGGCGAGAAGTTCGCGATTTTGATCGACAGCGGAAACGGTTGCCCCGCGTTTGAGCATAAAGGCTGCGGCAGCGCGTCCGCTAAGTCCCAAACCAATGATCAATGTTTTTGTTTGCATGTCGATCCTACTGGAATTTCAAGGAGGCCAAGCCAATGATTGCTAAAATCAGTCCAATAATCCAAAAGCGCACGACGACTTTGGTTTCGGGCCATCCCTTATACTCAAAATGGTGGTGCAAGGGGGCAATGAGAAAAACCCTCTTCTTATTGCGCAACTTATAGCTGCCTACTTGGATGATGACAGATAAAGCTTCGGCTACAAAGATCCCTCCAATAATAGCTAGCAAGGCTTCTCGTTTAAGGATGACCGCCGAGACGCCGAGAATTCCTCCCAAAGCTAGAGAGCCCGTATCGCCCATAAATACTTGGGCAGGGTGGCCATTGTACCAGAGAAATCCAAGACAGGCTCCAGCAAAGGCCGTGAGATAGATGGCAATTTCACCCGCTCCTTCAATATAGAGAATGTTCAGGTAGCTAGCGATATCGATGTGGTTGGAGACAAAGGCGATGAGTGCCAAGCAGGCAGCCACGAGAATCAAACAGCCCGCCGCTAATCCATCTAGGCCATCGGTCAAATTGACAGCATTCGAGGTTCCGGTGATGACAAAGATGATGAAGAGCGCAGCTAGGAACAAAAAGACACCCGAAAACACAAGCACGTGCCCTTTAATAAAGGGCAAATAGAGCCTCGCTGAATATTCTGGTAACGAGACGCTTCTTTGGATAAAGGTGGTCTGCAAGGGCTGCTTGGCCATCTCAGGATCCAGACTAATTTTGACAGGGATCTGCTCTTTAACGGTCGGTGGAACAAACCAACTGCCGATTTGCAGAGATTGAGCAAAGGAAGGAATGAGCAAATAGGCCGCTACAAAAGCTCCCAAAATCACCTGACAGAGCATTTTTTTGCGGCTGGACAAACCCTTAGTATTTTTGTACCTTAACTTAAGATAGTCATCCCAGCCACCCACAAAACCCAAGAAGAGCGTTGTCACTAGCAAGATAAGCGTAAAGACATGTTTGAGATCCATCCACAGTAGCATGGAGACCAACATAGAAGCTAAGATGAGCACACCCCCCATGGTCGGAGTATCTTTCTTTTTATGGTGGAGTTGTCCTAGGAGGGGACAATCTTCTGTGCGAATGGGCTGCCCAATTTTCAACTCGTACAATTTTTTGATAAAGAGTGGACCCAAAAAGATGCTGATCAACAAAGCGGTCAAAGCGGAAAGCATCATACGGGTGGAATAGTAGGTGAAGACCATGGGCATCTTGAAACCAAAGGCCGTATGCAACTGTTCTAAAAGCAGTAATATCATTATATTTCTTCCAATACCTTCCATGTTTGTTTGGAATTTGATCCTTTTAAAAGGACGACGTCGCCTGCGTTGAGGTGCGGTCTTAAAGCTTCCACCACCTCTTTGCGCGTCATAAACCAGTTGTTAGGCCGAATCGCTTGCCATTCTGACCCAAAGCAGAAAAGCAGATCGACCTTTTCTAAGGCCGCTTCTAGGACCTCGCGGTGGCACTTTTCTGAAAATTTGCCGAGCTCGACCATGCCGCCCAGCACGGCGATCTTTTTGCCCCCCTGGTGAGGCTCTGGCATGCTTGTAAGGGCTGCTTTGACAGAGGCCAATGTCGCGTTATAAGAATCATTGATAAAGACGATGCCCTGCTTCTCAACGCGTTGGCAACGCCTTTCGGGAAGCTGCAGATGAGGGATCCGTGCATTGATTTCTTCCCACTCCATGCCGATTTCGCGCGCAATTGCCGCTGCTGCTAAGAAGTTGTGTAGATTATGGGCTCCATGCACTAATAGTTTATCCAACTGAGCAGTTCCAAGCGGATCACTCACCTTTAATTTGCCTTTCTCCACATGCAAACGATAGTCAGCCGCAGGAGAATCGAGTGAAAAAGAACGCTTAGAGCAGTGTCCGATCGTGCAGAGCTCTTCAAAATTGATAATTTGGCGGTCGAGGAAGCCCAGGCGTGTCTTTGGATGGGTAAAGATTTCGGCTTTGGAAAGTCCGACTTCCTCTAAATTTTCAAAATTGCAAACGCCAGCGACTAATGTGGTCGTGGTAATCAAGGCGATATCTGGAGGGGCAATTTGAACGAGTTTGCGGATTTGGTTAAAATGGGTCATGCCCATCTCCAAAATCAGCACCTCTTCATTGCCTTGGGTATGGTTAAGGATGGCAAGTGGGGTTCCGATCTGCGAGTTGCTATTGCCTGGAGAGTGCGTGACGCGGTATTTTTGCTGTAAAAGCGCAGCGGTAAATTCTTTGGTCGTCGTCTTGCCAATGGAGCCTGTGATAGCGACGATGCGACAGCTATAAGACTCTATTAAACGCGTGGCAATTGTTTGCAGGCCTACGAGGACATCGGGTAGGCGTATAAGTTCAAGTCCAAAGTCTTCACCCCGATAATTTTGCGAAACGACCGCTGCGCAGGCTTTGGATGCTACGTCAGCTAGATACTGATGCCCATCGACTTGAGCACCTGGCAAAGCGAAAAAAAGTTGACCCGGCTGCATCAAACGGCTGTCCACACATACGCCTGCGATCATTTTATCCGCATTTGCAGGTATGTGATTAAGCCAATGGCAAACTTGTGCGAAAGTGTAGGGGCGCATAAAATTTCCTCGATTCAGGTTATTTAGACCACAGATTTAAAACAAGTCTCCAAAACAAGTCTTTCCACGAAAAGCAAAATAGTGTAAAATTTGCTTTTAGATAATCATAATTTTTAGGTGCATACATGTTGATAAAAAGAGGGTTTAATTGGGGGTCGGCGACCTTTCTCATTGCCTACCATCTATTTTTAATTGTCGCTTTGCCGATCTACTTTTATTACAACATGCCCGCATGGGGCATGTGGGTCACCGCTTTCGTTTTGCTTTACCTTACGGGTTTAAGCATTACTGCAGGGTATCACCGCTATTTCGCCCACCGCGCCTATAAAGCTCATCCTCTAGTCGAGTATGCTCTCTTGTTTTTTGGTTCGATGTCAGCTCAAGGGAGTGCCCTACGCTGGGGATTTGACCATCGCTTGCACCATGCTCACGTAGATACAGATGATGATCCCTACTCCATCAACAAGGGGTTTTGGTACGCGCATTGGCTTTGGATCTTAGAAAAGCCATTGCCCATCGACCCAAAAGTTGTTCCCGACATGATGAAAAACAAGCTCGTCGTATTCCAAGAAACCTACTACCCTTTTATCATGGTGGCGACAAATGCGCTGGCTTGGCTCTTTGTGGGTTGGCTGTTCAACGACTATTTAGGAGCCTTTTTCATTGCCACGATGCTGCGCATGTTTGCCTTGCACCACTTCACCTGGTTTATCAACTCTCTCGCGCACACCTGGGGCGATAAGCCTTTTTGCCAGGAGCAATCCGCAGTCAATAACTATATCCTTGCGCTTCTTACCTTTGGCGAAGGCTATCACAACTACCACCACGTCTTTGCCAACGATTATCGCAATGGCATTCGCTGGTACCACTTTGACCCAACCAAGTGGCTCATCTGGACGCTAAGCAAGCTAGGCCTAGCCCATAATCTCAAAAGCATGGATGCGGCCATTATCAACAAGCGCTTAGTCATTGAAAGAAAAAATCTCCTTTTAGATAGGATCACGACGCTCTTAAAAGAAAAGAAAGAGGAGCTTATCGTCCAAGTAGATTCCCTTTCAGAGCGCATTTTGCAACGCATCGCGCAATTTAATCAGATGAAAGAAAACTACTACACAGCCCAAAAAGAGGCCAAAAGCACTCTTAAGAAGGAGCTAAAAGAGATACGCCGCTCCTTGAAAAATGATTGGCGCGAGTGGTCTCAGCTCTCTAAAGCGATTTTGAGTCATAAACCTTTGCACAATTGATGAAATACACCAACCAGCGCGCCTTTGAGAAGCACCTGCAGGAAGCTTCGCCTCAGCACCTGGCCAGTGTCTACATGATCCTTTCCAAAGAGGACTTTGCACGCAAGGCAGCCACCGACCATTTGCTCAACGTCTTGCTCAAAGAGGAAAAGCAGCGGAATTTAAGCGTCGTCACTTTTGATGCCCAACAAGTAGACCTGGATGCCATTGTCGCAGAACTCAACGCGCGCAGTTTTTTTTCAAAGCGCAAAGTCGTCCTCGTGAGCCAAGCCGAAAAGCTCATCAAATCCGAGCATGAAAAATTAGACGCCTTTTTTAGCAAACCCACTCCCGCAACGACCCTCGTCTTCACAGCTCCTACAGTGGCTTCCAACACCAATTTCTTCAAAAAAGTGGAAAAAGCGGGCATTGTCTTAGACATTGCAGAAGAGAAAGCATGGGAAAAAGAAAAGTCGCTGCAAAGTTGGGCCATTCACTTTGCGGCCAATGCAGGCAAGAAACTCGATCCGGCGGCAGCCCAATTTCTGGTGAAGCAAACCAGCGACCAAGCCCTCTTGTATCAAGAGCTTGAAAAACTCATTTGTTATGTGGGGACTAAAGGCGAAATTACGCAGCGCGATGTTTCCCTATTGTGCTCTAGCACCCATGTGGAGAATATTTGGCAACTTGGGGAAGCCCTCTTTAAACGCGATACAGCAACGGCTTTGCGAATTAGCAAGGGCATGCTAGATGAAGGCACTGCCTTTTTGGCATTGCTCCGCCAACTGCGCTCTCAGTTTCAAACCGATTATCAAGTGAGCTGCATTTTAGCCCGCGGGGGCACAACACAAGAGATCAGCCAGCAATTCCCCTATATGCGCGATGCGATCTTGTCGAAACATATCCAGACCGCTAAAACCTACGGCAAAGAAAAATTCAAAGCAGGCCTTTTAGCCATCGATGAGACGGAACTCAAAGCCAAAAACAGCGCGGCCGACGAAGACTTATTAAATGAACTTTTAATCACAAGACTCACATGACACTTTTGCTATTGCCCAACTTGCTTGGCGAACAGCGCCACCATCAGATTTTTTTACCCGCCAGCATCGATAAGGCCGTTGGCACTATTGACGGGTTAATTGCGGAAAGCGAAAAGGCTGGACGCCGCTTCTTAGGAAGGTTTACTACCAAAAAACCAGCTAATGAAATCCCGATCGCTCTTTTTAATGAGCATACCCCAAAAGATCACTTAGACTTCCTCTTGGAGCCTTTGCGCAAAGGCGAAAGATGGGGCCTTGTTTCTGATGCAGGCCTCCCTTGCGTGGCAGACCCAGGCGCCGAACTCGTGCGACGCGCCCGTGAAGTGGGCATCGTCATTCAAGCCTTTATTGGCCCCTCCTCAATTCTCTTGGCTTTGATGCTTTCTGGATTACCCGGTCAGCGTTTTGCCTTTCACGGCTATCTGGACAGGGATCAAGGAAAACGCCTTAAGGAGATCAGCCAGTTGGAAAAACGCTCGCGCGAAGAAAAATCGACCCAAATGTTTATGGAGACCCCCTATCGCAATGAGCAAACCCTCGAGGCCCTCTTGAAGACACTCGATGACGAAACTTTTCTTTGTGTGGCGTGGGAAATCACGATGCCAGATCAGGGAATTTTAAGTCAGCCGGTGCGCATTTGGAAAAAGAGCCCTCTACCCAACCTGGACAAGCGCAACGCTCTCTTTTTAATCTCCGCTTGACAGGGTGCGTGAAATTGCGCTATAAGTACGCTCTCTGGTGGCATGGCCAAGTGGTAAGGCAGAAGCCTGCAAAGCTTCGATCCCCAGTTCGAATCTGGGTGCCACCTTATGCTTTATCTCGTCGCAACTCCCATCGGCAATCTGGGCGATATTACCCTGAGAGCCTTGGAAATCCTCAAAACCTCTTCCTATATCCTCTGTGAAGATACGCGTCACAGTAGACCGCTTTTGCACCATTTTGCCATCCAGACCCCGCTGAAAAGCTACCACAAATTCAATGAAAGAGCGCGGCTAGAGGAAGTTATCGCCGACATTAAAGCAGGTCACAACGTCGCCCTCATCTCCGATGCTGGGACACCTGCCATATCCGATCCAGGATCCCTCTTGGTGGCTGCTTGCGTGGCAGAAAACCTGTCTGTGCAGGCCATACCCGGCCCTTGCGCAGCTGTAGCGGCCTTAACCTGCTCTGGATTAGCTACCGATCGGTTTCAGTTTTATGGTTTTCTCCCTCGCAAAGCGGGCGAACTCAAAGAAGCCCTTCTCTCCATTCTGCACTACCCTGGCACCACTATCTGTTACGAATCTCCGGAGAGATTGCTAGATGTTCTTCAACTCTTTCATTCTTTAGCACCGGGAAACAAGCTTGTCATCGCGCGCGAACTTACCAAAAAGTTTGAGGAAGTGATCCGAGGCACCCCTGAAGAACTGATTCAGTACTATCAAGAGCATCCCTTAAAAGGGGAAATCGTCCTCTTAGTCGAATCTGCTGCCAAAGATTCCCACAATTGGCTCGAGATGTCTGAGGAAGAGCATGTGGATTTCTTGGAAAAGAGCTATCACCTCTCGCGCAAAGAGGCGATCAAAATGGCAGCCGACCAACGCCAAATGCCTAAGCGAGTTCTTTACAATAATCTCCTCAATCGTTTATGAGTTTTTGCAAATTGACAAGGAGACTTCGCTCATGATCGCGTTATATAAAAAAAATTTGATTTGCATCTGTTTCGTCTCCTTGTTATTGGCCTCCACTACTGCAGAAGCGGTCTTAGCAAGTATTAAGTCTTTAGGAATGGCTGCGACGGCCATCTCTTATCCGTTAGATTCCTTTTGCGTCGCTTACAACCCCGCTGGCATCACCTTAGTAGGCGATCGCGTCGATTTAGAGGGCGGCTGGCTGCACGATCGCGCGCGATTAAAAATTGAGGACAATTTAGTCCCAAGCTTTAATGGCAAGTTTAATGCGATGCGCACTAAGGAATTTTATTTAGGAAACGCCGGATTTTCCAAAACCTTCTTCTGCGAGTGCTTTAACTGGTCGGTGGGGGTCGCTTTATACAATCGCAATTTCCAAAAAACCACCTATAATAAAAATATCCACCTCTTCGGAAGATCCCATGCGGGCTTGGAGTATGTCAACGAAACAGTCGCTTCGACCCTTGCCATCAGCATCTGCCGCTGGCACTCTTTCGGCGTCGCCTTTAACTGGCAGATTGAACGCCTTATGGTCAATGGCTTACAAAACTTTGATAACGCCATTTTTTCGACCCACCACGGTCATGTGACAAACCGCGGCTATGATTATGCCTATGGATTTTCACCGACGATTGGATACCGCTGGCAGATGACACCTCACTTAGCTATTGGGTTGGTCTTTCAACCACGCACCCACATGAGCAAGATGAAGAAATACACTGGTTTTCTCGTCAAAGGGCGGCTAGATATTCCCGATCGTTGGGGCATCGGCGTGAGCTATGATATTATGCCCGTATGGACCATCTGCTTTGACGCAGAACTTGTCAAATGGTCGCGCATTCGCTCGCTGCATAATAAGCTCGTCGTTCCCACCTCCTTCGACACAAAACTGGGTGGTCGACATGGTTCTGGCTTTGGCTTTCCTGATCAGTGGTACTTCCGCGCTGGTTTAGAATACCGCATCGACAGGGATTGGACTTTACGCTGGGGTTATCGCCATGCACGCGCGCTTCCGCAAAAAGGTCAAACGATTGTCAATGCTTTGACAGAGGATTGTGTCGAAGATTTTATGACGATTGGCATGTCTTGGAACATGAACGCATGCAGCGAATTTTCTTGGGCCTTTGCCTATGGTTTTCAAAAGAGAATCAAGGGCAATCATTCAATCCCCATTTCATTTGGCGGGGGGAATGCCAATCTTAAGGAAAGAAAGTTTTTCCTCGGCGCCGCCTGGGGTTGGAGATTTTAGGGCCTTTCATTTAATCTGATCGATCTCTATACTGAATACGATGGCTAAACGTATTCGGAAAGACTTAAGACTTATTACCTATCCCTATTTTTTTGTGCTGAAGGAAGGAGCTAAGA
>Ga0206912_1219_pt1 | contig 12944 bp, 9 predicted proteins | sample Alteio_BWOrgHeat_75_FD_152933 | JGI IMG/M metagenome (GOLD analysis project Ga0206912, IMG submission 152933) | Enriched cells from forest soil in Barre Woods Harvard Forest LTER site, Petersham, Massachusetts, United States -... | ecosystem: Environmental > Terrestrial > Soil > Temperate forest > O... | reverse complement strand
ACACCTTCCAAGAGGTCATCACCAGACTGACCAAACCAAAGCTTGTTCATTAATCTCTTTTTGCTACTATTGCTGTATGAATACTTCACACTTTAAAGAGAAGCTCGAGAAAGAACTAGCAAAACTTGAATCTGAACTTAAAACAGTAGGGCATATTAACCCTGAAAATCCAAACGACTGGGTGGCTACGCCTGACGCAATCGATACCCATGCAGCTGACCAAAACGAAGTGGCTGATCAAATTGAAAGCTACGAGGATAACACGGGGATTCTGAAACAGCTTGAGATCCAGCTCAACGATGTCAAAGCAGCGCTAGTAAAAATTGAAGAAGGAACCTACGGAAAATGCGAGGTCTGCGGCGAAGCCATTCCTGAAGCTCGGCTTGAGGCAAATCCAAGCGCACGTACCTGCATCGCTCACGCCCAATAAGATATAGAAAACTCAGTAGAACTTCATAAAGTTTTTACAGAAATTTCAACTCACCCTGCCATACTGGCAGGGTGAGTTTTGCAAAAGTATATAGTGCGGAGCATGTACTACTTAATGCCTCGATTATAACGATCGAGGTAGACCTTTCGCGAGGACTGCACCTTTTTTCCATTGTCGGACTACCTGATAAGGGAGTAGCTGAGTCAAAGGATCGCGTTTCTGCAGCAATTAAAAACAGCGGTTTCGTTTCACCCAAAAGTAAAAATCAAAAGGTAGTAGTGTCACTAGCGCCCGCGGATATTAAAAAGGAAGGGCCTGTTTTTGATTTGGCTATTGCTTTGGCATATCTTCTGGCAGCCGAAGATATCGCTTTCGATCCAAAGGAAAAACTATTTCTCGGAGAACTGTCTCTCGATGGCAAACTGCGAAAAATAAAAGGAGTATTGCCTCAGGTGATTGAAGCCAAGAAAAAAGGCTTCAAGGAAGTGTTTCTGCCAAGAGAAAATAGTGAAGAAGCAGCGCTCATTTGCGATATTGATATTTTTGGTGCAGATACGCTTCTGGAAGTCATCCATCATGTAAATATCAAAAAACTGCCAAATACCGGAAAAGAAATACCCATTTTAATTTCTCCCACACCGCAAACAATAGTACGGTCAAAAGAAAGAACATACCAAACAAATATATGCGACATCCGCGGACAGGAAACAGCAAAAAGAGGATTGGAAATTGCAGCAGCGGGGGGACACAATATTGCACTGTATGGTCCGCCCGGAACAGGAAAGACAATGCTGGCAAAAGCATTTCACGGTCTTTTGCCAGCATTGTCTTTCCAAGAGGTTCTGGAAGTGACAAGTATTCACTCGATTGCCGGCACTCTCAAGGAGGGCTTAGTAACGGAACCGCCCTTGAGAGCTCCTCATCACGGCGCAACACATGCCGCCATGGTGGGAGGTGGTTCTTCTCCACGGCCGGGTGAAATTACATTGGCTCATTATGGAGTTTTGTTTCTCGACGAATTGCCGGAGTTTGATCGGAGAGTTATTGATTCGCTTCGACAACCCCTTGAAGATCGCACCATCAACGTTTCGAGAAGCAGGGCCTCAGCTTATTTTCCTGCAAATTTTATATTAATCGCCACAATGAATCCGTGTCCTTGCGGCAATCTTGGGTTGAAACAAAGAGAGTGTAGCTGCTCGGTACGGGAGCTACATCAATACTCGAAAAAAATTTCCGGACCGATCATCGACAGAATAGACATGTGGATTGAAGTGCCTTTTATTGAATATACAAAACTTGTCGGCGATACAAATGAAAGTGAGACAACCGAAGATATTCGCGAACGGGTAGTGCGGACACGGGCAATTCAAAAAGATCGCTTTGCAAAACTACAGATGAACATACTTTTCAATAGCGAAATACCGGCAAAAAATATTATCGAAACAATTGCAATTGAAAAGGCGGCGGAAGAGTTGCTTGTTTCTTCCGCCGCCACACTAGAGCTTTCAGCCCGCTCATATCACCGAGTATTAAAATTGGCACGCACCATTGCCGATCTCGACCAGCAGGAAAAAATTAAAGGCAAGCATATACTGGAAGCCCTTCAATATCGTCCGAAAAGAAACGGGTCTGATTCGCAATAGATCAAAACTAGAATGGGTTGGTGCCGCCTCGAACCTCAAAGTGTAAGTGCACACCAGTGGCTTCGCCAGTCTCGCCCATAAGGCCGATGGTTTGTCCTTGGCTGACCTGATCGCCGACTGAAACTTCAAGGGCACTCATGTGGGCATACAGAGTCTGCATTCCGTTAGCGTGACTGATTACTACATATGTTCCATATCCTCCGTTCCAGCCGCCAGATCGAGCAATAATTACTTTTCCACCGGCTGCGGCCATGATTGGCGTTCCAAGAACATTTGCCCAATCAACGCCGTTGTGTCCGTGCAAACCTTGAGTTCGTATACCGCTTGCAAGAGGGAACTTGAAGTAACCATTAGGATCTGTTTTGTGATCGCCACTTGAACTGCTTGAGCTTGAAGTAGCGGGTTTCGTTACGGTAGATGAAGAGGAAGGCTTCTTGACCGGCTTAGATGCTGGGGCACTGACAACAGTAGGTGCTTCGCCATCAGGAATAATCAAAGTGTCTCCGATAGCCAATTTGGCGTTATCCGCAAGGTTATTATATTGAGCAATTTCATCAACGTCTCCTTTCTCCGCTTTGGCGATAGTCTGCAAGGTGTCACCTTTTTTAACGGTATATCTCACCCCCGAGACCGGCAAAATAACTAAAATATCATCCTTCTTAATACTACTACCTGCCTTTAGGTCATTCGCCCAAAGAATTGTGTTGGAGGTTACATTAAACAGCTTGGCCACAGATGCAATAGTATCCCCATCGTGAACCGTATAAACAGTAATCTGATCAGAGGTTGCATCGGTCGTTGTGCCAATATCTGCAGCCGTTCCCGAAGGTCCGGCTGATGTCTGAAGGGAATTACCACTAATGAGGGTGGTGGTGTCGGAAACGGCAACCGGTGTCGGATTGGTATTCACCGCAGCCTGAAGAAGCGGTATTTGTTGTGAATTGGTAGTTGAATCTAAAACAGTTTGAGCATCACTTTGCTGTGATGTAAAGAGAGAGCTTACAAAAGAAAGTACACTGGCATGGGCAAAGAGCGGAGAGGCTATGAAAGCTGCCGCCAGAGTTCCGATAGCCAAAATACGGCTAACATATTGAGTTTTACTGACAGGCGAACCCTTAAGTACATCTTTTCGTGACAGGGAAGGGTCCGAGGGGGTATTTAAAATAAGCCTAAGAATAATGATAAATCCATCTTTTCTGAAAATATGGCTCTACAGAGCCGTTTTCGTGCAGTAGATTGAGGTACATCTATATAATAGGGTCCACAAAACGAGTGTCAATAGGGGCTGTGGATAAGCTGTTTTCGGACAAAACCTCAAAAAAATGGTATTATTTAAAGCGATAAAATCTAACTTTAGCTAAAACATACAAATGCCAAGAAAATCTGAGTCAGCACCAGTAGAAAAAAGCCCAGCAGAGCAACTAGAGGCAATTACAACTAGACTAGGGGCAATTCAGAAAGAGAAAAAAGAGCAGGAAGAAATAATAGAAACCTCTCAAGACCAGATTGGCTTATTAGGAGACCCTACAAAACCTGTAGGCGAAACGGCAGTAGAAGGAAGCGAGGCCGAAGCAGGAAAAGAGTTGGGTAGTGAGCTGCTGGGTAAAATAGAAGCTGCTGACAGAACCCTAACTGCTTTAAGCGAAGAAGAATCTAAGCTTCGGGAACAACTCGGTGCGCTCAGCCTTGAAAATATTGAAATTCCAGCGAGCGCAACAAATGAACCGAAAAAGGAAAAGCCCGCGTCAAAAACACGCAAAGCTCCTAGCTCTACTACACCCAAAACCCCAAAGAAGGAATCTGGAAAAGCTAAATCAACTGCAAAGACTGCTCAAGCTCCAGAACCTGCTCCGGAAACCCCAAAGGCTGAACCAGCCCCTGCGGCACCCGCTCCCAAAGCTGAGGCAGCGCCGCGCAAAAAACCTCAGGTTGTTGACCTTCGTGATCTAAAACTTGAAACCGATCCAAACATTCCTTCAGCCCCACCCCTCTTACCGAAAATTGAGTTTAATGCACTGACCGACGATCAACTAAAAGCACGTGAAGAGGCCGCTCTTCAGGAAGCTAAAAAAGAAACTTCTAAGAAGGGAGACTCTTTAACCGAAGAATCACTAACTGGAATAGAATCCATCGAAGACCTGATATCCCTTTTCGACCAACACAAATCAATAAAAACTGGCCCTCGAGGACAAAGGCTGGTGATGATTAATCCACCAGCAAGAGAAGCTCTTCGTGAGATAGCTGCAGATTTAAAAAACTTAAAAGAATCGGACGGCAGCAAAAATAAAATTACCTCGTTTTATACGGCTAACAGACCAAGAATGGCGGTGATCTTTGGCCTTAAAATTGACACGTTGACTGATTCTCTCAAAAATATCGTAGAATCGACTGAGCGTGAAGCAGCCAGTAAGTTTGTTCCGCAGGAAAAAAATGCTCCTGCAGAAAAAATTAAGCCCTTAAATGAAGCACTTGATCTCAACGATATAGAGACAACTATTACCCAACAAAGAGATCAGACTAATTCGCAAAACAAGCCCGTAAAGACACCCCAGAATAAAGACAAAATAACCAGAGAGCAGTTAACACCGATTGGCGAGATTAAAACAATTGTGGCCGGCAAAAAAAAATCTGGAGGAAGCGGAAAAACAAAAAGTCAGCCAGATTATTGATGGTTTAGAAAAAACAAAGAATAGTGTTCTCGCTTCACAAATTTTACGAGTCCTCAAACTTCAAGGAATTAGCCTAGAGGCAGAAGCAAAAACTGAAACAATAAAGACCGAGGAGGAGCTTGTGAATGAGAAGCTGCCTCAAATTACCGACCTTATTGCTCAAATCGAGAAAAAAGAATTTGAAGGCGATAGCGCAATAAAAAATGATTTGAATCGGCTTCTTCGTTTTCAGGACCGACAAAACGGTGGTTTGGAACAGTTGGTTGCGATTGATTTGAAATATTTAAGAGATTTTGATGCGTATGCAGCAAGAATTGAAGCAAAAATAAAAACCCTAAAAGATAAATCGGAAACTACAAAAACAGAAACAAAAGGTGAGGACCTATCAAAAAAACTTTCTCAGGTAGAAGAAATGCTTGGGATGTTCAATGGTATTAATATCTCAAACACAGGAGACAAGGAAGTATTTTTAACCCAAGCCTTTGAAAGATTGCTCCGATTTCAGGCACGGGCAAAAGGTGAAGCTACCTTCGCCCTCACAAAGCAGGATAAGGTTTTCTGGGATGACTTGGCTGGGTTCAAAACAAAAATAGAAAAATTAATCGCATCCTCGAAACCACAACCTGAAGTTAAAAAAGAAAAAACTTCTGCACCACAACCACCAAAAGCCGAAGCTCCCAAACAGACTCCAATACCTCCAGAACGTTTGCCAAAGAAATCCCGATCAGAAACAATTCCTCTGACCGGAACTGTGGCGGAATTGCAGCACAAACTTTCTGTCGTCCGTGAAAAAATAAAAAATATAGAAGACAGTCTGGCGAATCAGACAAAGATTATTGATCTGGACAACGAACAAGTAGGAACTGATGAAGATGCGGCTGTGCGACGAATGCGACGAGCAAGACAGCCTGAACTAAATACTCTCAGAGAACAAGAATCAGCACTCGTGGCTCAAATCGAGAAAGAAGGAAAGAAAAAAGAGAAAGCTTCAGCTTCAATACCTATTGAATTTATACCAAAAGCAACTCAGCGGACACTTGCCAACATAGACGGAATGCTCCACGGTGAATATGTGCGAAGCGAACTCGTAAAGCTTGGCATTTCCGAAGAGGAAATTGACTCATGGCTCAAGGAAAGAACTCCTTTGGCGGGTCAGGAAAAAGCAAAAGCTTCACAGGCCGAAGCTTTTGATGCTGCAGCTTACAGCGAAGCTTGCGCCCAGAAATCAATTGCCAAGTTAAGAGCGGAACTTGCCGGCAACCCCACGGAAATACAAAGAGAAATCCTCACCTTTTATATTGCGCGCGCAGAAAAAATCGACACCCTTACCAAACTCATACAAAATGCTGAGAAATTTATCAGCCTTTCTTTCAAAGTTGAACAATTCCGGGCAGAAATAGCTAAACATGAAGCAGAGATTGAACTGGAACAAAATAAAAGATGGACAGGCACAACCGAAAACGGGCAGCCGAACCCTACTGTCGAGGGAGTCGTGGTAGAAGAAGGAACAACACGAGATCAGGCGGCGGAGATTGTCGAAGGAATTAAAAATGCGACTTCATTTGAAGCGCTCTACGGCATTCTCGCTTCACATGAAAAAAGAAACGTTGAGATCGAAGGAACCAAACAGGTATACACTGGCGACGAACTGATCTTGCTTATCGAGAGCGTTCGTCTTGGTCAGCTTCCTATTGAATACATCACCCGAAATGCCGGCCTTCGAGGCAAGGTTTGGGAACTTAATGGGTCAAAAGAGGTTGCAGAAGTTCAACCTGAAGGCCAAGAGGCTAATGCAATAAACAACGAAAAGGAGGCTGAAGACACTTTGAAATCAGCTCGAGCCGAATACATAGACCAGCATTTAAAATATATTAAGGCCAGAAAAGAAAAGGGGTTATGGTCTAAAGTACGAAACGTACTAGGTTTGGGCGTGTCTGCGGAACATGAAGCACAACTTCCTGCCGAACTCCAAGCGGCAAAAGAAAAATATGAAGATGCCAAGAGGGAACTGGGTCAAGCTCGATACGACGCCAAAGCCGCTTCTTTGAAAGATGGAGTGCTTTGGCCAGAAGAACTCGATCTCATCATCGAACAGATGAAATATGAGAAGCCTAATCAAACTCAAAAATACTGGGACAAGATTCGGGAAGAAAAAATGACCGGCAAGCTGACAGACGCCGAGGAAGACATGGTTCTTCGCAACTACCGAACATACAACATTTTCAAAGAAGTGGTACTAGATGAACAAGGGGCTCTTCAGAAAGCAGAAACCGAAACTTGGACTCCAAAAGAAAAGAGTGTGGGGCGAAAAGTTTTTGAAAACATTCTGACATCAAAAACAGTAAGTATGCGCCTTACTCGAACCGCAATTGTGGCCTCAATTTTTGCATTTCCAACCGTTGCGACAGGCGGTCTTGCTGCAGGAGCTTTTTTTGCAGGCAGTAGAGCTGTAAAAAGCCTCTCGTATTTGGGTTTATCACAAGTGCTAAGCAAGGGATATGACATGGTTTCAAAGGACCGATCGGCGGAAAGAAGACAACAGAGAATCCTTGAGCTACAAAAGGAATTCGGAAGAGGGGGCAAGAATTCCAAGGAAGCCGGCAAAGAACTACAACAAGCTTTTGAAGACGAGAGAAGCGAGCGAAACAGACGGGCTCTTAAAAAAGGCATCGTACTTGCGCTGGCCGGAGCGGGGACAGGTTTCCTTGGTAGTCATTTCTTTACCGGAGAAAGTGCGACAGTTCTCCATGACCACGCACACACAGCAGAATCAGTTCCTGTCCCTAAAGAAGAAATTAAAATCGCAACACTTGAGAAACCATACGGCACTACTCCTGATTGGGAAGAGCCTATCACACCTGATACCAGCGTTACTGTCGGAGATCTTCACATTGATACACCTACTAATGAAAACATACTCCCTGACGTTGTGCCGCCTAGTGCTCCTGCGGTGAATTTGGAGCAGATCGATCCTAATAATCTTCCAGCTGTTAAAGCGGCTACAGAAAATATTCTCGGAAACACTGGCCCAGCAGTCGTTGGAAGCGAAGCATTCGATCCAGACAATCTCCGGCTTCAGGTGGGACCGGCAGGCCATGACATGTGGCACATCATTGGAAATTATATGGAAGATGAAGGGGATTTGAAGGGATTAAGTGATGCAGCTCGAGTGCACGCCATCGACAGTATCTATCAAAAGGTAGTGAAGATGAACCCAGCTCAGCTAAAAGCAATCGGTATTGCCGCCGGAAACTTAAACAGAATGCAAGATACTGAAGTGGTTGATTTGAACGGCATTCTTACTGCAGAAAATATCAAACACGCAGTTGCAACCTCACAAAACTTAAGTGAGTCCGCGACACGCCACATAATGCACAATGTCTCTACCATTGAACACTTCAAGCATGCGCATCCCCATACACCAATTACTGAAAGACTGGTAAATCGGCAAATCAAGATGCATCCACTTGTCGGCAAGTTGTATAGCCACGCAAACCATTAATTAGTAATACAAACACATGGACGACGCACTAAAAAGAAATTTGATTACAGAGCTTGGAATCGACAAGCTGCCAGTAGGACAGCAGGAAGACATTCTTCTTCAGTCTGGAAATATTATTTTTCAGAGCATTTTGAACCGAACCATTCCGCTCCTTTCTGATAAAGAGCAAACTGAATTTGAACAGGTTTTGGAAACAGCAAAAGGGGACCGGGCAGGGGAGATTGTTTTCAATTTCCTTAAGAGTAAACTTCCGAACCTCGACACTATAATTAAAGAGGAGATTGCTGAATTCAAACGGCAGAGTTTCGATATCATGTCGAAAATTGGAGAGAAATAAGGTAGTATGTGTTGGTGTCCACTCATCTAGATCAATTGAATGCAGAGCAGAAAGAAGCGGTCCTTGCTACGCAAGGACCGCTTCTTATTCTCGCCGGCGCTGGGGCAGGCAAGACTAAGACAATTACCCACCGAATCCTTCACCTGATACAACAAGGGGTAACCCCAAGCAGCATCCTAGCCATTACGTTCACCAACAAAGCAGCTAAGGAAATGAAAGAGCGGGTTGATGCCATACTTTCTAAAGACAGTGAAATAAACCGGCCGATCAGCATGCTTGAGAGACCTTTCGTCAGTACCTTTCATGCGCTAGGGGTGCATATCCTGAAAGAAAATGCCCAGATTCTCGGCATTCCTAGACATTTTACTATTTACGACCGAAGTGATTCAAAAAGGGCAGTGAAAGAAGCGATCGAGGCCTCCGGCCTCGATCCAAAGCAGTATGAGCCCAGCAAATTTCTCGGGCTCATATCCAGAAAGAAAGGCGAGTACATGACGGCAGCAGACTATTCCGAAGAAGCGGGAAATGAATATATGGATAAAATTCTAAGCGATGTCTGGAACCGCTACGAAAAAATAATGAACGAAGATAAAGCGCTTGATTTTGATGATCTATTACTGAAAGCGGCAAAGCTTTTGGAAAAAAACTCCGATGTACTCCGCCACTATCAGGAAATTTGGAAATATATTCATATCGACGAGTATCAAGACACCAACAAGGTGCAGTATATGATTTCAAAACTGTTGGGACAGAAATACCGAAACATTGCTGTAGTGGGGGATATTGATCAAACTATTTATAGTTGGAGAGGAGCAAATATTCAAAATATTTTAAATTTTGAAACTGATTACCCTGATGCAAAAGTGGTGATACTTGAGCAGAACTATCGCTCAACCCAAACAATCCTTGCAGCCGCCAACCAAGTAATCGCCAAGAATGTATTCAGAAAAGAAAAGAACCTTTTCACCAAAAATGATACTGGTGAAAAGATCGCCGCCTACGGCGGCTATGACGAAAGCGACGAAGCCAACTTCATCGCCAACAAAGCCCGCGAGCTCATACAAAACGGCGTCTGGGCCAATGAGATCGCCGTTTTGTATCGTGCCAACTTCCAATCACGTGCTCTCGAAGAAGCATTCTTGTCTAAAACAATTCCGTATCAAATGCTTGGTACCAAATTCTTTGAGCGAAAAGAGGTGAAGGATGTTCTTTCGTATCTCCGGGCATCTCTCAATGAAGAATCGAATGCCGACCTCAAACGAATTATCAACGTCCCCGCACGGGGCATCGGCAAAGTCACACTTATTAAAATTTTGGCAAAGCAGGAAGAAACGTTGCCTTCTGCAACACGAGACAAAATCACTTCATTCCGCAGACTCCTCAAGGAAATCGCAGTCAAAGCAAAAAGTGACAAGCCTTCTGAAACTATCAAATTTATTATCAAAAAAGCTGGCATCGAAGATATGTTGAAGTTCGGCAAGGAAGAAGATCAGGAAAAACTCGAAAACGTCCGCGAACTTGTAACCTTGGCGACAAAATATGACATTGAAACACCCGAAGAGGGGATTGAACATCTTCTATCTGATGCAGCCCTTGCAACGGATCAGGACAGCTTGATCAAAAACGAACGTGCAGTGAAACTCATGACTGTCCACGCCTCAAAAGGACTCGAGTTTGATTACGTGTTCATCAGCGGTCTTGAACAGGACCTCTTTCCTCACCAGCGAATGGGGCAGGAGGAGCTAAGCGACGAGGATGCAGAAGAAGAGCGACGACTCTTTTACGTCGCTCTTACCCGAGCCCGCAAAAAATTGTATCTTACGTATGCGGCCGTTCGAACGATCTTCGGATCAAAACAGGTTAATATTCCTTCTGAATTTATTACTGATATTGATGAAGGCCTACTTGAATCAGAAGATCGACCAACAGGAGTGAAGTCAATCTTCATTGATTTTTAAAGCGAAAAAGAAAATATTTCCCATGAAAAATCTTCCTGCAAAAAAATCACTTGGCCAGAATTTTCTCAAATCAAAATCTGCCATCGGCGATATTGTAAAAGCTGCAGAACTTACGCAAAAAGATACGGTGCTTGAGATAGGGCCGGGGAAAGGGGTACTCACTGAAGCACTTTTGGCTGCTTCGGGAAAAGTTATTGCCGTTGAAAAAGACGACCGCCTGATCAAATTTCTTCAAGAGAAGTTTTCTGAAGAAATTCTAAACGGAAAATTCGAAATCATCCACGGGGACATTTTGGATTTTAATCTTAATGACTTGCGCAACAGAATCGAGACAAGTACCTACAAACTGGTTGCCAATATTCCCTATTACATCACAGGAATTCTTATCCGTACTTTTTTAGAGAGTGATTTTCAGCCAGAAAAAATGGTGCTCATGGTACAGAAGGAAGTGTGCGACAGAATCGTGGCACGAGACGGCAAGGAAAGTATCCTATCGGTCAGCGTTAAAGCATACGGTACGCCGAAATATATCAAGAAGGTGCCGGCGCGGTATTTTTCGCCGGCACCTAAAGTTGATTCCGCCATTCTTCTCATCAACAACATTTCAAAAGATTTTTTTACTAAAAGCGATCTTTCCGAAGAACATTTTTTCACCGTAGTAAAAGCTGGATTTGCCCACAAAAGAAAACTGGCTGCGCGCAATCTTGAATCTCATTTCCCGAAAGAGAAAATTCAAGCAGTGTTTGCAAAACTCAATATCTCAAAAACTGCTCGTCCAGAAGAAATCTCGTTGAAAAACTGGCGAGAGATCGCTATTAATCATTAAGTCCAGCTGAATCTCCAAGCTGAGATAATGTACCTTCAGGCTGTTCCTCCTCATCACAATATTCTCCTTCTTCCATAAGACAAATTGCAAAGGGGTCAATGTTTGCTAGAAAATAAGCAGGCAAATCATCTTCCTCAAATGAATAGTAGGAATATTCTATCGTTTCTCCCGGATAATCTAAATATATATGAGGGCTCATATCGACATAACTATATGTTTCATACAAAGATCCTCCGCTGCAGGTACAATACTCAATCATGGTAAGACCAAGCCCACCGTCAGAAGTTAAACCATATGCATGGGTCAATCTAATAGAAAGCGTCAAAAGCGTCATCGCCACCAAAAGAAAGCTCCCTAATTTTAAATAAATCGTTTTTTTCATTTAGATAAATTGAACACACCATAGTTAGCCGTGCGTCCTCTACTAGTAGTGATACTAAAACTAACATTGAAAGATGACACACTGCTTGTACCAAAAGCAACTGCATTAGGAAGATCTGAAACCTTAAAAGAAAGTTTCTTGCTATCCGAAGACACATTTTTTACAATTCCAAGGAGAGAGTTAACTTGATTTCCCTGAAGATCAAAACCGGTCCCCGTGACAGTAATAGTATCTCCCATTTTTGCATTCACCGGTGTGACCGAAGTGATAACCGGCCGACTAAGCGTCTCATCAGAAACCTGAATAAAAAACTTGCCCTTGGTTTGGCTTGAACCGTCAGCATTGGATACCCAGACCTGATACAGACCGTTAGAAATAGCTGGTACTTTTACGTATATATCATGAGTGGTGGTAGAGACCACAGCATCTACTTCACTTGAAGTGCCAAAATGCACTACATTTGTGGCAGTAAAACCTCGGCCTTGAATATACAGTGGATCACCAGCCTTAATCACAAAAGTGGATACTCCGACAACAAGCACATCGTCTTTAGGAGCAGGTCCGAAAATACCCAGAGCATCAAGAATACCAGCAATAGGGCTAGTTGAAGCCGTTTTTGGTGTTGTAACAGAAGTAGTATTTGTAGTAGCAACCGAAGATGAAGCCGTAGAAATCGCGGAAGGAAGTATTGTGGCAGAACTAAGTGCCTGAAGCTTGGCTCGGGTGAGGGAACCGACAAAGCCGTTGCTGGCCGACAGTCCGGCCGGCACCAAAATGTCATTTCGATAGAGATTTTGAAAGGCGATAACGGCTTTTTTTGTCAGAGTCCCAAAAAAAGCCGTTTCATTCCCCGGTGAACCACTTCCAGACGCAGCAATCTGCGTCGCCGGAATGCTATTCAAGACTTTCTGCAAACTAACAACATCATTCCCGCTCATTCCCTGCATCAAATTCCGCGAAAAAGTATATCCAAAAGAAAAATGGGGTATAAAAAACCCGAAAATACCGGCGAGGAGAAAAAGTACTGAAAAAACCTTGAGAAACCTGCGATTCATGATTGTATTGTAGCATAAAATTGGATATACTTTTCAATATATAAGACTACTTTGATCAAACGTCCGAGCAATAAAATCATAGGACTAATAATGGCCTCTTTTCTGGTCATCGGTGGATCTGTCTATGCAAAATTTGGAGCAA
>Ga0206912_1215_pt1 | contig 13290 bp, 12 predicted proteins | sample Alteio_BWOrgHeat_75_FD_152933 | JGI IMG/M metagenome (GOLD analysis project Ga0206912, IMG submission 152933) | Enriched cells from forest soil in Barre Woods Harvard Forest LTER site, Petersham, Massachusetts, United States -... | ecosystem: Environmental > Terrestrial > Soil > Temperate forest >... | reverse complement strand
TGCTGTTTATTTTAAAATTATTTAAAATAAACAACTCATGAATAACGATATTCTATTAATTAATAGCATTCAGGCCCATGATTATATTGAAGTTCAGTATGCTCTTTCGCAAGGGGCTAATATCGAAAACTCTGGCGCCTTGCATGCAGCATCAGGTACTGGCCGACTCGATATTGTCGCTCTCCTCCTATCCAAAGGTGCAAATGTCAATACGAAAGGATGTTCTGAAGGCTACTTACAAAAATCGATTACCCCTTTAAATCATGCTGTGAAAAAGGGTCATTTGCACGTGGTTAAAGAGCTTAAAATGCGATCCGCAGAAGTTTTTCCATGCGACTTAGAAGCTGCCACCTGGAACGGTCATCTTGAAATGGTGAAATTTTTCATTGATTCTGGTTTAAGTCCGGACTCTGTCCAAGATCTTTTGCATATAGCTGTTAGAAGCCAAAATCTTTCGTTAGTAAAATATTTGCTTCCTTTGGTCAAAGATGTCAGCGCTTTCGATGCTAGTGGAGAAACTGCGCTCCATAAAGCCATCCATTTGAACGATCAAAACATGATGATGCTCTTGCTTAAAGCGGGAGCGAATATAGAAGCCACATGCATTCTGCCTAAACCCAATACCTTTAACGCCGCATTTTGGGGCTATTCTCCTTTGGCGCTTGCAGTATGCATAATGCACACAAAAATCGTTCGTTTATTGCTGGAAAACGGGGCCAATGTGCATACCTGTAAATTCAATGAAGAAAAAAGGAGCAGTGAAATTTATCGTTTGCTCCTGCGCTATGGTCTGCAACCTTCCGATAACTTCACACCTTTGCATCTAGCAGCTGGCGAAGGGGATAGCGTACGTCTAGGCGAACTTCTAGCTAGCAAGAAATATGAACTCAATACCCGAGCCGATCCCTTCGGTACCCCTCTTTGTGAGGCGGCGCGTTATGGACATGAAAAGAATGTATCCTTGCTTGTAAAGGCAGGAGCTAACATCGATTTAGCAGGCAATCATGGCTGTCCTCTCTTGCTGGCAGTTCAAGGGGAGCACTATCAAGTAGTGAAACTCCTCTTAGAAAATCGCGCTGACGTTAACAATACCTCTCGAGAAACCGTATTTGAAACAGATTCTTCCCTAGAAGCAGCCGCCTCGCAAGGCTCTCTCCAAATGGTGCGCCTTTTATTATCCTACGGGGCGATCGTTAACAAAGGAAGATACGCCTTTTCTTTAGGAAGTGCTGCTCGAAACGGTCACCTCGAGATTGTGAAGCTGCTTTTAGAAAGTGATGTAGACATTAAGCAAAAAGACTATAACGGTCGCGCCGCTTTACATAGGGCTTGTGCTTACGGCTCTTACGGTTCTAGTAAGGTCATTGAACTCTTGCTTGAAAAGGGGGCTGAAATCAATGCGCAAACAGACGATCAAGAAACACCTTTGTATCTTTGTGTTGAAAGCCGTAAAGTAGGTAAAGCCTTAACCTTACTTTGCCATCCCGATGTAGATGTAAATACCAAAAAAGAGGATCGGTCCGCTCTTCAACTCATTTCTCTCCTTTATAACAAAAATGATCCAGACAAGCCAAGACTCTTAAGAATGTTTCATGCGAAAGAGGTTTTGCAAAGTGGTGTTTTAATTCCTCATGATGAGGCTTTATTTTTTCGCATCATGAAGGTAGGTTTTACAAGTTTAACTGAAATAGAGTTATTTACACTTTATCAAAGAAGAGAGGAAAAGACTCCTTTAGGTGAATTTGTCCAAGAATTTGAACAAGAGATCAAGCAAACCAACAAATTGCTTCTCTATGCGAGAAACACAAACAGTTACGTACAGAAGATCTTAAAAAAATTAAACCTTCCTCCTGATATTGTTAGGTTTATTGCAAGCTTCATCAACATTTCCCATCTGCCCTTTGATCGAGGGGGGCAAACGTGGTTGAAAAAAATCTGTAGCATAAAAAAATGACTTATTAATTATTAATAATTTATTTATAATTTACTAATATTAGTCATCTATACTATTATATAGATATATTAATTGAGGTTAATTATATGCAATCTTCATCGGGTCCAGGTCCTACCCCCCCTCCGGTGCTTAATTTAGCATCGAGCCCCTTCCCTCCTAATTTCGACAAAGTTCAAGTCGTTAAGTTCGATGATTCCGACGGCAAAACCTATATCGAAGGAAAAGTCAAATGGGGAGGTGTCGATTACACAATTGTTTATAAAAACCCCAAGAAAATGAACCAACAAGAAGCCTTAGATGCCCTTAATCAACGCATTGCCCATATTTATCTCCTCCAAGTCCGCTATCTATATAAAGGCGTAAGCAAGGTGGTTTGGAGACCTGTGAACGATAGCGTCATCCAATATTTTGATAAAAAAGAGGAGCACAAGGGCCAAGAGTCGAGAGTAATTAAGAAAATGAATTGGGGAATTCTCAATAATGAAATTGTAGATAAGAAACAAGCAAAGTTCATAACAGTAGAAACTGCTTTTAAAAGCGCCGATGATAATCTTCGTCGTTTAGAAGTTGAACTTTCTAAAAATCCTCAAGATCAAGCTGCTCAGGCAAATGTAGCTAATGCAAGAAAAGCCTATGAAATTGCTAATAAAGCATTTGAAAAGAATAAAGAAAGAAGGGAACGTATTGCTAAAGGCGCATACCCCATTGCTGATTACTTAGCTAAAAATAACAAATTGAAGCCGAAAGCAGGCGTCACCGAGGAAGAAGCAGCCATCCTTCCGCCGCCCAATCAACAGCAACAACAGCAGCAACAACCACCTCCTGTAAATCAACAACAGCAGCAACAACAGCAGCAGCAACCGCCGCCAATAAAATCTCCTCTGCCGCCGCCAATAACGCCGCCACCAGGGAAGCAGCCTCCTCCCAACGCAGACGATATGTTCAACTTCACTTAGCGTTTCATTGAATTTCATCGAGTAGGCGCAGCGCGAGCTTTTCTCCATGAGGCGTCAAGTACACCTCCTCCTCGCCGCGCTTTTTGATAAAATTGGCCTGCACAAGTAGCTTGCAGATGGCATTGACGCCCTTTGGCTGGAGCCCAGCCTTGTCCCCCACTACATAGCGATTGAAGGCCTGCTCTACATCCCCAGCCTCTTGCGCCATCCGGTAGAGAGCAATGACATAGCGTTCATCTTTAGTATGCGTCATTTTAGCCTTTTTTCAGACGGGCCCCTTGCGGGGTATCTTCGATGAGGTAGCCCTTTCCCGTTATAAAATCGCGGAGATTATCGGCTAGAGCCCAATTTTTGTCTTTGCGCGCTTGAATCCGTTTGGCAAGCGCCTCCTCAAGCTCTTGTGGAATGGCATCGATCGCCTTCTCAAAGCTAAGAACGCCTAAGATCTGATTGAATTTCGCAAGCGTCGCTAGGACGGCCTGGGCGTCTCCTTGTTTCACCTGTCCCTGATCACTCAAGACATTAACTTCGCGCATCAAGTCGAAAACGGCCGCCAATGCGACAGAGATATTTAAATCATCGCTCATCGCCTCGCTAAAGATGCGTTGGGCATTCTCTAGATGAGTTTCTAAAGCGGCTGTTTTGCCCGGAGTTGTCACCTCCTGCATGCGATGCACAAAGTCTTGCAACCTCTGGAGCGCTGCTTTGGCTGCATCCATCCCCTCGAAGGTAAAGTTTAGCTGGGTCTTGTAATGCACATGCATTAGCATGTAGCGCACCTGTGGCCCTGTGTAGCCCTTGTTAAGCAGATCGCGCAGTGTAAAGAAATTGCCTAAGCTTTTGGACATTTTTTTGTTGTCGACGATTAGGTGCTCAGAATGCAGCCACAGCTTGACGAAGGGCTTTCCCGTATAGGCTTCGGACTGTGCAATCTCATTTTCATGGTGGGGAAACATGTTATCGACCGCTCCCACGTGAATGTCGATGGTCTCTCCCAAAAGCTTCATGGCCATCGCGGAGCATTCTAGGTGCCAGCCTGGCCTTCCCTTTCCGTAGGGGCTTTCCCAAAAAATTGTGCCATCGCGCTCCGCATCATAAGCTTTCCAGAGGACAAAATCGGCAATATGATCTTTGTCATATTCATCCGTTGCCACCCTGTCAGAGGCCCCTGCTTGAAGTTCTTCGAGGTGCAAGTGAGACAAGCAGCCATAGCGCGGAAATTTCTTGATGGCGTAATAGATGCTTCCATCACCTCCCTTGTAAGCAACCCCCCTGTCTAGCAAACCTTGAATCACTTTAATCATTTCGGCGATATATTCCGTCGCCGCTGGGTAAAACTCGACGGGTTCGATGTTCAAGGTCTTGAGGTCAGCAAAAAAGGCATCAATATAGGGTTTGGTGTACTCATCCAATGAAACTTTGCGCGCAATCGCTCCTTTGATCGTCTTATCATCGACATCGGTCAAGTTCATGGCCTGCTTCACTTGCAATCCCAAGTACTTGAGAGTGCGCCTGAGGACATCTTCAAACACATAGGTGCGAAAGTTGCCGATATGCGCGTAGTGATAAACGGTGGGACCACACGTATACAATGTTACCAACCCAGGCTTTAAGGGCTTTACGACCTCTTTTTGGCGCGAGGCCGTATTGTATAATTTTAAGGGATCGTTAGCCATCTTTACCACCATTTCAGCCAAGATTGTTTTTTCTCTTTTTGCGCGTCTAACTTAGGCACATATTCGGTATCCAAAAGGCGGTAGTCGATCTTGCCCGTTCCCATGATGGGAATCTCTATCAAATGCATCACCTGCCACACCTTGACGAGGTTGCTGAAACCAGCTTCTCTTAATCCTTTATTCGCATCGTCCAACGTAAGAGGCATCGTCGTAAAGACGAAGATTTTGGGTTTATCGCCATTTTCCTTGGCACAAACTGCAATGGTCGCACCCTCTTCGCCTTTCCAACCCCTCTTGCGGGCCAATTCTGACAAGCCATCCTCGACGGCTGCCAAGCTAATCATCTCAGCGCCAATCTTAATGAAGCGCTTAAGTCTTCCCGAAATCGTCAAGTTGCCTTGTGGATCTAGCCAGCCTAAATCTCCTGTCTTATACCAAGATTTCCCTCGCACTTCAACAAAAGGCGATGCCAGCCCGGGATTCAAATAGCCTTTAAAGACATTGGGTCCACGCGCTAAAATCAATCCTTGTTCTCCTTGGGGCATGGGAGTCATTTTCTCTTGATGCACGATTAAAAGTTCGACGCCAGGAGCTGCCCGACCGACGCCAACGTGTGGCTCACCCATACGCGTAAAGGAAAGGACTGGGGAGCATTCTGTGATGCCGTAGCCTTCCAAAAGAAAGTCGATCTTTTTGCCATATTCCGTCATCAGTTGAAAAAGTTCGGCTGGTGCTTTTTCAGCTCCGGTAAAGGCAAAGCGGGCTGTGCGCAATTTTTCAGCTGTTGTCGCTTTCATAATCGAGCGAATAAATGTCGGCGTTCCGCCCATCACAGTGGCACCCCAACGCTCAATGGCCTTGGCGATGCGCTTGCCATCTGTGGGATCAGGAGAGTAGGCAACGCGGAAGCCCGACAAAATGCCAATCAGACTCGTAATCGTGAAGCCAAACGAGTGAAAAGGAGGTAACATTGCCAAGAGGATATCATCCGTGAATATTTCTATCACTTCGAGTATACTGCGCTGGTTGCTTAAGATGTTATCGTGCGACAAAGGGACGCCCTTTGGCATGCTTTCAGTGCCACTTGTGAAGAGCAGTACACATGGATCATCCTTGGATTGCTTATCGAGATTGAGCGTTTTTAGAAGCGTTGGAGCTTTCTGTAGCGACATCCAAAACGCCTTTAGTTTCTCTTTTGCCCCCAAGCGCGGACGCAAGTCCTCTAACATCACCAGGTTTTCTTCGATGCCATCGAGATTCACATTTTCCAATTTATCTAAAAACTTCCAAGAACTGAGCACCACTTGCACGTTGGAAAGCTTGGCGACAGACTCAAGATGACGCGGACCGACCGTCCAGTTGACCATTAGGGGGATCTTCCCTGCCAACTGGATCGCCAAAATCAGCAGCGTGGCCCCAGCGCTAGAGGGCAGCAAAATCCCAATATAGTCTCCAGGCAGCGTTTTGAAGTAATTAGCCAACAAGAGAGCGCGGAGTTTAATCTGTTTGTAAGTCATCGTCCCGGAGCGCAGATCGGTGCAGGCTACCCGGTCGCCATAACGATCGCAAAGATTCAAAAAGACTTCCGGGATAGTGTCTCCAGGAGCAATTTTTGCACGCTCGCGCGGCGGCTGGGGCTTGTTCCAGGCTTTAAGGTCGGGGTGTTCTTCTTCCTCCTCTTCGACGTAAACCAGCTGTCTCGAAGCAATCCCCATCACCTTGCCTACGCTAGTCAATTCCGTAATGGGAACCCCTTTGATATCGAAGTCATCCTGAAGGAATATAGCCACTTCGGCGATGCTTAAGGAATCCATCCCCAAATCCTGTGAAAGGGTCATTTCGGAATGGATACCCTCAGGAGCCACTTCAGACAGGGCGGAGAGCTTAGCGATGACTTTATTTTGGATAGCGGGAGGGATCGTTTCGACATCGATCACTTTGTCTTGTTTAAATTCGAGCGTCTTCATGACGGGAAGATCGCTTTTCCAGGCACTGTAGGAAACGAAGATCAAAGAATCACCAGGGTGATCGTCTTTCTGCTTAGACAATCCATCCGGCTTGTTGTAGTAATTTTCCAGCCAACGATTAATTTCTATGCGAGAGCCGCTTTGTGGAAAATCGATAGGAGCGACTTCAAATTCGATCGTGACCTTTCGTCGGGGAGTAAACAAAAGTAAGTTCTTTAAGACATACTTCACTCCTCGTAAAATCGTTGGAAACATGGGAGGGGGGCCGCCCGTGATGGCGCGCGAAAACATACTTCCCCAGAGTCCCTTGGTGCGCACGAGAACCACATTGGCTTCTGGAGCCGCGTTGAGGATTTGGGGAACCCCTGAAGCGCCTCCAAGGAATTCGATGCCTGTCTGTTTGGTCTTGCCTGCAGGATAAATGAGAAAGTTTTCTCCATTGCGTAAACCCGTGATCACCGACTCGATCATCTGCTCGCTTTTGCGCTTTTTCAAACTATTGCTTGTGGTAACAAAATTGGGAATCGGAAGCGCATCCAGATAGCGCATCAGCCAGTTAACACCCGGAAGATAATACATGTATTCAACGATGAGAGGGCGTATGGGAAACCTTGGCCACAGCGCTAAGGTGACTAAAGAAGGATCGACGAAAATGGCGGGGTGGTTGGGGAGGAACAAAATCCCGCCGGGTTTACGCAAAGTTTCCGCATTAATTTTATCTAAACCCTTTATCGTCACCTTATAACGGAACCATAAAGAGCATCTTACAAAGAATGCTAAGATGTGTTTAATCAGCGTTTTCATGTATCCTCGCAAAAGAATAGATTTTCAGGTAAAGATAGATTATTTACAATAGCTCACTATTGCTATGTTTGAACTGATTGCGCATCGCGGAGCCTCCAAAGAAGCTCCTGAAAATACCTTAAGTGCCTTTAGGAAAGCTTGCGATCTCAAAGTCGACACCATCGAGCTAGATGTGCATCTATCTTCCGATGGCACCCCCATTGTGATCCATGATTCCACCCTAGGGCGCACCTCTACCGGAAAAGTCGGGACTCGCATCCAGCATTATACCACAAAAGAAATTGCCGAACTAGATGCTGGGGCCTGGTTTCACCCCGAATTTAAAGGCGAAAAGATCCCCACGCTTGCAGAAGCGCTGGTTTTTCTTAAAGGGAAAACTCGGTTGATGATCGAAGTCAAAAAGGACCACGCCCAAGCTAAAGAGGTTGCCAGGGCCGTTTGTGAATGTGTTAAGGGGTATGAGAATCTCGTGGTTGGCAGCTTTTCTGTTCAAATTCTCGAAGAACTGCGCAATCTTGCCCCTGAACTGCCCTTGATGGGTATATTTGAAGATCTAAATAAACTTCCTGCGTTGCGTGAGATGAAGTTTAAAAGCTATGCTTCCTGGTATAAATTGCTCACCCCCACCCTGGTCAATGAACTGCATGAAGAGGGTGCAACCATCTGGGCCTTCACGGTAGATGACTTGCGCAGCGCTAGCTTTTTGCTCTCCATTGGGGTCGACGGGATTATCACCAATGACCCAAGACTTATGCTCAGTTTGCGTTAATATATACTTTTATGTATAATCATATGCTTTTAATGGGGGTATTATCATGCTCAAAATTGATTTGAAAGGGAAACGCGCTTTTGTGGCGGGAATTGGCGATGACCAGGGATACGGCTGGGCCATAGCAAAATGCCTCGCGGAAGCTGGCGCCGAGATCATCATTGGGACGTGGACCCCCCTAATGAAAATCTTCACAACCGCCTGGAACAACGGCAAATTTGATGAATCGCGCCGTCTTTCCGATGGTTCCCTCATGCAGATTGCCAAAATCTACCCCCTCGACGCCACCTTTGATTCCCCTGAGGATGTTCCCGAAGAGATCCGCGAAAATAAGCGCTATAAGGAATTCGCTGGCTATACCGTTAAAGAAGTGGCGGCGGCCATCCAAAAGGACTTTGGCTCAATCGACATTCTCGTCCACTCGCTAGCCAATGCCCCTGAAGTCCAAAAACCCCTGCTTGAGACAAGCCGCAGGGGCTATTTAGCAGCTATAAGTGCCTCTTCTTATTCCTTCATCTCTCTGCTCGCCCATCTTGGGCCGCATATGAATCCAGGAGGCGCAAGCATCTCCTTAACCTATATGGCATCTGAAAAAGCGATCCCAGGCTATGGCGGTGGCATGAGTTCAGCTAAAGCGGCGCTGGAAAGCGACACGCGCACGCTGGCGTGGGAAGCGGGTCGCAAATGGGGCATACGCATCAATGCGATATCTGCAGGTACACTGCGTAGTCGTGCAGCCAAAGCGATCGGCTTTATCGATCAAATGATCGAATACTCGGTTGCCAATTCACCTTTAGCAAAAGAGATGGACGCACTCGAAGTCGGTTACACAGCGGCTTTTTTAGTCTCTCCGCTTGCTTCTGCAATCACTGGGACGACCTTACATGTTGACAATGGCATGAATATCATGGGCATTGCCATGGACAGTCCTGCGTTAAGTGAACAGGAACCATGTTGCGGAATGCAAGGGCGCGCTTCCAACGACTAGGGAAAAGGCAAAGGTCTCTCCACAACTTGCGTCTTGGCTTTCTTTTCTGCCTGTACCAATCCAGCGCGGGGGCAGCAAGACCACAGCGCACGAGCTCTTTTAGACACCCTTCCAAGCGGTCGGGACTCTGAAAGCAGATGGAGCTGTAGTTGGGATCACTCCAAAAGCGTATCACCTCCCCTTCAAAAAGGACTTGTGGAGCAATCGGCAACGTCACTTCACTATCCAAATGCAATCCTGCAAGCCCTGCCACTTCACTCACAAACGTGCAGCACTGATGATTTGTTAAAGTATATTTTGAGAAATCATAGTGGAAGATCCAATTTAAAATAGACGCAAGCTGCTGGTCGGTCAGTTCCACGCTCGCCGCATAGGTCGGAATATGCCCCCCAGCACCTGCTTCAAAATAGCCATCGTCCAGTGCTGCCCAAAGATACTTGCAGGGGTTTGGTTCATAGCTCGGTTGCATTTTCTGCGCCTGCGTTGGATTGGCGTAGCCATAGTCGATGTAGTTCATGATGCCTTGGAAATAGCGGGCTTGCCGCTGCCCCAGCTCACCCGAATGACCTCCCTCCAGCTCGACGTTCGTTCCCACTAAGTAAATCCAGGCATGACCCACATCCCCATTTTTGCTAAAATTTGAAGGGTGCTTGGCCATCGTCTTAAAAAAACTGCACGTGTTCGTATAATCTAAGTGCGGGGCGTCCACAAGAATGACAAGAAAATTGCCGCAAGCACAGAGGTGTAGAGGAAGAAGAAGAAAAAGAAACCGAAAAATCATTTTTCCGATTTTAACTGGTCGTAGAAACGCTGCCTTTCCAAGCGTTGGGCTTGGCTTTTTTGCCCGCTCCATAAATACACAAAGGCGATGCATAAAGCGCCCAGCAACCCAAAAAGAATTAAGAGGATAATCCCAAGAGGCGAGGCATAGGCCTGTTGAAAACGTTCGAGCATTTTATTTGTCTCCTGAGCCTTTTTCAATTTCAATCGTCGCTTTGACTACGCAGCGAGGGGTGCGACGCACCGTTCGCAAAAAGATCTGCCAGTCGTAGGCATTATAGCGCTGAGGGCCTTTTAAAGAAACTTGAGCGGGACGATTGCCTTTCATGAGATGCCCCACAAATTGACCCTCGCCTTCGATGAGTGCGAATCTCTTGCGGATAGTGAGATTTTTGCTACTGATCTGCACTTCGTCGTGTAGTTTAAAGGTCGAGGCCGTCTGTCCCGAGAATGTGATGGAATGATTGTCGTGATCGTCGAGATAAAAGGCGATTTCGCGCATTTTCTCGCGGTCTTCTTGTTGGATCGGATCAGCAAGCTCAAAGGTAAGTTCAATGCGATTGCCAGCTTCGCTATATTGCATGGTGCGCAAATTTCCTCCTTGGCATACGAGAGTGTGGGTGCGTTCCACATTGCCCCACATTAGCTTAAGAGGAATAAACGAGCGATCTGTTGCAGGGTTCCAGCCCGCCTTTCTTTCTAAGAGGGCATAGGCATAAGGGTTTTCTTGTCCTGTGACCTTATCTCCCGTTGGCAACACGTAAGCAGCGTGCAAAAGATGAACACCATCTGCCAAGGCACGCTGAGAAAAGCCATCTGAAAGATAGCCTAAGTATAAATCGTAAAGCGTCGCTTGCGGTTCATAACCCTGCTGCAGCTCAGCAATGCCAGGCCCGATATAGGTCGCTGTTGTGGCATGCCAAGTGGCATTGATGTGCCCCCAAAGATCACGCCAGGGGCTATCTTGCAACGAGGAACCCATTGTATAAAATGCAGATAGAATGACCCCCAAATCTGCCGGCCCATACACGCGGTGGCGATTTTCCTGGCATAAGCGTTCCACAAGTGGGCGTGCCTCTTGCACTGCAGAATGCCCCCTCAACGCAATGGGAAAAGGAGCAGGATGGGAAGCTTGCGTTTGCATGACATAGGCTTTAAGCGCTTGAATTTTCTGCTGGAGACGGTCTTTAAGCTCTTGACCAAGAATGGTTTGAAACTGATTGTAGATCCCCTGCAACGGACTTAGCACATGAAAAGCCAGATACCTATCATGGCATTTGGGGAACTCGTGTAGGTAAACCGGGAAATTCCCTTGCTGTTCGAAATGCAAAAGGTGATCGAGGAGGGACTTCGCTTCTTGAATATTCTCTGCCGTCCGGCTCCGAAAAAGTGACCAGGCAAATAAAAAATTCTCCAGCAGTGGAATAGCAACGTCTGCTGCCTCGCCTTTAGGGTGATAATGCAGATGCAAAAAATTCGTCTGCTCGCTTTGCCTTTTGCGTCCCGCGCTAATTGACAAGTCAATGAGCTTGCGCATCGCCTCCCCACGCGTATTCATAAGCACAAACCACCTGCAACTTCGATGTTTTGACCGGTGATATAAGCGCCCGTTGGATCCAGCAAAAAGGCGATGAGATCCGAAACTTCTGTGGGCATCCCCGCACGCCCCATGGGGAGCTTGCTTTCATCTTGAGGTAGATCCACGGAAATGTTCATATAGCCTGGAGAGACCATATTGACGCGTACCCTGTCGCGCATCATCTCGCGCGCTAAAGACTTGGTGAGCATCAATAAAGCCATCTTGGCACAGCTGTAAGCAGTGCTATAGGTATCTGCGCGCATCGATTCAAGGCCCGCTACCCCTAAGTTGATAATGGAGCCAGGATGTTCTGCAATCCTCGGTGCTAAGGCCTTGGAGATGGCAAAGGGTGCATTTAGATTGTTTTGAAAAATTTCTAGCCATTCTTCAATAGTGGTTGTCAGGGCAGGTTTGATGAGAAAATTGCCAACATTGTTTACTAGGTTTTTAGTGTTGCCAAAGCGATCGAGATATTCCAAACAAAATTTATCGACCGATTCACGAGTCGAGAAATCTCCTTGAATGATTTCAGCGCGCACCCCTTGGCGACGGCATAGATCGCGTACTTCTAGAACTTCTTGTTCGCTGTGGTTATAATGGATCACAATGTCGTAGCCACATTCTGCAAGCGTTTGGCAAATCGCGCTCCCGAGTCGCTTAGCGCCTCCAGTCACCAATGTCCATGCCATATTATTTTCCTCGTTCTAATTCCACATAGGTATATTCGGCACTGACAAGTCCCGCCGTTTTCTTGATGCGAATCCATGCCCACTGGATAGCAAACTCTTGAAACAAACGTTCTAGAATATCTAGTGCAAGCGATTCCATCAATTTATACTGCTGTTTAGCGGCCAAATCGGAGCAAATCGCAGCAAGTTCCACATAGTCGACCGTGTCCTTTAAAAGGCCGCTAGAGGCACAACGCGTCAAGTCGATTTTGACTTTAAGATCGATTGCGATCTCTTGTTCCTGCTCCCATTCCTCGGGATTATGTCCAATAATACAGGAGATTTTGTGATTTTTAAATCCGATGATCCCACTAACAGCCATAACGCTCCTTTGCAATCGCTAAAGCTGCCTCTAAGCCCTTGATGATGCCTTGTTTTTTAGCAGGCGATGCCACGATATCCGCCATCTTGAGGACCTCTTGCGGGGCGTTCTCCATGACGACTTTGATATCAGCCTTAGCTAGCATCGGGAGGTCGTTGTTGTCATCGCCAGCTGCGATGATAAGGCTAGAGCCGCCGAGGAGGCGTTTAAAATCTTGTACTACATACCCTTTGTTAACTTGAGGGTGAGTCGCTTGAATGATGTAAAAGTCTTCGGCAAAAGGGTCGCGAATCACTGGGGCATGCAGGCCGATTTCTCTTTCAATGGCTTCAGAAATGCGCATCGCGGCTTCATAATCCCCAAAACACTTGATAGAGGGAAAAGATTTGATGGGCAGCTGGTCATAAGATTCAAGCGGGATCCACGACTCCTTTAGAGCCCGAAGCCGCTGTTGAATGTAGTCTTTCAGGGAATCATCGAAGTTGTTCGGCCGATAATAGGTTTTATCGCCATATTCATAGCCTGAATAGATCGTATAATCGGTGAGTTCATCTTGGCAAATCGCCTCTAGGACAGGGAATATCGCGGTATCGATGTACTTTTTGCTGATGATTTCGCGCGTCGGCATCGTGAGAATAATCGCTCCATTTTGCACGGCGAAGTGGTAAGGGAAGTGGAGGTGATGCAAAACAGAATAGCCCCAATTGAAGGTACGCCCGGTGATAAAAATTACTTGCCACCCCGATTCAGCAAGCTGCTGCAAGTAC
>Ga0206912_1214_pt1 | contig 13296 bp, 14 predicted proteins | sample Alteio_BWOrgHeat_75_FD_152933 | JGI IMG/M metagenome (GOLD analysis project Ga0206912, IMG submission 152933) | Enriched cells from forest soil in Barre Woods Harvard Forest LTER site, Petersham, Massachusetts, United States -... | ecosystem: Environmental > Terrestrial > Soil > Temperate forest >... | reverse complement strand
ATTCATTCAGCATGCTCAAAAATTGACGTAAGTGTTTGGAAATCAAAGACTTAGGAAAATAAGAAGAGCTATAAAAGTTGGAGGCAAAGCTTCGATTGTAAGCCGAACAAAGGAGAGATCTTTGCCATACGCTCCCCGAAAAGTTACATAGCCTGCAATATTTGGCGCACTTGCAATGACCGTTAACCCTCCCCCAATGCACGCTCCCGCTGCAAACGCATTCTGTGCAGAGACAGTTAAAGTCTGTGCTTTTACTGCAAAGGCGGCAACAACGGTCTTATCAATAAAGCCTGAAACGAGCGCTGTCATGGGAACAATCCACCTTTCTGGCAGATCATCGAGCATATTCACAATCCAAGATCCTTGAAGGTCGGCATGGATCATAAGTGAGCCGATAAACAAAAAGGTCAAACTTGCTTGTGTCAGATCGATTGGATCGTTCGGGAAAAAGGCGTGGTGCAATCCTAAGAAGAAGAGTAAAAGCCCTATAACGATAACGGGAAACTCAAGATGAATGCCGATAACAATCAGCATAGCCAAATAGAGCACTCCAATCCAAATAGGCGTTCTCAGTTGAACTTTAGCGACGCTTTTCTTTGTCAGCTCTTTAAGTTCCTCTCTAAACCGATAAAGAAAACAGCCATTAATAAGGAGGAGTGTAAGCAGCATTTGAGGAACAAATGTTTGGAAAAGCTCTCTCCAGCCCCAATTCCAGGTTGAAGACATCATAATCATGGCAGGACTCGATAAGGGACTTGCAAGGCAGGCAAGGGAGATATTGACAAAAAGGGCTGCCAGCATAGCGTGCACAAATGCTTTAGAAGGTTTTCGGGAGAGAAAACGGTTGGAAAGAATAAGGGCTGCTAAAACCATAGCCACTGAATCCTTCATAAATAAAGTAAAGAGCGGGCAGACAGTCATAAGGAGAAACCACTCGACAGCCGCAGAACTGCTTAAATGGCGGATAAGCCAGGCGCAAAATTTTGCAGCCAATACCAAAATAGGGGTCGAAAGGGCGATCACCATAGCGGCGGCAACATAGATAGCTTCTGTCACATCAATACTATTGATAAAGGTGCAGGTCGTACGCCATCCATCACAAAAGAACATAATACCGATTGTTGGAAGCGCCCAAAGAGTAAAGACAACTTCCGTCTCGCCAAGGAGTCTCATTATCTCTACAGCAAATCGCTTGGGGTTAAAGTCGTGGGGATGGCGGACCGTTACTCCACGGCTCCAAGCATCAGCGATGCGGTGAAAGGTGGGCGTAAAGAAGGTGTGGATGATAGCGCAAACGAAAAAGAGGGCGGCATATGGTGCGTGAGGGCTTTGCAAAGAGGGCCTTCTAATCAAGTTCTTTTTTTATACAAGATGAAGGCCCTTTTAGCAAAAGAGTTCCTTGAATTTAAACCTGTTTTCTAGTATAATAATATTAAATTTAATTTTGGTAATATATGTCTTTTGAAATAAAAGTTACTGGTAATTCATTTAATCCAATTGTCAATACTAATCAGAATGAAGGTTCAGATAATGAAATAGGAAACCTCCCGCCGAACAAGAAACAAAAAGTTACTCACGTTGCAAACTTTATTATCGTTGCACGAGTTAACGATCAATCTGATCAGCCCAGAGACATTAAACTTGTTTTAAAAAGACCGCAACTCGAATACAACTTTCCCGATGGTGACGGTACCTTTGATCCTAAAGCGGCATTACTTGCCTACTATCTACAAGAAAACAGATGGGAAGAAAACAGATGTGAGGAGGCAATTAACGACTACAACCAACTCAATGAACTACCCCACAAACTCTCGGAAGCTGTTCACGCACTTTTTGATACGGTTTTTTCCACTTCTGAGGAGAAATACCTGAAAAATCTTGAGGAAGTAAAAGCTGATATAGAAAAAAACAAAAAAGAGTACTCAAATGCCGAAAAACTTCGAGAAGCGCAATACGGAACACAATTCAAAGAATTGGGCAACAAAATCTCTACCAGTGAAAAGGCATACTTCAAAAGAATGGACGACCTACATGTCCTAAATGAAGAACTCACCCCATCTAACCGAGCTTTAGAAAAAGCCAATTCACAAAAGAATGTGCTCATTGAACAAGAGAAACAGCAGCAAGATCCGATAGAAAAACTCAAATTGCAAATGTTGATTAAGGCAAATGAGGAAGAATCATCCAGATGTGAAATGGCTGTAAATAAATTTCTTAGTGATATAACTTCTACAAAAAAATTAGTTGAAAGTGAAAAGGAACTACGCAACAATTATTCCCGTCAACAAAATCTTAATCTTCAAAAATTCCAAAACATAACTGGTCCTCTTCTCGACAAAATCACGGTACTTACGCATGGAAAGCTCCAATTAGAAAAAAATCTGGCGAAGGTGAAATTGGCTCTATGGCCATTATCCAAAGAGGAAAAGATTTTCATTGCCGATTTCATTAAAAGCCACCTCAAACCCTATCTCAGCGGCGAGATTACTCGTCAAAACGAAGACAAAACACGAGCGCCCATAACCCAAAAACTCTCTCGTGAATTTGAAAAAGAATTCACGTACACAATTATAACTTCCGAGATGCTTAAACAAGTGGCCTTTGATGAATATGTCATGCAGGGAGTTCGAGGATCTCTTCAAAGAATATATCCAGATCTCCAAGTAACTTATGAGCAAGTAGAGCCCAAGGTCGTCCAAGGCATTGTTGCTGCCTTAAAAAATGCCCTTCAAATAGATTTTAGAGGCTTTAAAGGGATTCCAGAACCGGTGGAGGCGGAAAAAGACTTTCCCACACTGACCCTCGTTCGAAATGCTATGAAGAGAATATTAAAGAAGTGAACAAAAGACAAAAGCAGCGAAAGGAGATTTCGCTGCATTTTGTTAGAACTACTTGACGATGACATCTTTAGATAAACGATCTACTTCACGCGCTTTATAAAGAATCGTAAGTTCTTTGCTATATTCTGATGAGACGTTCTTATCCCAGATGTTGTTAAGGGTCGCATCATTCGGATAGATGTTGTCTATACCTCGACGCATAATGGCCAAAAGAACTTTGACTTTTGGAACTTTATTTCCAGCAACGGTACACAATGCCGCTTTCTCATTAGCAGCTTCTGTACGTAAGGCGTTAATATATTCTGCAGCAAACGTTTCATCATTTGTTTTTTGTAGGTAGTCTAAAATCTTTTTAGTTGAGTTCCACTTATGGAAACCACGTGGGTTGCCTTCTGGAGTCAAAGCCTGAAAGTCTTTTTCAAGGCGAGCTACCAAATTAGGGTAGTTGGGTAATGTACGATTTAATCTCATAATATCTCCATGTTAATAAAAATAAATTTCATTATACAAATAGTTATATTAAATTTATATAGTATTTGCGAATTGGAATTTACATTGCTTCAATTAACTGATTTCAATTATTATTTGTAAATGTAATTTTAAAAAATTAAATGGAGCGTTCGCAATATGTCAACAACTATGCAATTTGAACCAAACAGAAGCAGTAAAGAACTTTTCTACTCGGAGACTCTCACAGAGTTTCCCATTAAGGTGCTCTTCCAGGATGAAGACTACTATGGCGAGATCAGAATTAGCCCTAAAAATAAGAAGCTTACATTTATCGGGCTAGACGAAAAGAGCCCCGTACGTGCAGAGATCGATAAATGCAAAAGAGTAATATTTGAAATTTGCAAAAAAATCTTCAGCATAAACGATACAGATTTCAAAATAACTAATGACGACGAAAATAATGAAAGATGCAAGGGTGGCTGTGTTCATGTCATCCCAAGTAATTTACAAAAGAATAAAGGTCTTAAACTCGAAGAACAGCAAGAAATGTTTCAAAAAATATTTCTCGAAGATAAGCATGGGTTTAAAAATGAAGCTGGCAAACTTATCTTAAAAGCATAAGCTATCTTCAAACCTATCTGCGAGCTCATCCTTGAGCTCGCTTTTGTGTTCATACCATCAATTGCTGAAGAGCATAGACACCAATACCTGCAAAATAGCCAACGAAAGCCGCAAGCCCTACCCGCTTGACATACCAGAAAAAATTGACCTTCTCAAGACCCATGAAGGCAACGCCTGCAGCAGATCCAATAATGAGTATGCTTCCACCTGTACCTGCGCAATAGGCAATGAGCATCCAGAAGGGAGAGTCTATCGGATAGGTCGCTGTGCTGTACATGCCCATGGAGGCTGCCACCAGCGGAACGTTGTCAACGACAGCAGAAATAAGTCCAATTACTATTGCGACCCACTCCTTACTGTGAATTGCTTTATCTAAGTGATACGCAAACGTTCGCAAAATTCCTGCTGTATCAAGCGCATCAACTGCAAGCAAAATCCCCAAAAAGAAGAGAAGAGTTGTAAGATCGACCCTTGGTAAAATCGCAGTAACGCGAAGATGGTCGCGCTCTTCATACGCATGATGTAAAAGGTCAGTCAAGAGCCACAAGCCGGACATTGAAAAAAGTATGCCCATATAGGGCGGCAAACCTGTAATTGCCTTAAAAATGGGAACGAAGACAAGAGCTAAAACTCCGCAGACTAGAACCGCTTTTCCTTGCGGCTGAGGCTTGCCCAGTTGGCTCTCAGAAGCTCTCTCAAGCGGTCCCTTAAGAAGCGGCAAAAGGCAGAGCAACGCTCCGCCAAGGCATGCCAAACTGGGTAAAAACAAGCTTTCCATCATTGCAGCCGTTGAGAGCTGTCCTCCAACCCAGAGCATGGTCGTCGTCACATCACCGATAGGCGTCCACGCGCCTCCAGCGTTGGCAGCAATTACAACCGTTCCGCCAAAGAAAAGACGGTCCTCATTGTTAGAAATAATCTTCTTCAGCATCATCACCATGACAATGGTTGTTGTCAGGTTGTCCAAAATCGACGAGAGAAAAAAGGCGATCAGCCCAACAACGACAAGCGCTGCACGCTTGGAATGGACGCGGATAAACCTTGCAACCACCTCCAAACCGCCATGGACATGGATGATTTCGACAATGGTCAAAGCGCCGAGAAGAAAGAGAATAACTTGGGATACATCGGCAAGATGTTCGTTCAGCTCAAAGCTTGCAACTTTTGCAAAAACGGGATCGATAAATTGAATTGCCCAGAGAACAACTGCCATTAAAAGTGCAGAGGTCGCTTTATTGACCTTGATCCTATGCTCAAAAATAATGGCAAGATAACCCAAAGCGAAGACAAGAAGGCTCAGTATACTTAATGGTGAAATAGTGTCCGCCATGCTATATCTCGTTTAATAGCAATATATACACAATGAATCAAAATTGTATTTACTCTTCTGTTCATCCCGAAGAATTAATTCGGTCGCTCAAAAAGGGGCTGCCCTTTGTGCTCTTAGGGCTCGCTATTGGGCTTTATGGTGAAATGTGGTTAAAGCCCGACCCCTTCACTCTCATCGGAATTTTGGTATATACAGCGACCTTCGCCTGTTTAATTTATGGATTTTGGGACTACTACCAGTTAAAAAAAGCTAATCGATACCCAATACTTGTAGAATGGGAAAACGGAGCTCTCTTTATTCAAGGACTTGAAAAGAGTGAAGTCGAAATCCCGATGAAGAACGTCGAATCGTGTGAATTTAAAAATCGGAAAATAGTTTTAACGCTCAAAGAGGGGAAAATAATCACTCTTGAGCACTTTAGTGAACGAGCATCGGAGCGGCTTAAATCCCAGATTGCAATATATCGTGCATCTTGATGACGCCGACTACTTTCCCAGCCTCAACAACAATTAAGACAGTGATTGGCCGCTTTTGGTCCGCTTCCATAAGGTGAAGCGCCTCATGCGCTAATGCATCAGGCCCTATAAAGCGCGGAGACTTGGTCATCAGATGAGACATCGAAGTTTGCAGCGCCTTCATGCCATGCTTCTGGATAGAACGTCTTAAGTCTCCATCCGTAAATACCCCTTCAAGCTGCATTTTCTCATCGACAATAACAACACAGCCGCACTGCTTATTCGAAAGCTCGACAAGCATATCTACAAGGGTATCTTTTGGAGTCCCAAGAGGGACTTTATTTCCTGTCAGCATCAAGTCGCGCACACGGATCATGTGACGCTTACCGATTCGTCCGCCAGGATGGTTTTGGATGAAGTCTTCAAGAGAAATCTTCTTGGAACGCATAAGCGCCATAGCCAACAGGTCGCCAAAAATAAGCTGACCGACGGTAGAAGTCGTTGGAGACATATCAAAAGGGCAGAGCTCTTTTGATAGAGGAAGGAGGATTACTTTGTCGCATGCACGAGCAAGCCGGGATCTGTCGTTCGATACGACAGCTACAAGCTCTGCGCCCTTATTTCGAAGAGCAGGTAAAAGAGTCAAAAGCTCTTCCGTCTCGCCGCTCTTACTCAGGAGTACAACTATATCGCCAGCAAAGACTGCCCCAATATCGCCATGAAGAGCATCTAAGGGGGAAAGAAGGAGAGCGCGCGTGCCTGTAGAACTAATGGTCGTTGCAATCTTTCGGGCAATAATTCCGCTTTTACCAACGCCGCAGAAAAAAAGCGTGCCTTTTGACTGCTGAACCTTGGCTGCAAGAGCTGCAATAGACGGTATATCAACGCCTGAAAAGAAATGATCCAAAGAGGTGCGAAGATCCGATACAAGAAGGCCTAATAGCTTTTCGAGATCGGGACTATCTGTCTTCTTCAATTCTTGCTGTGTCTGCTGCAATTTCGTGCCATCCATCATCTTAACAATACATCATACCGAAAAGAGATTTAGATGAACACAATATCGCTTTCCCACTCGTCATTTACATTCAAAATGACCTTCTCAATATCTTTTCCATCGGTAAAATTGACCGAAGTGGCAGTCCCAAACGAGTGATTCTCTACCTGTTCAAAACTAAAAGTGTCCATTTTTTTTTAAATCTTGATACTTAAGCAAACACAAAGTCAATTTTTTGCCGACTTTCTATAAGATCTTGTAAGGATCCATCAATAAATTTTTCTAATAAATTGCAGTGTTTAATATATTTAGTTAACAAGATTTTAATTTTAAATTTTACAGTAATATCGTTAATAAATCAAATTAAGATTCCAATAAAAATTATTGTGGTTATACTAAATACAACCTTGAAGAGATTCTCATGATTCCTGTCGCATACGCCCGTGGTGATGGCATCGGCCCTGAAATTATGGAGGCAACCCTTGCGATCTTAAAGGCAAGCAAAGCTCCGCTCGAACTGCATGAAATTGAAGTGGGCGAAAAGGTCTACTTAAAAGGTTTTTCTGCCGGAATCGAGAACAAGAGCTGGGATACTCTTCTTGCTTGTAAAGCTTTCTTAAAAGCGCCCATCACAACTCCGCAAGGCGGCGGCTTTCGAAGCTTAAACGTGACCATTCGAACAGCTCTTGGCCTCTATGCCAATGTCCGCCCCTGCGTCGCCTATCCTCCCTTTGTGGACACGCTCCATCCCACGATGAATGTAGTTATCATCCGCGAAAATGAAGAGGACCTCTACACCGGCATTGAGTATGGCTTGGGACCCAACTCCTACTACGCCCTAAAGGTTATCACTCAAGAGGGATGCGAGCGAATCATCCGCTACGCCTTCGAATATGCCATTCAAAATGAGCGAAAGAAGGTCACCTGCTTTACCAAAGATAATATTTTAAAACTCTCCGACGGCCTCTTTCATAAGATCTTTGATGAAGTTGCCAAAGAGTACCCAACTATTCAGCATGAGCACTGGATTGTCGATATCGGAGCTGCCAAACTTGCAGATACTCCTGAAGCCTTTGATGTCATTGTCATGCCCAACTTATATGGCGATATTCTCTCAGACGTTGCAGCCCAGATTGCAGGCTCGGTCGGCCTTGCAGGCTCTGCAAATATTGGAATTAATGGAGCGATGTTTGAAGCGATCCACGGGTCGGCTCCAAGGCGAGCTGGACAGAACCTTGCAAACCCTTCAGGCCTTATCCTCTCAGCAGTCATGATGCTCAACCATTTAGGGCTCACCTCTCAAGCAGAGCAGATTCACAATGCGTGGCTCGTAACCTTAGAAGATGGCATTCACACCTACGATATTTTCAAAGAGGGTGTAAGCCGCGAAAAGGTGGGAACTAAAGAATTTGCTCAAAACGTCATTAAACGTTTAGGGAAAGTACCCTCGAAATTAAAAGCTGTGCACTATAAGTCAGCATCTAAAATCACACCCCTTGCACCTTCTAAGAAAGCCTCTCAAGAACTTGCTGGCTGCGACCTCTTTATCATTTCAGATAACCAGCCCGAAGTATTAGCTGAAACACTACAGAAAGCCCCAATCCCTCTCACCGCCATTTTTAATCGAGGAGCTTCAGTCTGGCCTGAAAATAAGCAGGCTGCCTTGAGCGATACCTACCGAGCACGATTTATTAATAAAACTCCCATTTCATGGGAAGAAGTTCAAGCGGTGCAAAAATATTGCACAAAGCTGGGACTTCAAATAACCGGGCTCTTTGCCCTCTGGAAAAAAGAGGGAAAACCGGCCTATAACCTTTCACCTGGAGAGCAATAAAATGACAGTACTCTCAAATATTGGAGGAACAATCTCCGCCAAGGAATTTTTAGAATTTTCATTCGAGAAAGCAGAATCCTTTATTAAGGAAGCAAATGTCGATTTTTATACAAATTTTTTAAGCCATTCAAAAATGCTAAAAGAGGCATTTCCCCTTTCCGATCTTTTCAAATTAATAATCAATATTGAAGATAAGAAAGTGCTTACAATCAAAGAGAAACTCTACGGTATCTATACATGCGATGAAGGCTATCTGGTAAAATCCAAAAATGTCAAAAAAAGAACCTATACCAATAAAAAAACCCAATCAGCCTTATTGATTCCCTTCAACGACTTCATGAAAAGCAAAGAGGTCTTACGGCTTCGCATTCGTTCTGACAAATCATGCACTCCACTTAAAGGTGAAATTGAGACACTTTTAAAATATCAAAACCATGAGGGGCATGTCCCCTGCTATAGGGTAGATACCTATAAAAAATTAGATGTCGATAAAGCTGAGCTATTTGTTGAAAAGCTGGATGGGCCATTGAATTCCCTCGTGGAAGGAACTGTATCCTTAGAAATCGATGATCTCCTTGTTATTTTAATGGACATCGCTGCAGCTATTGATGACATGCACGAGACAGGTGACCTTCATGGCGATATAAGCCCCAGGAATATGCTCTTCGGTAAAAGAAACAAGCAGTACGTCGGTGCAATTTGCGACTACGGCTTTTCAACAAAGATCGATACAAAAAATGATTTGGTAAAAAGGGGCATTTATGGAGCTGCACGCTATACCGCGCCGGAACTATTCGGACTGAAAAAGTTCCAGGGCGATATGAAAAAAGTAGAGATATTTGCTTTAGGGCTCTCTTTCTACGAAATTATCGAAAGATGGCTCCCAAATTGGACCCGTATTCCTGCAGGGTGGCTTATCTCGGATAATGACATTAATGAGGAATCAATAAAAACGTATCAAGAGAGTGTTCAGAAATTTGTAGCTGAAGAAAAAGAGAAAAATAAAAAATGCGACCAAGAGCTGCGAGAAGTACAACTTAAAAAACTCATCTTGGAAATGATAGAATTAGACCCTAAAAAACGACCAAGTTTTCAAGAGATAGCTGATGGTCTCAGTCATATCAAATCGTATTGTTTGTAATTGAGCTCTTTTTCCCCACGTGCAACGAAAACGGTGCAGACAATATCGCCCAATATATTGACAACGGTTGAAACCATCTCCCGCAAACGGTCGACCCCTGCAATCAAGGCAATTCCCTCTAAAGGTATTCCCACAGAGCTTAAAACAACCGAAAGCATGATAAAGCCTGTTCCAGGAATACCTGCAGAACCTACCGATGAAAGTGTTGCAACAGAAACAAGTGTCACAATCTGATGAAGGGTCAGTTCAAGCCCATACGCCTGGCATAAGAAGAGAGCGCTCATTCCTTGAAAGATAGCCGCTCCATTCATGTTGATAGTTGTTCCCAGCGGCAGCATAAAATTGGCAATAGATGGGTGTACGCCCATCTTATCAACGCATTCGAGTGCGACAGGAAGTGAGGCAGAGGAACTGCAGGTAGAAAAGGCCATCACACATGCATCTCGAGAACCTCTTAAAACCTTCCAAATTGAAAGCCTTCCCAATAGAAGAAGCCCCCCATACACAAAAGTGACGTGGAATAGACACGCGCCATAATAGGTCAGTAGAAAGTGTCCTAAAGTCAAAAGAGCTTTTAATCCAAATGAGGCTGCAGCCCACGCCATAATGCCAAAAACGCCAAAAGGCGAAAGCTTGATTACAAAATGGGTCAGCTTAAACATCGTTTGAGCAATAGCTCGAAGCAAATCTTCAACCGGCTTCCCCTTTTCCCCGACCAATGCAATAGAGACTCCAAAAAGAACGGAGAAGAAAATAACCTGCAGGACGTTTCCATCAACAAATGCTTTAATCGGATTTTTTGGGATAAGGTTTGTCAAAAGGTCTGAAAGAGTAGGAGCTGCCTGCATCGTTACAGGCTGGCTTAAAGAGCCAATTTCCAAACCAAGACCTGGTTTAAAAAGGGTTGCAAAAGAGATCCCAATAACGACTGCAATCACCGTGGTCATGCCATAGAGAAAAATGGTCTTCCCGCCGATTCGGCCCAATTTTGCAGGGTCATGGATAGAGGTGATGCCCGTACAGACCGCTGCAAAGACGAGCGGCAAAATCACCATGTGGATCAAATGAAGAAAGAGATCCCCTAAAACTTTCAGCTGCAAGCCAACAGACGGGAGCAGAAGACCGACGATAATGCCCAAAAATGCTGCTAAGAGGACTTGCTGCCAAAGTTTCATCGAATATTGGTTACCATTTCTAAATGCTCTTCACCTGAAAGTACTTTTAATTTCATTTGAGCAACTATAATAGTCTTTTCTGGCAATGTTTGTCTTACCCAATCTTTTTCGGAAATCAAGAGGCTATCGGCACCTTTCATATCAATTCTAGAAAAATCAATTTTGCTATGGTCGGGAAAATCGAATCTCTCAAAAACCGTAATACCTTCACTCTCAACCGTTTTCTGGAACGACTCTGGCGATCCAATTGCTGAAACCAGAACCACACGATTTGGCCGTTGGACAGGCTTTGAGGTAAGTGCATCGATATATCCAGTAACTACAGGTTTGCAGCAAATAATTGGAGCATCTGAATAAACACGAACCTGCTCTACAGCACTGTCTGTTGCATAATTGAGCACAATGAGATCTGCATTTTTAAGCGCTTTTTTACTTTCTCGTAAAATACCTCTGGGCAGCACATAGCCATTACCAAAAAGGTCTAAAGCGTTGAGAACAACAACGTCTAAGTCACGCTGCACTTGAAAATGCTGAAAGCCATCATCAAGAAGTATTAAACGAGCATCCTTTTCTACAGCGCACACTGCCTCTTTCTTGGATTTTGAAAGAGCGAAAAGAGTTTGAGGGTGGTGCTGGGCAAGCAGGCGCGTCTCATCATGATCGGTTTTTTTGATGATCTCGGTCCCTTTTGCCGTAACATTTCCAGTACATTGAGCTCCATAGCCTCGAGACACCACTGCAGCGCCATTAAGCCTATCTAATAGAAGATCAATAAAGGGTGTTTTTCCTGTTCCGCCAGATGTAATGTTACCGATGCTGATCACAGGCACTTTAGAGCGGTATGAGGGCAAAATCTTTTTTTCATAAAGCCATCGTCTGAGTGCGACAATAAATCCCCAAATATAGCTCAAGGGCACAAGCGGCAGGAATAAAAGAGTATATTTTGGATTTAAGATCCAACTTTTAAGCCGTTGAATCACGAAGCGCTCTCTTTAAATAGAATACTTTCTACGAGCTCAATAATGATGTGAAAGGCAGCCATGTGCACCTCTTGAATTCGATCCGAGGTGGTAAATCCATCGATGCAGATTTCTAAATCGCTTAATCCTGTTGACCTCCCTCCTCCTCGACCTAAAAAGGCTATCCGCTTTAAGCCAAGCTCTTCTGCACGCTTTAGAGCTCGAACAAGATTTTCTGAGTTTCCGCTTGTCGTCAGTGCAATAAAAAGATCATTGGGCTTTCCGAATGCTTCGATCGAGCGGGAGAAGATATCGTTAAATCCCATGTCGTTGCCCACACAAGTGATATGACCTGGATCGCCAAGGGCAATTGCAGGAAGCGCCTTGCGAGGTTTTCGAAACTGTCCGGTAAATTCTTCAGCCACATGGAATGCATCGCACAAACTTCCGCCATTTCCAGCTAAAAGAATTTTTCCCCCTTGCTGAAATGTTTTCGCAATCAGCTGAGCTGCTTGTACAAGAAACTCTTGCGTCTCTCGTTTTTCAAGAACCGCAATAGCTCGCACGGCTTGATGGCATGCAGCTTGTGCTATTTCATGAATTGGATCTTGCATATAAAAATATCATTACTGAAACTTAGAATACCTTTTTATTGGAGAATTAGAAAATGGCTTTCACCTTGTCCATTGGAAAACATGCTATAGATTTCTCTCTCGTCGGAACCGACGGCTCCGTCTACACCCTCAAAAGTTTTGAAAAGGCTCCCTTTCTCGTCGTCTTCTTCACCTGCAACCACTGCCCCTATGTGATCGGCTCGGATGAAGAGACAAGAAAAACAGCTCAGCACTTTCAATCAAAAGGCGTGCAGTTTGTCGGTATCAATTCCAACTCAACAGAACACTATCCCGAAGACTCCTTTGATCACATGGTGAAGAGAATGAAAGAGCAGAAATTTCCGTGGGTCTATCTTTATGATCCAACCCAAGAGGTTGCAAAGAAATATGGAGCGCTGCGAACGCCCCATTTTTATGTTTTTGACAAATCGAGAAAGCTCATCTACTGCGGCCGAAGTGTTGACTCACCTAAAGATTCTTCAAAAATCACCGTTCGCGATTTAGATCGAGCGCTCTCAGAAGCTGTCGACGCAAAACCTATCTCTGTTCCCCTCACGAATCCTATCGGTTGCAACGTCAAATGGACAGGGCATGATAAGCACTGGATGCCAGACGAGGCGTGCGATTTAGTGCGTTAGTGTAAAAATTCATCAAAAGTGCTATCGGAGTTGGCATTTTACATTGGAAAATGCCAACTCCGATAGCACTTTACATTGTAAAATGACAACTACGATGGCATTTTCCATTGCAAAATGCTACCTTCTATGTTACATATTAGTTATATAGCCCATAGGTAAGAGTACTTATGACATACATTCCTAGAAAGATCACCCCTCCAAAAGGGAGTTATTTTCTCTTAGGCCCTAGAGGAACTGGAAAATCA
>Ga0206912_1213_pt1 | contig 13358 bp, 9 predicted proteins | sample Alteio_BWOrgHeat_75_FD_152933 | JGI IMG/M metagenome (GOLD analysis project Ga0206912, IMG submission 152933) | Enriched cells from forest soil in Barre Woods Harvard Forest LTER site, Petersham, Massachusetts, United States -... | ecosystem: Environmental > Terrestrial > Soil > Temperate forest > O... | reverse complement strand
CGGAGGCTTAGCAGGTGTTTATAATATGATATATTATTGGTGGTGAGACCTCCCGCTTCCCCGCAGGCACCCAGGTTTTTGCCAGGATAAAAACTAAAACAGGCCATCTCTCCAAATCCGCCTACTGGAATACCATTATAAGTTGCTCCCTGCGCCTGAGCGGCGTCTTCTAAGAGAAAAAGATCATGTTTTGTACAAATATTCTGTACGGCATTGATATCAAACGGCTGTCCATAGAGATGCACACCGATAACAGCTTTTGTTTTTGAAGTTATTTTAGCTTCCAGTTTGGAAGAATCAATTTCCCATGTCAATGGGTCGCAATCAACAAAAACTGGTTTAGCGCCGGTATAAGATATTCCCCATGCAGTAGCAATAAAAGTATTTGCCGGTATAATAACCTCATCACCCGGGCCGATACCCAATGCAATCATCGCTAAATGCAGGGCGGTTGTGCCATTGTTTACGCCTACTGCGTATTTGGTATTACAAAACGCAGCGAAATCTTTTTCAAATTCCTCTACAAATGGGCCTCCTGAAAATGCCGTTTGTTCATATACTTTTTCAAAGGCTTCAAATACTTCCTTTTTAATTTGCTGATGTTGTCCTTTCAGGTCCAGGCAGGGAATTTTTTTTTCCATGATACTGTTGATAGATTAGAGGGTTTTAATGATTTTGGCGGGAACTCCTGCTACGACGGTATTTGCCGGTACATCCCTTGTAACAACCGAACCAGCTCCTATCAGAGCATTCTCACCGATTATTATTCCACAAAGAATAGTTGCGTTTGAACCTATGGAAGCTCCAGCTTTTACAAAGGTTTCAACAACCTTCCAGTCAGTGTCCGTTTGTGTAGTTCCATCTGCATTGGTAGCTCTGGGAAAAAGATCGTTGGTAAACATTACACCGTGTCCGATAAAAACATTGTCCCCAATATGCACGCCTTCACAAATAAAACTATGGCTGGATATTTTACAATTTTTGCCAATGAACGCGCCTTTCTGAATTTCTACAAATGCGCCGATTTTAGAATTATCATCGATGCTGCAGCCATATGCATTTACAAAATTGAAAATACGCGTATTGGTGCCGAGGTGTACATTATTCAGGCTTTGTTTATCGTTATTGATTGTGACTAATTCCATAATATTATTTTATTCTTACTTCTTTTCCGTTATTCTTAATCGACTCCTGGGAAGCTTCTAAAATTCTTACCACACTTCTACCCAATAAAGCATTCGATAGTGGAGATTTTTTATGAAGTACGGATTGAATAAAGTCTTCTGCAACACCAGCAAGGGCTTCCCGTGTTGATAATTTAGGTATATGCACGTCCCCTGTTCTATAATCAACCATGATCCTTGTCTTATCTTCTTCGGTTTTGTGGTTATATCCTGTATCATATACCCTGACTTTTTCCGATGGCTCCAGGTCATTATATAGGATCATTTTTTTATCACCGCCGATAAGTGTTTGTCTGACTTTTACCGGAGACGACCATGAGCAGGTAAAATGAGCAATAAAACTTGAATTATAATTTACCGTCAGGTAAGCGATATTTTCCACCTGATTCCGGGTATGTGAAATACCGGTCGCATTAATGCTTTCAGGTGTTTCTGTTATCAGGTAAGTCAGTATTGAAATATCATGCGGGGCGAGGTCCCATAATACATTGATGTCGGGCTGAAAAAGTCCCAGGTTTATTCGGGAGGAATCAAAATAAAGAGGTGTTCCTATGACTTCTGTCAGAATAATCTCTTTCATTTTTTCCACGGCGCCTGTATATAAAAAAGTATGATCCGCCATCAGCGTAAGGCCTTTTTGGGTTGCCAGATTAATTAACTCGTCTGCTTCTTTTACTGATGAAGTCATCGGTTTTTCTATGAGCACATGTTTGCCCATCAGAAGTGCGCGCTTTGCCAGTGCAAAATGAGTAAATACCGGAGTTGCAATTACAACTGCATCAATATCCTTATTGTTAAGAATTTCTTCCCCGTCCTTTACACCCAGAATGGAAGGAAATATTTTAGAAAGAAGATGGAGTCTTTCCTGTCTTCCATCGGCCACCATTTTTACGGTGCATGCGCGAGTAGCAAAGAAATTTCTTACAATATTAGGGCCCCAGTAACCGTAACCGATTACGCCGATATTAATATTTGACACGTGGATAAGGTTTAGTTTGTTAAATAATTCTCAGGTCCGTTGAAAATTATTCGGTTTCAAGATAAAACTTTTATATGCTGTTATGTTTGTTTATTATTAAATAAAAGATTTTTAAATACAAAAGCCAATACAATAAAATAGACCAGGTAAACAATGGCAAATGCCAGTGTAGCTCCAACTGAGCCATACCATTTTACGAGAAAATAACTCACAAGGATCAACAAGAGGAAATTTACGATTTCCATAATGATATAAATTTTTGTCATGGCTTTGGCGAGCAACAGATATCCCAGTACCCATCCCATGATTTTCAGAACATCACCAATGAGCTGAAAACCAAAAAGCTCCTTCATGCCGTTGAATTCAGAAGTAAAAAGGAGATGAATGATAAACACCCGGAAAATATAAATAACAAAAGTAGTTAGTATCAAAAATGGGATAACGAGCTTATACACAGAAAAGATTTCGTTTCTAAGTTCTTCGCGGGTTTTCAATTCAGATAATTTTGGCAGGAAGTAGACACTTAAGGAGGCAGTAATGACCATCAGATACATTGCGGATATTCTATTGATACCTTCCCATAACCCTGCATCGGTGATAGATTTATTTGTAATTATAAAATCTCTTACGATCATTTGTCCGGCAGGAACCGTTACTGCACTGGCAATGGCCATAAGTGAATAATGTCCCAGTTGTACAGCAACTTTCTTATTAAATTTTAATAGAAATGATTTCCATTTAAACCAGTAAGATTTTGCAACTATTCCCAGCGTAATAAAAAATACAATAGATTGAAAAGTAACTGTTGATATCAATGCGCCGTAGACTCCATAACGGATAGAAAGTATTACGGCGAACACCATGCCTACCAAACTTCCGACAATATTGGCAATGACAAATTTTTTATACTCTTTGAACCCGTTGATAACAGCAGTTAACAGAGCATTTAAAGCATAAAGTAAAATGGTACCACCGAAAACATAGAAAACAGATTTATATCTGATGTCGTGAAGAATACTTACAGAAAAATAACCAGCTCCAATAAATATAACCAGACTGGTTATGAGGGACAATACAACCGTTATCCAAAATCCGGTTCCGAGATAAAGAATATAATCTTTTTCAGATTCAGAAAATTCAGAAGTATATTTCGTAACACCTGCATTAATACCGCCATTGGATATGCTTAGAAGTATTTGAGCAAAATTGTTTAATTGTCCCAATAAGGCAACACCGACCGGACCAATTACTGCGGCAACTACTTTTACGCTTACAAAGCCGGTAAGCATCCTGATAACAGTTGCAATAGCATTAAGAAAAGAAACCTTTACAAGATCAGTGGAGAATATTTTTTTAGCCTTAATAAGCATAATTATTCGTTTATATGCAGCTTCGCCACCTCAGTCACAGCGAAGCAACCATTCCAACAGCTATTCAACCTCGATTTGACATACCTTAATTATCTTAAAGAAGGATTCCTTAAGAGGGGTAGGGTCAGGGTTTTAAAGTTTTTTCCTATCAATAAACTCTAAAAACGCCTGTTAATTGTGTGAATTTCAGTTGAATAGGAAATGAGGATCAATCAAAATAAATGTGGTAACCGGATACTGGAGTACCTATAGCCAAATCAGAATATTTTTTTCGTCTTTTTACTGTACTCCTCATAAGAGGAACGGATATCATAACCATACCCATGACCAAAGCCGTAGCTATACTTACCAAATCCCCTGTTTTTGATTCCATTAAATATAATCGCCACATTATGAATGTTATACGCCGCCATATCCTTGTTAAGCATTTCAATATGTGATTTAGGAGTATGGTTATGCCGGATTACGTTAAGTACCAGATTGCAATATGGAGCAATCACCAGCCCGTCAGTAAGTACCTTCAGGGGTGCAGTGTCTATAACCAGGATATCAAATTTTGTATCCAGATAATTAAAAAGAATTTCCAATTTACCGTTGACGAGCAATTCAGAAGGTTCTTCAACCAGGTGACCGGCAGGAATCAAATAAACATTCGCATGTTTGGTTGTAGGATAAATAATTTCTTCTTCTGCAACATTCCCTAACAGGTAATCTGTGATTCCATTTGAAGATGGAATATCAAATATGCCACTAAGTTTTGGCTGATGTAAATCCAATTCAAAAAGTGCAACTTTCTTGCCGCTTCGTGCGAGACTCATAGCAAGGTTTGTAGAAACGAAGCTTTTACCATCACCCTTTATACAGGATGTGACCAGTATGCGTTTTACATTTCCAGGCGGGGTTCCCTGATGTTTAAGTGCTGTGCGAATCAGGCGGAACTGTTCGGCAATAAAACTTCGTTCAGCATTCTCGGTAACGATTTTACTTTTTAAGTCTTCATAAATAATTTCTCCGATGATTGGAAAGCTGGTAAGTTTTTCAATATCATTACGATATAATACTTTTCCATTGAAAATATCCTTCAGGGATATTACGGAGATGGAAAGTGCCAGGGGTGCCACAAGGGCTAAAATTGCAAGAAAAGGTTTTTTAGGGCTAACCGGCACTCCGGGCGTGGTCGGACTACTCACGATATAGCAATCCGGGAGAATTGAAGTAATGGAATACTGTGTTTCTTCTTTTTTCTGCAGAAGAAATGAATAAATATCATTCTTAATATTTTGTTGCCGGCTTACTTCGACTAATTGCCTTTCTTTTTGAGGAACCGTACTGAGCATGGAGGAATACCTGTCTTTCGATTGCAGAAGAGTATTCTTGCCCGCTTCGATGCTTTTTCTTTGACTGTTTATATTTTCTAAAATATTTGGCCTGATCTTATCAATCTCTTCCTGCAGAGATAACATGATCGGATTGTTTTCTGCAGTTGTTCGTTTTAAATTTTCGTACCGGGTTTCTGCGGTGTATAAATTATTCAGCAACTGAGTGAGGGAAGGGTCGTTGATATTGTAAGTGGATGGCACGATACTACCATTGTTCGATTTTGATTTTACGTATTTTTCAACCTCATCCAGGGCTGATAATTGCATATTCAGAGCGCTTACCTGTTTATCATTGGCATCTATACTTTCCAGGTATTGTCTGCTTTGCTCGCTCATATTCACCACGCCAGTTTCATCTCTGTATCTCTGAATGCTTCCTTCGACTGAATCCAATTCCCGGGAAGCGTTTTTTAAGCGGTCTTCGATAAAATTCAGGGTTTTATAAGCTATGCTGCTTTTTCTTTCTGCGGAGGCTTCGTTATATGCAACAATGATTTCAGAAATAATGGATTCACCCCTTACGGAAATAGGATCTTTAAAAGTCAGGTTGATAATGGATGACAGTTTACTGGCAGCAGAAACGGTAAGGTTTCCTAATACGCCATTGGTGGCGTGGTCCAGTGTGATCAGATCAAAATAATATTTTACAGTGCCTCGTGGCTTTTTTGTATTGGGGAAATAATTTGGGTTCGGTAAAAAACGAAGTGTTCCCCAGGGAGAATTGACCCATGCATTGAGTGGATACTTTGTTTCATTGATATAAATACTGCTGTCTGTTTTTGAAAAGCGGAAATACACTTTTTTGGCTTCATCTATATCGGTAGGATCAGGTACTTCCACAACTACCGGACTTGTAAGATATGCGGAAGTCGTTCCTAATCCCCTCCAGCCTTTTTCTTCAGAAATTGGAGCGTAGAGTCTTAATTTTTTAACAACTGAGATGATCAGGGAATTGGAGTGGAAAATTTCCAGTTCGTTTTCAACGATCTTTTTTGTGCCAAATACATTCAGTACTTCTTCCATCTTGGAATCTTCTTGTCCTTTTTTCTCATCCTTTATCAAAACACTTGCTGTTGTTTCGTAGATAGGAACAGTAAATTTCAGATAGAAATATAAGCAGGTGATACTAATTGCAAAGGCAATCAGGAATAAAGGCCAATAGGGAATGAATTTTGTCAGTATCTGCTGAAAACCATTATTCTCTTTTTCCAGAGCCACGTGATTTGTCTTTTCCATAACGAGATAAGGTTTAATACTAAATGCGCACAGGTAAAATTAAAAATTTTTAATCTGACTTATGGCAACGATTAGAAAGGAAAGGACGGCAAAAAATATGGGTACCGTTTGTGCATTCTTTTCCTTGGCAATCCTGCCTCCATCAGAAGATACAATCAAAACATCATTGGATTTCAGATAGAAATAAGGAGAACTTAATATACTTTGATTGGTTAAATCAATATGTTTAATTATTTTTTCCCCTTTATCATTTTCGCGGATCAAAAGAACGTCATTTCTTTCTCCGTAAATTGTGATATCACCGGCAAAACTGAGCGCTTCGAGAATACTTAATTTTTCGGTCGGTGTTGTATAAACACCTGGACGGGAAACCTCACCCATGACACTTACTTTAAAATTCAGATACCGGATCGACACAATGGGATCAATCAGTAATTTTTTTTCATTAATTTTCTCAGTAATTAGGGCTGAAAGCTGAAATTTGGTCATCCCCACCACATGTAAAGTGCCAAGAACCGGAAATATAATATCCCCGTTTTGATTCACCAGGTATCCGATAGTCAGTGTATTGGCCGAAGCAGCCGCTGAACTCGTAGTATTTGTGGATTCATTTGGCGCATTAAATATTGCAGAAGCCTCAGGATTCGAACTGCTGACAGTTATGCTCATTAAATCATTTAATTGGATCTGGGGTTCGGGAATAGGCATTTTATTGGCAATTGTTTCATCCTGAATGGTAGGGAAATAATTGATGTTTTTAGGTGCGGCACAGGATGAGACAAAAAGGATAAAGACCAAATAACTAAAAAAGAAGGTTCCTGACTTGGAATTTGTAAAGGAACGGGTCCGGATTCCTTTGAAAAATGAATGAATCAAAATATTAGGTTAATTGGGTTAAGAACTTACGAAAAACGAGGGCTTTCTAGCGGATTACTGGAGTGTAAAAGACTGTAATTCAAACATATAGGAAAGTATTCTTTCCTAAATCTCAGGGCTTAAATATAACAATAATTTTTAAAGCTGCAAATAGCCTACCGGATTCAAGACCAAATAAGATGAAATTTACGTTAAGGCCCAAAACATGAATTAATTCATCCGGAAGCAATCTCAGAAGATCCTTTAATTTAACTATTTTGACTAATGGACTTACCACTGGTTTCCGTTGCAATGCCGGTTTATAATGCGGAAAAGTATCTAAAACGGGCTATTGACAGCATATTGGGTCAAAGTTACACTCATTTTGAGCTGGTTATTGTGAATGACGGATCCAATGACAGGTCGAAAGAAATAATATATTCCTATTCCGACAATCGCATCCGGTATTACGAAAATGAAGTAAACCTTGGAATAGCAAAAACAAGAAACAAATGCATTCAATATGCAAAAGGGAAATACATAGCTGTACTTGATAATGATGATATAGCAATGGCTTCCAGGTTGGAAAAACAGGTCGAATTTCTGGAATCTGACTTTGATTATGCCCTGTGCGGAAGTTTTTATGAGGTGATTGATGGTAATGACCGGATTATTAATAAAATTAAAATACCAGTCACAGATAAAAAGATAAAGACATACCTTCTTTTTGAAAATTGCTTTTGCAATTCGAGTGTAATGATTCAAAGTAAATTGCTAAAAGAACGACCTTATATAGAAAGCTTTGATATGATTGAAGACTATTACTTCCTTTATACAGTTTCTAAAAGTAAAAAATTGTCAAACCTTCCCATATTTGCAACGCAATACAGGGTACATGGGAAAAATACCAGCATTGAGAAACTGGAAGGGATGAGAACACTCCGGAAAAAGATGGATAACATGATTCTGAATGATCTGGGTATCCCTTTTACTGAAGATGAATTTATATTGCACACACATTTTGCCAGCGGTAATTTTGAATTTTTTAAAGACGGCAACAGTATAAACAAATTGGAGTCCTGGCTGATCAAGTTGTATAAATATTTGGATTCAACCCATAAATATGATTTGGACATGGTTGAAAAAATATTTATCAAACGCTGGATTTTAATCTTTAACCGGACGAACAACTTTTCAGGCAAAATTATTTTTAACAGGCTTTTTCAAAAATTCCATATAAGGTACCTGGGCTATTTTCTGGAACTGGCCTTTGAGAAATATTCAAAAATCAAGTCGGTATCTTAATCAAAACTGAGGAGAAGGAATTGGACTAATTATGGCTGAACGAGACCAAATTAAAATAACCCCTAAAATGAACATCCCGCAAAGGATCGGTACCCGGCTATCCGGAATGAATATTTACATTTTCTTTCTCTTCATTTTCATTTATCATGTTTTGGTAATATTTCAAGGCATTGATTTTAATGATGAAGGATTTCATCTTGCTTTTTATCAGCAAATATTTAGTAACCCTGAATCCGTCCAATATGCTTTTTGGGGATGGCTTAGCGGGATGGTTGGTGGCAGTTTTATGAAATTGTTCCCTTTCCTTGGTATTTGGGGAATCAGGTTTCTAGGCGCAGTTGTTTCAACAGCAACGATAATTATTGCCTATAATTTATTGAAAAAATATCTGCATAACGGATATCTGAAAGTGAGCCTGATTATGCTAAGCCTTTTCATTAATGAAGATGCGAAAAACCTTTATTATAATAATCTATCCGCGTTTCTGTACATAGTGATGGCTTATTTCATCTTTATCGGATTACGTGATAATAAAAAATGGATGATTTTCGCGGGTGGCATTATAGTCGGATTGAATATTTTTACCCGCCTGCCCAATGTGTTGGGTATTGCTTTAATAGTTTCATTTTTTTATTACGGTTTTATAATCAGGGAAAGTATAAAATATATCGTCATCAGATCGGGAATTTTTTTAATTGGAACAGGAGTAGCTTGTTTACTGGTTTTCGCTTTTATGAAATCAATTGGACATTTATCCTATTTTATTGAATCGATCAAAATGATTTCGACCTCCAGCCAGGGTGCAAAAAGAGATGATGGATTGGATGGCGCCTATGGGATAACAAATTTGCTTAAAATAAACTTTAATGATTATAAAAGTGCCGTTCGGTTTCTTATTTTGTTCAGTTTGCCGATTCTGATTATTGGATTTATAAATAACCTGAAACTAAACAGGACAAAAGCTGTTAAAACTGGTATTCTCATTTTAAATTATGCATTCTTTGCGGTTGTATTCCTTTTAGCTATAACCGGGTGGTTTACTCCTTTTCGGCTCCTTGAATTCTTTACCGGTTTCAGTCTTCTTTCTATCATGGTACTTTTTGAAAAAAATGCAACACCGGATTTTAAATTATTAACGGTTATAGGAGTGCTTATACTTTTGATCCATCCGTTTGGAAGTTCGGCAGGCATCGCAACCGTTGTAGTATATTCCATGTGGATTGCTTTTCCGGTTGCCCTTGACTATATTACCAGGTTAAAGTGGATGCGAATTGATCTGACAATTGAATCATCTGCAGGAAGCTCATCGCTGGAAAGTGGTTTTTCGGATTCCCTGTTCCGTAATTTAAAATGGATTCTTATCAGCGCGATATCTATTGGTTGCCTGTATAACGTAATTAAATATCCTTATTTGTGCGATTCTCACAGCCGATTGGATATGCGATATTCCGTCGATAATAAGTTTATGAATGGCGTTTTTACATCGAAAGGACGGGCAGATGATTTAAACGATTTACTTTCAGCGAGCTCAAAATATATTAAACCAAATGACATAGTCCTGGCTTATGATTGTATGCCAATGTATCATTTTATGACAGAAACAAGATCTTATGTTAGAAATCCGTGTATTTGGTTCTATACAACGGAATTATTCAGAAATGAATTGTCATTTGCAGAATCTCATCAAAGCCATTTACCGGTTATAGTAAGACAGCTAATCAAAACTACCGGCGAAGGTAATGCATGGCCTGAAGTAAAGCCTGTTGAAAATTATTTGCTTTTTAAAAGGACTCAGGCAAAAAACAATATATTGAATGAATTTATTAAAAAACACAATTATAAAGAAGCCTGGAATAATGGGGATTTTACAATTCTTATTCCGCCCCAATAGATTATATCATTTGATTTGAAAAATTTATATTCACTTTATTCAATTTCAATATAAAATATCAGACTTTGTTAAATATTATCATTTTTAATAACTGCAATCTTTGAAATTCCTTTTTTTAATAGCAGTAGCCATTGGATTTATTTATGCGCTTATACGTAAACCGGAAATTATAGCCGTTGTATTATTTACATTTATTATAGCAAGGATAAATTTTGATTTACAGGGCTTGCCTCTGAATACGAGAGCCATCCTGTCATTGGCATTGTTCGGAAGAATATTAATGGACCGGACCACGAATATTAAATTTTCTACATTTTTAGGAAATGGAAATGTCAAAATTCTGGTCGTCTTCCTTATTTATGTAATTTTTGTTTCGATGTCCCAGGATTTATTTACCCTTGATCTGCTAAAGGAACTCATTTCTTCAGTGCTGGCTGCATATTTTGTATTCTATTTTTTCTTAAAAAACCTCAATGCGAACCATTTGAAAACTGCAATTATTATTTCAGGTTTTATCTGTTTTGCAGATCTGGCCTATACTTATATTGCTTTTGGTTCTTTTCCCATCCATAGGATTTACGAACAATTTACAGGTGAAGACAATGCTTCATATGATGATATTTTGGCTGGTGTAAATTGGAATTTTTTTGGTCAGATCTGTGGGATGGGCTTTGTTTATATTTTTTGTGACCTGGTCAAGAACAGGTCTGGAAACAGATATATTGCATGGCTTTTGCCAATCATGCTTTTAGGGGTAATGATGTCAACATCCAGAAGTGCTATTGTAGGAATGCTGGTCGTTACTATTCTGATCATTTTAAACGGTATAAATTACAATGACCAGAAAAGAAGGATGGCTAAAATCGGTACTTTTTTTATTGGATCTGCCATCATCGGAATGTTGTTATTTGCGACTTTGGGGAAATATGTTAACCTGGATAGCAAATTTCTTGATGAAGTGATTTCCAGATTAGCGGATGAACCGGTCGCGATTTTAAAAAGGGCGATGGGTCAGCCTTACAATATTCAAAGTTTGGGTTCAATGGACTGGCGGGAAGAATCTTCCGAAAATGCTTATTCTGCTTTTCTAAACCTGAATTTATCAGAACAGTTATTTGGTATTGGATACGGAGGTTTCGAAGCAAGAAGTCTGGGGCATGGATACAATGCCCACAATGCCACATTACTGCTTCTGATTGAAAACGGGATCATTGGCTTTTTTATCTATTTCCTTCTGGTAGCGGGGGTCATTGTACAATCTATAATTAAAAAAAACTATTCACCTTCCCTGGCCGTAATAATTTTTATCCTGGTTTTTGGACTCGGTCAAAACAGGGAATGGACCAGTGTAACCACATATTTATTTGTTGTCTGCGTTATTGCCGAGCTTAAAGTATTAAGTTTAAACAGGAATAATTGCAATTTGCTTAATAATTTAACTCCCCGGCAACCGGTTATTCATTCATGAAACGGACTTTGAATAATTCAGAAAATGGATACAATTCGAAAGGATTGTATATTCTGGGTTCGCTTTATCCCCATGTTACCGGTGGCATGGAGATCTTTAATTATTATTTTCTTGATTACCAGTTAAACAAATCGCCCGATGAAATATATTATATTGGAGAAAAGAAAACAGATAATGAAGGCGGAATTTATATACAATTAAAAAAAAGATGGCCGGTAAGAATTTTTTATCCGATTCAGTTATTTAAAGCTGTTTACAAACTGAGAAATCGTATCGATTATGCATATATAAGTTATGCAGAACAATCATGGATTATTTCTTTTTCGAACAGTCTGATATTAAAATATTTTAAGATCCCGTACATTATTACAATTCATTGGGGAAAGGAGCCTGACTGGAAATTCAAATACCCATTTATTTATTATTTCAGGCATGCCAGGACAGTAATTGGTGTGTCTGAACCAGTTTGCACTGCTTTTAAAAAAACTATTCCGGACCAGGAATTCCAGTATGTCCCTCCCTTAATACCCTTTATTCATTCACGCGGCCAAAAAAGTGATTTAAAAAAGAAACTGGGATACTTAAATGAAGAAAAATTATTACTATTTGTAGGTTCCATGAAAGCCATGAAAAACCCTGATAAAATTATACTTGCATTCCAAAAAATAGGTTCAAAAAGCCTTGAAGAACAAAATATAAGGCTGATTTTGGTCGGAACGGGGGATATGGATAATCATTTAAAGGAGATGATTGAGAAATACCAATTGGAAAAATATATCAGAATGGAGGGGTTAGTCAACCGAGATGCTATACCGGATTATTACAAAGCATCAGATGCATATGTTATTTCGTCTGATTATGAAGGGACATCCTTATCTCTTTTGGAAGCTATGTATAACAGTTTGGTTATCATAGGATCAAATGCCCCCGGAATAAACAAGATGCTGGTTAATGAGCAAAATTCCTTACTTTATGAAACCAGTAATACGGATCAGCTTGCTGAAACTATTATACGTGTTTTTTCTGATCACAAGCTTTCAAAGAACCTGGCCGAAAGGGCCTTTAAAGATTTTAACCTTCAGTATTCTTATGAATCCATGATTAAAAAATATCAGACAATTTTTTCTTCGGTATCAATTCAATAATTCTGATATTTTTTGTTATTATTAGACGTTAATGTCTTAAGTGTTAATTAGCCCTTTTTAAAACGACCATCCTTGAAAACTGACATACAAAACCTTAACCTATTCCTATTATGTGCGGAATTTCCGGATTTGTCGATTTTAAAGCCAAAAATGGCGAATCTGAACTAAGATCTATGACGGATACCCTCGTTCACAGGGGGCCAGATGCAAGTGGATACTATTTTGATCAGACGGACAGGTTTTCAATCGGACTGGGCCACAGAAGGCTATCAATCATTGATCTTTCGCCCGCTGGTAATCAGCCCATGCAATTTTTAGATAACCGGTACTGGATAGTCTTCAATGGGGAAATCTATAATTATACTGAAATAAAAAAAGTATTGGCAGGTCTTGGGCATCAGTTTGAGACGCAGTCAGATACAGAAGTAATTCTTCATGCCTATCATGAATGGGGAAGTGATTCTCTGAAATATTTTATTGGTATGTTTTCTTTTGTCATTTATGATAAATTAAAAGAAAATCTTTTTTGCTGCAGAGATCGTGCCG
>Ga0206912_1211_pt1 | contig 13430 bp, 10 predicted proteins | sample Alteio_BWOrgHeat_75_FD_152933 | JGI IMG/M metagenome (GOLD analysis project Ga0206912, IMG submission 152933) | Enriched cells from forest soil in Barre Woods Harvard Forest LTER site, Petersham, Massachusetts, United States -... | ecosystem: Environmental > Terrestrial > Soil > Temperate forest >... | reverse complement strand
CATCGATCATGCATCTTTTACTGCAACATTTAATAATGGAGCCATAAGAAGCCGGGGACATGAAGATTCCAATACGGTCATACATTTTTCGGCATTTCAGGGCATCTGGGAAAATCTGAATTTCCATGCTGATTCTGTCGTGCTCAGCAATCTCATTCATCCCAGAATAAAAACGAATGTGATGTCCGATTTTAAACTGGATATGATCAACAACTTTCTGAAAGAAAACAAGCTGGCATTCACCAGGGGCACCGGAAAGATAAATCTCAATTACAGCGGTTCGCTGGAGAAATTTCATGATAGTTCAAGGCTTTTAAACGGCACGATCATCCTGGAGGATGCAGCACTTCACTATATACCAAAAAACTTACTATTTAATCCGGTCAGTGGTATCATACATTTTACGGGCAGGAACATGGCCATTGAAAACCTGATGCTTCATTCAGGCAGTTCAGACCTGAAGATTAACGGTACAGTAAAAAGCATCTTTTATTTTTTTAATCATCTCAATAATAAATATTCATTTGACTGGAATATCACATCCAACAAACTGAATCTGGATGATTTCAACAATTTTCTTCAGAGACAGACAAAGCCCACAACTACGACAAACAAGAAATCCACGCCTGACGAATCGATATCTGCATATATCAGTAAAATTACTTCGGCAGATTTTAATGTCAGTTTGAAGGTTAATAAACTGATCTATAAAAAAATCATCGCAGACAGTCTGCAGGGCAACATCACGATCAAAAACGATGCTTTACAATTCAGTAAGCTAAGCATTCAGCATGTTGGGCTTGCGATTGATGAAGGCCATACACATAAATTTTTTGGTTTCAGGATACATGATTTGGATTGTAATATTCAGCAAAAATCAAAGAGTCCTGTTCTGATCTTCGATTTGAACCTGGATTGCCAGGTTCAGGCGATGACATTTAACCAGGCTAAAGGACCATTTCTGGAAAACAAATCATTGCAGGGTGTATTCCGGATTTTGTATAATAAAGATTCGCAGGAACTGAATTTTGACAAAATACCACTGGCGGTGGACCAGCAGCCATTTGTTTTTACCGGGAAATTTTTTTTCGCGAAAGAAGGAACTCCCTTTATACTTTCCTGGGAGACTAAAAATTTATCCTTTCGAAAAGCCGCATCTTTTCTTTCTGCAAATCTTCAAAAAACGCTCGGCCCCTACGATATCGAAGACCCCATTGCCAGTCTTACCGGCAGTATGGATAATTCCGAAACCCAATACGCCACACCCCTGATTCATCTCTGGATGAATGTTGAAAACAGGAATGTAAAAACCCCGTTCATCGTCGTCGGTCATGCATCCTTTGCAGCAACTTTTAACAATGAAGCAGTAAGATTTCATGGACATGAAGATTCCAACACTGTGATACATTTTTCATCTTTTCAGGGTGAGTGGGAAAACCTGGATTTCCATGCTGATTCCGTGGTGCTCAGCAATCTCATACATCCCCTGGCAAAATTGAATGTGAGGTCCGATTTTAAACTGGACCATGTCAACAGCTTTCTGAAAGAAAATGAGCTGACTTTTACCGGGGGGAACGGAAAAATAGACCTGGCTTACAGCGGATCGCTCGACAAAGAATATGACAGTACAAGGCTTTTGACGGGAAGCCTCACCCTGGCTGATGCGGACTTACTCTATGCGCCGCGACATTTTCGATTTACTCCGGTGAGCGGGGTGATCCGCTTTACAGGCAATGATATGATCATTGAAAACCTGGCGCTTCATTCAGGCAGTTCAGACCTGACTATGAATGGGAAACTAAAAAGTATCTTTTATTTTTTTAATCATCTCGACGATAAATATTCATTTGACTGGAGCATCAGCTCCAACATGTTGAACCTGGATGATTTCAACAATTTTCTAAAGCCACAGACAAAAACTGCTGAAGAAGAAAAAAAGAAATCCGCCCCTGATGTTAAGGTATCATCGTTTATCAGTAAGCTGACGACCTCTGATTACAATATCAGTCTGAAAGCGAATCAGGTGATTTATAAAAAATTTGTCGTGGACAGTCTGCGGGCTGCCATTATTCTGAATGAAAATGCTGTACACTTTAGAAATGTAACATTAAAACAGGGCAAGGGCAGTATGTACCTGAATGGTTTTATGCAAAACGATACGGCTTCCGATTCATTTGGTTTGGAAACACAACTGAACAATATCAATGTGAGCAGCCTGTTTTATGTTTTTGACAATTTTGGACTTCATTCGATGACGGATAAAAACATTCATGGCAATCTGACTGCAAATATCAGCATGGAAGGCCGCCTTACACCCGATGCTCAACTGATAAAAGACGGGTTTAAAAGTTCGATCAATTTCAATTTAAAAAATGGGCAGCTTATAAATTTTCAACCGTTTGAACAGATTCATCAGAAGTTTTTGAGAAAAAGAAATTTGTCAGATGTCCGGTTTGCAGATCTGTACGATTCTATAAAAGTTCGTGGAGATAATATCACTATTAACCGGATGGAGATCCGTTCATCTGTCTTAACCATGTTTGTAAATGGGATGTATAATATGAAAACCGGACCGGACATGAGTATTCAGGTGCCGCTCAGCAATCTAAGAGCGAATAAAGATTCAATTATGGTGAATAAAGGCACCAAACACAATCAGGGTCTCAGTGTGCGTTTGCGCGTGCGACGTGGTGCCAATGGCAAATTGGATCTGTCCTGGGATCCGTTCGATAAAGCGAATAAAGAGATGAATAAAAAGGAAGATCCTGGTTTATAGTCGACCCGGGTGAATGCCCGCAACGGAATTTTTCACGACATAGGAATGATGATATTTTTGTAATTTCACTATAGATGAAAATCAACGGGAAAATTCAATGAATATGAGTTCATTTGGAAAATATAATCTCTATCAAAGCATCCTTATAAAATAAAAAATCTTCACAATATTGAGTCGGGGAAACTTGGTTTTGTTAGCAAAGGGTAATGATTCTAAAACCTTTGAGATTAAAGAGTTTTTGTACAGGAACCTGGTTGAATTTTTATGTTTTGAAGTCGGTTTTGATCCTGAAGCTCAAACACTGATTGAGAAATACAAGATTCAGGACCCAAAGTATCCGGTCCTTGTTTTTGAAGATGGATACCAGCTGGAAAACCCTGATCTTTTCCAGGTGGCAGACGCAATTGGTCTTCACGGCAAACCGAAGGATAATTATTATGACCTTATTATTTCTGGCATGGGGCCTGCCGGACTGGCCTCAGCTATCTATGCTGGTTCAGAAGGTCTGAAAACTTTGGTAATTGAAAGGCATTCTCCCGGTGGACGGGCGGGTTCCACTTCCCTTATCGAAAACCTGATTGCACATCCTGATGGTATTACGGGTGCAGAGTTTTCGGAGCGTAGCAGGAAACAGGCCGAAAAATTCGGAGTTGAATTTGTAATTCCTGTTGTAATTACAGATATAATTAAGGAAGACGATAGTTTCACTGTTTCTTTATCAAGCGGCGTTTCCATTTCGGGGCGATCCCTGATTATTGCTGTTGGCGTTCGCTACAGATTGCTTCAGGTGCCGGGAGTGGAAAAATTTTTAGGTTCAGCTATTTTTTACGGATCAGCCATGACGGAGGGAAAACGAAATGAAGGTAAAGAAGTATTTGTGGTGGGAGGTGCCAATTCCGCAGGCCAGGCTGCTATGTATTTCTCCCGTTTTGCAAAAAAAGTTAACCTGGTAGTTCGGGGCGAATCTATATCCAAGCGAATGAGCCATTACCTGGTAGAGGAAATTTATGGCAGGCCGAATATTGAAGTAATGACCCAGAGTGAAATTATAGCTATAAATGGTGAGGAAAAGCTAGAATCATTGGAAATAAAAAATTTATTGTCAGGGCAAACGAGGACTTTCCCAAGTGACGATTTGTTTTTGTTAATTGGCGGACAGCCTAATGTTGACGGGTTAGCATCTCGCATTTTGAGAGACCAGAATGGTTTTATTGTTACGGGTTCAGACCTTGAAAAACATGAAAGGTTTTTATCAGAATGGACTATAAACAGGCGTCCTCTTTCTTTGGAAACAAATATTCCCGGCATTTTTGCTATTGGAGATGTAAGAGCCAATACAGCCAAGAGAATGGCTGCTGCCATAGGTGATGGTGCAAATGTTATAAATCAAGTTGCTGATTATTTTACTTTCCGAAAATTAAGCCTTCCATAAATGTAGTTGCAATGACGAGGCAAGATTGTAAAATGGATGACAATTAAACTACTTCCTAATCTTTAAAATTCGAAAGGACTTCTCCATAAAATGACATATTCGACCGTCTATTACTGTATACAATGGTCCTGCAAGAACCGGTAGAGCTAATGGATAAATTAATTTTGCTTGCTGAGTTCTGGTTGTCCGGTTGTATAGTAATATCCCAGCCTCCTTTTTTTGTGGTATCGGCTTTATAGGAGAACTGGTGAGTATGGAAGCTAATTCCTGCATCCTCCTTCGATGTTTCATAATGACTGGATTGGCTGGAAGTTCCAAAAAAAGGTAACTCAACGGTAAGACTGTCCACCCCTAAAAATATAAAATAACCTCCGGATAACTGAATTGTCTTGCCTCTGGAAGTAGTTCCGGATCTGGCTAAAAAATGAAATTGTTTTGAATCGATCCCATGTTTAAGTTTCTGATAACTAATTTGTTTTGCCTGGTCGGATTTCGATTGTGCCAAACTGTGCAAACATATGAACGTTAATAATGGCAGAAGTAGACGGTAGATTTTCATATAGATAGTTTCATTAAAATTAATACTTTCTGCCAAAATCCGGTGGAGTTATACTTCTTCAAGCCACCATTTTTTTTCTTCTTTAAACTCTCTTGAATTTATATTCACTACCGGAAGGTTATCGCCACTTAATTCATATTCAAAATACTTCTCCTGCATCTGGGTAAGTTTGGAAATTTCATATCTGTTCAATCTGTTCACGTCATCAAAATCTATTTCCTCAACAGATTCTCCGGTAATTGGATATTTTATGATGATATCTCCCTGGTGTAATTGATCAATCTGGATTTCTGATTTTATTTTTTTCCACATATTATTGGATTTATTTAGGGTTTCTATTTTGAAAGGTAATTTTAATGAAATGTCTGACACATAACACAAATTTAACTACATTTTCATTCCCTCCATAGGACTGCTTCCGTTCTCAAATATATATTCACTATTAAGCAGATAAGCACCACTGATAACTACAATATCACCAGATTGTAAACCTGATTTTATCTCTATTGTATTTTCATCGGTAATTCCCGTTTTTATCATTCGGACTGAATAGACCCCGGGTTTTCTTTGCACCCAGACAGTTGAACCTTTACTGTCGGTTAAGACTGCGTCTGCAGGAAGTGTAATAGAATGATGTTGCCTGCTGTTCGCAATTATATACACAGGCATTCCCGGATGCAACAGATTGTTTTTATTTAGAATCGTAGCCCGCACAAGGTTAATCCTGGTATCAGGATTAATCTCCGGGTTCACAAATGAAATGGTTGCAGGTATGATTTGATTCCCCAGATCTGGAATTTGTACAGTTACCTGACTGTTTTCATCTACGGAGGATAATTGCGTCATATAAACCTGGGCCTCTGCCCACAGCGTTGACAGGTCTGCAAGCTGAAAGACTGGTGAGCCTACCATTGCATAACTTCCCTCCTGCACGTTCAGGGCTGTTACATATCCTTCTTTCTCACTGAAAAAAGTAGTGGATGTTGATACATGTTTATTTTGAGTGAGCTGATCAATCTGCTGAGTGGTCATTCCCCAGAGGATCAGTTTGCCTCTGGCACTTTCTACCAGCGCTCCATAATTAATTAGTGTATTGCCAATCGTACTTTGCTCCTCGATGGCAGTAACATATTCCTGCTTCGCATTATTAAGCTGCTCACTATAAAGATCATATATTGGTTCTCCTTTATAAATATAATCGCCTGTTTTCTTTACATATAACTTTTCAATCCTTCCTTCCACCCTGGTATTAATCGATGAGAGTTTTTGCCCGTTAAAGTTCAATGTTCCTGCAAGCACCATCTTGTCTCCGATATTTCCACTTCTGATCGTATCCAACTGAATATTGCCAAGTCTTATTTGTTCTGCATTCAGATGTATTTCGTTATTTGCTTTCATACTGGTTTTAGGAACAGCAATCAGATCCATCTGACAGATGGGGCATTTACCGGGTTTGTCTTCCTTTATCTGTGGATGCATGCTGCAGGTATAGTAAACATCAGATATAGCGGCTGATTCCACGGATTTCGTTGAAGAACGTTTACAGGACGATAAAAATGATATGGCCAAAATTGGCAGTATCAATAATTTAAATTTTATCATATTTTTTATTTTGATGAGGTCCTTATAAAACTTTCACTATCTATAAAATACTGTGCATTCACAGCGACTGTGTCTTTTTCGTTAATCCCTGAAGTCACCTGAATAAGGTTATCTGATCGAATACCTGTTATAATTTTACGAGCGATAAAACCACCGGAGCTTTTAATGAATGCCACTTCATTCATACCGAGGGAAATAACTGCGGAAGCAGGCAGCCACCATGCATTGTGGGGGTCTGAAAAGATATTTGCCGATACATGGCTACCAACAGGCAACATGGAGTGATTGTGGAAATATACCCGCGCCGTGAGCGTTTTGCTATTTGTGCGGTAAAAAGGTTCAAGAAAATCTATTTTGCCTGTAATTACTTTGGATGTATCTGCTTCGGGAATGATCATGACGGGATTGCCTATTTTAACCAGGGACTGATCAGAAGTAAATATCTGCAGGGCAGCCCAAACCTTATGATGATCCATGAGCATAAGCAGGGTTTGCCCTTTTTGTATATACATTCCTTCTTTAAGTGATAATTCCTGACTGACTGCAGGCTCAGTACTCTTATTGATGGAAGATCCACCATCATGTTCCATACCAGCTTCATGTACATGCCCGCTGGAATTGCTATATATGCTAATCGAATATAATGGTTTACCACCTTTTATCACCTGCTCAAGCTGGCCTGCGCTCATGCCGAGTAATAATAATTTTTCCTTAGCTGCCTGAATAAAGGATGTATTGCCAGCGTCGTTTTGTAAAAGGAATAAGAGATTTTGTTCAGCTGTCAGGATTTCAGGACTATATACATCCATTATTTTTTGACCTTTTTCAACCGGCTGATACCGATAACGGATATACATTTTTTCTATACGTCCGGAAACCCGTGCAGAAATAGTAGTCGCAGCTCTGGTATCATATTCAATCGTACCATAGGCATTCACGGGTATCTTAATATTTTTTAATAGTGGTGTTGTGACAGGCAGCGCAGCAATCACATATTCATCGGTTGGTTTGAGCAGGGTTTCGAGTGGAATATTGCCGATGGAACCGGATGCTGATTTAATTTCTTTCCGCACAGTGTTATTACAGGCAGTAAAAAGTATCAATAAAACGAAAGTATAAATGGTAGTTTTCATTTTCATTTCAGAATTATTTTATCTGAAGTATTTTTTCCAGGCTCACCTGTGCAATTAATAATTGCTGCAACTCATCAAAATATTCGAGATGTGCAGAATTTAACGCTTCCCAGGCATCATATAATGCAAACAATTCTTCGGTGTTCTGTTCATAGGCAAGCAGCGTGCTTTGATAATTCTTCCTGAGGGCTGGAATGATATTGTTTTCAAATAACAGGATTTGTTTTTTTCTGGCAGCAATATCCTGTTGCATACCATAGGCCATGCCACTATATTCATTCGCCATCATTTGTTTCTGACTTTCGAGAGAAATGGCTTTCCATTTCAGACTTTCAACATTGGCTTTGCTTTGCCTGGAGGACCATTGGGCAAATGGGATTTTCACCGTACCCATCAGCGTAAATTGCTCAGGAAAACCCCCGAAGCCAAACATATGGGCAAATTGAACACCGAATTGAGGTTTCAGACTTTCTATTTCAACCTGTTGATTGAGGTAGTTTAACTGGATACTTTGATCAATTGCTTTTATATCACTCCTGCCGGAATAAAATGTACTGCTGTCAAATGTTTTGCTTTCGTAATCCGAAACGGTGTAACTGGTATCAATTGAAAATTCGGTTTGTTTGTTACGGTTCATTAAGATATTTAAAATAATACGTTTTTGTAATGCATCATTTTGAAGTGCAACCCTGATTTTGGCCAGGTTACCCTGTGCTGCTTTTGCTTTATAGTATGAACTTACTTTCCCGAGACCATTTTTATACCTGGTTTCAGCGTTTGTGATCATCAGCTGCAGAAGTTTGTCTCCTTCATCAATCACCAATAGTTTTTTTTCAATGATCATCCATTCATTGTAATTTTTCTTTGCTTCTGCAAAAAGGTCATTCAGGCTTGCTTTTTTATTTTCAGATTCCACTGATGACATAGCCTGCATAAACTTTTCGTTGGCAGTATTGTATTTTTGATTCGGGAACATTTGTTCAACTGAGATCATGTACTGACCCATTCCCGTGGTTCCCGAGCCGCTATTTTTCCAGAGATTTGCATTGTAAGGAGTCATCCAAAAGCCGCTTGATATTTCGGGGGCCATCCAGTTACGGGCGCCTTTGGCTGCGGCATCCATGGACTGAATTTCCGCGTCGTACATTTTTAGGGAAGGGTATGATTGCCCTATGCTGTCTAAAATGTCTGTTAATTTCATAGCCTGACCATATACGATCTGCTGCAGCCAGATGAATAAACAAATAGAAAAAATCTTTTTCATGGCATAATAGTTTTTGATCTAATGCTTTATTTCCGGGACTGCTATTTTCCCATATTTTTTAAGTTCATATTCTTTCCCTATCAAAAAAACAAGTGGCGTTACGAGTAATATATAAATGGCCGAAGTAATCACACCGCCCACCATCGGCATTACAATGGGTTTCATAACATCACTGCCAACACCGCTACTCCATAAAATCGGGACAAGGGCAAATAGTGTTACACTCACTGTCATAATTTTAGGTCGTAATCTTTTGGCAGCTCCACGGATAGTATACTCGCGAAGGTCTTCACTGGTAATTGCTTCTCTCGAATTACCCTTTTTCAAGACGAGCTGTTGCATGGCATCATTGAGATAAATAATCATAACGATATTGGTTTCAACTGCCAGTCCAAATAATGCGATAAAGCCAACAGCGACCGCTACGGAAAGATTCACACCGAAAAAATAAATCAGGTATGCCCCTCCTATGAGTGCGAAAGGAATCGTAATCAGACTGAGCAGAGCTTCCCGGGCTGAATGGAATGCGAAATACATGCTGATAAAAATAACCAGGAGCACGACCGGCAATATGAGTTTTAGGGTTTGTTCACTCCGGATCAGATTTTCATACTGTCCGCTCCATTCCAGGAAATAACCTTTCGGCATTTTGCCGATCATTTGATTCAGCCTTTGCTGTGCTTCCGATACGGTACTTCCCAGATCACGCTCACGCACATTAAACAAAACGGTGCCACGCAATAAAGCATTTTCAGAATTGATCATTGGTGCGCCTTCCGAATTAGTAACATCAGCAACGGCCTGCAATGGGATGGGGCCAAATCCATTTGTTTGAATCTGCAAACGTTTTAACGCTTCCATATTATTTCGGAAATCCTGGCCAAACCTTGCATTGACGGAGAAGCGCTGGCGACCTTCAATAGTAGTGGTGATCTGAACGCCACCCAGGGCAGTTTCAATCACAGCGTTTACATCGTCCACGCTCAGATTATACCGGGCGAGCTCTTCGCGTTTGATCGTGATGTCAATATACTTCCCGCCGGTGACAGGCTCAACATAAAGATCTTTTACTCCACCGATACCTTCCAGTTCTTTCTTAACAACCTGGGCAAAAGCATAAATGCTGTCGAGATTTTGTCCGTAGACTTTTACTCCTACATCGGTGCGTATGCCGGTTGAAAGCATATTAATACGATTAATGATGGGTTGTGTCCATCCATTCGTCACACCGGGTATCTGGAGTTTGCTGTTCAGTTCATTGATAATATCATTTTTGGTAATTCCTTTCCGCCATTCATTTTTTGGTTTTAACATAACGATGGTCTCAATCATGCTGATGGGAGAATTATCCGTGGCCGTATTTGCCCTTCCTGCTTTTCCTAATACTGATTTTACTTCCGGAACGGATGCAATGATTTTATCCTGAACCTGCAGAATGCGTTTGACTTCACTGTTAGAAACATCAGGCAGCGTTACCGGCATGAATAGAATCGTGCCTTCGTCGAGTGGCGGCATGAACTCTGTCCCAAGGCTCATGATCATGGGAATGCTGATGGCAAGTGCAATAATGTTTACTGTAATCGTTGTTTTTCTCCATTTTATACAGGCGCGAATAAATGGTTCATAAATTTTTTCAAGGAATCGGTTGATTGGATTGGCAGTTTCAGGTCTGAACCTGCCTCGCATGAATATTGAAATTAATACTGGCGCCAGCGTTACTACCAGGATTGCATCTACCAGCATGATAAAAGATTTGGTATATGCCAGGGGATGGAACAATTTACCTTCCTGGCCCGTCAATAGAAATACCGGTAGAAATGAGGTTATAATGATGATGGTTGAAAAAAATACACCGCGGGAAACCTGTTTGCAGGCTCGTTCAATAATGCTCATGCGTTCTGCTTCCGGGATTTTATAATAATCCCTCTTCCACCATTTATTTTTATTTGCGATTGAATTCATGATTATTTATTAGTTCTCTGGTTTGGGTCATGACTGTTTTGCCACTCCGATAAATTGCGATAGGCATTTTCACTCATGATGATGCCATTATCTACGATAACTCCAATGGCCAGAGCAACTCCGGTTAATGACATGATATTAGAGGATAACCCAAATGCATTGAGCAGGATGAAACTTATGCCAATGGTAATCGGGATTTGAATGATGATACTCATGGCGCTTCTCCAGTGTAAAAGGGAAAGGATGACAATAATACAAACGATGCTTATTTCTTCGATCAGCTTATCTTTTATATTGGCAATCGCAGCTTCAATCAATTCGCTGCGGTCGTAATCAATTTTAAAAGAAACTCCTTCGGGTAAACCTTTCTGCACTTCATTCATCTTAGCCTTTATATTACTGATCACTTTATCCGCGTTCTCTCCATAACGCATCACCACAATTCCGCCTACAACTTCACCCTGTCCGTTTGCATCAAATATTCCAAGACGAAGATCTCCTCCCATTTGAATGGTGGCTACATCTTTTACCCGGACAGGAATGCCTTTATCATTGGCTAAAGCAATATTTTCGATGTCCTCCTTGTTTTTGATATAACCCAATCCTCTGATGATATAAGCCATATCGCTCATTTCAAATTTTCTTCCCCCTACATCATTATTTCCGGCCTTTACTTTGTTCACGACATCCGTCATGGAAAGATTATAAAACTGAAGTTTCACCGGATCAACAACCAGTTGGTATTGTTTTTCAAAACCACCGAAGGAAGCCACTTCGGCTACACCGGGTATGGTTTGCAATGCAAACCTGATGTACCAGTCCTGCAGAGCCCGCTGTTCACCGAGATCCATCTTAGGTGCATCCAGGTGATACCAGAAAATATGTCCCACTCCGGTTCCATCAGGGCCAAGTGCGGGTGTAACACCTTGTGGAAGTAAACGCTGGGCATAATTTAATCTTTCCAAAACTCTTGTACGCGCCCAGTAGACATCTACATTGTCTTCAAAAACGATATAAACAAAGCTCATCCCAAACATGGAAGTACCCCGGATATTTTTCACCTTCGGTATGCCCTGAAGATTACTTACCAAAGGATAGGTCACCTGATCTTCGATGATCTGTGGGCTTCTTCCCATCCATTCAGTAAAGACAATGACCTGGTTTTCCGATAAATCGGGAATGGCGTCTACCGGGTTTTGTTTTACTGCTATGATTCCCCACGCAAACAGGGCCACTGCTATGACCAACACCAGCCACCTGTTGCGCAGAGATATTTCTATTAATTTCTGAACCATAAGAAAACAATTAATTATTTCTTACATTTTCATTGCTGTGGTCGACTTTTTTTCGACGAGCTTCATCCCACACTTAGGACAGTTACCTGGTTTATCACTCATCACCTCCGGATGCATGGTACAGGTGTAAATTTTATCTACTTTCTTTTTTACCAAACTCATCCCGCATTTTGGGCATTTACCAGGTTTGTCAGTTATTACCTCCGGATGCATCGTGCAGGTGTATACATATTTCGCACCAGTATCCGATTTACTTTCTGGCATTTTCGTCTTGGATGTTTGTGCATATGAGGTTGTAGTGCCTATGAGTACGAAAAGAAGAATGATCAGTTTTTTCATTTTTTGATTTTGATTGATGAATATTTATTTTCGATTTTTTCTTGTAATGGCAGCACTCCCTATACAATCACTGAAATAGCAATGAATAAAAACGGTTTTAGCGTTTGTATAATTTTTTTTAATGAAAGAAAATAATAATTAAATGTCTGTGCGATAACAGAAATGCCGGCACTTAACCTAACAGAATGTCAGGTATGATATGAAGAAGTAAAAATCAGATGCGGAAATTGCGGTAAAGAACGAATAACGGGAGTTTGCCAAATAAAGGCGGAGCATTGGTATTTGGATACTCAATAGAAATAGAAAAGGCGTTGATACTTTGTATCGAAGCCCCATTTAGAGCAATGGCGGGAGATAGATTATTGTACTTAAAGAATTCAGAAGGGAATAGCTTTTGGTCTTTATCAGTTTTAATCTGTTTGTTTTCATCCCTGCAGCAATCCATTTTTGCAACCATTGAATGAGAAGTAGTCGAATTCCTGACCATTCCACATCTCTCGCAATTTTTATTCTCATGGTTGATTAGTCCCCATGAAGCCAGTTTTCCCATGCAATAATGAAGATGAACAGTAGCCCCCATTGAAGTTGAGAGGTAAACAAAAGCTAATATGGCTGCTAAAACTTTTTTCATTTAATCTGACTCAAATGTATACTTTTTTTATTATTGACAGAATTAAGCAAGTTAAAGGTAACTCTTGTATAAAACGTATACTAACATGATCCTGGTATTTTATTAAAGAATTAACCTGGCCGTTGCCATCGTATTTCCAATTGCCATCTTTTTTTACAAGTATTCCTCTGCTCCGCAAGTCCTACATTTACCTCATCGATCTATCTTTAACATTATTTCAATTGTCCAATCGCTTTTGCAAAATTTAAGACTGTATAAAACAAAACCATATGGATACTAATCGTCGGAGGTTTTTAACCAGCACTACCAAACTAGCTGCTGCCGCAGGTTTAGCCAGCATGGTTCCTGCGTCTCTATTGGCAGCCTCAAAAAGAAAAAATGTTTCCGCCGGTGACACGATCAACATTGCCCTGATCGGTTGCCGTAGCATGGGTTTT
>Ga0206912_1210_pt1 | contig 13469 bp, 10 predicted proteins | sample Alteio_BWOrgHeat_75_FD_152933 | JGI IMG/M metagenome (GOLD analysis project Ga0206912, IMG submission 152933) | Enriched cells from forest soil in Barre Woods Harvard Forest LTER site, Petersham, Massachusetts, United States -... | ecosystem: Environmental > Terrestrial > Soil > Temperate forest >... | reverse complement strand
TACGCTTTTGGCTTAAATCTTCCTCATCATTTTCTAAGAGAGAGGCGATGCCAAAGTAGAGCGCTGCACTATAGCTGTTGCCAACGGCTTTTGTGTAGTGGAGCGAATGTGCAACAAGCTCTGGGCTGCTTGCATGTTTTGAGAGTCTCTCGTGTGCCTTCTCAGCCATTTTTGAGAAGGGAAGATGGTAGCAGAAGCGTGTGTGGTCTTCAAAAGATCTTCCTGTTTTTACTGCATACTCTTTCCAGCAGGCATCTAATGCGGTGAGATAGATCTTTGCCGAGTATTTGCCATCGACGAGGGCGGTATCGAGCTGGTTTGGGCGCCAAAAGTCCATAACATGGTCAGTAAACAGGCCTGAGCCCTCTTCAATCGCTAGAAGGTTTGGGTTTGCTTTGACGATGAAGGCAGCAGCTCCGCACCCTTGTGTCGGCTCGCCAGGCGTTCCAATACCATACCGAGCATTATCGGAGGCTATGATGAGAACTTCTTCATTGGGATAGGCTTTTACATAGGGGATAGCAAGCTGAAGCGCTCCGGTCGCGCTATAGCATGCCTGTTTGAGTTCAAGCACTCGGCAGGAAGAGGGAAGGTTTAAGAGCTTATGGACCCAGATGCCTGCAGATTTGGAATGGTCGATGCCCGATTCCGTTGCAAAGAGGAGAAGGGAGGGCTGTTTTCTATTTTGAATGAGTGGGAGCGCAGCAGAGGCTGCCATTGTAATGATATCTTCTGCTGGAGGCATGATCGACATGGCATTTTGACCAAGCCCGACGCTGTATTTTAAAGGATCGATCCCTCGAGCTCTTGCAAGCTCTTCAAGCTTCAGCATGTAGCGCGGAGTATATAAAGATATGGCGTCAATACCGATCATGATGCCTGAGGAGTAGAACGTTCTAAAGACATATGTGTGCGGACAAGCTCTCCGCGGTTGGTTTGTGCTCCCAGGAGAGAAAGTTCTCCGCAAAGCACCGTTGCTGCAGCAATCGCTGCAAGCCGGTTGGCTCCATGAATCGAACAGCCTAGCTTTTCAATATTCTCTTTAACGAAGGGAAGCTCTTTGCCATTACCGACAGTACCAACAATAATATTGGGAAGGGTGACGCTGAAGGTGAGTATATCGCCATGCATTTGGCATAAGGTGATTGCTTGAGAGCCTTCGACGACGTTTGCGCCATCTTGACCAGTAGCTAAGTAAAAAGCTAAGAGCATGTTGGCAACGTGTGCGTTAGCGCTATGAAGGCTTCCTGCAGCGATCGATCCAATGAGGTTTTTCTTGATGTTGAGGTCGACAATGGCTTCAGGAGTTGTTTTTAAATAGCGTGTACAGAGAGCAGTAGGGATTTGAATTTCCGCTATCATGTATTTACCGCGTCCCATGAGAGAATTTACCGATGAGACCTTTTTGTCTGTGCAGAAGTTTCCAGAGATAGAGACATATTTTAAGTTATCATGCTTCTTGAGTATCCAATCGATGACGCTATCTGCAGCTTTGGTTGCCATATTGTGTCCAGCAGCATCGCCTGAGTGGATGCTTAATCGGATGTAGAGAAGCGGTCCGACGATATGGATGTTAAGGTCTTGAAGTTTTGCATATCGGCTGGTCGTGGAGACGATCTCTTTAAGCTCTGAGAATGTTGTATTGAGAGCTTGAGAAACTTGAACAGCGATTGCTGCGGTTGGCGCTTCGAGGAGAATTGAGCGAGTCATGCATTCAGAGACGAGCGTTACAAAGATTCCACCGGAACGTTCCGATACTTTAGCTCCGCGTCCAACCGAGGGCCAAAGAGGGGATTCAAAGGTTGCAAGAGGAACCGATTGGCTAAAGCTCTCACCTTCAAAATGGATGAGCATGGGGCCAACCCATTGCATCGGAATGGGTGCAGCTGTAGTTTCGTACTGTGTAGTCATGAACTCTAGTATACAGAAGTTACTTATTTGTTTTCTGGGTTAAAATTCAATGCTGCATCATTGATGCAGTAGCGAAGACCTGTTGGTTTTGGGCCATCGTCGAAGACATGCCCTAAATGGGAGTGGCAGTTGCTGCAGCGAACCTCAATTCGGTTCATACCGTGCGAATAATCTTCGACAAACTCGAGCGCTTGATCTGATGCTGCTGTGTGGAAGCTTGGCCAGCCGGTTCCCGATTCAAATTTTGTGTCCGATTTAAAGAGTTTTTGGCTGCATGCGCGGCATGTAAATTGCCCTGGGCGTTTTTCGTGTAAGTATCTTCCTGAGCCTGCAGGTTCGGTGCCGCATTCTCTCATGACGTGGTAGGCATCGGCCGGAAGAATTTTTTTTAAATGTTCGTCAGTAAATTCGTTCATCCCTTATATATGTCTGGAAAGGTGATTTATTGGCAAATTCGACAGAGGAATTAGATTTTTATAGTTTTGAAATGATCAATACTACATCAAGTAAGTCAAGAAAGTTTTTAAAGTCTTTCTTTGAGTCAGCTAAAACTCTTTTGATTTTCTCAATCTTTTCTTTATCAGTTTGTTTGTAGATAGTTATTTTTCTTGACCTATTGAGGCCAGTGTAGGCGCAGAAAAGCTTTTCTTTAGGGTAGTTTAAGTCCACGACTAGAACGAACTGCCGGTATATCTCTTTTTTTTCAGTTGGAGCATAAATTCTTAATAACGTTTTGCTTTTATCGATGACAATCCAGTCCTTCTCGGATAGGTTGGTGCATTGTGTGCTGTTGACATCATACTCAGTTACGACAATCCAGTCCTTAGCGGTTAGATTAGGATAGTCTGTGCTGTTTAAACCATATTGCTTGAGAACTCCTTCGTATGTATCAACGTCTGTCATCATGAATTCAGAAGGTGTTATACGCATAAAATTATTGTCCGTTAGTTAATTTTCTATTTAAAAAAACTGAAATAATTTAACACAAATTACATTAATGATCCAAGAGCATTATGGCCATATTAATTGGCAGACTTTGAACCTCAACCTAATGCCCGAAATTAAATCACTTTCGGGCACTCAAAATTTCCTATTTTAACAACAGCTGTTCAACTTGATACAATTGAAAACAGTGAGACGCAGTGCGAACCACATCTTTAATGATTTCACCACTGTTTTCATGGGTGTTTAAAGCAGTTCGTCCGAATAAAAAAGCAACTTTTACAAATTGTATATACCTAAGTCCTTGAGCTGCATAGGGAAGCGCATTTGAGCAGTAATAAAATGAAGTTGGGAAGTTGATGTACGTACTGACCTCATTCAATTTCGAAAGAGCTGGGACAAGAGTTTGAGTGACAGAGCATACAATGTCTTTAGTCTTTTCTGAATAAAGAGTACAAGCTCCATAACTGATGCCTGCTTTAATAATTTCTTGCATTGTGCTACTGGAAACTTTGTCAACTTTATCTGATAAAGTTTCTTCTTGTTTGGACTTTGGAACGCTTATGAACCCATCAATAAAATTTACGGTACTTTTAAATGTGTCTACTAAAACACCAAACATTGGAATTCTCCATATTTTAATTTCAAAAAAAAACTAAGCTTGTTAGTTTAGTTCACTTCTCTGTTTCTTGTCGACTAGAGTTTGAACAAGTGAATTTGTTCATGCGTTTTATATGAAATTTTCAAATATTTATTTACAAACGATCGTTATTGACTATCAAAAATGCAATAAAATAGAATTAGTACTATATCGAATAGATCATATGTCAGGAATAATATTTAATTTATGTTGTAATAGGAATGGTGAAAGTGTACCTACAACCGATGATGAGACTTCATCATCAGATGTCGATTTAGAAAATCTTCACAACTCTTATAAGCCCGATAGCGTCTTCAACAATAACTTGGAAATTCTTTCCAATCTACAAACCACATCTGTAAAACCTTCAATACCCTCCTCTCTTTTCAAAAACATTCTTGATTCGCTGCACAATAATCCAGACCTCATCTTGAATATGGATATGTTGCTCTATACAGAAGAACAGATTCAGATGGCTGCTCGGGCAGTGTTCTATGAAATGGTGGTAAACGCCAAGTGTACATCTAAAGTTAAAGAAACGTATGCCTTTGTTCTCGATCTGTTCACGAAGGATAGCACAACAGAAGAGTTCGACTGTTTTAATGATAAAAAACTCTACCTTAAGGATAGTGGATTGTCAGACGCGAAAAAGGCCGTTCAGGCAATTCTTAAGACCTCTGTTTTTGATTCCGTGCAAATGTGCGATGCATTGAATAAAGTCCGATCGGGCTCATCTGAGTATGATTTAAAGATACTTATTCCTTTCCTGCAGGATGAAAGTATAGCTCAAGATATACTGCAAGGGCAGGCAGGCAGTAGCAAAATTTCTACATCTAAGAATTTGAGTTTAGTCCTGCTTGCGCTTCATTCGGATAATTTGAAACTTGCAAAAATGTGCGTCGTAAGGGAGCCTAAGTTGCTCTACTTACTTTCCCAAGAGCATTTAAATACTCAAGAATTTGAAGAACTTATCCTCGATGAAGCGGTTGAAACAGCAGGGGATGTCTTTGAAAAAATAAAGGTATCAGATCAGCTTAAGAATAAATTCTATAATTCCTTTGACTGTATCTCTCAACTGATATTCAAAAAACCCACATTCGTTCTGCTGGCAGGCAATACCTTAAGGCAAGATAGGCAGCAGTATGGATTTCTTCTTCAACGTGCATTTGCAAAGATCTACTTTAATGATGGAAAGGGATGGCCCTACTATATCATAGCTACTCAATACAAGATCGATGATGTAGAAGAAATTCAACGGCAAATTCGTGAAATATTGCCCAAAGAGACAAAAATTGGGGACCTTTCACTTTTAGAGAACTCAAATGATCTTGAAAAGGAGCGAACCCAAGATTTTAAAAAATGGTATAAATCTCAGTTTTTCCTTTCGGGGAATGACTACATAGACTTCGTGCATGGTCTCTATTATGGCAATTTCAATAAACAAGAGCCAATTTGTAACAAAAAAACATTGCTTTCACTCTTAGATATCCCAGAAGTGGTGCACTGTATCTGCACGACAGCCCTTGAAGCAGAGGCACAGTTTTATAAACCCGTTGCATCGCGGATCATTCAGCTGCACAGTCAAAATATGAAGATTCATGATGATGTGTGTAAATTATCAACTAACTCGCTTGATTTCTACTATAGCGATCTCATATTCGGAAAATTTTTGATCGTGGAATCATGTTTGAAAGAGTACGATCCCATCATTTCTGATTTACTCTGGCAGCTCTTCAAAAAGTATGGAGGAGAGGCCGTTCTCCTTCCTCAATTCCCCAAACCGCTCACCATACTTCACAGCAATGTACGATACCCTCTTTTACACCTGTATTGGTTGGATATATTAACATTGAATCCGCTGACAAAAGATCAAAGTAACTCTATAAAAAGTGTTTTTTACAAAATCGTTTGTAACAAAAAGCCGTTTGATATTTCTCCCGAACAAAAGCAGGAATTTTTAGAAAAAATTAAACAAAACCTCGGCAAAACAGAGTATAAAAACCTGCTTGAGCTTTTAGTCCAGTACAAAAAGTGCAGAGAAATTATGCGATATAATCTCCACGAGCTACTCTGTATCAATGAAGTGAGTCTTGAAGAGTTGTCTCATGCAGCTAGGTATGCTGACCAATGGTGGTGCAATTCTCAGAAAGAGACATGGGATGACGCTCAAGGGATAGAGTTTGGTTTTACTCCTGCAGGGGTTCTTAAATATAACTCAAATAAAGAAGTGGTTACGAAGGCAGAAGAAATTATGAAAAAATTGAAGGATAACGCCTCTTGATTTTTCATATGAATTGGGTGTAGAATGATGGATCCAGCGAAACGTTAGGTTGTTGATTGGAACTGGATCATTCATCGCTTGATCAGCCGCCGCTCTTAAAGGTTTTTGAGGGCATTTTAGCCTCACAATCCTTTGATTTGGTCGAAAGCTTCGCATCCGAAGATCTCTGGAAATCACTTCTTCCGCAGGAAAAAGAGCTGCTTTCACAGCTGTTCTTGATTCATGGGGAGAGGCTCCAAAGTGAACACGATGGCGCTATCAAAGCATTACGCTCATTTCGATCTGCTTGCAGCTTGACTCCCAACAAAGCGCGTGTCTGGTTTCGCTTGGGCTCCCAGCTTGCTCTTTGCGATTCAGTCAATGAGTTGATTGAATCTAAAGAAGCTCTTGAGCGTTCACTTTCGCTTGATGATGGCTTTTTCGATGCCTGGTATACCCTTGCCAATGTTTTTGTCCGATTAGCATTAAAGCAGAACAACGAACAGTTTTTGCTTGAAGCCCATTCCGCATTTGAACGGGGGAGCCGCCAGTTTGAAAAGAACACGACGACGACAGATGTAGGCTGCCCGCCTGCATTTTATTGGCATTGGGGACTCTCCTGGTTTTTATATGGAAGATGTACCGGAGAGCCATCCGAACTTCAGCATGCATTGACGCTCTACAAAAAAGCGTATGCGCTCGGCATTTCAAGCGCTGAGTTTTTTAATGATTATGGTAATGCTACGATCGAGTTTGCAATCTTGACAGGTCAGCCATCACTCTTTGAACAGTCGCTTTCGCTCTATGAAATGGCCGTTTCTTTAAGTACTACAACATCTCCAGAAAGAGAAGTTCATCTCTTTAATCTTGGCTGCTGCTACCAACATCGCTATGAACAGTTTTTTGAGCAGGAATACTTTGATAAAGCTTTTGCTCTCTATGAAGAGGCGGCAGCTTTGAGAAGCTCCTTTTCTTCCGTTTGGTTTAAGTGGGGCCAGCTTATCTTTGCTGCTGCTCGATACTTGCATGACAGCGAGCTTTTAGATGAGGCTATTGAAAAGTTTCAAAAAGCTCATTCACTTGGCAATGAGCATCCTGTATTGCTCGCCCTTTGGGCAGAAGCTGAAGCATTCTTAGGCTCTCTATACGATCGGGCCGATTCACTTGCCACTGCTCTACATCGTGCAGAAACTGCTCTAAATATAACTGAGCAGTATGTTGAATGCTGGCACGCCCTCGTTACTTGCTTATTTGAGCTAGGCCGCTATTTTTCCGATTCAAAATATTTTGAAAAGGCTAAAGGCATTGTTGAAAGAGGGTTAGCCATTCATCCAAAAAGTGCTCTTCTTTGGAGAATGCTCGGTATCATCAAAGGTGCACTTGGAGAGGGGCAGCAATCTCCCCAGCTTCTTCAAGAAGCTCTTCTCTGTTTCCACTTAAGCTCTAATTCATGGCTGCAGAAACATCCAGGCTTTTGGAGTGATTGGGGAGTTGTATTAATCAATTTGGCTGAAATTCTCCAAGATGAGCGAATAGCTCATGAGGCTATTGAGAAATTTGAAAAAGCTGTTGAGCTTGTTGAAGATCCCGATCCTCAATGGTTCTTTAACTGCGGCTGGGCCTTTGGAATAATTGGCGAGTGTACGGAAAAAGAGGAGTGGTTCGAACGGTCGGCGCAATGTTTTGATTTTGCCTATCGTGAAGAGCCCGAGTTTCATCACGCGAAATTGCACGCAGGACTCTCTCTTTTTCACTTAAGCTTGCTGACAGGCCATAAAGAAACCTATCTTATGGCAGCTCAAAGAGTCGAAGAATACCTTGAGCTTGAATATGAAGATGACTCTGCTTGGGAAGATATGGCCTCAATTTATCTTCATTTAATTGAAATGGATCCAAATCCAACCTATATAGCTAAAACTGTTCATGCATTGAACCAAACGCTTGCCCTTGGCAACCAGAGAGCTCTTTACTATTTTGCCTGTTTACATGCTCTTATTGGGGCATATTCTGATGCTATGGAAGACCTTCAATTGGCCGTAGAAGCTGGGGTGATTCCAATACCAGAAGAGATCGAATCGGAATCTTGGTTTGCTATTCTTAAAGATCATCCGACGTTCCAAGAATTTCTTCTGGTCTTAAAGCAGCTTTTCCGAGCCAATGCCATTGGTGAGCAAGCTTTAGAGAACATCAATCCCGTCTAAGTAATTTTTTTAATCAACCAAAGAGCACTCAGAGAGTTTTTTTACCACAGAGATCACAGAGCACACAGAGAGAGACAAGAGAAAGAGTGTATGATTACTAGAAAATATTGTATCTCTTTATCCTGCCCTAAGTCAGCGAATCTTGTTCTCGTTTGTTTTTCACTGTTCTAATCTCTGTGTGCTCTGTGATCTCTGTGGTTGAATATAAACTTAAATAGCTATCTCCTTAGTGGAGATGCGATCCATTGGGCACTTGTGAAAGCGGGGCGACTAAGACGACATGAGCATTTTCATTGGCAAGGCCGAGAGTCAGCACTTCTGAGATATATGGGCCAATTTGTTTGGGCGGGAAATTAACAACGCAGAGAACCTGTTTTCCCTTGAGGTCATCAAGGGAATAGAGGTTTGTAATTTGGGCTGATGAGCGTTTTACTCCCAATGGACCTAAGTCGATGAGGAGTTTATATGCCGGTTTTCGAGCCTCTTTAAAAATAGAGGCTTCAATGATTGTACCTACACGAATATCAACTTTTTCAAAGTCGGTAAAGTGAATAGGGGTTTTCATCGGGAGAATTTCTTCCTATCTGCTTGAGTAAGATACTTCTTTCGCATCCGAATTACCGCAGGGGTAACTTCAACAAGTTCATCATCTTGAATGTAATCAATGGCCTGCTCAAGTGTAAACTTGCGAGGAGGCGTCAAGATGATGTTCTCATCCATGCCCGAGGCTCGAACGTTTGTGAGCTGCTTTTCTTTACAGATGTTGACGTCGAGGTCGTTATCGCGAGCATGTTCGCCGACGACCATCCCTTCATATACATCTTCGCCAGGACCTACAAAGAGCGATCCGCGCTCTTGAAGTTGGAATTCTGCATAACCGGTCGCTTTGCCTGAACTTGAGGCAATCATTACGCCTGCAAGTCGTCCTTGGATGGCGCCTCTGAATTCGCCATAGTGGTCAAAACGCGATGTTAGAATACCAAGTCCACGTGTTTTGGTAAGAAAGTCGTTTCTATAACCCATCAAGCCGCGTGTAGGGAGAAGGTATTCCATTCTCGTAATCCCTTCAGCAGATGTTTCTAAGGACTGCATTTCACCTTTTCGCTTCGACATCTCTTCAATGATCGAACCTGAATAGGCTTCTGGAACTTCGATATTGACGCGCTCAATCGGCTCCTGAGTAACACCATCTACTTCTTTGAAGATAACTTTGGGCTTGCTCAAGCTTGTTTCATAACCTTCTCGACGCATTGCTTCGATAAGCACAGAAAGGTGGAGCTCGCCTCGGCCTTGGACAGTGAGGTATTCGGCACCCTCTAAGTCAATTTTCAAGGAGATGTTTGCTTTCTTTTCTCGTTCGAGACGTTCACGAAGCTTGTTCATCGTAACGTGCTTGCCCGATCGCCCTGCAAATGGGCTGCTGTTTACAGCAAGATCTATCGAAACTGTTGGTTCATCGAGCTTAATTGGGGGAAGAGTGATTGGCTTCTGCACATCGCAAAGAGTATCTCCGATCATTACTTCAGGCATTCCAGAGAGAACAACGATATCTCCGCAGGAAGCTTCCTGAAGTTCGATCTTTTCGAGTCCTCTATGGCCTTCGATTTTAGAAATCTGTGCCCGTACCATCTTACCGTCTTTATTGACGTGGCCAATAGTTTGACCCTTGCTTACTTTTCCGTTTAAGATACGTCCACAGGCTTGACGGCCTACGTAGTCATCATAAAAGAGCGTTAATGCCTGCATGAGGAATGGTTCGTTGATATCGCCAGGAGGTGCATCTACCTTTTCGATGATCAGGTCAAAGAGGGGACGCATATCTACTCTTGGGTCATCAATATGCTTGCAAGCAAAACCTGAAAGGCCTGAAGCGTAGCAATAGGAAAAGTCGAGCTGCTCATCGGTTGCGCCGAGTTCAGAGAAGAGATCAAATGTTAAGTCGAGGGCGCGATCAGGATCGGCAAATGGGCGGTCGATTTTATTTACAACGACGATTGGTTTTAAACCCATCTTTAAAGACTTGGAAAGGACAAAGCGCGTTTGCGGCATTGGACCTTCTTGAGCATCAACAAGAAGAAGGACTGAGCTGACCATGCCCAAAATTCGTTCAACTTCTGCTGAGAAGTCTGCGTGGCCTGGGGTGTCGATGATGTTGACTTGGTAGTCGAGATAGGGGATTGAGGTGTGTTTAGCAAAGATAGTGATCCCGCGCTCGCGCTCTTGATCGTAGCTATCCATCATTCGCTCGGCCGTTACCTGGTTTTCACGGAAGATGTTTGCTTGCTTCAACATTGCATCGAGCATTGTTGTTTTGCCGTGGTCAATGTGTGCCACGATCGCGATATTTCTAATTTTTTCTCTAGAAGCCATAATTTCCACATTTGAGAATTTCGTAAACTTTAATGTTTTACAAAAAACTCATTAAATTTTGCATACTAGGATTCTTGACCTTTCGCTTTAATTGCAACGTTTTTACAATGATTTCATAAGATTCTTTAGGCAAACTACGTGGTTCATTACGAACAAGAGACAAAACTAGAGAGCGATAACACTGAAGATACTTCGGGTTGGGCTCTATTTGATTCCAAAGCATCTCAGGTTGACGATGAGCTGCTGGGTCGATTTCAAGCAGTTTTTCATAATGCCACATCTTCAGTGCTCATGCATGAAGTTGCCAAAATTGCAACTGAGTATGACCCAATTGACTTAGCCCATGCACTTAACCGTCTTCCTGTCAGTGTTCGGTATGTTATCTATAAGCATCTTCCTGATTTGAAGGCTAAGATCTTATTCATGGTGCATATCACCTCGAATAGCCGAGTCTCCATTTTCCGCCATATCAGCGATGAAGAGGTAGCAAAGCTTGTCGAACGCATGCCGCCCGATGAAGCGGTCTCTGTGCTAGAAGACCTGCCTGCGCGTCGTTTAAAGAGAGTTTTAGATCTGCTTGATCCCTTAAAAGCGCAGAGGATTCGCGAGCTTCAAAAGCATGGACGAGATACTGCTGGACGTCTCATGACTAATGAGTTTTTCACCTTTGGCTTGAATACAACCCTTGCAGATGTTGCAAGCACGATTCGAAGTAATCCCGGCATCGAGCTTACACGGAGCGTATTTGTCCAAGCGGAAGATGGAGAGTTGATTGGGTATGTTCCTGAAAGGAATATGATTATTAATCCTCCAACTGCGCCCTTGAAATCCGTTATGCGGCCAATTTTACACACTATTGGCCCTGATGCATCACGCGATGAAGTTGTGGATATGGTTGAGCGTTACCGCCTTCCTGAACTTCCTGTTGTCGAAAATAATAAGCTTATAGGCGTTATTACCTATGAAGACGTTGTCGAGGCTATGGAAGATATTGCTGACGATACGATTGCAAGTATCGGCGGTACGGCTGAAGATGTCTCTGAACATGAGCCGATTTTTAAACGCTTTTTTGCTCGAGCTCCATGGCTCTTTGTGACCGTCTGTGCAGGTCTTATAAACTCTTCAGCGCTTGCATATTATCAAGCTAGCACCTGGTTTTTGATCGTTCCCTTTTTTATTCCGCTCATTACCGGTATGTCGGGTAATGTCGGCATTCAGTGCAGTACCATTTTAGTACGTGGAATTGCAACCGGAGAGGTCTCTTTTGGAGCCCGTTGGGAAGCGGTTGGACGTGAGCTTCGTTTAGGGCTTCTCATCGGAGTTATCTTCGGTATTCTTTGCGGCGTCGCCGCTTTTTGGCTTAAGCAAGAGGGGATTTATCAGTTTAAGGAGACGCCAATAGTTATTGCCACAATCGTCTCATCCGGTATTTTGGCTGCCTGTATGATGGCAAGCGTGTTGGGTTCGTTTTCACCGCTCTTTTTTGCCCGTATGCGAATTGATCCCGCTATTGCATCAGGCCCCATCGTTACGGCTTTCAACGACGTTCTTTCAACATTTATGTTCTGCTTTGTGGCAAAAGGGGTCTCGCTGCTTTTACATGTGTAATAAGACGATATGGCATGTTAAAATATTTAACAGGATCCAACTACGGCGGGCAGGATATAACAACAATATCACCAATATCTTTTATCCTGCTAACGTACACTTAAATACTAGTGATAGGTTCTCGTGGTAAAACCTCTTTCTTCGCTCTATCTCATTGAAAATACCAAAAGCCGCTTCGGTGTATTGAACGGTTTTTTAGATGGCTTTGAAAAGGCATGTAGAGCTAAGGGCATTCGAACAAAGCGAATACGTTTGGATACAACCACAAACGACGAGCTTATCGCTCAATTAAAGAAAGACAAACCGGATGCAACCTTTGGGTTTAATATCGTCCTTGACCGCACGGCCTTTTTTGATGCGACGAAAGTTCCCCATGTGACCTGCGTTACCGATTATGCGACTTATTACTTTGAACTGCTTAAATTACCAGAGACTATTACCTGCTTCGTCGATGAAGACTCCTGCAAGCTCTTCTCAAGTTTTGGACGAAAAGATACTATTTTTCTTCCCCACGCAATCGACAAAGAGCTTTTTACCAAGCCTTTGACCAAGAAGCGCGATTTGGAGGTGGTACTCACAGGCTCATATTTTGATCCTGAAGTGCTCGAGCTTGTTTGGCAGGAATTTTTACCCAAAGAGTTGATAGATATTCTGAAAACTGCAGCATCAAGAGCTCTTTCTAGCAGCTCATTGCCACACTTTTTAGCATTGCATCAGGTACTTGAAGAGAAGCCTGACCTTGCAAAGTATATAAGTGAAAGTTTTGGCATTATCAATATAGCCAATATGCTTGAGCCCTACATTCGTGCAGTTGATCGAACAAAACTAATAGATGCATGCTTGAACCATTTTGATGTGCATGTATTTAGCTCTGCTGAAGATAGCCCAAAATGGAAAGAGCGTTTTGGCTCTAAACTCAATGTCCATGATGAGTGTCCTTATGATCAGCTTTTCGACCTCTTTTCTAGTTCAAAATTTGTCTTAAACAGCGTGCCAACGATTAAGCATGGCCTGCATGAAAGGTTGTTGACATCCGTAGCTGCAGGGGCCGTTTCGGTCTCTTTTGACACTGAATTTTTAGAGCTCCTATTGCCTAGAAGTCCAGCAGTCATTTTGTACCGGCCGGCGGAGTTGGACAAGCTTATTGTTGAAATGAAGACAGGACAGACAGGCCGCGATGTTGATTTATGTAACAGCTTTGCTCAAGAACACACCTGGGATGCTCGTATTGATTATCTGATGGATGTTCTTCCCAAAAAATTAGAATTAATTCGGTAAATAAACTCCAAAGAAGACACCTTTAGGCTGAAGATTTTCAATCTTTAATTCTGCACCATGGATTTCGGCAATCTTGCGTGCAAGAATTAACCGAGAGAAAATTCCTTGGCTAAAGATATGGGAAGAAAAATCTGTTGCAACAGGCTCGATTGCAAAAATCTTCTTTATGAACTCATCTGAGAGGGCAGGCCCGTCATCGAGGACTGCAAGTATGAATGTATTGTTTTCAATTTTTCCAATAATCGTGATGGCTGACTCT
>Ga0206912_1209_pt1 | contig 13478 bp, 17 predicted proteins | sample Alteio_BWOrgHeat_75_FD_152933 | JGI IMG/M metagenome (GOLD analysis project Ga0206912, IMG submission 152933) | Enriched cells from forest soil in Barre Woods Harvard Forest LTER site, Petersham, Massachusetts, United States -... | ecosystem: Environmental > Terrestrial > Soil > Temperate forest >... | reverse complement strand
CGTGAAAGGATTGGTAAGCTGCTTGCCGAACGGTGGCATTGTGAGCGACTCCTGTGTTCGTGACAGCGATCACCTACGCAAAGCTCGGATGATGCGAAAATCTGCAAGTGATAGTCTCTGTCCGCGTAGTTGCTCGTAGCGGGAAAGGGGAATATCTGTGAATCGAGATTCATTCGCAGCAGACTGCAAATTGATTCAAGCGTTGGCGGATCGATCCCAGCCGATCTCTTGTGGGGAAGGGCGCGTTTTCTTCCGACAGGGTGAGGCTCCGACAGGCCTCTACGTTCTCCAAAGTGGCGAAGCCACCCTCATGAGGGAAACAGCATCGGGCAGGGCGGTAATTTGCCTTCACGCGGGTCCCGGCTCTGTGCTTGGCTTGCCGGGAATCGTTGCGAATGAACCGTACACTCTGACTGCTATGGCTCGTAAAGGTTCAGAGGTAAGATTCGTGACCTGCAGCGATTTTGAAGACCTGCTTCAAGCGGAGCCGTCATTAAACTTTAAGGTGTTGCAGGTACTCGCGGCCGAGGTCCGGTCCGCGCGCCAGGTGATATCCGAGGCCTGAAAGCAGATCAGGCGCTCCGCAGCGGGAAGGCCCCTCCGAGTAGCGCAACGGAATTGACGTTCGGCCGGCGTATACCCCGGAAGAACCTTCGGCCTTCTGGGATACCTTGCCACAAACCCACTTTTGAGGTTGCATTTGAGTTTGCCGGATTCGAATTGCCATGAACTTGTCCTGGGTGCGGGCTATCTTGCCGAGACTCGGAGAGCCGGGTACGCCGGAGCGTCGGCATTACCTCTAAACTACGTCCTCATCGCTCCAGATCGTTTCGAGGGCGTCCCCGCAGTGGCTTTCCTGCTCAATGCGTCTGACACGGCGTAGACCGCGCACGGAGTTGCAAACGTAAACCGCCTCTGCCCCAAGTAGATCGGGGAATTTCAACACCCGTTCTGAGAGCCGCCCCTGCTCCAGCAAGCAGCGACGATAAACCCCGGGCAGCACTCCGCTCGCCAATGGCGGAGTGAGCCATTCTTTGTCAATTGATACGATCACATTGTGGATGGCGCCCTCTGTTATCTCCTCGCGCGCGTTGCAAAACAAGGCATCCGCACAGCCGTGCGCCTGGGCATAACGAAAGGCATCGTCATAAAGAGTACGGCGCGTAGTTTTGTGTCGCAAAAAGACGTCCATTGGATCAGTCCGCTCTTGTCTTAGAAGGAGGTCCTCGGGGCCAATATCGTCCGCTCGGATTGGGGACGCTGTACACGTCACTATGCCGTCCCGAGCAAGGAGCAGCCGCACTCGGGTGGGCCCACTCTCTGTATGCGTTTGCGCCGCATTCTCCAGAGCGGCTTTCACGCGGTCGTCGAAGACCATGTCAAAGTATTCCGCAGATTGAGCCATGCGTTCCATGTGCTCATTCAGCAGCGTGTAATTTCCTCGTTGCAGTAGCAGCGTTTCGATGAGTTGGAAATCCTGTTCCGGCTCGCGTGTAAGGAACGAAGTTTTGGTTCGGCATTCTGCATATTCCAGCGCGGCTTCCGAGTCATAGACGATCCCCGACCCGACGCCCATTCGCGCCTCGCTTCCGCGCAGGGAAATAGTCCGGATTGCAACGTTAAATTCTGCAACATGATCCGGGCCGATGTAACCAATAGCACCGGCGTACACGCCCCGCACCCGTCTCTCCAGGGCATGCAAGAGGCGCATGGTATGGATCTTCGGTGCACCAACAATTGAACCCGATGGAAACAGGGCCCTGAACAGTTCCGAATAGCCGATGCCCTCACGCAGCTTTCCCTCCACGGTGGAGGTCATCTGCAGTACCGTGGGATATCGCTCGACTTGGAAAAGATCTGTGACTCGCACTGAACCCGCCTGGCATATACGGCCAAGATCGTTTCGCAGCAAATCGACAATCATTATGTTCTCGGCACGATTCTTCTCGTCGGCCCGCAGCCATGCCGTATTGGCGCGCGTCTCGGCTGCATCCAGCCCCGGTGAGGCTGTACCTTTCATCGGCCGGGTAACGATTATATCTCCGTCGCGCGCAAAGAACAGTTCGGGCGACAACGAAAGCACGTGCCAGCCAGGCATCGGATGCAGAAGCGCTGCGTGTGGAACCGGCTGCGCCTGCAGGAGACGCTCGTACATCTCTTCGGGGTGCTCAGTCGTGCTCCAAGCTACCTCCAGCGTCAAATTGGCCTGATAGGTTTCTCCTGCTGCGATCAATTTGCGAATTTCTTCCACATTGCGGGCGTACTCGTCAGCCGAAAGAAGAAATCGCAAATTCATCGGTGTCGTCCGCGGCTTGGCCGCAAAACTCGGGGCAGCTTCTTCGCAAGTCTCCGGACCGCGATAGCAACCTAGCCAAAGCAGCGGCTCGCCGTTGTACACTTTCGTGCTCAGGTCGGCCAAAGATGGTTCCAGGGCAAAGCCGGCCTCGTAGCTTATGTAGCCGGCGACAAAGAACCCATCTGCAAGCGCCTCTTCCACTGCGGAGAACGCCTCGAGAACTCTCGCGGGCCGCCTCACTATAAGAATCTTCGTCGGATTACGAAACAGCATGCTGCGCCGCGAACGTGACCGAGCCCGCTGCAGAAGCACCGACCCCGGATTGCTCGCCGCAACCATACTCCACTCGCATGGATTGTGAACCAATTCCTCCATCTCACTAGGGTACGGCAATCGGTGAAGCGGTCTGGGGCCCAAAGCGATCAAAGCCTGCCTGCAATTTGGATAGGTCCTTCCGGTGGGTACGGCTTCTGAAATTAAGCAGGGCTCTCGCTCTGAAAAGCTGCCGCAAATCGGACATAACAGTAGTAATCTGCAGTTTGTTGGTCATACGCCGGTCGACGTGGAGACTGAACCTATGAAACCCGTGTCTCGGAGAGCGTTGATAACGTCGTCCGGTCGCGCCGCGATCACCGCAATCGGGCTACCCTTGCTCGCCGAAGGGATCCCTCAGACGGCGGCTTCTCGCAGGCTGAAGGTCATAGTTGCCGGAGCCCATCCGGACGATCCGGAATCTTCGGCTGGCGGGACCATGGCTCGCTATGCTGATCTTGGCCACGAAGTTGTGGCGCTATATCTTACCCGCGGCGAAGCCGGAATCCCTGGCAAATCTCATGCGGAGACAGCGCGCATTCGAACTGCAGAAGCGGAAAAGGCCTGTGCGATCCTCAAGGCGCGGGCCTTGTTCGCTGGGCAGATCGATCGCGCCAGCGAAGTGACCAATGCAACCTACCAGCAATTCGCCGACCTCCTTGCCGCCGAGAAACCGGACATAGTCTATGTGCCGTGGCCTGTCGATTCCCATCGCGACCATCGTGCAACGTCGCTCCTCGTTTATGACGCTTGGCTGAAGATGAACAAGGGATTTGAGCTTTACTACACCGAAGTCATGTCCGGCATCCAGACTCAAACCTTCCGGCCCACCAGACTGGTGGATATCACCACAACAGAGGCGCGCAAGCGCCAGGCTTGCTACGCCCATGCCAGCCAGGAGCCGAAAGAGTTTTACGGCGTGCATGAATTGATGAACAGGTTCCGCGGCTCAGAATTGGGTGTGACATCTGCGGAAGCCTTTGTGCGCCACAACCAGGACCGCCCAGAGTCACTGCCGATGGTCCCATAAGGGGCGCCCTTCAAAGATCCGCTTTGGCAAGACCCAGCGAACAGCCGACGCCAACTTCCGAAAAACTGATCAGAAAAAAGCCGACATATGGGTAGTAATGTGCTACAGTGACTGACTTGGTGATAATGCGCTCAACCGTATGTATTCTCTAAGCGTCCAGTGAGCCCCTGCGAACGCTACCCCCACACCCGCAGTATTTCCAATTCAATACATCTTCTCCGAGTCACAGACCAAACACGAGTGCTCCATCCAGGGCCGTAAAGGAAAAAGCCACCGTCACCGCATCCAAATCGACGACCGCCGTCATCTCTACCTACAAACAGAAGACGCCCGTGGAAAAAAGGTGGTCGATATGCAGTCAAGATATGTTGGCAAAGCGATTGTCCTCAGCACGGCATTATTTGTGGCCGTGGTCACGTCAATGCTCGTACCATCAGCATTTGCTCAAACGAAGTCGAAGCTGACTGTCCTTTCGGAAGGTGACGCGTCGACGGACGGCGCCCGGCAATTCGTGGTTCATTCCGCGCTGGTGGGGCGGGATTACGTGGTGGTGGTGAGCCCCCCACCGATATTCGGGTCCTGGGTATCGGCCGACCTGAAGGCCGCTGGTTTGAAGCGGTTGGAACAGAAACTGCCTGCGATTTACGCGCTCGAGGCGGGCTACGGCATCGCGGGCCCAATGGCGCAGATGATGGCTGGAGTAGCAACCATGTCGCCAGCCTATGTTGTGTCCGTTGGGTATGGCGAGGGACAAGCCAACTTTCACAGAACCGATCTGTTGCACCGCTCGGTGACCGAAGGTGGAGTGACATACGGCGGGGGCGGCGCAAAGTTTCAAGCCTTTCTTACCGAAGAACTTCGCCCTTTCCTTGAAGCAAAATATCCGCTCGATCCCAGGAAAGCTATCCTCTACGGTCATTCCTTCGGCGGTCTGTTCGCAGCTAATGTGCTGGCAGACACTCCCGACGCATTCGACGGATATGTCATCGCCAGTCCTTCGGTTTGGATCGATACCTATTCAGCCCCCCAGCGTCGCTCTTCTACATCAACTGATAGTCGGGCTTAAGGAACTGCTCGGTCCGAGATTCGGCAAGCCAGGAATTGTGGTCACGACGATGGAAAAGCGGCAGGATCCAGTTCGCGCGTTCATCCCGAAAGTATTCTCAGATTGGCCAAGCATGAAGGCTAGGGACGAGGTATTGGTTCTCGTGTTGGGCAATCTAGGAAATGTGTCCGTTATTCCTGCAAAAGCGATGCAGCACTCGCGGCAGCTTCGAATTGAGTTGTCTTCGGGAGACGCCCTGAATCTCAGATTTGATCAAGGCGTAGGCTATTGGCGCGTGTCCCCGCGACCCGAACCCGGTTCTAAGGGGTCATGGTTTGATTTCGGCAATTCAGACGCCATGGCGCAAGCTGAACGGATTGCATCTCTAAACTTGCAAATTGAAGGTCAATTCGCACCGACTCAGATTTTTGCTACTGTCCGAAAGACCAAGAGATCGACGATTGCGTACTCTGAAAGCTCTGTCTGCGCCTCACGCCAGGATGTCCAGACTTGGCTGCTCGAATACGGGATCCGGCTCAAGTGATCGTGAACGGGCTCTTCCTAAACCAACCATGGCGGACATCGGCTGCTTCCTGCCCGCTTGCAATGCGGTTCGTCCGCAGGGTCCACTATTTGATGTTCTTATATGCGATGGCTATATATTATGTGATGGCCAGAGAGGACTCCCGAATGTACATGACGAAACATCCGCGTTTGCTGGCCCGCCTCGCTGGGCTTTGTTACGTGTGCATCATCGTGCTCGCTCTGTTTGCCTACAGGTACGTTCGCGGTCAGTTGATGGTCCCGGGTGACATTGCCCAGACGGCGAACAATATCCTCGCGCATGAACGGCTCTATCGATTGAGCCTGGCGGCCGGCGTCGTCGTCGTGATGTGCAATCTGCCAGTGGGGCTTGTCTTCTATGAGCTTCTCAAGGTAGTGAATCGGTTACTCGCCCTGCTTGCCCTGCTCTTTCTCCTTGTCGCGGAGACGCTCGAAGCCTCCAATCTCCTCATCCATATCCAGCCGCTCCTGACTTTAACCCTGCGCGAGGTCCAGGGCGCCTTTGCCGCGGACCAGAAGCTCGCGCTGGCGCGTATGTCGAACCGCCTGTTCCCGGTCGCCTTCAGCGTAAGCCTTAGTTTCTTTGGCGTGTTTTGCTTCTTGGTCGGGTGCCTTATCCTCAAGGCAAAGTTTTTTCCGAAGATTCTCGGCGTCCTGATGGTTCTTGCAGGGCTATGCTACTTGATCGACAATTTCGCGGGCCTTCTTGCACTGCCGTCGCCTCCCTTTGTCGCAAGAGTGCCGCTTGTAGCTGAGTCCTCGCTCGCTCTGTGGCTACTCATCGTCGGCGTGAACGAAGAGAAGTGGCGGGAGCAGGCTAACGCAATTCCGGGAGCGTAGTGAAGAATATTCCACCTATGTCTGCACGGTGTAGGACAAGGGTGCTCAGCAAATGCGTTGAGGTGCTCGTTTCTACCTCGGAAAAGACGCAGTTGAGGCCTCCGTTGGGGAGAATTGCTGATCGGTTCATTCTTGATTCCATCTGGCGTGATAAATCTTGTGGCCTACCTTGCAAGACGCGGCTGACACGCGGCACCATCCGGCAGCAAGTCCGCGAAGGGCTGAACCTGACCGCCTCCGCGGGCGTTGCCCCAAACAAGTTCCTGGCGAAGATCGCCTCGGATTGGCGAAAGAGCTGTTCCTTGGGCAAAAGCGTTGCGTACATGTCTTGAGTGCATATTCACCTTTCCGCATGAACTTGTTGTAGTGAGGATGCCCTCAGTCATCGATTTGGATGCGCCTACACTGGATTTCTTTTTGCACGGCCCTGTACGGAGTGATCGCGTTTGATCCGTAAATCTCAAATCGGTCGGATGTGCATGCCCGCGAGAGGGGCGCCGATGAGAGCGACGGTCACCATCGCCACAAAGACCAGCGACGCGAAAACGCAGTCGGCCACGGTTGACGAAACTCTATGGCCAAGAAGAACGACGCGGAGCCCGCACGCGACGTGGTCTGTGTATAGAATCACTACAATGTCGCTCACCGCGACGATGACGTCCCTCCGAGCGAACACGAGTGCGCCACCCTGAACATCGCTGTGGCCACCAAGATATTTCGTCGTTGAGTGGAGTGTGACATCTGCACCAAGGCTCAAGGGGCGCAGAAGGGCTGGCGTAGGAAATGTGCTGTCCACGAGAAGTTGCGCGCCCGCATTGCGCGCGATCTCAGCGAGGCCCACGATGTCCTGAACCTTCATCATTGGATTGGTTGGTGTCTCGGCCCAAATAAGACGAGTTGCGGGCCGCAGCGCGGCACGCACTGCCGCAAGGTCGGTCATATCCGCATGCGACCATTCGATTCCCCAGCGGGGAAGAAAGCTCGAGGCCATTTCCCGGAATCCATAGAAAAGATCGTCGCTGAAGAGCACATGGCTTCCGGGCGGAAGAGACTGCAGGTAGGCTGCTCCCGCAGCAACCCCGGAAGCGACGACCAGGGAGACCTGACCGCCTTCGACCTCAGCAGTGCCTTTTCTAACCGCCTCTGAATGGGGTTGTCTTTGCGGGCATAAAGATATCCGTGCAGGATTTCTCCAGACGGGCCATGTTCATAGTTTGAAGAAAGATGGAGTGGTGGGGCGATTGCTCCTGTCTCATCTCGCTCTCCCCCTGCGTGAACGGTCATGGTTTCGAATCTCATCGGCGAATCTCTCCGTCCCAGCGCCCGCTGGATGTTGTTAGTGCTTTTCATCGGATTAACGATAATGCGGCGTAAACAAGGTCCTCGATGATTCAAATCAGCTGGCAGAATCACGAGATATTCGTCATCATTGGCCGGAAGTCAGACTTTAGCTGCGGCCGCCTTCCCACTTCTCAGGAAGCAGATCCCTGCCTGGTGACGGTTAGTTCTCATGGTTCTTGCGATATAAGCACCATTCCTTTTGCTCAAAAAAGCCAAGCCGCTCATAGAAATTTCTTGCGTCATTGTCTCGGATCACAAAGACATCGACTCGCTTTGATCGGTGAAGAGAAACAACGTGACGGAGGAGTGCCGCTCCGATACCCCGCGATCGTGCATTCGGCTCGACCGATAGATCGCCGATATGCACTCCCGCTGTCGACCTTCAGTTCCGCGGGGAGTTCTTCAATGTGTTCAACGTGGTGAACATGGGCCTGCCGGCGAACACGATCAAAGGCTCGGGGTTTGGAGTGATCAGCAAAACGGCTGGGACCTCTCGGCAAATTCAGTTTTCCCTGAAGCTCATCTATTAAGAGATTGCGATAACGAAGGCCAAACCAGTCATTGAGGTGTAGATAGGGCTTCTGAATATGTCGAATCCCTAATTAACTCTTCTTCGGCAGCATAATAATTTGTGGCCATATGACGCGTGTCTCTTGTGGCGCAAGAGACAGGATTTCGATCAGCTCCTCAGCCCGCTCTGCCTTGACGGCGTGGATGTTGATCAGGGTGAGCTGACCGTTGTTGGAGCTATGCTTCGTCATACCCTCATCCGCCGCCCGCCCGCGCCATTATGAGATCGAGCGCATTCACGACCCCGTTCACTCGCGTCGTGGGATGTCCGCCAACTCAATTTCTGGCTGAAGGGTCGCGTAGCTTTCGCTCGTGCTTTCCGGCCCAGGCGGTGAGGTCCGCGTCTACCCTCTACCTCCGGACGTCAAAACGCCAATCTCAATTAACGCGTTCAGACAAAAGCTGCTTACAGGACCTTAGTTGATCCGTGTCTATAGGATCGGTCCCTGAAAACTCTGCAGGGTTCACGAATGCGCAAACGGTTGCGGCAATCAACTTTGACAACTTGCGAATGGGCGCGACAATCGCGCTTTAATCCCTTGAATACACTCCTCTGAAAGGCCGCGTGTTTCCGCAATAAAGACTGTCCTCCTGAGCGTTGACGGAAAGTAATCTCATAGGTCCAGTTACCCTCCTCCTACCCCGCCTCTTCAACTCATCCACCCCCCAAACAAAAAACAATCCGCAACGGAGGTGCCGTGATGGCACGCAGCGCCGCCCGGCTCAAGATGGGCTTTTTTCCCTTACCCGAATCAGAAGCCAGTAAAATTCATTCGCTTCTCAGCTTTCCTCTTCCCTGCTCGGTTATCGATCCTTGCGCCGGCCAAGGAACTGCGTTAAATCTGATCACAGAAGGTGCTCAAGTGGAGCGTCATGGGATCGAACTCGATACCCGGCGCGCGGAACAAGCAGCCGCTAGCGGAATCCGCACGATTCAGGGGAATGTGTTCGATACGCATGCGAAGGTTGAGAGCTTTTCGCTGCTCTATCTGAATCCACCTTACGATTCGGAGATCAACCTGAACGGTAACCGCCGCCTGGAAAGGCTGTTTCTCGAACACACGCATCATTGGCTCGTGCAGCGCGGCATTCTGGTGTTTGTCATCCCGTTCGAACAGATCACTGACTGTGCCAACATCCTCACCGCGAATTTCGAGCGGATCGAGGCATTTCGAATGATCGATCCGGAATCGGTGCGCTTTCGCCAGATCGTGGTGTTTGGCGTTCGGCGCAACATCCGTGGCGCCCGGCTCGAAGAGAACCGCAGACGCATGCAATCGCTGGCCAGATACGATGGCTATTCGCGACTTCCTGTCCTTGAATCATCTGCAATGGAACCGTTTGTTGTTCCGCATTCGAGCGAGGCAACGCTGACTTACCGTGGCATGCCCTACAACCTGCTTGAAGATCTGCTGCCGAAATCCGCGGCGTGGAAACAGGTTTCGCCAATCCTGTTGCCTCGTGAAGATACGGCCCAGGGACGCCCGATTACGCCTCTTCACTGCGGGCATGTCGGACTGCTTTGCACGGCGGGACTCCTTAACGGTGTATTCGGAGAAGGAGAAGAGCGGCACGTCGCGCGCTGGCGGTCCGTCAAGCACGTTACCGAATTTCACGAAGAAGAGGGAGGCACGAAGATCGTTCGACGGCGGGAGAAATGGTCGAACGAACTCCGGCTGATCTACGCGACCGGCAAGACAATGAAGCTTACCGAGAGCGCCCGCGCACAAGGAGAAGCCAATGGAGAATGCTCATCTGAGGATGGGGATCCTTGAATACGATCGCCAAACCGAGAAGACCGCCAGCCGGGTCAGGGTTCGCGTCAGTCATTACATAGGGGAAGAAGAGACTGCCCATCTGGTCAGCGTATTCGGGAACGACTCGGACGTCGGCGCCATTACGGCTGCGGTCTACGAACAGGCGCGTTTTCGACTCACATTCCCCGATGGAATCATGCAGGAGGTCACCTTAGGCGAGGGTGCCATTTGCTGCCGAGGCAGCATCAGCATTCCCGGAGGAAAACAGACTGTCCGGCACATGATTGCACTGTCCGAAGAGATACGGGGCCTGAATTCCTTGTCGCGGACATTTCTGCTGCGACCGGATGCAACAGAGGCATGGACGGCGATCGTTCACCGGCTCGGCCTTCCTGCAATACCGGACTGGGCCGAAGCCACGATGAGGATGCTCGCTGAGAACAACAGAATCACGCCTCTCGAGGGCATCGGGTGTTCACCAGTTGTGGTATCTGCGAGCACTGAGGAGGTCCTTGAATAGATGGAGGCCGGAGTTGCCAGAGGCGAGCTTCGGTTTCCAGAGAAGAACGGATCAGTTCTCTGGCCGGCAGGATCATTGTCGGATGCGCTCATCATGACCGCCGCCAGGGCCGAGAAGGTCGCCTGGTCCGGCGGCTGACTTTCTAGCTTGAATGCCTTCAAGAGATTCCAGAGTGGCTCGCAGATCGCACCTACAATGATGTATGCCGCAGTCTCCATGAAGACCACTTCGAACAGTGTGAGGCAGTTACTTCCGGCGTCGTACGCGGGTCCCGAGAGAAAGAATCCCTTTCCCCCAAGGAGGCCCCAGCTCTGACCACCGACGATAAAGTGATTCAGGGTCGGCGTCCCGCCAAGCGTGCCAGGCGCGTTGTTGATGGCCACAGCACCGAATTGGAATGCAAAACCCACGGCATAATAGGCAAGAAAAGCAAAAACGTACGCGGCAAAGTTGAGCATCATGAGATGACCGGCGTTCTTCTTACGCACGAGACCGCAGGTCAAAAGCGCGAAGCCAGCTTGCATGAAGAGAACGAGATATCCCGTGTTGAGGGTCCAGGCGAAGTTAGTAGCGACTCGAATATGTCCGACTGAGTCAGCAAGTTTGCCCGCGAGTGGTTCGGCTGCTGCTTGCCGCTGATATTCCTGAAAAAGAGCCTCTTTTTTGTCGTGATCTGGGTCGGTAGGACTTGGAGGTGAGACGACGAAACTGTCCCCGTTGGCATCCGTAATACTATTTTTGTCCCCAGTTCTGATCCCTGCGGGATCCGGTTGAGCGGGGATCGACTGAGGCTCCTGTGCCAGCCCGGCAACAACGACGGAAGCGAGAACGGATCGGGTAGGAGGCGGGATTACTCCCGCCGTCCTCCCACACCACGCGGACGTGCCGTTCGGCATCCGGCGGTTCATGAAACAGACTGGAAGCGTCGTTGTGTATCCAGCAACGAAACCAACCCCATGCAGTCGAACCAGTTCTTGGGATAGGCTTGGTTCATATGCGAGGCACCGCCGTTCCACCATGGGCCTCGCCCGTTGGTGGCCGACTTCCACGCCCGAACTTTATCTATCCCAGCTTTCATCAGATTTCGCACTCGTGTATAGACCCGCTTCCATTGCCGCCACAGCAGACTCCGCAGTTTGTGCCGCAGCCAGCCATCGAGTTCCTCCAACACGTTCTTTACTTCGGTGAGCCGGAAGTAGGCCATCCAGCCCCTCAGGACGGGATTGAGCCCCTTGATGACTTGCTGCATGCTCTGCCCGCGGCCTCGCCGTAGCGCGAGACGGATCTTCTCCCTCAGGCGCTCACGACTCTGCGATGCGATCTTGAGTTTCGGCTTCCTGTGCCACGTCATGCTGTAGCCCAGGAACTTCCGCTCCCACGGTCGCGCCACTGCGCTCTTGGCCGCATTGACCTTCAGCTTCAGCCTTTGCTCCAGAAACGCCGTGATCGACTGCCTCACCCTCTGCCCGGCCCGCTCGCTTTTGACATAGATGTTGCAGTCGTCTGCGTAGCGGCAGAAACCATGCCCGCGTCGTTCCAGTTCGCGATCCAGATCGTCCAGCAGGATATTCGATAGCAGCGGTGAAAGAGGACTGCCCTGCGGCGTCCCTTCGCTCCGTGCACTCGCTATCCCGCCTTCCATCAGTCCCGCTTCCAGATAGCGCCGGATCAGCTTCAACACCCCGGGGTCTTTCACCTTGCGCCCCACTCGCGCCATAAGCACATCGTGGTTCACTCGGTCGAAAAATTTCTCCAAGTCGAGATCTACGGTCCATCGCCGACCTTCGGCAACATACCCTCGTGCGGCATTCACCGCCTGATGGGCGTTGCGTCCGGGGCGAAAACCGTAGCTCGATTCAGAGAACCCGGGATCGAACAGAGGTTGCAGTATCTGATGAAGTGCCTGTTGGATCAGCCGATCCAGCGCACAAGCAATGCCCAGGATGCGGACCCCGCCTTGCGGCTTTGGTATCTCCACCTTGCGCACTGCCTGAGGCATGTATTCGCCCCCCAACAGAGACTGTTTTATCTTCGGCCAGTGCGCCACAAGCCAGGGCTTCAACTCCAGAACCGTGAGCCCATCGACTCCCGGTGCTCCTTTGTTTTCCACCACCCGCTGGTAGGCGCGCATCATGTTGCTGCGTTCCAGCGCAGCTTCCAAAAGTCCCTGCGCTGCTTCCGGTTTCGTTTCTCCACCAGTCGCCGTACGAGCCTCCCCACCAACCACGGCCCTCGGCAGGTTCCGCCCGTCTACCTCCGCGCTGGCCTTACTTGCGTAAGCTTCTGCTTCTATGGCTCGCATCGAGATCTGCTGTCCTACTCCCGTGTTTCACGTTTGGCCCTTCACCCCGCTCCCGCGAAGCTAATATGGCCGCTGCTGACTTCTGGTGGCTCATCCCGACGCCTCACGACGCCGGTAGCCCGGAGGCAAACCACCAGATCTCCCCGGGTATTACGCACTCACCTTCACGCTTATCTCTGTCGGATCTACGCCGCAGCGTCCGTGCAAGTATCGGGCTTTGCATCGATTGGCCTGCTCACCCCACTGCGTCGCCTCTATCCGCTGGCTGTTCGTCAGAGCAGCGTTTTGCCTCCAGCTTCCTCCGGATCCCACCTCGCGATGGACACCCTTGCTGTTCGGCTAACACTTCCCCTTGCCGGGTGTGTAGAGGACTTACACCTCCTAGTGAGTGCGCCCTGCCGGGCGCACCAATACCAAAGGCCACGGCAATGCCGTGGCCTTTGGTATTGCGTGTGCCGTGCCCCGTTACTCGGCCGCTACGGGCTCGATGGACGCGAAGCGTCCCCGGTTGCCACGATCGGTAAACTTAACCCGGCCGCTCACCTTGGCGAACAGCGTGTCATCCGAGCCGATGCCCACGTTCGGCCCCGGCTTGATCTTGGTGCCGCGCTGGCGGATGATGATCGAGCCGCCCGTCACGAGTTCGCCGCCAAACGCCTTGACGCCCAGCCGCTGCGCATTGGAATCCCGTCCGTTTGTGGAGCTGCCTCCACCCTTCTTATGTGCCATTGCCGAATCCCCTTCTCGAAAACCAGCTGCTAGCTTCTAGCTGCTAGCTACTTTTTGCCTGTGCCACGATTGTCTGCTCCAGCTGGAACAAGCTAGGAGCTAGAAACAAGCGGCCAGGAGCTAACTCGTATACGTCACTCCGTCGGCCTCGATGGCCTTGATGCGAACTTCG
>Ga0206912_1208_pt1 | contig 13598 bp, 13 predicted proteins | sample Alteio_BWOrgHeat_75_FD_152933 | JGI IMG/M metagenome (GOLD analysis project Ga0206912, IMG submission 152933) | Enriched cells from forest soil in Barre Woods Harvard Forest LTER site, Petersham, Massachusetts, United States -... | ecosystem: Environmental > Terrestrial > Soil > Temperate forest >... | reverse complement strand
ATCACTTCCGAGGGCAGACTCAAGGTGACCGATTTTGGCGTGGCCCGCAGTTTGGTGGACTCCGCCAGCCGGGTCACGGGCGCAGGGCAGCAGGGGTCGGGCACGCTGGTCTATATGAGCCCGCAACAGGCAATTGGGCAACCGGCCACGATCCTGGACGACGTCTATGCGGTCGGCGCGACGCTCTACGACTTGTTGACCGGCCGACCGCCCTTTTTTACCGGCAGTATTTACCAGCAGGTCAAGGATGCCACTCCTCCCGCCATCGCCGAGCGTCGGGCGGAACTCGGCGTGGAGGATGGGGCGCCCATACCGGAGACTTGGGAGCAGACCATTGCGGCCTGCCTGGCCAAGGATCCGGCCCATCGTCCCGGTTCGGTGATGGAGGTAGCTTTCCGGCTCGGATTGGCGAAAAAGCCCACATCGGTGGCCGCGAAGCCAATCCCCCAGGCGGAAATCCATCAGGCGTCGCCGGTTCCGCCGGTTGACGAAGTAAGGGTGCCCTCAGCGTCGTCGGTAACCCCGCGCCGAATAAGTCCACTGATCGTTGCCGTCGTATTGTTTCTGGCCGTGGTGGTGGCTGGTGGTTGGTACTTTAGCCTGCAAAGACAGGCCAGAGAGCAACAACTTGCCGAGGCCCGAGCGAACGAGAAACAACTGGCCGGCGATCGGGCCCGTCAGCAAGCCGCAGAAGAGAAAGCTGGGGAAAAAAGCCGCCGCAGAAGCTGTACGTGTTGCTAAGGAAAAGCAGGGGGAGGGCGAAGACCGGCGCCTGGCGAGAGAGGCGGCCAGGGCCGCAGAAAATCGCGTGGCTGAGGAGACCGCGCACATGTCAGAACAGAAGCGCGCGGCCGACAACAACACTTACCGCCTCGGTAGTGGTAGCAACGCTTATCGCCTCGGTGGTGGTAGCAGCACGCCGAGCACCAGCGATGAGGCGTCGCGGCAAGCGGAGATACAACGTCAACAAGAGGAGGCAAACAAACTCGCCGAGGCCACGCGCCAGGCTGAGGAAGCCGCCAGACCGAAGACGCTGATGGTCCCGAATGAGTTCACCACGATTCAATCCGCCATCGATGCCGCGCGCACGGGCGATACCGTCCACGTTCGTGCCGGCACCTATCATGAACAACTGACCCTGAAGTCGGGCGTCCAGTTGATTGGTGATGGCGCTGACAAGGTGACCGTGCGCTACGAAGTAAAAAACGTCATTCTCACCGTCAGTCAGTGCAATTCGGGTCTCGTTTCGGACATGCAGTTCGCGCACATCGGCAAAGAAAAAGGAGATTCGGGCACGGCGGCAGTCTTCTGCACTGCGAGCAACATCGAATTCCTACGCTGCAAGGTCAGTAAGGCCGGAGGCGCCGGTATCCAACTAACGGGCAAAGATAATTCATCGATCCGGCAATGCGAGTTCAGCGGTTGCGGATGGTCGGGAATTTACGTTGCCGAAATCGGGACCAATCCTGTCATCATCGATAATCATTGCCATGACAATTCAATCTACGGCATCGACGTCTGCGATGGCGCCTGCCCACGGATCGAAAACAATGAGTGCGCTGGAAGCTATTGGGCGGGCATTCGCATTTTGGGCACGGGCACCTCGCCAGAGGTGCTTGGTAATCGCTGCAATCACAACTTAGGAAATGGGATCATTATCACAAAAGGAGCTGGTCCACGAACCGAAAACAATGACTGCCATAACAATGCCCGGACTGGAATTCTTGTGGGTGACAAAGGAACCGCGCCGGCGCTGATCAACAATCGCTGCAATAATAACGGACTTAACGGCATCGCGATCGAGACCATATCCGTGCCCTCCGCCTTCTCCGGGAATACCGCCTCGGGTAATAAGGGGAAACTGAATATCGACCGCAAAGCCACGATAGTAACCCACAAGTGAGCGAATTCGCGGACAATCCCAGCTTTGATGCCATTGACCTCGGCGCGACCATGCGCGGTTTTGCGCCGGGCATGGTGATGTTCGGCCGCTACAAACTCACCGCCGTGATCGGCCGTGGGGGCATGGGCGTGGTCTGGCAGGCGCGGGACGAACGCCTGGAGCGTGCCATGGCCCTCAAGTTCCTGCCGGAGCTGGTGGTGCGCGACAAGCGGGCCATCGCCGACCTCAAGCGGGAAACCAACCGCTGCCTCGGCCTCACCCACCCCCATATTGTCCGCGTCCATGATTTCGTCGAGGATCCGGCGTTGGGGCTCGCGGCGATCGCCATGGAATACATCGATGGCGACAACCTTTCCAACCTGGTCGCCGAACGCGAGGACCGCTGTTTCGACGTCGACGAGCTGCGTCCCTGGCTGTTGCAACTTTGCGAGGCGCTGGGCTATGCCCACTGCGAAGCGCGTGTCGTCCATCGGGATTTGAAGCCCGCCAACCTGATGATCACCTCCGAAGGCAAACTCAAAGTCACCGATTTTGGCGTGGCCCGCAGCCTGGTGGACTCGGCCAGCCGGGTCTCGGGTGCTGGGCAGCAGGGGGCGGGCACGCTGGTCTATATGAGCCCGCAACAGGCCATCGGACGCCCCGCCACGATTCTTGACGACGTCTATGCGCTCGGCGCTACGCTCTACGATTTGCTGACCGGCCGACCACCTTTCTTTACCGGCAGTATTTACCAGCAGGTCAAAGAGGCCACGGCGCCCGCCATCGCCGAGCGTCGGGCGGAACTCGGCGTGGAGGATGTGGCACCCATCCCGGCGGCATGGGAGCAGACCATCGGGGCCTGCCTGGCCAAGGATCCGGCCCATCGTCCGGACTCGGTGATGGAGGTGGCGTATCGGCTTGGACTGGTGGAAAGGGCCGCGCCCTCAGCCGCGAAGCCGATCTCTTCGCCTGAGAACCACCAGGTGCCCCCGGTTGGCGAAGTAGTGGTGCCTTCGGTGCCAACCATCCCTCCCAGCCGAAAGAGTCCATTGGTCTCTGTCGCCGTATTAATACTGTCTATGGCGGCGGCTGGTGGTTGGTACTTTGGCCTGCAAAGACCCGCTCAGATCCAGGCCACACGGCGCGCGCAGGAACTCGCGGCCCAGCAGGCTAGAGAGCATCAACTCGCCGAGGCCCGGGCTAAGGAGAAACAACTTGCGGAGGAGCGGGCGCGCCAGCTAGCCGCAGATGAAAAAGCTGCCCAGGAAGAGACGGAGCGGAAAAGAGTCGTCGCAGAAGCTGTACGCCTCGCCAAAGAAAAACAGGAAGCCGAAGACGCAGCCAGAGCCGCAGAGGAAAAGCGCGCGGCCGAGGAGGCTTCGCGCATAGCAGAACAAAAGCGCGTCGCCGAGGAAGCGGCCAGGCAAGCCGAGCTACAGCGCCAGCAGGATGAGGCAAACAAACTCGCCGAAGCCAAGCGCCAGGCGGCCGTGACTCCGGCCCCACGTCACAAAGCGGTGCCAAAGGCGACCCGCCCATCGGAGGCCTCGAACACCTCAAAATCTGCAAGTATAAAACCGACGGAAGCACCGTCGCCCGATTCCAAAACGAACGCGCCGTTGAATCCGGCTACAGACAAGACCCTTAAAATAATGCTCGAAGGGCTCGACGCTAACTACCGAAAGGGCTTTATGACGAAGGAGGCATATGATAGCCAACGTCGCGCCCTGCTCGGAAAATAAGACTACGCGGGCACCCGAAATTAGACTTCAAAGGTTTTATGAAACAAGCACTTCAACGGACGCGCCTGGGGGTACTCGTATCGGTTTTTGTCGCCCTGTTGAGTGGCTGTGCCGATCCCGATGGCTCAAGAGCCCTCACCAAATACGGTGTCGATTACATTGTCTCTCAGAAAATCCCTCCGCGAATGTGGATTCCAGGGTCGACGACCGGTGGCGACACGCGCGGTTCAGGGCACTTATACATCGATTTTGCGAATCGAAACGCCTACGGGAGCGGGGTGAGTACAGACTCTTATACCCGGGTGGTGTGGCGTGTGACGGGGATGAGATTGGTGAAGGTGAAGACGCACGACCTCAATCCCATTCCGGGTATCGATATGGCGTCCACACCACTAGAGACTGTCCTCGATGGGGAATTTGACGTCTTTGTTAAGGGTTCTGGAAAGGAAAAGCCGCCGACCCACTCGCGAAGCGCAATTATCGCGACTATCAGCGATGCACCTTACTCATTTGTGATGAACATTGTCCCTCCAGGGGTTGAAATTCGGGACGGTTTCGAGGATCTCGGCATGATGGCCGCTGGTGCTCTCATATTCCACTGATTCGCTACGATGCGTCTGCGAGATTTTTGAACCTAAAAAAATGCGCTAAATTGTCTCAATCGATGAAATTGCCGAGTATATGCGGACACATACTCTCTCCGCTAAAACTGCCGACGCTATCCACGGAATCCTCGCGTTGCGAGCGTATATAGAATGATGTTATACTTCATCGTTCGACAATTGGGTCCAAGTGAGTTGTTGATCACATAGATGGGCGGTTGCTTCGGGATGCCGATATTGAGTGTCGCCGTATGGCAAGAACGCAATAGAGGAGCGTTTACAGGAACGGTGGCATCTAAATAGCGGGAAATTAATGTATAACACGTTGTTGGCGTCGTGCTTTGGTAGGAGCTCCTATGGAGCGATTGAAATAATGACCTTTCGCCGCGCCCTTTCTGGGCAGGAAGGGTTGGCAAGAAAACCATCTACTATGCAGACACTCCATCTCCTGTGTGCTTTTCCTCGTAAGCTGGTGCAGGATTTGCCAGCGTCAGCACTTAAATCATGAGTGATTTGGGCGGTTCATCCAATTTCGACGCCATCGATCTCGGTGCGACCATCCGCGGCTTTGCGCCGGGGATGGTGATGTTTGGCCGTTACCAACTCGCGGCCGTGATCGGCCGGGGTGGGATGGGCGTGGTCTGGCGGGCGCACGACCAGCGCCTGGAGCGCGACGTTGCGTTAAAGTTTTTGCCGGAACTCATCGTGCGCGACAAACGGGCCATTGCCGACCTCAAGCGGGAAACCAACCGCTGCCTGGGACTGACTCATCCGCACATCATCCGCGTTCACGATTTCGTCGAAGACGTGCCGCTAGGACTGGCGGCGATCGCCATGGAATTCGTCGATGGCGAAAACCTCTCGAACCTCTGCGCTGAGCGGGAGCATCGTTGCCTGGAAGTCGACGAGATCCGGGGGTGGATCAAGCAACTCTGTGAAGCGCTCGATTACGCGCATACCCGGGTCAAGGTGGTGCATCGCGATTTGAAACCGGCCAACTTGATGATCGCCGGGAATGGCGAACTCAAGGTGGCAGATTTCGGCGTGGCTCGCAGCCTGGTGGATTCGGCCAGCCGGGTCAGCGGTTCGGCGCAATCCGGCGCCGGCACGCTCGTCTACATGAGCCCTCAACAGGCCTCGGGTTATCCCGCCACGGTGTTCGATGACATTTACTCGCTGGGGGCCACGCTCTACGACCTGCTCTCGGGGCGGCCGCCTTTTTTTACCGGCAACATCATGCACCAGCTCGAGAATGTGCAGGCGCCTTCGATTACCGAGCGACGGGTGCAATTGGGTGCGGAGTCGGCGCAGTCCGTTCCTCCACAGTGGGAGGAAACGATTGCTGCCTGCCTGGCCAAAGAGCCGGAGCGGCGTCCGCGCAGCGTGAATGAAGTCGCGGGTCGACTCGGGTTGGTGGAAGGTTTCGTGCCACCGCTGGCCGAAGCTCCGCCAGCCCGAAAGCCGGAGATTCTGCGCGTCCCGGTGACACCGCCTTCCCCACCGCCCGTCCGGCACGAGCCCGTCCCAATCACTCCGCCGGCCCGATCCCAAAGGCGCAAGACCTGGGTATTGGTCGGATGCTTGATCGCCATCGGGTTGCTCGCCGCCGGGTTGTATTATGCGGAAAATCAAACTTCCGCACCGAACCGCGAAGAGATCCCGCTCGCACCTACGCCGCGCCCTGCGGCGAATCTGCCTCTGGCGGTGGTGATGCCTACACCCGCCCCGGCCGACTCACGATTCGCGCCGCTCGAAAAGTTGCCTCCCCCCGCACCGCAGATTCCCGCCAGCCCATTCCCGGTCGTCGTCGAGCACGCAGCTTCCACTTTGCAGTCGCAGGCTCCGCCTCCGCTGGCGATCACGACGGGCGCGGTAACGGTCAACAGCCAGCCTGTCGCGGCGCAGATTTTGGTACGTGATCCGGCCGGCGAGCTCGTTTCCAAAGGCAAGACGCCGCTGCGCTTGGAGCTACCCGGTGGGATGCAGCGGCTGGTCGCCCGTTACAAGGAATGGCCGGAACAATCGCAGTCCGTGAATGTATCCGCTGGCGAGGAAACATCCGTTTCCTTCGAATTCCGCGGGAGTTCCCTCAGCCTCACCAGCGAGCCGTCCGGTGCCACCGTCAGCGAAGGAAAAACGACTTTGGGCAAGACACCGCTCACGCTCAGCGACCAACCTCCCGGCAAGCGCACGTTTTCGATCAGCGCCAAGGACTACAAGCCCAAGACGGTGTCGCTCACTTTCGAGGCTGGCAGGCAGGCGAACGAAACGGTTATTCTTGAGAAAGATCCCCAAGCCAATATTTCCGCTGAAATGCGCAAATGGTTGGGTAACTACGAACCCCACTGGATAAAGAATCGGCATATTGAAGGTGGAGCTTATAGCGAGGCCGGCACCGGTTCTTTGCGCGTCTATCTTGGCGACGATGGCTTTGTTTATATGGAGGGAAGCCAGGAATATACGACGACCTTCGTGGGGGCATCGCTTGTTTCAAACGCGCACTGTACCATTCCAAAGACCCGTCTGACCGGATTTCCAAACGCCATCAACGGAAAGTTCTCCACTGTTTTGGATTACGGGCCGGGCCATTCGAGCAAGAAAACCGACAAGGAAGTCAATCGATCCTCTGCTTCCCACGCCAGAATACAATGGCTCCCGGCAAGTCCGCAGTGCGCCGACGACTCCATCCTGTTTCTCGTGGACTTTTCCGGCGATGCCGCAGGCACGGTGGGCTTCGGTTTTTATAGGATTAAACCATGAGCGACGATGCTCCCACCCCGGGTTTCGACGACACACCGGGGGACCGCGAACCGCCTCATCAGGCGCCCTATCGCGAATACAGCGGCTGGTCTGGCGTATCGTGGCGCAGGGGGCTGGTCGGCGCGTTGCCACTATTGTCGTAAGACGAACTGGAAGATCCGCCGGTGGTATTGAGATACTGCGGCGGTTGCGAGCCGGGCTTCACGCGGATGGGCGCCGGTTGGGGCACTTCGACGTCCACGCGCCGGGTCGTCCCGTCTCCTGACGAGCGATAGTCGGTGCTCGAACTCCGGGAGGAATGGTTCTGCGGAGAACGTGGGTCGGTTGTGACCGTGGTGCAGGCTGGCAGGAGCCCAAGGGCTGCGATGACGAACGCAAGGGAGGCAATGGGTTTCATAAGCAGGAGAGATATCGGGCGGTGGGCCTAGCGGGCATACTGCGGGATGTAGGTATCGTAGCGGCTGGCATCATACGGCGAGAAAGTGGACGATGTCGAGGACGTCGAAGACTCGCCCGCGCCGCTGAAGCTGCCGACGCTGTCCACATATTGGACCCGTTGCGTGCGCGTATTGGTGGTCGTGTTAGTCGTTGTCGTCCGGCTGTTCGCTCCGGGCGAGTTATTGATCACATAGATCGGTTGCGACCGCGGGCTGCACGAGTTGCCGGAGCTGCCGTAGTTCCCTTGAGCGGCGCGCGGATCGACGGAGACGGTGGTGCAGGCCGGCAGAAGCGCGGCCGCGCTCAGGACGAGGAGGAGTGAGGTAGGACTTTTCATATCGTTGGCTGGTTGATTTGGTGGATTGTGGTTGGCTGAGGTTATTCGACGAAGATGTGCAGCGGATGTTTCTTCACCGCCGCCTGGATGCGGGCTTCATCCGCCGGGTTGCGCGGGCTGAAGCCACCGTGGTCGAGCCAGCGCCGATCGACGGCGCCGCCCACCGTGTGGCCCGGGTGGACGCCCTTGAGGAAGTAGCCGACCTCGGAGCCCTTGGCCTCGATCGTCAGTTGCACGATGCCCACGCCTTCCGGCGGAAGATAGAAGGCCAGCTCGGAGTCGCCTCCCCGTGGCGAGCGGAAGACCTCGCGGACTTCACCGCGGCGCAGGTGAATACTGTCGCCCTTTGGTTCGCTGGACCGGGTGGGGGCCGAGCTCGAACTGCCCGCCGAGGGCGCCGGCTTGGTTTTCTCGACGATCACATGTTGAGGGCGCGCGTCGAAAGTATCCTGCGCGCGCAGCGCGGCGGGCACGAGGAGGGCGAAGATGGCGGTGAGGGTAAGGCAGGGCGTGTGTTTCATGAGTGTTGATGTTTGGGAGTGCATGAGCTTCTGGCTTCTATTGGAAAAAGCCCGCACTGGCAGCGCAAAAGCCTTCTCTTGCGCGCTGGCATTGGCATATTGCGTGCCAAACCGCCCCCATGGATAGCAACCTTCGACATTGGAGCCTCGCGTTCCTGAAAGATGGCAAACGCACCTCCTCGATCCCCTTGGTCGAGGAAGTCACCTCGCTGGGACGTGATGCCTCCAATACCGTCCAACTGCCCGATGCTTCGATCTCGCGCGTCCATGCCGAGTTGCGCGAGGTGGATGCCGGCGTGGAGATCCGCGATTGCCAGAGCCGGAATGGACTCAAGGTCAACGGCGCCCCCCGGCGGAAGGCCGTGCTCCAGGCCGGCGATGTGGTGGACGTGGGCATCTACCGCTTTGAATTGCTCGCCGGCACCGTACCCAAGCCGGCCAAGGCGCCGTTTTCCGAGGTGCCGCACGTCCCCCTGGATGTCACCGCCATCCGCCACACGCCCCTCGCCGTGGCGCCGGAGGAGCGACTCCTCCACACCCTGGCGCACGTCTGCTATTGGGTCACCGAGGAGATTGAGCCGCGCGAAGCCCTGCCCGGCCTGCTCGAGCTCCTGCGCGAAGGGTTCAACGTCCGCGAAGTCCACTATTACACCGCCAAGGCCGAGCTCCAGGCGACCGCTTGCGCCCCCGGCGAAAAGGCGAAGCTCAAGCTCGCGCCCTTTCTCGCCGAGCGCTGCCAGACCCTCCCCGAGGCGACGATCGTCACCGGCACCGAGGTGCGGCGGCATCAGCAAAAGGTCGGCAATTTCAATTACCTCGTCGGCCCCCTGCGCCATCCGGGCGACCCTTCGGCCAAGATGCCCTTCATCCTCCTCGTGCGCCCCGACGACTGGGTGGATTTCGATGCCCGCGACAAGGTCCTGCTCCAGGCCATCTGCCAGCTCTGGGTGCGCGGGCAGGGGAAAGTGCAGCAGGTCCAGTCGCTCCGGCGCGAGAATGCCATCCTCAAGCAAAAGACCGAGACCGCGCCACTCCTGCTCGGCGAGAGCGACTCCATGGACAAGCTGCGCGCCCGGCTCGCCAAGGTCGCCGGCACCAAGGCCACCGTGCTCATCACCGGCGAGACCGGCAGCGGCAAGGAAGTCGTCGCCCACTATCTGCACCAGCGCAGCCCGCGGGCCGAGGCTCCTTTTGTGAAACTCAATTGCGCCGCCATGCCCGATGGCCTCATCGAAAGCGAACTCTTCGGCCACGTCAAAGGCGCCTTCACCGACGCCAAGGCGCACCACGACGGCAAATTCGTCCAGGCCAACAGCGGCACGCTTTTCCTCGACGAAATCGGCGAGATGCCGCTCACCGTGCAGGCCAAGCTGCTCCGCGCCATCGAGTCCGGCGAGGTCGAGCCCGTCGGCAGCGAGAAAACCAAACAGGTCGATGTGCGCATCGTCGCCGCCACCCATCGCGACCTCGCCGCCATGGTCGAAGCCAGGCAATTCCGGCAGGACCTTTTCTTCCGCCTCAACGTCGTCGCCGTGTCCGTCCCCGCCCTGCGCGAACACCCCGATGATATCCCCATCCTCGCCGGCGAATTCCTCGCCACCTTCTGCGCCGAGAATGGCCTCGCCAATCTGACCTTCTCCAAAAAAGCGCTCGCGGAACTCAAGACCCACCCCTGGCCGGGCAACGTGCGGGAACTGCGCAACGTCGTCCAGCGCAGCGCCATCGAGGCCGCCGCCGCCACCATCTCCGGCGAAGATATCGCCGAAGCATTAAAGTAAGGACACTCTGCGAAACGATTGAGATTCGGCATGGACTTTGCCATGCTGGCTCGTTGCCACTCCCATGAGTATTCTCCTCGACCCTTTCCGAAGCGTGGGCGCACGCACGCCCCCCGTATTACTTGCTTTCTGCATCCTGCTGCTCACCACGGAACGCTCACCTGCCCCCGTGACGGTGCTGCCGGAGACGACGCCCACACCGGCCCCCAAACACGACAAGGAAAAAAAGCATTCACCGCGTCCGGAAAAACCCTCGGACGAACCGAGTCACCAATCTGAAAAGACAGACCCCGAATTGGCAAAGGGCTTTGACGGCGTCTGGCGGGGGCGTACATCCGGAAAGTCAAATTTACGGGGATCAGATTTTTCTTCGAAAATCCCGGCTGGGACCATGCCGGAATATATGGATTCTGTTTTCATTTTTAGTGAGGATGCACAAACCATCAGTTGGCGATGCACGCTCGGCGCCCAAAAGTACGGTGATGGATGGAAAAAAGCCGAAGGCACGAAAGGCGCGATCAATCTGACGGCCATAAAGCGCATCGACGCCAGAACGCTCAAGGCGGAGTACGCGAATCGGGGAGATCCTGCTTATACCAATTACGATCGATTTACCTTCCACTTGGAATCCCCTTCCAGTTTGCGTGTGGAGCACAAGTCGATAGGGCAGGACGGATTTACCTGGTCTGAAGACGAAGGTGTGTTCCAGCGTTAGCCTTCCTGCAAACGATGCCCTGCGCTCCGGCTTCGAGGATGGCTCCATCAATTCGAATTGATGGCTGTCGATGGGTTTTGCCGGTTTGGCGCCATGCTGTGCCCATGAGTATTCTCCTCGACCTCCTCCGACGCTGGAGCGCATCCACGCCGTCGATATCGCTTACCTTCTCCATCCTGCTGCTGGCCACCCTTCCCTGTTCCGCGTCGGTGACAGTGCTGCCGGAGGCCACGCCCACACCGGCCCCTAAACACGGCAAAGAAAAAAAGCATCCATCGCATCCGGACGAACCGACTCACCAACCGGAAAATGGGAGTTCCGAGTCGGCTAAGAGTTTTTCCGGCGTCTGGCGTGGAGCTACAGATGGAAGATTAGCTATTCCTGGAAATCAACCTCATCCAAATAGTGTCAATTGCCAGTTTGTTTTTGGTAACGACGGCCGTTCCATCAGCATGCGTAACTTGGCCTTGGGCCCTCCCAGGAACTTGACGGACGTAAGGCAGATCGACGCCCGTACGATGAAGGCGGAAATCGTAAATCGCACATGGCTGATCCACCTTGGCAATTTCGTCTCGACTGATCGATACACCTTTCGCTTGGAATCTCCGACCAGCTTACGCGTCGAGGAAAAGGAAGTGGGCAAGGATGGCTTTGTTTGGGCCGAGCGAGAAGGAGTGCTCAATCGCTAGCGGCGCTCGAAGCGCGAACCTGTAGGGCGTCTGTGCCAGACGCCGCGTAGCGTCTCACGCAAACGCCCGATAGTTCTCTCGTGCCCAAACTCCATTTGGTCGCGCCATTGTCCTCGGCAACTCCATTGCCAGCCCGATCATGGCCATCGCCAAGGCCAGCGAATCCCTGCTTCAAATAACATTGAGCCCCGGCACGGCCCTTGCCATGCTGGCCCGGCGATGCCCGACGGAAATCCCCTCCCTATACTCGCTCGAGCCTTGCGCCTCCCTCACGGCGCCAGCTTTCGCCGGCTTACCGTCCTGCTCACCCTCGCGGTGCTGCTGCTCACCACGGAACGCTCACCTGCGGCGGTGACGGTATTGCCGGAGGCGACACCGACGCCTGCGCCGAAGGAACAGAAACCGTCGAAGCACAAATTGCGTTCAGACAAATCCACCGCTGAGTCAGCTCAAAACACAGATCCAAAGCTCATGGCTGGCACTTGGCGCGGGCGTTTGTCTGGGCAAGATAAAGCGAGAGGCGTCACTAGGCCAACTGCGTCATTCGAGGAATTCACCATTAGCGATGACTTGAGGACGATTACGGAACGATCATCGTATGATGGCAGAGACTTTAGCCAACCGTGTGTCTATAGAAACGGAGAGCCAATTAAACGCGCCACCGACGTGGTCACGACCGCCGTCCGGATGGAAGGGAATGCGTTGATTGCGGAGAAGATGGAAAAGGACAGCAGCCCCGCGACTAGCCAGACACAGTTTATATTCCGCCTTCAGTCTAGGTCTACCATGCACGTTTCGAACACAGCCTCCATGACGAGGTCTGGAATAACCGCTTCAGATGACCTCCAAGGGGTGCTCCACCGCCAATAGACCTATCGAACACGACGACTTCTCCGGTCTCGACCTGGGCGCCATGCCTTTCCCAAATTCAATCCTGTCGCCTGCCTTTCCCGACGCATGAGCCTTCGCCGATACACTTTCCTGCTCGCTCTCGCGGTTCTCCTCATCACGACGATCCCTTCGCCCGCGGCTGTAACGGTGCTGCCGGAGGCGACGCCGACGCCCGCTTCAAAACACGAAAAGACGAAGCCGGCGCATCCGTCCGAAAGCTTCGATCCGAAGAAAATCGCGGGCACATGGCGCGGGCACTCTACAGGGACATTTGAATTCACAGCTAACGGCACGCGGTTTCGGAATGAATTCGGCAACGATGAGCAGTTCACTTTTAGTAATGAACTCCGGACAGTAGAACGCACTTGGATCGCAGAATACGTATTGAAAGATGGAAAGGTGGTGGACCGGACGAATTGGAAGGGCGTCGGTCCTTCTCTACCCATGGCCGTACAGAGGGAGGGTGACACCCTGATAGCAAAGCAGACGACCCCGTTTGGAAACGGTCACCAAGAGGAAACTTGGATATTCCACCTTCAAGACCAGGGTTCTCTGCGCGTCGAATATAGGGAAAATGTTCGTAATCCTGATGCAAAATATTTCGAGCAAAAAAGAACCACCGCAACACTACACCGCTAACCAGCTTATCGACGCAATCACTCCCCCAATCCGGTCGCTAACCTTTTACGAAGCATGAGCCTTCGCCGATACACTGTCCTGCTTGCTCTCGCAGCCCTGCTCTTCACGACGATGCACTCACCCGCAGCCGTGACCGTGCTGCCGGAAACGACACCGACACCCCGGTCAAAGCAAGAGAAGCCCGCAAAACGCACACCGCATCCCGACAAATCCGATATGGAATCAACTCATCCACCCGAAAAGATCGACCCCGAATTCGCAAAGAAGATTGGCGGAGTCTGGCGCGGCCGAATCAGCGGGAAAAGCGGTACCGGCCGCACCGTCCACGAAGACGTTGAATTTACATTCACCGACGGGGCGCGCTCGGTAACTTTTCGCATGCTCGGCGGTTGGGTCGATGGGCATGGCAGCCTCCTGCCCGATTTAGGACCAAAGTTTACCGAAAAAACGAGGGTCACTGCCGAGAATACATTAACGGCGTTCCACGGCCAAAATGGATGGGAGTCTTATACGTTCCGGTTGAGCTCTGCGTCGGCGCTAAAAGTCAACATAGTCGAAAAATCGCCCCTGGAGATGGAAGGAACGTTACACAGGTGATGCCATC
>Ga0206912_1207_pt1 | contig 13602 bp, 10 predicted proteins | sample Alteio_BWOrgHeat_75_FD_152933 | JGI IMG/M metagenome (GOLD analysis project Ga0206912, IMG submission 152933) | Enriched cells from forest soil in Barre Woods Harvard Forest LTER site, Petersham, Massachusetts, United States -... | ecosystem: Environmental > Terrestrial > Soil > Temperate forest >... | reverse complement strand
GCGCGGCATTAAAATGTATACCGAAGTTTACGGCACCGGCAAACCGTTGCTGATGATACATGGCAATGGCCAAAACATGGGCGCGTTTGGCGGAAACGTACCTTACTTTGCAAAAAAATACCAGGTGATTTTGGCCGACAGCCGCGCTCATGGCCGCACAAAAGACGACCGTGATTCATTAAGTTTTGAGATGATGGCCGATGATTTCGACGCCCTGCTTACCGCTATGCATATAGATTCGTGTTATGTGCTGGGCTGGAGCGACGGGGGCATTAATGCTATTGTACTCGCTATGCGCCACCCCGATAAGGTGATCAAGTTCGCATCGACAGGCGCTAATTTATGGCCCGATTCGACCGGGCTGGTGGCGTCCTACTGGAAAGGCGAACAAAAGGATTATGCCAACTGGCAAAAGAAAATGCCGCTAACCACCGCGCGGGATAAAAACGCCTATAAAATTTTTATGCTCGACCTGCTGCAGCCCAATATTAAACTCAGCGCGCTGCATACCATTAAATGCCCCGCCCTAATCATCGGCGGCGACCACGACCTGATACCCGTACCTCATACCGTACAAATAGCGCAAAACATCCCTAAATCGTATTTATGGATAGTGCCCAATTCGGGGCATGGCACCTTGCAGGAGCATAGGGATGAGTTTAATACCATAGTGGATAATTTTTTTGAGAAGGCGTTTAAGAAACGGTAGACCTTACCCCTGCGCTCTATCCGCGCGTCATTGCGAGGAACGAAGCAATCTCTGTATAGGCTAATCAGCCAAGACAAATTTATTCTTTAGACAACATCGTCCCCGCTCAATTGCCGCTAGGGCTGTTACTTTTCCCTTGATGGAAAAGTAACCAAAAGATCAAGTCAGCAGAGAGGCTTCTTTGCCGCACGGGCCTTTGCGCTGCAAATCAGGTAAAACCATCCCGATAGCTATCGGGATAATCTTTTGCCCCTTGTTTCGCACAGGCTCACGCTTCGGCAAAATTTACTATGCCCCTCCGGCCGCACAGGGCCACCATTGTTTTACCCGATTTCGCCCGAAGCTTATCTGCTGACGTCCTTCTAAAATAAATATTTTTGTTAAGAAAAATCAAAAAGAAGCGCAAAGGCCTGTCAGGGCGCGCGGCCGGGAGTATGGCCTGTGAGGTGGCAGCGATCGTCCTGACTTGGGGTTTATTCACCTATTGTTTATTTTCAATGGTGTTCATGAGGTCGCTACGCTCAGTTTTGGTTACTTTTGGGCCTAAGCCAAAAGTAACAGCCCCCGCGGCAATTGAGCGGGGAGGATGACTTCACAAGGATAAATTTTTTCCAATTGATTTGCATATGCAGAGATCGCCACTCCCCCTTTAGGTGGATCGCGATGGTGCGGAGAGGCGGATGCTGGTGTTTCACCCGGCTTGTTTCACCTGCGCTAAAGTGGTTTTTTTACAATTATTTGATAATCAACATAATAATTAAAATTTATGTATAAAATCCCTGACGAAAACGTCGTTACATCTTGTTTCATTCTGTTTCACCGGGTTTTTATAGTTGGCTTATTTTCAACAAGTTATCTCCAAATGCTGTTTCACGTGTTTCATCTGTTTCACACACGCGTGAAACAGAGCAATTGCGAAGACATGGGTACCTCGTCACATTAATATCGAATAATGAATGTCGAACATCGAATGATGAAGTTAGGTATTCACTTCATCATTCGATGTTCGGTATTGGATGTTCGATATTCCTATCTTACAGTACTCTCACCTTAATATTCTTAAACATCACCGGGCCGTGATGGTCCTGCAGCTGGATGCGGCCCTTATCAACCATACCAAACACTGGCTCGGCTTTGCTGAATTTGCTGCTGGCAACGCCGTCGAGGTATTCTTTGCTGCCGCGGGTATAGTCTAATACTTTAATGCCGTTTACCCAATGCTCCACATGTTGGCCCTTGGCAACTATGCGTATGGTGTTCCACTGGCCGGGAGGGTTTACCTTCTTGTTGGCCTCTATGGGCGGCAATACATCATACAGGGAGCCTAACAGGTGGTTAGCTTGCTTATTATCCTCGCCCAACACATCATCAATGATCTGGAACTCACAGCCCAGGTAACCGCCTTTGGTGTAGTGGTAGCAAAAGTATTTAATGCCGGTATTGGTAGCGGGTTCAATGTTAAAGTCGGCGGTAAACTCAAAATCGCCATACTCATCGGCCGTATAAATATCGCCGCCGGTAGCACCTTTTTTAAGGGTGAGGGCACCGTTAACTACTTCCCACGCGCCGGGCGCGGCGGTTACAGGCTTGCCGTCGGCGCTTACCCAGCCGTTGGCCGTGCTGCCATCAAACAGTAGTTTCCAGTTATCTCTCCTTTCCTTAGCAGACAGAGAATTGTCTGCAGTTTGGCCATAAGCCAGGGAGATGATCATCCCCATTATTCCTATTAAAAATAGCTTTCTCATAGTCTTCAAAAATAATTAATGTATTACCATATTTACTAATAACACCCCACCGAGCCCGATAACCGATACCAGCGTTTCCATCATTGACCAGGAAAGGAACGTGTTTTTCATACTCAGCCCGAAATACTCCTTGGTAACCCAAAACGAAGTATCGTTAACATGCGAGCAAAACAAACTGCCCGCGCCTACCGAAAGCACCATTAGGTTAGGGTCGGCGCCGCTTGCATGCATAAGGGGATAAATAATGCCTGCCGCGGTTAAACCCGCTACAGTTGCCGAGCCCAGGCAAAGTCTTAATATGGCCGCTATTATCCAACCCAGCAGCAGGGGCGCCAGGTTTAACCCTTGTAAAGTTGTAGCTATCTGGCCGCTTGCGCCGCTATCTAAAAATACCTGCTTGAGTATGCCTGCACTGCCGATGATAAGCAGGATCATGGATATTTCTTTAACGGCGTCGGCATAAACGCTCATCACTTCGGTCAATTTCATGCCCATACGTATGCCCAGTGTATAAGTAGCTATAAGGATGGTTTCCATCATGGCGATGTTGGGGTCGCCTAAAAAGCCAGCTATGTTTTTTAACCGGGGATGAACGCCCAGGAACGGCATAATTATTATACTCAAGCCGATAACAATAACCGGCAATAGCGACGACAAAATGCTATTGGCAAGTCCGGGAAGCTTTTCGTCGGGAATTTCCTGTACGGACATAGCAATAATAGAGTTAGACGGCATATTACGCAGGAACCGTGCAAACAACGGACCTGCTATAACGATAGCCGGAATAGCTACAATAACACCATAGATAAACACTTTTGATATATCGGCATGAAACTGTATTTGCAGCGCCATAGGCGAGGGGTGCGGCGGCAAAAAACCATGCATTACCGATAACGACGCCAGCATGGGTATACCCACATATACCACCGGTAATTTATACCTGCTGGCAACCGAAAAAATAATGGGCACCATTAGGAAAAAACCCACATTATAAAATAAGGATATACCTACAATAAAGCCGGTTACGCTCATGGCCCAGGTAATATACTTTTCGCCAAAAATGTTGCGCATGGAGGTGGCAATTTTTTGCGCCGCTCCGCTCACACCTACCAGCTTACCCAGCATAGCACCCAGCACAATAATAATAACCAGCGAACCCAGCATATCGCCAATGCCCTTATTTACGGTTTGGGGGATATGGGCCAACGGCATACCCAACAGCAGGGCCGCCATCAGCGAAATAATAAGGAACGTAAGGAACACATTTAACTTTGCCCAGGTTACGAGCAGTATAAGCGTTACAATACAGAGGATAAGAATGAATATTATCATGTTGGTTTATCTTTAAACTATGTCATTTCTCCCTATCGTTCGAAATGACAATTAGTTATTACATATATTTCAATTAATGCGAATCCCTGGTTACCTGCGAGCCCGAGCCGCCTACCAGGAAATCGAGGTCGGCGCCTTTGTCGGCTTGTTGAACGTGGTTAACATAAAGATTTACATAGCCGCGATTTGATGCGGGTGGTGCCGCTTTCCATTTGCTCCTGCGCACTGCCAGTTCCTCATCTGATACTTCTAAATGGATAGATTTACCCGCCACATCCAACGCTATCATATCGCCATTTTTAACCAGCCCTAAATTACCCCCAATGGCCGATTCGGGCGAAACATGCAGTATTACCGTACCAAACGCGGTACCGCTCATGCGCCCATCGGATATGCGCACCATGTCGGTTACGCCTTTATCCAGTAGTTTTTTAGGCAGCACCATATTGCCTACCTCCGGCATACCGGGATAGCCCACCGGACCAACGCTTTTTAAAACCATCACACAGGTTTCGTCAATATCCAGGTTGGGGTCGTCAACACGGGCGTGGTAATCTTCAATATCTTCAAAAACAACAGCACGGCCGCGGTGTTGCATCAATTCGGGCGTAGCGGCTGATGGTTTAATAACCGCCCCGTTTAAAGCTAAATTGCCTTTTAGTACCACAATGCCCGCTTGGGGTATCATTGGTTGGTTAAAGGTATGTATTACTTCTTCGTTATAAATAGTGCCGGTGGTTGCTATGTTTTCTTTATGCGATTTCCCGGTAACAGTTAGCGTATCCAAGTCTAATACAGCCCCCATTTGTTTAATTATAGCCGGTAGCCCGCCTGCATAATAAAAATCTTCCATCAGGTATTTACCCGAAGGCATCAGGTTTAATAACAGCGGCATTTTACTGCCAATTTTATCAAAATCTTCTATATTCAAGTCAACGCCTATGCGGCCGGCTATAGCGGTTAAGTGGATCACAAAGTTGGATGAGCCGCCAATGGCCGCGTTAACTTTTATCGCATTCTCAAAAGCCGCGCGGGTTAATATTTTCGACATCTTAAGGTCCTCTTTCACCATCTCCACAATGCGCCTGCCCGAAAGCTGCGCAATGCGTTTTTTCCTCGAATCAACCGCCGGTGTAGCGGCCATTCCGCTTAACGACATACCCAGTGACTCGACCATACAAGCCATAGTTGAAGCCGTACCCATCGTCATGCAATGGCCCGCGCTGCGCGACATGCAGCTTTCGGCCTCGGTAAATTCTTCGTAGGATATTTTGCCTGTTTTAAGATCGTCGGTTTGTGTCCATACACTGGTACCTGAGCCCAGATCGTGACCTTTATATTTGCCATTCAGCATAGGGCCGCCTTGTACTACAATAGTTGGTAGGTCGACACTGGCCGCGCCCATCATCGTTGAGGGGGTAGTTTTATCGCAGCCGGTTAGCAGCACCACGCCATCGATCGGGTTGCCCCGTATCGATTCCTCGGCATCCATGCTCGCCAGGTTACGGAAAAGCATGGCCGTAGGTTTCAGCAAGGTTTCGCCTAACGACATGATGGGAAACTCAAGCGGGAAACCGCCTGCTTCCAATACGCCGCGCCTAACGCTTTCGGCAATATCACGCAGGTGCGCATTGCAGGGGGTAAGCTCCGACCAGGTATTGCAAATGCCTATTACCGGGCGGCCGTCAAACATATCTTCGGGCATGCCCTGGTTCTTCATCCAGCTGCGGTAGATGAAACCCATTTTATCTTTCTTGCCAAACCAGTCGGAACTGCGGTATGCACACATAATATTAAGCGGTATATAGGTTTATTATAGTTGGTGTTAACGCTTGCAAAGTAATAAATCTTTAAAACAAAATCGGCTTTAGCTTAAATATTTACGACCGCTACTAATTTGATCGCCTCTATTGCCTCTTTCACGTCATGCACGCTCAAAATGTTAGCGCCTTTCATTAGCGCGATGGTATTTAAAACAGTGGTACCGTTCAAGACATCATCAGCTGTACCGCCTAACAGGCTATAGATCATTTTTTTGCGGGATATGCCTGCCAGGATTGGAAGCCCCAAGGTGTTAAATTCATCCAACCGGTTCAGCAGCGCGTAACCATGCTCCGGTTTTTTGGCAAAGCCGAAGCCGGGGTCGATAATTACATCAATTACACCTAACTGCTTTAGCTGGTGATAACGTTCAACAAAATAATCAAACACTTCGTTAAAAACATCATCGTAAACCGCTAATTGGTTCATGGTTTTGGGGTTGCCTTTCATATGCATGAGGACGTAAGGCACTTTCAAGCGCGCAACCGTGGCAAACATATCCGCGTCCAGTTGTCCGCCAGAAATATCATTAATTATATGCGCCCCTCCTTTTACCGCACCCTCCGCCACTTTTGCACGAAAGGTATCAACCGATAAAACCGCATCCGGAAAACTCGCGGCAATAGCTTCAACAACAGGCAGCAATCTGTCCATTTCTTCCTGTTCAGAAATATCATCCGCGCCGGGGCGCGAGGAGTAAGCGCCCAGGTCTAAAAAAGTGGCGCCCTCGGTTAACATTTTTTCAGCTTGCTGTAAGGCATTGGCAATGGCAGGCATCCGGCTTCCGGCATAAAAAGAATCGGGCGTAAGGTTAATTATGCCCATTACCTTGGGTGTGCCCAGGTCAATAAGTTTACCCCCAGCATTTAGCGTTGCCTTTTTATGAAAAAATGTATCTTTAGCCACTGTTTGTTTTGTTGTAAAGTTGCAAAGTTGTAATGTTGTAAAGTTACTTTGAATTTGTGATTTTGAATGAAGGTTTAATCGCCGCATATTGCAACATTTCAACTTTACAACTTTTAAACATTCCAACAACTTGAATACACCAGCCGAATACGAAGCCGTAATTACTATTTGCAAGGCACTTTTTATAAAAAAAACGCACGACTATGGTACTGCCTGGCGCGTGCTTCGCCCCGAGTCAATAACCGACCAGATATTTATTAAGGCGCAGCGCGTACGTACGCTGGAGGAAAAGAAAATAGCAAAAGTTGATGAAGATATTACCGGCGAATATGTTGGTATGGTGAACTATTGCGTTATCGCGATGATGCAGCTGGAATGCGGCGATGATACACCGGTTGAATTATCACCCGATCATGTAAGCCGTTTGTTTGATGAAAAGGTACAGGAAACCAAAGAATTAATGTTTGCCAAAAATCATGATTACGGCGAGGCCTGGCGCGATATGCGCATTAGCTCATTAACAGATCTGATATTAATGAAACTACTGCGCGTAAAACAAATAGAAGACAACAAGGGCCTTACACTGGCATCGGAAGGGATAAAGGCGAATTACCAGGATATACTCAATTACTCGGTATTCGCACTTATAAAATTGGGGGGTAAAATGAAAAACGGGTTTTTATGGTTCTGCAGAATTGGCGTAGGCTTGCTGTTTATTTTCTCGGGCCTCATAAAAGCGAATGACCCGCTGGGGTTTTCCTATAAACTGGAAGAGTATTTCGAGGTTTTCCATGTCACTTTTTTAAATAATCTGGCGCTTAGTATTGCGATCTTACTATGTGCTTTAGAAATGATATTGGGTTTTGCCTTATTAATAGGTGTTCGTGCCAAACAAGTAGCCTGGGGCTTATTGCTCATCATTATCTTCTTCGCGTTTTTAACTTTTTATTCAGCGTTTTTTAAAGTAGTGCAAACCTGCGGCTGCTTTGGTGATGCCATACCGTTAACGCCGTGGCAATCGTTCAGTAAGGACCTGGTATTGCTATTGCTTATCATCGTACTGTTTAAAAACAAGGATAAAATAAACCCGCTTTTCAGTTTTAAAACCGGGGAGCGGTTATTCATTATTTCTATAGTACTATCCATCGGCTTTGGGTTATATACCTATAATTTTTTGCCGGTAATTGATTTTTTGCCCTATAAGATCGGCGCGAATATTCCCGAGGAGATGAAAACCCCGCCGGGTGCCGTGCCCGATGAATTTGAACTAACCTATAACCTTAAAAATAAAAAAACCGGCGAAACTAGAACAATGACTGATAAAGAATACCTTAAAACAGGTATTTGGAAAGATAATAATTGGGCAGTAATTGGCAATCCTGAAAGCCGCCTGGTTAAAAAAGGGTTTACCCCAAAAATCACTGACCTGGCTATACAGGACGCGCAACGTACCGACTATACGCAGGAACTTTTATCAAATCCGTTTTATAGTTTGGTAATTGTGGCTTATGACCTGAAAAAAACTGATGGTGCCGCTATTAACCGCCTTAACGCACTTGCGACTAATTTAACGCAGAACTTTAATACGCGCACTATATTACTCACCTCTGCATCGGCTGCTGATGCTACAGCTTTTGCCAAAGAATACCATTTAATAAGCGAGCTGTTTTATGCCGATGGGGTGCCATTAAAATCAATGGTGCGCTCAAACCCCGGGGTTATTTTAGTTAAAAACGGAACCATTATTAATAAATGGCATTACCATACCGTACCTGATTACGACCACCTGGTAAAACAATATTTTCGGCAATGATACGCTACCTCATCCGCAAATTTTTATATGGCTCGGCAGTAATGCTGGGTATTGTGGTGGTGGTATTTTTTCTGTTCAATATATTACCGGTCGATCCCGCCCGCATGACCCAGGGCCAGCGCGCTGATGTGCAATCATTACAAGCCGTACGCAAAGAGTTTGGTTTAGATAAACCTATTCCCGTACAATTTGCCTATTATATCAATGACCTTTCGGCTATCGGCATCCACTTAAACACCCCGGCCGAACGGTTACGCTATCATTATATACCCTTGTTTGCCATTTCGCAACAAAAAGTGGTCGCCTTAAAATGGCCCTACCTGCGGCGTTCGTATCAAACCAGTAAGGATGTAGCGTCGCTGCTGCTCGAAGTAGTACCCAATACGCTGGTACTCGCCACAACCGCCATGCTCTTCGCTATAATTATCGGTGTATTTTTGGGGATATTAAGCGCGGTGCATAAAGATACATGGGTAGACCGCTCGGCTTTGGCTTTTTCCACCTTAGGCATATCCGCTCCTTCATTTTTCGCGGGGATTATTATCGCCTGGATATTTGGTTTTGTATTAAGCAGGTACACGGGCCTTAATATGTCGGGCAGTTTATATAGTTATGATCCGTTCACGGGCGAAGTGCTCACGCTGAAAAATTTAATATTACCTGTGGTTACTTTGGGGCTTAGGCCCCTGGCTATTATTGTGCAGCTTACCCGCAACGCCATGCTGGATGTGTTGGGGCAGGATTATATCCGCACCGCGAAAGCAAAAGGGTTAAGTTATAACGCTATTATTTACCGCCACGCCTTAAAAAATGCGCTAAACCCGGTTATAACGGCTATCGCCACCTGGTTCGCCTCCTTACTGGCAGGGTCGTTTTTTGTGGAATATGTATTTGGCTATAACGGGCTGGGTAAAACCACCGTTAATGCTTTGGAGTTGTCGGATTTCCCGGTGGTGATGGGTTCCATATTGTTTATCGCTTTTATTTTTGTGGTGATCAATATTCTGGTAGATGTTGTTTATGTTTGGATAGACCCGAGAGTTAAATTACAATGAGGTTATTTTTTATAGGTTTTATGGGATGCGGCAAAACCACATGGAGCCGCAAGCTGGCGGCCCACCTGGGTTATGCTTTTGTTGACCTTGACCAGCTGCTGGAAGAAAAGGCCGGCATGACCATAGCCGAATACTTTGCCCTGCACGGGCAGGAATCGTTCCGCGAACTGGAATCGAAAATATTGAAAGAGACAGCTTATCCCGAAAATGCCGTTGTATCAACCGGTGGCGGGCTGCCCTGTTTTTTTGATAATATGGATTGGATGAATGCCAATGGCCAAACTATCTATATCCAATTATCGCCAAAAACCCTGGCCGAAAGGCTGGATAAAGGTAAAACTACACGTCCTTTATTGCATGGTTATCATGGGGATGAACTGGTTGCGTTTATCGGCGAAAAATTGGCAGAGCGCGACCCATTTTATGAGCGGGCCACGCATATTGTTAGTGGAATAGATATGTCTATTGAAGGGCTGGCGCAACTGATAGGATAAATGATCGGCGATTATATGAATGTTAAACTTACAGGATGATAAAACATATTTTAATGCGGATTAAAGGCACGCTGGAAATTTATTTTCAGTTCAACCTGTTAAAAAAACGTAAATTAACCATTGGCGCGTCCAAAATTAAATTAGGTAAGGAATGGATGCTTTCTGAATATGATGCCCTCGATGCGAGTAAAGCGTCGGATTGGCAACGTTTATTCGGGAACGGGCGCTTAACCAATATTTTGGCAGAACACGTGTGGGAGCATATCCCCGATGAAGAAACCCGTCTTTCTAACCAAAACTGCTATGATTACCTGCAAAAGGGCGGCAGGCTGCGCATTGCCGTTCCTGACGGGAACAATCCGGACAAAGAATATATTGAATGGGTAAGGGTTGGCGGCAGCGGCGTGGGCGCCGACGATCATAAAATATTGTACACTTATGATGTGATGAAAAGCAGGTTGGAAAAAGCAGGCTTCAGGGTTGAGCTATTGGAATATTGGGACGAGAACGGCCAATTCCATTATACAGACTGGACAACCGATGGCGGCATGGTCCACCGTTCACGCAGGTATGACCCGCGAAATAAGGACGGCAAATTGGGCTATACCTCGCTCATTGTTGATGGGGTAAAGGATTAAATGGAGCCTTAGCTAAAAACATGGATAATTTAAGAATTGCGATAACAGGATGGGGCGGAATTTCAGCATTAGGCTTGAATAGTGAAACTGTTTGGAATAAATACCTGGATAATCAGCATTACTTCACTAAAAGAGAATTCAATTCCAGAAAAGAATGGTGTGCCCCGCTTTCGGCTGAATGTAAAGCAAACATAGCTGCTTTAAGTTCAGAAAAGCCTCAATACCGACAATTGGATCCAAGTGTTTTGTATGCTATAGCTGCATCCAGGATTGCAGTTCAGCAGGCGGGATGGGATAAGCATTCAGCATTTGGAATTAATATCGGCTCCTCAAGGGGAGCCACTACAACTTTTGAAAAATATCATACTCAATTCATAGAAAGTAACGGGCAATTTGTCAGTCCTTCAACTTCGCCAACCACAACCTTAGGAAACATTGCCAGTTGGGTAGCTGTTGATGCAGGTGCAAATGGCCCTGCTATTTCACATTCAATTACCTGTTCAACAGCTTTACATGCGGTAGCTAATGCAGCGGCCTGGCTTAAATCGGGTTTATGTTCGCGCTTCCTGGTGGGCGGAAGTGAAGCCCCTTTAACAGCTTTTACTATCGCTCAAATGAAGGCTCTTAGAGTTTATTCATCTCTTAATGATCTATACCCTTGCCGTTCAATGGATCTCAGTAAGAAACAAAATTCAATGATCTTGGGCGAAGGGGCCGCTAGTTTTTGTTTGGAATTAAAGCCTGATGATGGACTGGCCTATATTACCGGAATTGGGTATGGCACGGAAAGCATTGATCATGGAGCTGCTATTTCTGCCAATGCGTTATGTTTGCAGCAGTCTATGCTAATGGCAATTAAAGGCGTTAACGTGGAAACCGTAGACGCGATAATTCTGCATTCGCCGGGCACAATAAAGGGAGACGATTCTGAAATGAATGCAATTAAAGCAGTTTTCGGGCAATATAAGCCTCTTCTAACTTCTAACAAATGGAAGATCGGTCATACTTTCGGGGCTTCAGGAGCATTTAGCATGGAAATGGCTTTGCTCATGTTAAAAAATAATCGGTTTATTCAACCGCCTTATCTTGTACAACAAGATTCAAATCGTACTTTAAAAAGAATTTTGGTAAACGCTGTAGGCTTTGGGGGTAACGCCGTAAGTGTTTTAATTGAAAAATAATTTGGTTTATTAACCCCCGATATTGTAGCTCACCACGTAACGATTGGTTTTAATTACCGTTAAAATGAAACATTTTAGCTAAAAAAGCATTTATAATTAATAGTTATGATAAAATTTTTACTATTAATTTTTACTGCCGCAATTGTTTTTAATACTAATGCCCGGGCCCAGCAATATGTTTTATACGGTAATATAACCGACCAACAAAACAAGCCTGTTCCATTTGCCTCGGTTTATATCAAAAACTCATCTTACGGAAGCACTGCCAATGAAAATGGCGACTATCTTTTTAAATTAAGTCCGGGCAGCTATGTGGCTATTTATCGTTTTGTGGGTTATAAAGAGAGGGTCGTAAAAATTACAATAACCAATCATGATGAGCACATGAATGTGCAGTTGAGCGATGATCTGTTTGTGCTGGCCGATGTTAAAGCTAAAAAAAACGATTTACCTGATCCGGCAACTGCTATTATGCGCCGGGTAATTAGTAAGCGCGAATATTATTTAAACGAGGTAAAGTCTTACTCGTCTGTTGAATATATTAAGGGCGTAAAACTAATAGTAAGCTCGCCAAAAACCCTTTTAGCCAGGGAGATGGCAAAATTGCTTAATTTGGATACCGCCGGAAGAGGTATATCCTACCAGTCAGAGTCACTTTCAACCTTTAGTTTTGAACAGCCTGATAAAGTAAAAGAAGTATTTATCGCTTCAAAATCGGCCGGTTCAAACCCGCCTTTTGGGTATAATAAAGCTTCGGACCTGCAGGTAAATTTTTACAACAATTTATTTATTGTCGATGGCCTCAGCAGTCATGGGTTTGTTTCGCCTGCAGCTGCAAGGGCATTTACTTATTATACTTATAAGTTATTGGGTACAATTGTTCAGGATGGAAAAAAAATTGACAAAATACAGGTAATACCCAGAATTAAGGCCCTGGCATTTACCGGCTGTATATATATTATGGAAGATGATTGGCGTATTTACAGCGTTGACCTGATGCTTACAAAAGCTGCAAACAACCTGAACTTTGTTGATACGTTAAAAGTTAGCCAACAATATATTCCTATAAAAAACAATGTTTGGGAGCCCTTGTCTTTCCAGTATAAATATACGGGCAGCGTACAGGGGTTTAAATACAGCGGGTATTATTTAGGTATAACCAATAATTATAAAATTGACACCACTTTTAGAAAGGATTATTTTTCCGGCGAGATTTTACATGTGGATACCGAGGCCAACAAACGGGACGCCGCGTTTTGGGCATATTCAAGGCCCGTGCCTTTAACATCAGCCGAGACCCGGAACTATAAAACAAAGGACAGCATTTCAGGATTGAAGGAGTACACGGTTTATTTGGATTCGATGCATCATGCAGACAACAAATTAAAGATACTTCCCTTCCTGATCAAAGGCTACTTAACGACCTCCATAACCGGCAAAGATTCATTATACCTGTACCCCCTGCTGCAAACCGTTTATTATAATACCGTTGAGGGCTACGGTATATACCTGAGGGCCAGGTATTCAAGAACCTTTGACGATAACCGGGCATACAGCATAACGCCCACTTTACGCTATGGTTTTGCAGATAAATTGTTCAGCGCCAATTTACATACAACATATACCTACGACCAGGCACACGCCGGAAAGTTTTTTTTAAATTTTGGCAGTGATATGCCCGACCTGAACAGCTTAGGTACCCGTTCGCTTTACTTTAATACCCTAAGTAGTTTAATAAGCGAACAGAATTTTGTTAAATACTATCGTTCGGAGTTTGGGGATATTGGATACCAGCGCGAATTAGTGAATGGGGTGTTATGGTATGCAAACATTTCGTATGCCAACCGCACGCAATTATATAATACTTCGTTTAACCATATTTTCACCTATTCCGACAGGCATTACACT
>Ga0206912_1206_pt1 | contig 13649 bp, 11 predicted proteins | sample Alteio_BWOrgHeat_75_FD_152933 | JGI IMG/M metagenome (GOLD analysis project Ga0206912, IMG submission 152933) | Enriched cells from forest soil in Barre Woods Harvard Forest LTER site, Petersham, Massachusetts, United States -... | ecosystem: Environmental > Terrestrial > Soil > Temperate forest >... | reverse complement strand
TTTGTAGAAGGCGGTGTAGAGCTGGTTTTGCGTCAGGTATTAATTCCTCTTTGGAATGCCTACAGCTTCTTTGTCATGTATGCGAAGATCTACAAGTGGCAGCCTAAAAAGAAATTTGGGAAACCTAAGGCGAGTATAGACCGCTGGATCCTTTCGATGTCTCAGAAGCTGATCAAAGAAGTTCAAGAGGGCATGGATAACTATGATTTAAGTCTAGCTGTAGAGCCCTTTGTGGGTTTTGTCGACCAGCTGACGAATTGGTACATCCGTCGCTCCCGACGTCGTTTTTGGGATGATAAGGAAACGCCCGATAGAGATGAGGCTTTTGCTACTTTGTATCAGGTCCTTCTTCATCTCTCCCAGGTTGCTGCCCCTTTCGTGCCCTTTATCTCAGAAGCCCTTTACATCAACCTGCGCAATGCCGAAATGCCAGAGTCGGTGCATCTCACCCACTATCCTGCCTACCAGGCCGAGATGCGCGATGAAAACTTAGAAGCTGAAATGGCCGCTGTTCAAACAACGGTAAGCTTAGGACATGCTTTACGCAAAGAGCATAAAATGAAAGTGCGCCAACCCCTACCTGCAGCCCATATTGCATCAGGGGATGAACGCGTGCTCCATTTCTTGCGCGACCAGCAGCATCTCATCGCCGACGAACTAAACGTCAAGACAGTTAACTTTGGAGCCGATGAACAGGAGTTCGTGCATCTCAAGGCGAAACCCAATTTCAGAGTCTTGGGAAAGAAAGTCGGCAAGTTGATGAAACCAGCTCAAGAAGCAATAGAGAAGATGAATAAAGAAAATCTGGAATTACTTCTCGATGGGCAGACTGTCAAAATCGTGATTGATGGACAGACCTTTGCTTTGAGCTCTGAGGATGTGCAGGTCGAGCGCGAGGTGCGTGCGGGACTCATCGCTGCTAACCAAGGGTTGATCACAATTGCCCTCGACACTACACTGACAGAGGACTTGCTCAAAGAGGGCCTAGCGCGCGAGATCGTCAATAAAATCAACACGATGCGCCGTGAAGCTAATTTTGAGGTCAGCGATCGCATCAAAGTGCGCATGGAAACAAGTGATCGCGTGCGCGAAGTCTACGGAAACTACAACGCCTTCATCAACAATGAAGTGCTAGCTGTGGATGTTGAATTTGGCCCGACAGATGGTGCTGAATGGGACCTCAACGGCGAACCCGCCAAAATCGTGCTGACGCGGCAAAAGTAATTAAAGGCGGTGGAAGACGGGTTTGCGGAGGCGGCGGTGCTGCCAAAGGTACCAGATCAGGGCGATGAGCCCAGCAATTCCCCAAACGATTAAGCGCGGTAGGGTGAAGGTGGGGTAGGCGGGTTTTTTGAAAAAACCCCAACGGCTGTCAGGAGGCCAGATGAGAAAGCTTGGCACCCCTTGCAGGTTTTCTTCGGGTAGAAACCCAAAGAAGCGACTATCTGCACTCATCGCATGGTTATCCCCCAGGACGAGATAGCTTTTTGGGGCTACTTCGAGCCCGAAATTTTTGATAAATTCAACGTCGATTTTTCCCTCTTTTAAAGGCGGCCCATTATCCTTAAACGCAATGTAGGGTCGACTATCGCTGGACTGCTTTTCCTTTTTTAATTCGCGCTTAAGAAAGGATTGCAGGAGGGGATCATCCTTTTTGTAAATGGGTGCGCCAAGCAGGTAAAGATCGCCATCGCGGAAGTAAGCATAGCGGTGGGGAAAGAGAAAGGTGTTGCCAGGTACAGGTTGATAGTAGGTATTTAGGTCGATCCCTAAGTTATAAAGGTTTTGTACATTCGCTGGGGATAGCTTGTAAAGCGGGTGATCCTCCGGCAAGCCTTTCGTGATGCCCCCCCAACCCACTTTGACGCCTTTCCCATAATAAAACTCGTAGGTGCCATTGGGAACACCTGGAAAAGAGGGGGAAGTGTAAGGGGCGTAGGGCATTTCTGTTGCTGAGTAGCGTCTTGCGCTGCCATCTTGCACGACAAAGCGCGCCGTGTAAATGTTGTCTAGGATAGCTTTGAGCTGTTTTTCCTGGACGGGAATGACGCTATGCTGCGAATTGAGCATCGCCTGTCCATTCAAGACACCGCGTGCTAGAAGGGGTTTAGGATAGGTGGGACTGGGATGATGGATCAACTCTAAATAGAGGACACCTTCTTCTAAATCCTTAGTTTCGAGCTCAGGGTATTGCTTGAGTTCGGCGGGTGTCAAAAGCCGCGCCATGGCAAAGTTGCCGATGCCCCACAAATCGCTATAGGTTTTCACTTTGTCATGAGCACTTTTGAGTGCAGCTGGCTGATCTTGAATCCAATCTAAGCCATTAAAAACTTCACCGGCGAGTTCTCCCTTGTCCATTCTCAGCCGGCCGATGGGCTGATGCATTTGTTCAAATTGGACAATTCCCCGAGAAGGCACGGTCGTCTCTCCCTCAAAAGACATAAAGGGAATGTATTCTAATTTCTCCAAATAAGGGCTTGTGACCATCTCTTCGATAGGCTTTTGGTCTTTATCAATGCCATACACTTTGCCGCCGTAGAAATAGAGAATATCGCCAGGTTTGCCCATGAGCCTTTTGATGTAGCGCTTCTTGTAGGGAAAAATGCCAAAATACTTAGTATCTGTTTCACGGAGAGCCACCCCATCCCCCGACCAGATCACGACGCCCGTCCGCTTGATTTGATCGGGCTCGAAAATAAAGTGCGCGGTCTCTAAGGGAACGTTGATGCCAAATTGGGTCTTCGAAACGGTTAAATGATCCTGTTCTAGAAAGGTCGGGCGCATGGAGCCGGTGGGAATTTCCATCGGTTCAAACCAGCTCGCTCTCACTACTGCGGCGATGGCTAATGCGACTAGCATGGCGGTGATCACTTCAGTGGTATATTGAAAAACGCCCTTTTTGAAGTGCGCATTGGTAAACTGTTCCACCTCGTGCGCCAAGCGGCTAGCTTCGGCTTTATCTCCTTTAAGATAAGCAGCATCTAGAGAAGACAAAAGAGTTTCAAACGTCTTGTATTCACTTTCAGGAAGAGTGCGCCCTTTGCTTTTGTACCATTGGTAGCTCCACTCCAAAATTTTGCGCGACTTATTTAGAGAATAATCCATGCCGCATAGCTTAAGACAAACTTCTCTGAAATTGCAACTCAAAAAAATGCGTTTACGCCAAATGTACGCACACTTGTCGTATATTACTGAGATCTAAGGCTCATTTTTGTGGAAAAACTGTCAGCAAGTCGTTTGAAAAAAGTTGTTGGCAGAGTGGGACTGCAGGGAAAGGAAAGTGGGAAAATTGCCGTAAGTTGCTTAATATAAGCATGATAAGACTATATTGGTGAGGTAAAATGGACACAATAGCGAGAACCTAAAATCTTGTCTACCAGTTTGTTGATAAGGGGGTGAAATTATCTTGTTTTGAGGGGAGCAGCGGGAGAATCCATGCCAGAGCCAGAGTCGACGATCCGAATTTTGGCATTGCCGATGACACCGCTAATCTCAAGCCAATAAGGAAAGTAGGAGGGGTACTTGGAGTTCTCGTTGGGGATGTAAACTTCGATCTCCTTACCAGAGAGATCGCTATTATCTTTAGGCCATTGGGTGCGCCAGGCATCAAATTCTACATTGGGGATAGGGCGCCCTTCCACAACCATCTGGGGGTGCCAAAGCGGGCGATTACTTTGGATGGGTAAGCCCGTTTTACGCCGATCGGCATAGGGAATCGGCTGTAACTTAAGGTTGAGCAGCGTCGTGAGAAAGCTGTCGGCTTGCGAAAGATCGTACATTTCCTGTTTGGTAAGTGAATAGTAGGCGAGCATTTTGCCGTTGTTAAGATCCACCGCATACATCACCCACGCTGTGTTGTTGGGGGCCCCTTGCATGATCCATTCCTTCCAGGGCTTTTTCAGCCTTTGAATTTGGCGCATGGGGGCGGTGATCTCTTCGATTGTGAGGATGTTGTCTTTGCGATCGTAGATGTGCAAGAGCGTATAACTTTTTCCTTGAGCTGTGACGATGTAGTCGCCTTTATTGGCGCGACGCAAATTGTCGAGCAGCGAAGCCTCGGTCATGGCAGTGAAAAGCAGAAATAAGCTAAAAAAGAGATTACGCATGGTGTCAAGGATACCAAAATCAGAGATGGAGGGCAAATGGAAACCTATGTAGTAGGCAAGCTGAAAGTCGTTTTAAAACGCGGAGATATCACGCAAGAAGAGGTTGAGGCCATTGTCAATGCTGCAAATACGGGTTTGAGAGGGGGTGGCGGTGTGGATGGAGCGATTCATCGAGCGGGTGGGCCATCGCTTTTAGAAGAGTGCCGACGCATTGGGGGCTGCGCGACGGGGCATGCTGTGCGGACAGCGGGTGGGCGCTTGCCGGCAAAACACGTGATTCACGCTGTGGGACCCGTTTGGCAGGGTGGAAAAAAGGGAGAGGAAGACTTGTTGCGTGAGTGTTATATAAACAGTTTGAAGTTAGCCGAAGAGCATCACGTGCAGTCGATCGCATTTCCATGCATTAGCACAGGTATTTATGGTTTTCCAAACGCTTTAGCGGCAGAAATCGTCGTGAATGTTATAAAAGAGTTCGAACCCATGTCTATAAAAGAAGTTCGTTTGATCATGTTTTTACCAGAAGATTATGCGATTTATAAGGAAATATTAAAAACTAGCCCTTCACATGGACGATAGAGCCATCCCAATCTTCTGGGACAGGATGGATCATATATTCAGCACTCAGTTTAAGATAAACATCGGCCGCATTATCTTTAGGATAGAGCTTGAGTGCTTTGGTGAACTCGACGCTCGCTTCTGCAAAATTCCTTTCAAAGAAAAGCTTGAGACCATCTTCCACGTTTTTTTTCGATTTGAATTTTAGTTCAGCGGTATTTTCATCTTCAGCATCCAGGATCTCATAGATATCGATCAGCTCCTTTTTCCCCGCTGCATGTGCTCTTCCCAGATGTCTGTAGCGGTATTTTTCGAGTTTTTGAATTTTGGATAGCGTATAGCTCGTGATCAACAAGGCAGAGTGATAGTATTTTGTCATGTTCTCCATCCTTTGGGCTATATTGACCGCGTCGGCTATCACCGTCCCTTGGAGACGCGTCTCGACCCCAATGATGCCCATGATGGTGCTTCCGGTATGCAATCCAATGCCGATTTTAATAGGGGAAAAGGATTTTTTAACACGACTGTCGTTATAGATCCTGAGAGCTTTTTGCATGTTGATCCCAGCATCGATCGCTTCGTCAGGGGTATAAAAAAGCGCCATGATGGCATCGCCAATAAATTTATCGATAAATCCGTTATGGCGGTTGATAGGTGGCTCAACTCGCTTTAAGAAAGCATTGATAAAATTAAAGCTCTCCTGGCTAGACATGCTTTCTGACAGCGTTGTAAAGGAGCGTATGTCGCTAAAGAGAATGGTCATTTCCCTTTCGACATGATCGCCGAGTTGGATATCTAAAATATTTTTCTTCTCAAGGGTTTGGAGAAGTTCCTTGGGGACGAATTTGCGGAACATGTTGCGCTGATTGAGCGTCTCTTCCTCTAAAACATTTTCTAGCAATTTGCGAGACTGCTCCATGACTGTTTGCATTTCATCGCGTTGACCCATGCAGATGGAGAGTTTTTTCTTTAGGACGCGGATCTCCTTTTCCAAAATTTTGATGGCGTCCGTTTCATCTTGCGCCATTCTTTTCACCACCAACATTTTTAAACATAAAATCTATCAATTTAATTTTGATTTTACGCTAGCAGCTTGGATTTTTCGCATCAACCATGAATTGTCTCTTGAAGAAAAACACTTCCCATGAAAAACTCAGCAGGCATGCAAACCAATACTTACAGCATTTACAACCAGTCGCTCGCTTTGTTGACGGATCTTTACCAACTGACGATGTCCTATGCCTATTGGAAAAAGGGCTTGGCCGACAAAGAAGCAGTCTTTCACCTATTTTTTAGACGGCGACCCTTCAATGGGGGCTTCACGATTGCGGCTGGGTTGGAATGGGTCATCCGCTATCTCGAACGCTTTCGCTTTGATGAGAGCGATATTCTCTATCTATCTTCGCTGAAGACCAGCAATGGCAGCCCCCTCTTTTCAAGCGAGTTTTTCGATTATTTGCGCAAGATGCAGTTCAATTGCGATATCGATGCGATTCCTGAAGGGACCGTGGTGTTTCCCTATGAGCCTTTGCTACGCATTCAAGGCCCCCTGATCCAGTGTCAGATACTAGAAAGCATTATCTGCAACCTGATGAACTTCTCGACTCTTATCGCCACAAAAGCAGCGCGCACCTGCATCGCAGCAAACGGCGACACCGTGGTCGAATTTGGATTACGTCGCGCACAAGGCATTGACGGTGCACTCTCGGCAAGTCGGGCCGCCTATATTGGAGGCTGTGACTCGACTTCAAACGTACTTGCAGGCAAGTTGTTTGGCATCCCTGTCAAGGGCACCCATTCTCACAGCTGGGTTATGGTGTTTGATGATGAGTTTTCCGCCTTTAAAGCCTATGCAGAATGCCTTCCCAACAATTGCGTTTTTCTCGTCGATACCTACGATACTCTGGACGGGGTTAAGCAGGCGATTGAAGTGGGCAAGTGGTTAAAGTCAAAAGGGTATAAAATGCTGGGGATTCGCTTGGATTCGGGCGATCTCGCCCACCTTAGCATTAAAAGCCGTCAACTCCTTGATGCAGAAGGATTTAAGGATGCTGTCATCATGGCGAGCAATGAATTGGATGAAACGATTATCAGCGAATTAAAGCGGCAGGGCGCCCAAATTTCCGTTTGGGGCGTAGGGACACACCTTGTGACGGGAAAAGATCAACCTGCTTTAGATGGTGTGTACAAGCTGTCTGCCATCCGCGATCCTGGTGGGCCCTGGAAATATAAATTAAAGCTCTCTGAACAGATGATGAAGGTTTCCAATCCAGGCATTTTGCAGGTGCGTCGTTATCACACAGCGAAAGAAAATGTGGCGGACATGGTCTACGACATTCAAACGGGAATCACTCCCAATAGCGCCATCGTCGACCCGCTGGATCCCACCAAAGAGAAAGTGTTGAAAAGCGGCGTTCCTAGTGAAGATCTATTGGTTCCCATTTTTCGAGGGGGCAAATGCGTGTACAAACTTCCTCCTTTGCGAGAAATCCGGGAAAAAACACAGCGTGAACTAGAGCGTTTTAATGTGGGGATTAAGCGCTTTTTGAATCCTCATCAGTATTTCGTCGGCATGGAAAGTGCTTTGTATAAATTGAAGGTGGAGCTTATTAGGAATATACGCAGCAAGAGTTCCCATGCCCACATTACCCCTGAGGAGCCATAAGGTAAAATGACGAAAAGAGCTTTGGTTTTGGTAGACATCCAAAATGATTTCTTGCCTGGCGGTGCGTTGGCTGTGAAAGATGGGGATAAGATTCTTCCAGCGATCAACACCCTGCTAGGGAAACCCTTTGATCTTGTCGTAGCCACAAAGGATTGGCATCCGCACAATCATGGCAGCTTTGCGACGGTCCACCACAAAAAGACTGGGGATATCGTGGATTTGCATGGATTGCCGCAAATCTTATGGCCTCCCCACTGTATTCAGGGCACGCTCGGATCGGAGTTTGGGCCAGGGTGGGATAAATCCAAGATCGAGATGGTATTTCACAAGGGGATCGATAAGGACATCGATAGCTACAGTACTTTTTATGACAATGGCCATCGTCGCACGACGGGTTTAGACGATTGTCTGAAGGCACGCGGCATTAAAAATATCTACATCGCTGGCCTGACGACGGAATATTGCATCAAGTACTCCGTTTTAGATGCTATTGAGCTGGGGTTTAATGTCTTTGTCGTCGAAGATGGGTGCCGTGGTGTCAACTTGCATGCAGGCGATGATGCTCGCGCTTTGAAAGAGATGCGCAAAGCAGGCGCTACCATTCTCCAATCTTCTGAAGTTTAAAGCTCTTCTGATTTGATGTGGCGTTCTTTAAATAAATAGATCGCTACAAGCCCGAAGAACAAGAATGCAAAATAGCTGACTGCAATCGGTATCTCATACGTACCCACCGTAACACTGAAAGGGCATAAGATCCTAGCCAGGTGGATGAGCGCCATAATGGCAAAAATAATTCCGGATAAATAAATCGCATTGTTGCTCATGCGAGACTCCCTGTTAATCTTTTCTCACCCTATCCACGCACCCAATCTTTGGCAAGAAAAACTTTAAAACGCGCTTGCTGGCCACGATTAGACGCAAAGGCGCAAAGACCTAAGCGCTAGGACCGAAATTAGACGCAAAGGCGCAAAGACGCAGAGGGTTTTAAGGTTATTAACTAAGTATCCTAAAACTTTGCGTTTCTCTTTGCGTCTTTGCGTCTTTGCGTCAAAAAATGCATCATTCGGGGTGGCGGGATTTGAACCCGCGACCTCTTGGTCCCGAACCAAGCACGCTAGCCAAGCTGCGCTACACCCCGGAGCTTGGCATATTTCCACCAAAAGCGCGAGCTGTCAATAAGTAAGTGTTTTCCATCCACCCGGCTCCCAACCCCCGGGGGCTCACTTCTACAAAAAACATTTATAAAGAGATCTTAATTTAAGGTAATGCTAATATCTTGATTGTTTTAATAATTAATGGTGTAAATATGATATTAAAGTATGTAAAATTAATGATTATTTGTTTATTAACTTTGGTTGCACAAGATGTTAACGCCGCTACAATGCACGCCGTACTCATTGGCGATACATCTGACGCTAAGCTGGGGACAGCGATGGGCAAGAACTTGGACCGGATGGAAAAAGAGCTCAAACATGTGTCTCATGTCACTAAGCTGGAGCTAGATCTTATTCTTATTCGCGGCTATCAAACGCATATGATCAATATCGCCCAACAAATTCAGCGCCTCAATGTGGCAAAAGATGATGTCGTCGTCATCTACTTTTCCATGCATGGTTATCGCACGCGCTACAAAACAAACCCCTGGCCCAACCTCTTCTTTGGACACGATTCAGCAGGGGTAGATATGGATAATTTTAACAAAGCGATCGAAAAGAAGGAGCCGCGCTTACTTTTAGCGATGGCCGATAGCTGTAATAACTATGCCGAAGGGTATATTCCGACCTTTATGCCGCTCATGGCAGAGCCGTTGGATGACCCCAAACCGGTTCCAGCTGGCCGTGAAAACGCAAATTACCGCAAACTGTTCTTAGAGCATTCAGGGACCATGATCGTCTCTGCCTCCCAACCAGGGCAATTTGCTTGGGGATCGAGAAATATGGGAACCATTCTTACCTCAGTTTTCTTAGAGAGCTTGCAAACCACCGTTAAAAATGAGGACGATATCAATTGGTATGATGTCTTTGCCCATGTGTCGATGGGCGTAGAACGCACGGTGAAGATGTATGGCATTAACGAACCTCAGGTACCGCAATACCATTTGGACATCGTAAGAAATCCGCAGTTAACGTCACGATAATTCGCTTTCTAGCAAAAGTCTCCAACCCGTATACTTTCAATATCGAGTTGGAGATTTTTATGAAAAAAATATGTTGCCTAGCGCTTGTGTTGGTTTGTTCTCTTTTTGGGGACGAAGTTCCTAAGATTGAAAAAAAGGAACCGCCTAAAGAAGAAATTTCCGTGACCAATCATGAGATCCTGATTAACGGGCACAAGATTCCTTATAAAGCGACGGCAGGCACGCTCTTCTTTAAAGATGAGAAGGGCGATGCCAAGGCGGAATTTTTTTACATCGCCTACACGAAAGAAGGCGAAGATAAAACTAAGCGCCCCATCACCTATTGCTTTAATGGAGGTCCAGGATCCTCGGCGATCTGGCTGCATCTTGGCGTGCTTGGTCCAAAGCGCGTGGAAATCGACCATGAAAATTTTACCCCGCCCCCCTATAAGGTGATCGACAATCCCTACAGCTTCTTGGATATCACCGACCTCGTCTTTATCGACCCGATCTCAACAGGTTATAGTCGACCGGTAGCAGGGGAAGATGCGAAGCAATTTCACGGCGTAGAAGAGGATATCAAATCAGTTGCCGAGTTCATTCGTCTCTATACGACGCGCAATAATCGCTGGGACTCACCTAAATTCCTCTTAGGCGAAAGCTACGGTACAACGCGCGCCGCTGGCCTTGCCGCCTATCTGCACGATGAAAACCGCATGTTCCTCAATGGGGTGATCTTAGTATCTGCAGCCCTTAATTTTCAGACGCTTGACGACGATCCTGGCAATGACCTTTGTTACATTGTCTTCCTGCCTTCTTATACAGCTGCAGCTTGGTACCATAAAAAACTCGACCCAGAGCTTCAGAAACAAGACCTAAAGAAAACATTGCGCGAAGTAGAAGATTTCGCCATTGGGGAATATGCCACGGCGCTGTTGCAGGGCGATAAATTGGACCCAAAACAGCGCGCAGCTATCATCGACAAACTCTCCCGTTACACCGGGCTATCCAAACAGTTTATCGATCTCGCCAATTTGCGCGTTTGTCAAGCGCGCTTTTCAAAAGAATTGTTGCGTCTTCAACGCCGCAGTGTGGGTCGCTTCGATAGCCGCTTCTTAGGCATCGAAAATGAAGCTTGCTCAAACGCTACAAGCTATGACCCAAGCGCTGAAGCCGTCTTTGGAGTCTACACAGCCGCTTTTAACGCCTACGTGAGAGAGGATTTAAAGTGGGATCGCGATGCCGAATATAAGGTACTTGCCAATGTGTGGCCGTGGAATTATGGAAAAGCCGCGTCCAACAAGTATTTAGACGTGACGGATAATCTGCGCAATGCGATGACGCGCAATCCAGCTCTACGCGTCTATGTGGGAAGTGGTATCTATGATCTCGCCACGCCTTATTTTGGTACCGATTACACGTTTGACCATCTCGGTTTAGACCCTTCGCTAAGGAAAAATGTGCAAAAGGGCTATTATGAAGCGGGCCATATGATGTACATCCACTTCCCCTCGCTCGAAAGGTTCAAAGACGAGGTGGGCGACTTCATAATTAACACTTTAAAGAAATGATCATTGAATTGTCTAAGGGAAGATGTTAATTAGACAAAACATGACCCAACAAACAAAAGACTATCTTTTGCAAAGCACGCGCTCTTCCTTTTTGTGGACGCGCATTTTGAATGTGCCTTTCTTTGCAGTGTTGAGTCTTCTCCCGATTATTCTCTATAAAGAATTGCAAGTCACCGCTCTCCAGATTGCAGTCTCAGTGGCCTTAAAACCCATTTCTGCCCTCCTAGCGTCTTATTGGAGCGTTTCCATCCACAAAAGAAACGACCGCCTCAACTCCAATATTGTCTGGGCCAACATTTTGCGCTACTTACCCTTTTTGTTTTTCCCTTGGATTGATTCGGCATGGCTCATGATCTTGGCATTTGGGAGCTATATGACCCTCAACCGTGGTGTTGTGCCGGCTTGGATGGAAATTTTTAAACGCAATATCAAGGGCGAATCGAGAGAAAGGGTGTTTGCTTTCGGGTCTGTCTTGGATTACTTGGGGCCTGCTGTGCTGTGCCTGGGAACGGGTTTATTGCTGGATGATTTTCACACCTACTGGCGCTGGCTCTTTTTTGGCACGGCTTTGCTAGGGATTGTGTCGACCTATTTTCTCTACCGTTTGCCGCCTATACCGACCTCAAGGGAAGATTGTGAAACACCGACCGTTTCTTTCTCTGAAAAGCTGATGCAACCTTGGAAACAGTCGTGGGATCTTATCCGCGAACGCCCCGATTTCGCCAAGTTTCAGGTTGGGTTTATGTTTGGGGGAAGCGGCCTCATCGTGATTGCAGCCATCCTGCCTATGTTCTTCGTCGACGTGTTGCACTTGTCTTATATTGAAATGGCGCTTGCAATCTCTTTGTGCAAAGGGGCGGCGTTTGCTGCTTCATCACCTTTGTGGGTGCGCCTATTCCATCGGATGGATATCTTTTACTTTAGTGGCCTTGTCACAGTCATTGCAGCCTGTTTTCCCTTCTTCCTACTAGGCGCGCAGTTGCATCTCGTGCTGCTTTATGGGGCCTATTTGCTTTATGGCTTTATGCAGGCGGGGAGTGAGCTCGTTTGGCATATGTCGGGCCCAGAATTTGCTAAGGAAGGGGAAAGTTCTCTTTTTAGTCAGACCAATGTGCTTGCGGTAGGAGTGCGCGGTTGCGTCGCTCCCTTCTTTGGCAGTTGGCTCTACACCTGTACAAGCTCTACGATGGTGTTATTGTTCGGTTCAGCCCTTTGTTTGATTGCGACGGAACGGATGTTTCGGTATGGCAGCAAAGAAGCCGCTATCAAAGTCCAAGCCGATTGATGGCCGACTGAAGACGCGTGATGCGGTAGATGTGCGTCGTGCGGTCGTGGTAGGCAAGTGGAGGGGTAAATACGTAATACATCAAGTCGACAAAGTCCTGTGGAAGGAGTTCACGCTCTTTTTGTTTTTGATAGAGATAGTAAAAGGCGTAGAGGGAGGGCCCGCGGTCGACAGTTTGTTTGCATGAAATATTCATCGTATCAGGCTCCAGGATATCTACCAAGGCATCGACGATTTCCACGTAGACAATTTCGATAAAAGACATGCGATCTTCGCGCAAGAGGAGGGGAGCATTGTTATAATAGCGCTTATGCACTTCGTTGAGGATGTTTTTGACGCGCTGCTTCCACTCTTTCTGATTGAGTTTTTTCGACCAGTAGTAGGCCCCTGAAGGCTTAAAAAGCTCTTTGAGGAAGCTTTCTTTAAATTCCTCAGCGCTATTGAGTCTTTCAAAGGAGTGGGTCTGCATGTAGAATTTAGAATCGCTATCTCTATCTAGGCTAACGACAAAAATCCCCTCTTTTGTGTTGCGGTCATTTTCCATGTTTTCAATCTGTTCCGTTTTGACAGATTCAGTTTTGGAACGGGACATCTGGTTGATATAGAGGTGTTTTTTGCCCTTGCTTACATAGGATTCGATGAAATTGCGGAACTCTTCGTTCAAACCGGCCAGCAGCGTTTTGCCGGAAAAAGGGTTGATGAGCGTGTCCCTTGCCACATTGGAAAAGCGCAAAAGCTGCGTTTGTTTGGGATTATTTAATTTGTACAGGCGGCAAGGAATATCCCCATCGGCGAAATTGTCTTCAGATCCCACGTTATCCGATTCCTTTTCCGATCCGTACTTAGGAATTGAACAGATGTAGTCATGCAGGTAGATCAGAAAGGCGTCTGGCGATAGTTGATAGGTCCAGAGCATCATCTCAGGATCTAACTGGGTGGTTTTAGCGACAAACTGGTTGGAAATTTCATGCAAATCGATGCCAGTGAACAGCCATTCTGTGAAATCATCTAGAAATCGAACGAGTTCGCTTTCCGGATCGATCAGATAGCGGTAGGAAAGCGTATCGCGTAGCCGTAAGTAAATCTTGCGGTGGAAATCGGCTTTATCTTGTGCGGAGGGTCCCTTTGGTCCATTCTTTAGGTGGGTGTAGAGCTTATCCGGTGTTTCCATTGGATGCTCGCTAAGAAATGTTTCCAGTTGTCTCAAAAAGGAGTCATAAATCTCGCTTTCAAATACATTGACAAAGGTTTTATTTAATGGCTCGCTTGCGTAACTGTTAGTTACAGCACTAAAACAGGATAGAATAACAAATAGTATTAAAAGCAATCGTTTCATTAATTAACCTAAAAA
>Ga0206912_1205_pt1 | contig 13675 bp, 18 predicted proteins | sample Alteio_BWOrgHeat_75_FD_152933 | JGI IMG/M metagenome (GOLD analysis project Ga0206912, IMG submission 152933) | Enriched cells from forest soil in Barre Woods Harvard Forest LTER site, Petersham, Massachusetts, United States -... | ecosystem: Environmental > Terrestrial > Soil > Temperate forest >... | reverse complement strand
CGAAATCCGTTTTGAGGATCTTCAGGGTTCGGAACAGATCTTTGTGAATGCCGAACGGGACTTTGATCTTCACGTGGAGCATGACTGGCATACGCAAGTGGATAATGAGGAGCATCGAAGCATCGCTCGGAATCAGTATTACCGAGTGGGTGGTGAATCCCACCTCAAAATAGGACAAGATCGCGTGGTTGAGGTTGGTGGCAGCCGAAGTGAGACAGTGCGCGGAGAACAGATTCAGACGGTCAGCGGTAACTCAGTCATGAAAGTGAATGGAAGCCAAGTCAGCAAGACGGGGATCAGCCATGTTATCCAGTCGGGAGAGGAAATTCACATCAGCGGTGGACTGAGGGTGGTCATTGACGGAGGTATTGGCGGCATTTGTCTGAGCAGCGCGGAAAGCGCCATCTCGATTGATGCCACCGGGATTGCGCTCCAGGGACTGGTTCGCTTTGGCAAGGCCGACTGCCTGCCTCCCGCTCCGGCGCCGATCGTTCCGCCAGAGAGAGAGCTTCTGGCTCCGCAGTGGCCGGGAGACAATCCTCGAGCTTAATGGGTGCTGGGCCGAGGCGATGAACCTTCCATGGAGTAGTAAGAGGAGATAGATATTCGCCGCCACTCGCTGGCGCCGTGCGAATTGCCAAGGCTACTTTGGCCATCCTCCAGTCCCAACTCCACCGCCGTCTGCACGATCAGCTCGTTGATGTACCGCACTGATTCCGGAGTGAGCCGATTAAAGGCACGATTGAAGGCGTGGTGCTGGGGGACGGCCTGGACATAAAAATGAGTGAACTGGCGCAGGCTGTAGCCATCGGCGATGCGCTCGCGCAGCTCGCGATAGTCCCAGGACTTTACGCGTATTAATACCAACGAGCGCAGGACCTGGGCCGGAGTCAAGCCGCTAAGAAACATCGTGGGCCGTTTCAAGCCGTGTTCCAGATCAAGACGGAATCTCTCGATCAGTTCTTCTTCACGATCCAGCAACTCCGAGATGGCCGCCAGCAAAGGGTCGAGCGTCGACCTCTGCTGCATCAACTCCCAATCGGCAAAGCTGACCTGTGGTGAGGTGGTGCGAGCCATGGAGACGGGACCTCCAGCTTAGGATGGCTGAGACATGTGGCCCTGTTTCAAAGCCTGCACGTAGCGCCACGCCGAGGCGTGGAGCAGTTCCTGGAGCGCTCGGCCATTTTCCAAACAACGCTGAACTTCGGGGACCAGAAATTCGGGTACATAGAGGGAGAAGCGCCTGCTCTGGAGACGGCCGGAAAGGACCCAGCTGGGATGCTTTTCTCCACTCGCACAAGTACTGCAGTTCTTACGGATGCACCGGCTGCGGCGCAAGCTGAGCGAACCGAGAGCGGCGGGCCAGAGGGTGGTGGCATGGGACTGAAACCAATGCTGGACATCGGAAAGAGACTCAGATTTGCGGGACATGTTGTATATATGCCATATCGCATATTCACACGTCTACACGCATATGCACACGTCTACAAGAGAATACTATTGGAGAGAAAATGGTGTTTACTAATGTGGAACCCATGATTTGATGCGGGTTTTCGAGTTTTGCAGCAGAAACTAGCTAGCTTCCAGATCCTGTCCCCGATCTTCAGCCGCTATCAGCGCAAACGAATACCTGGTTGGAAATTGTTGCCAACTAGCAGACTCTTCGCTTGCAGTCTGGGATTGCACTGTTTCCCTGATCCAGTCTTCGAAAACGCCTACCTCATGCGAATAGCCGCGACCTACTTCAGCGAAGTAGACGATCACGGCGAACATTGCAAGGTGGTCGTCAAGGTTATGCAGCGACAGAGGTCCCTGTGACCATTCAAGCAGCTTACGGGCTGGTCTCCTTTCGGCGGAGGACCTGTTCGCCATCACTTCCGCCAAAGCTAAATAGTCACCTTTGACTCCGCGACAATAGACATAAATTTCGTAGCTCTGAAACGTTCCCGCCCGAACTCGCACCGGAGATTGCCACTGCACGAGACAGTCGTTGACCTGTGATATGATTTCGTCCCTTTTTGCGTTTACCTGGGAATCTCTCTTCTTCTCGGCCGAAAAGTCGTAGTTCAACACGTGCGGGCGAGTTGTTCTCCTTAATCCAGGAGGTGCCTCCGGCGCCGGCGGAAGCGGTCCCTCTGGCGCCATAAAGGCGTTCTTCACATCGACATTCCATTCCCTACCGTACTGCATCAGAATACTTCTCTCGGTGTCGGACATCGTCACTCTCCTGTACATCCGCGAACACATGCAGAACGTCGCTATTCGGCGACCCTTTCACAGATGTCTATTAAGAAGACACTCAGGGATGACTTTTATTCCCTTCCGCTGCGATTGACTACAATTAAAAGTCCCTCTTCCTCATAAAGGCGGTACACCAGCTTCTTACCCACCTGCCAGCCTTCACGGTTCAATAGCACCAAGATCTTGCGGACCCTTAGCGGATGCGATTTGCTCGTGGCATGGGCCCGAATCGCTCGACTCGCGTTCCTTCACATCCTGTCTGGCCTGAGGACAGTTGCACGCTTCACGTGACTGATCAGACCGGAGCTGAGTCTTGGATGCCAAGCCATCAGCAAAACGGAAGCAATTCTTGCGTGCCTTCACAAAGCGTAGCTTGCTGTTCCATTCCGCTTCACATGCCTCAATACCGCGAATCTGTTGTTAAAAAATGTTCCGTCAATCGACGGGAGTTGCTCCGCACCAATTTGTTTTGAGGGCGTGGGTGGAGTGAGCCAAGGAACTGCTGGTAAAAGAAGATGCACGCGCCCTAGATGTAGCCATTGCGTGTGGCTTTCAAACCCAGGAACACTTCGCGAGAGCGTTTCGGGCTTTTTGTAAGATGAGTCCCACCCAGTTTCGCCGACTGCAAGAAGCATGACGTCCATGTTCCTCAGCTAGTCTCAATTGCGTGGGGTAAACAAATCTCAGGATTGCTGGACGGAACTTCCCGGCATCCATTGGAGCCCGCTTCAGCGCCAGCTAATTGATTCCATATCAGGCGAGCGGTTCATTCCACATTCATTTGAGCTTTCCGGTGTGCGTATTCCTCGACGGCGAAAATCGCGGAATACGGAACGCCGCTTGGCGGACCCGACGACAAACGAGTTGGCGTATTTGATGAGTCCGGCATCCGTACCAACGCGGACTTCACCGGCATCAGAGATTGCGTTGTTCCACGCTGGCGGCCACGAAGCGGAAATCGAAGAGGTCTTCCGCCGGATTCTCACCTCCGGCGTATCTCTGGACCAGGTCGAAATTGACTGCGCGTCGGACGCTCACGTGGCACTGATCTGGGAGATGGCACTTCGCCACGATTGGCCGGTGACGCTTGGGCCTGGCATACCTGCCACCTTTACCCGCCCAGGTCGAGCGCTGATCGGACTTTGCGACTGGATCGAAACCGATTTTTCTGCCGGCCATTTGCGTCGCCTGCTTCAGTCGGGTGACTTGGCCTTTGCGCCGGAGACTGAAGGATTCACAGCAGGACAGGCGGCTCGTCTGCTGGGACGCGCGGAAGCCGAAACACCGCTCCAGTAATCGACTGCTACTGAGGCACGCCTCTTATTCAAACAACCATTCCGAGGGACAGCGTGCCATTTTCGCCGCTCACCTGGACCTGCTCAGTGCCGCATCGGGACGGGTTCTCGGCTAACCCGTATTTTCTGGCTGTCTGTAGGGGTGCCCGTGCGAAAAATAAAATATCGATATAAAGTAAGAATATCGATAAAATACTAGAGGCGCACATGATTATTCCTAGCGAGGTAGAGCTTGCCAACCGAATCGGAACTTTTGCTGCAATCGGAGTTTGCTGCCGAGCGGTTACGCAGCGACATCGTTTCAGGAGCATGGTCGCCTGGCACAAAGTTGAAAATGCGAGAGTTGTTGCCCCGGTACGAGGTCGGAGCGAGCCCCATGCGTGAAGCTTTGGCAAGGCTGGCAGCCGAGGGTTTTGTTGAACAGCATGCACAACGCGGTATGCGCGTGCCGGAGCTGAACTTTGAAGAACTGCAGGACTTGAGTACAACGCGGCAGATTATTGAGAGCGAAGCCATACCGCTTGCCGCGCTCCATGGAGATCACGCCTGGAGAGACAGTGTGATCGCCAGCTTCGCCCTTTATGAAAGGGACATACGCGAGCATGGAGAACGCGCACTCGACTGGAAAACGACAGAGCCGAGGCATCATCAATTCCACAAAGCCGTGGTCTCCGGATGTCCCTTTCCTACGCTGCGTGGGATCTGCGATAGCATCCATCTGCGGATGACGCGTTATCGTCTTCAACTCGATGCCTACCGGTTTGGCCCTGATGAGGTGATAGGAGAGCATCGACTCCTCATGGAGGCGGTGCTCTCCGGTAATGGTGACCGTGCTCATGCGGCCGCGAGGAGCCATTTCGGCCTCACCCTGAGTATTCTGGAGGCGGAACTACAATCCAGACCGGCACTCGAAAGCGCTCGAACAGGCAAGCGCCCAGATAGTCAAGGTGGGGGTCGCTTCAGAAAACGGACAATAAAGCACGTTTAGAAAAGTTAGGACGAATAGAATCAACATCGAGCATATGGATCCTGGAGCCGCCGATTTTCCTCTCCCACCTATCGACCAAATAGCTCTGGCGTGCCGACGCACTCTGAGGAAATATTTCTGTGTTTGGCGTGTTACACCTGATGTCCATCACTGCGAGTGAGGACCATACAAATGAATCTCTGTGAAGATTTCGACTCACACTTACTGCTTTATCTCGACAACGCACTGGACCCGCAGGAAGCGGAAAATATGCGCGCCCACCTACAAACTTGTGCGAATTGCAGGACGCGACTGGAAGAGGAGCAGGAGTTGTCCCGCCTCTTGAAAAGGTCCCGTCCTCTGTACTCGGCATCCCATCAACTTCGTGTTCGAGTGTCGGCAATTGAAAGAGAATCTGCCACGATTCCCGCACGAAGAATCTGGTGGCACGGTGGACCGTGGACTTCGCGCTGGAAAGTGCTGGTACCCGCCACTCTAGCGCTCGCGATCGCACTTGCCCTGGTTCCAGACGTCGCGCAGAAGGTGCGCGCCTCCAGCTATGTGGAGACGGCTGTAGCAAACTACGCTGGCTATCTCAACGGAAGTGTCCGACCCGGCATTTTGTCTAGTTCTCCAGAACAGGTCACCGCTTGGTTTACCGGTAAGCTCCCGTTTCAATTCCGGCTTCCAGTTTCCGGTAGGGCTCCAGACGCGAGGCCTTTCTATCGCTTGATCGGGGCGAGTCTGGTCGCCTATCAGGGTAGCCCGGCAGCCCTGGTGGTCTACGAAGCGCAAGGAGAGGAAAAGATCAGCCTCTTGGTGGCTTCGAACAAGTCTGCCGTTGTAGCCGGCGGCGACGAGATCCAGTTTGGGACTCTGACGTTTCACTACTTGAGCAAAGCAGGCTTCAAAATCATTACTTGGAGCAATCACGGTCTCTCGTACGCCCTGGTCTCATCGATCTCAAGTTCTGCGCGAGGATCTTGTCTTGTTTGCCATCAAAACATGCCGGACCGTGACGGTTTCAAACCTGGTCCCTAAAAGCGTTCTCACGCAAACCCCCATCCCTGGAATGGACAGATCAGACCGACCTCGCTTGCTCTGGTTCTATGTAAAAGCACGACCCCATATCTGAGTTGCATCACCGCCCAATTTCCTTCTATCCGAGGACGCGGCGGTTCGCTTGCGGAAAAGTCTCGGCCACACATAAGGTTTTTCGGAATGCTGTCCCCACCTCCCAGGCTCGCTCCCTGGACCCGGAACTGCCCTCATTCACAGAGTAGCGAGCGTCCAGAAGAAGAGCTTCCTAAAGGGTATCCTTTTTGTAAATTCGGGCTGTGATTACGCCGATATTCGCTGGGCGTTACTCCGACGATCTGACGAAATGTGCTGGAAAAATGCGCATGGCTAGAAAAGCCACATGCCAGCGCGATATCGATCAGCGATTCGGAGTCCCGCCGCAACATGGTCTTCGCCTGATCCATTCGTAGCCGCGTCAACCACCGATGCGGCGAACACCCTATGGCTGCCCGAAACGTTCGTAAGAAATGGCTTCTGCTGTAACCACTTTCGGCAGCTAGTGTGTTGAGGTCAAGATCTGTGGCCAGACCGGCTTTCATTCTGTCAAGAACGCGCTGAAGCACGCGGTTGGGCATCTTTCCAGAATGCGAATGCCCGGGGATATGCGCTCCTCCAGAAAGCCATAAAAATCGAAGCGCGAGTGCGTGGGCCAAGTGTTCTGCGTAGAGCTTTCCTGACAATCCTCCCGTGTCTGCTTCTGCCGCCAGGAGCGTCATTAGGCCTCGTAAAGAGCCGTCCCTAAGATCTATTCCGCCCCGAAACTCGGTGACGGTTGACTCTACTTCTACCCCAACCTCTCTGACAAGCGCGGGATCGAGTGCGCAGACGATCATCTTTGTGGACGTGAATGTCCTGCAAGCAGGAATCGGGCCTGCAGGGAACAGATGAATGGCTCCAGCATAGTAAGAGTGCGGGACAAAACGGCCTTGTGATACTGCGACCTCTCCGCGCCACACGTGCCCGGTGAAGAGCGCGATCAGATGATCGGCAGCAATCGAATCGTTCCTTTCCGCGGGGAAGACGTCGTGAAGCTCCAGGGAAACGCCTTCCCACTTCAGGCCGCTGCTAGTGATCACCCGTTTCGACGATCCGCGGATGAAGGAGGTGATCCCCGTGCGCGCGTCTGACTTAGCCCCTTGGGGCGCGAAGGCCGTTAGGGCTAAGTCACGGGTTGTCCCAGACTTTACACTCTTCATTGACTCATTTAAGAAGCCGGCGTGTTTGTTGGCCCTAGTCATATTCTCGATCCTTTCTGCTCGTACCGAAGGAGGCATGACAGAGGAGGGCACGTGTGTCCTGCCCTTACTTCACGCACCACGATGAACCTCAGCGGGCCACAGATGTCCTGGGTCCACAAATAGTCTTCAGGGGTTCGGCGGCCTCCCGCTGGCCGCAAATAGCCCCCGGCCCAGGACTGTCCGTTTCCAGCACCGGTCCAGTCGGACCATCAATCGGAGACGAGATGCTCGAATAACGGTGATGCACGATCCCTTCAGCGTTAAATCCCCAGTTTTCGTCTCCATACGAACGGTACCATTGCCCCGAATCATCATGGAACTCATAAGCAAACCGAACTGCGATTCGATCGGTATCAAAGGCCCAGAGTTCCTTGATCAGCCGGTAATCCAATTCGCGCTGCCATTTGCGCATCAGGAAGCGCACGATCTCTTCACGTCCCTGGATGAACTCCGCCCGGTTCCGCCACACACTGTCAGGCGAATACACGAGCGAGATCTGCTTTGGGTTGCGGGAGTCCCAGCCATCTTCAGCCGTGCGGACCTTCCGGATGGCAGACTCCCGAGTAAACGGGGGAGTCAGGTTTAACGTAGAAGCGCTCATTCTCTCTCATTTTTTCCTTTGATGGCGATGGTTATGAGTCCTCAATGAGATCGATCTAGGAGAGCTAGCTCGCACGTTCGGGAACCCGGAATCTCCGTATTCCAAACAACTCGCCCGGCTCACACTGCGTCAGAAGTTCAGGGATGACGCGTTTGTGGTAGCGAAATGTCCTTTCGACCACCGGCAACAGCTTCATGCTTTTATCAAACCGTAACGGAAATCGAATCGCGCTTCTGATACATTTCCCAGAATTTAGCAGCAACCGCGCGTGACTCGATTAAAGCAGGATCGCTGTTGTCCTTCACAGTCGTTACAGTCCTTGTGACCACGACCTCGCCGACATAAATGCCCTGCTCTTTGAGTTTGTGTGCGAGCAGCGCCACCACTTTGTGCTTCGCCGAGTTCGCAACCGATACACCCATCGCGTTCCACTTCACGCCAATCTCATCGAATTGAGGATCAAAGAATGCGAGTCCTCCGTTGGTGACTAGCAAGGCACCCTTGTTTGCAGCCAGATCAGGCAAGATAGCCTGCACCGCGGTCACTAGACCTCCAACCGCTACCGCAAGCACCTCCTGGATCTCGTCTGCACTCGCTGTCGTCAGATCGCCCGCACCAAAGCTGAAAGCTGTCCATTGCAGCGCCAAAATCGAGCCCAACGCAGCACGCACCTTACTGACCACGTCCCGAATCTCTTCAGGCTTACTGAGGTCAGCCACAAACGGCTCTGCGCGGAAGCCCTTTGCGGTCAGTTCATTGGCTCCCGCGGCTACACGCTCGGCATTCCGTCCGATCAAGGCTAGTGAAAAGCCATTGGAACCGAATTGTTCTGCAACAGCGGTCGAGATGCCTGGCCCGAAGCCGCCGATAATGATAGTTTTTCTGTTGCCGTTAGTCTGAGATGAATCCATATTTTCTCCCTTTCACTTTGCGCCGAGCATCGTACTCGAACGGGTTTTGCCCATCCGGGATGGGCTCATGACAAGAACATATCATTTTCTGGACACTGTTGTCCAGATTTTGTACTTCTTCCTCTACATTTCAACCATGCCCCCATCAACGACGATTTCAGTGCCAGTTATAAAACTCGAATCATCACTTGCAAGAAACAGAACCGTCTTCGCAAGCTCGATAGGCTCGCCCATTCGCTTCATTGGAATGATCGAGTTTAGATAATTTTTTGTGCCTTCAAGTGTCTCTGCATCCATAATCCGTCCTAGGATTGGAGTTGCTATTGGTCCAGGACTTACCGCATTTACACGAATGTCATGTCCGACAAGCTCCGCTGCGATCACCCGAGTGAACGAACGCACGGCCGCCTTACTTGCAGAATAAGCACCAGTTCCAGGGTGAGACATTTGGTTAACGATGGAACTGCAAAAAACGATGGCGCCCCCTCTTGCCATATGCGGAAGGGCCTTCTGGACTGTAAAGAACGCACCCTTCGTATTGATCGCGAATGTCTTGTCAAAATCCTCTTCGCTACACTCGGCGACTGTCCCATGCGATAAAATACCTGCGTTTACAAAGAGAATGTCGATTCTGCCAAACTTCGACTTTACTTCGCTCATGAATGCTTCTAGATCTTTAAGAGAACTCACATCACCCGCAAATCCTAAAGAATCCGTGCCTATTGTTTTGAGCGCTGAGTCGATTGTCTTTCTATCTCGTCCCATGATGGCGACTTTTGCGCCTTCTGCATGAAACAATTGGGCACTTGCCAAGCCGATGCCGCTGTTACCACCAGTGATGACCGCTACTTTTCCTGCTAATTTCTTTGATGACATAGTTTTCTCCTCACCCCTGTTCACTTTTTTCGAAGGACTCGTCCGAGTGTCTCGCCAGCTTCCAAGGCTCGATGAGCCTCTCCAACGCCATCAAACGTAACGACTCGGTCGATATCTTTTTTTGATCTCGGGTTCATCGACTTCAGCAATTCTAAGGACTTCTGGTCCCACCTTGTTCGGTCATGATGAGAGCCTTTATCTTCTTTGCCAGCATTATGTTGTTCCTTTTATACTGGACACCGATGTCCAGAACGGGGGTTAAAATTGGACCATTCTACTGTTTTTTGATCTTTATTACTTTCTCAGTCCGTCAATCGCAATGGTAGCGATGGACCCAAGCTCCCCCGCAGATGCACCCGCTCTTGCGCTTACCCTAATGCCCGTAATCACCGTCAGAAGATAGCGGGCTGTAGCTTTTGAGTTGAGTGAGGAGCGAACTTCTTTCTTGTTTTTTGCTTCAAGAAGTAGCTTCTCAAGAGCGGATGTCAAAGACAATGCTGCGGCTTCGTTGATCGAGCAAACCTCTGCATCAGAAGTTCCAAACTCGCAAATAGACGATACGCCTAGGCACGAAAGTGTCCGATCCTTTGGGCTTTCTAAGCTAATCGAGGTCAACATGCCTTCAAGCGCTTTAAGGGGAGATCCAGACTTCCTGAAGATTTCGAAATATCCATACACCCGATCGGAGTTATATTTCCGTAAAGCTTCCAAGTAGATTTCCCTTTTCCCTCTAAAGGTATCGTAGAAGCTCTGACGTCCGATACCCATTGCAAGACGCAAGTCGTCAGTTGTCGTAGCGCCGAAACCGTTCTTCCGAAAGGTCGCTAGCGCGGATTCCAATGCCCTATCTCTATCGAATTCTTTGTGGCGAGCCATTACCAAATCATAATCCATTTGGACAGCGATGTCCACAATAACCGGTAATCCCATTTAAATGCAACGTTTATTTCAGAAGCTTCCGGAGGAGGGCCGGCCGGCTTTCGGTCCGAGCTTGACGTTGCGGTGGCGCGCGGTGGTAACAAAGGGGGCAGGATAAACCAACCGGTTAACGTTGCTGACGAAGATGTCACGACGGACAAGCGACTCTCGCGCATCGGCGACCGCGGCCCGGAGCTCATTTGCAGAGGCGCTGTCGGCTTTTAATACCAGACCTTTGTCTCCCGAGGATTCGATTTCGTGCGCGAGTTGGAAGGCGGCTTGCCCTGGGTGCAGGAAGGTAAGCGCAACCGAGGCGCCGTCAACTGGCAAGCGGCGGACAATAGCTGCTCCGATCCCTTTTGAGCCACCTGTTACCAGAGCTCCTTTGCCTGTGAGCGATCTTGTCTGCGTCGTCATCGACATCTCTCTCGTAATCGATTGTATACAAATGCTGGATCGTTCTGTCTAGAATGACGTTCACCATGCCTGGGCGTCACCCGGCGGTGATAGAGCGGAGCGGGACAGATATAGGAAAGCCGACCTCGGGGGTGGGAGGTGAGTCGGTTGAGCGGGTCAGTCCATTAGTGGGCGGGTGTCATAGGACGCTTTGATGCGTGCAGCGATTGCCTTGGCTGCGGCTGATTGTTGCTCTTTCGCCATGTGCTCGGCATACCAGTGGTGCCAGTCGGCGTCAGGTTTGCCGGTGGACTGTTCGTGTTGGTGGTGGGCGTCGGCTGCACGTTTGAGTGCAGCCGCTAGCTGTGTAGTGGATTGGTAGACGGCGGTCATAAGCGGTTCTCCGGTTCACATGGACGGGTCGGGTCGGCAGAGTGGTAAGCCGTGCGGGAGAGTCGCGACACAGAAATACTGTCGGGCATGAGATTCCCTTTCGACTAGCAAAACACTTCAGTTTGGGCGGTTGTTGGAGCGGACGGGCGGAATCGACATTATCGAGTGATGCCCTACCGCAAGTCGGAAAGAGTGCGCCAAATCGGTCCGGAAGAAAAAGAAGGAAGAGGTCAGGAATCCAGCAGCGGCGATCGCAACCCAGCCTAGCGACGCCTCATCGCGATCCAATTCCCTGTAGGTTGCCGTGTCACCAGCCAAGGCAGACTGGTTCTTCATATCATCTGCACCCCGTGCAAAGAGCGTGAACTTCTTTTGTTGGTCGGCTGAGTACTGAATCCCAGCAACTGTCAATAGGATCAAGGCGGTAATGAGAGTCTCTAATGAAGCAGTTCGTTTCATATCCTCACCTGCAATTACCGGTACATATTTTCAAAACTCGCCGCGACGCGGTCCACACTGCATTGCACATCAGGTCATCGCAACGAATCACGGGCGCTTTTGCGGTGCTCGAAAGCCGGATCTCACTGTCGTCCGCAACGAAGTCGCGAAAAGTTCGTCACTCTCGATTTGGGACTGGGTCGAGAGTCCTCCAGGCTGGAAATGATCCGACCGGATATGTATTTTCCTGGAGGACCACGCTCGACCGAATCGGCTCGACTCTCACTGGCAGTCGTTATGCAGTATGCTGGGGGCCGGCGGTCCTTCGATACATGGGATTGCGCCTAGATATTCGTAGATAGCTCGAATATCGTGCTCACTCAGGTTCTTGAAGGTGGGCCAAGGCATGATCTGCAGCAGATTGCCATCGAAAGGCGGCGGAAGGCAGTTTGTAGTCACGGTCGTGGAACACGGGGGATGGAGGTGATCCAGATCCGTACCGGTCTTCAGGATTTGATAAAACTCAGTAAACGGTCGTCCCCCTTCTGGAAGTCCGCTTTTATCAGGGGTTAGATTGCGCGAGACAATATGTGGAGAGCCGGGCGTTGGGAGCAACGGACCGAAGTCCTGGCCACCGCCCATATAGGTCGCTGGATTGATCTTTGTTGGCTGGCCGAAGAAGGGATTTCCACCCGGCGCAAACTGGGTTTTGGGGCCAGCTGAGTGACAATCATTGCAAGATGCAACCGCATTGACCAGATAGCTGCCCAACCCCACTAATGCTCGATCTTTTCCTTCCAAATTGAGTGGGACTGGCGCAAGTTCCAGACCGAGTGTGATCCTCGAATCGTGATCATCCTCTTGGCTATGAGCCTGCACGCCCCGAGGTTTGCCTGACGTTGTTGCGATCACAAACACAGCGACTGCTGAGACCGCTGCGAACGATACAAATCGACCTGCCTTCATCTTGGCCCTCTCGTTGGTACGGATTAATCGAAGTCTGTAAGTCTTCGAGTGGTGTGAAATGTCTTAGGAGTGGGACGAAGGTCCTGACTCCCAGGAATTGAGCGAGGTTAAAGAGTACGCGCGGTTATGAAGCCTACTGAACGACAACTGTCCCGTTCTTCCACGGCGCTGGCTTGTTTACCAATCTGGGCAAATACAGGACGCGCGAGACCTAATGACGAACCGTGCAACTCGCGGCTAATGCGCGGGTTTTCCATGGCGTCTGATAGAGAGACACAGGATCACTCACTTTATTCCCGATACTGAACGCGCGGATACTACGAGCGTAATCATGGCAGCAATCAGGAAGGGAGGCGCACCAGGATAGTTGACGTGCACGAAGCGGTAGGTCTGGCCAGCACATGTTGTGGCCTTGCGGAGCGGTGTCTGTCTTAGGTATTGCGGTGACGTGTCGCTCATTTCTCACAAACACGCCCACAATATGAAGAGAAGCCACTTGATGGTCATTCCCGCCAAGAAGATTGCGCGCAGGCGGGATGCCAGATGTTCAAAGGTAGTCAGGTGCTCCTGCCCTTCGCTCGGATGCGTGCCATCCGAGATTGCGGGAGACGTGTCTACTGCTGATTTATCCACTGCTCTGGACGTCGGCGCTTCAACAAACTCGGGACCTATATGGAAACACATGGGAGAGCCTCTCGCTGATGTATTGCTTGCAAACACCCTTGCAACCTGCTATCTGGCGCATGCAACAACAACACGAACGGCCATCGGCCTATTCCTCCCATGTCCTCATCTTTTTCCGCCTAACTTCACTAACTACTTCCCCTCAAGAAAAGACGTTACGACACCCGCTCATCGTAGCCTGCCGCCTTTTATCAGAGCAGTCGATAGTGGATCGGAGTATTGGGTGGATCAAGAATGTGTTGGCTGGCCCCGCCCCCATCTCTCAGACCCTTCCAGCAACACTTCCGAGCGATTGATACGCGCTGGGGTCTCCACTGGCCTTGAACCGAAGAGATAAAAGCCAACTATGCAAATGAATGCGAGCACAGCAAGCTTGCTCCGTCCCGGAAAGTGGCCGCGCCAGGGTCGAGCCGCGCCCATTCAAACCGCACGCCTGTTGAGTTACTGGCCCGATCTGAAATTGTGATGATCAGCCATGTTTTGATGACAGACGAGGCAGGATTCTTGTGCTGAGCCGGATACGTTGGAAACTAGGGCGTACGAGAGACCATGATTGCTCCAGGTGATCACCTTGAAGCCGTCGTCCGTCCGATAGTGAAAAGTCAGGGTACCAAAACGGACCTCGTCCCCACCCGCCACAACGGCAGACTTACTTGACGCAACCAGAAGGC
>Ga0206912_1204_pt1 | contig 13723 bp, 10 predicted proteins | sample Alteio_BWOrgHeat_75_FD_152933 | JGI IMG/M metagenome (GOLD analysis project Ga0206912, IMG submission 152933) | Enriched cells from forest soil in Barre Woods Harvard Forest LTER site, Petersham, Massachusetts, United States -... | ecosystem: Environmental > Terrestrial > Soil > Temperate forest >... | reverse complement strand
CTATGGTATATACTTCAAGGTATTTTAAAGCGCTGTCTGTTTGGTTCCGGCTTTTAAAATATTGATATAACGAATCAGCGGCGCCCACTTTCCAACTGTCCCTTTTGTTATGCAGGGCTAAATTCATTATTTTTCTGTTATAAAAAAAAGCAGAATCAGCGTGGCCGGTCTTAGCAAACAGGCTCACCATTCCCTTATATGCCATAACTTTGTTCCGGTCAGAATTAAAGGTTAGTGTTGCTTTTAATGCTAATTTAAAATAAGTGGTGGCCAGTTCTGTGTTTCCTAATAATAAATGGGTGCCGCCCAAATCGGTAAGTGCAAATACCAGGGAAGTCGCGATAAAGCTTTTATTCCACACTTTGTTCTTTCGAACCAACAGCTCATAATTTTGCTGCTGGTATTTTAGCGCAGAGTCTGGCTCTCCCCTTCTTAAAAAAGTGAACCCGATATTTCCAATAATGATCGATTTTTCTTCACGTTCAATGCCATTGTTAACTATTTTTAATGCCTTAAACGTGTATTCGAGACTCTTCGGGGCATTATCCGGGTAACACACTCCCAACACCGTATAAACCATAGAAAGGACGCGCGGATCAGGATTTTCCTCGGCAATTTTTAGCGCCTTTAAGGCATATTCTAATCCATTTGCGCGGCTACCTAATACCAAAAGGGCATAACCCCTGCCCGCCAAACCTAAAGCCTCCGCTTTCCGGAAATGGCTTTCCTGGCCGATGGCCCTCACTTTTTCGGCGTAGAATAATATAGAATCTGGAGGCAGGTAAGTCGCCATCAACATAATATTCATTGCGGCATTGGTCCTGTCACTATCTATTTTAGATGTGCGTACTATTTTGTACAGCTTATCCGTTGGCGTTTGGGCCCTGGCGGCCACAAAAAACAGCACAAATAAAATAAGTAATCGTATTGGTTTCATGTTCCCGGAGGTTGGCAATTCGGTTATGGCTGCAATGTGGCAGTAAGATACTATTAAAGACTGTAAATTAAAAACAAGCCCCGTAATTTGCAAAGGCTTTCATTCCCCCCTCACTAAGATGAAATTTAAGCATTAACTACTTTGATTTTCTTTTCGGCAATATTACCCCCGGGCGTTTTTTTACGGGAACAACAGATCGTGTTGTAGTGATGCCCTTTGGCGCATTGGCCATATCTTTTGCCTTGGCTACCGAAAACAAATAGGCATCGGCCATTAGTTTTTTGATGTATTCCTGCGGCAGGTCGGTTTTTTCCTTGATTTTTAAATAGCGGTATTGGCTGCCGTTACCCAGGAGCATTTTTTCTGGGTCGGCAATTTTCGATCCCCAATAAAACCCGAAATGTACCGACTCGTTACCATAAACCGCTATCGAACAAAACGTTTCACCCATTTTACCCGATGGCGACCAGCCAAACGCCAGCGCGTTGTAGTTGTCGTAGATCAGCTCATTGCTCTCGGGGTAGAGGTCCCATACAAAATCGCGCAGCCATAGGGCCAGGTCCTGTATCTTTGGCGAAAACGGGCGCAGGAATAATAAGAGGTCGGTGTTATCTTCTTTTGCCATAAGCTAAATATAAAAATTTAAAATAACGCTTATTGAATAATGCAAATCGTAAAGCAATATATCTTCCGCCCTTTTAAATCATTCGGATTTATCGCGGGTATTAGCCAATCGTGTTTTGCGTCTGCTTATGGACGGGCCTTCAGCCATTTCCCACAATATTTCATCCATTCGCTCCAATTCTGTTTCAATATATTCCATCACTTCCTGATCTGAGGGATTAGTTTTTAACAGGGGAACAAGACCCTTTAAATTGGCCAAAGGGCTCCTGATCAAATGCGATTGTTTCCACGTCATTTCACGTATTTTTTCCATATGCGATTGTATGCTTTGGTAAGCTGTTTGAAGATCCTGCTCAGCTTCTTTTCGCTCGGTAATATCGGTTATGGCCAGTACTAAACCCAGTATTTGATTATCCTTACCGGCTATCGGGAACATCCTGACGTAATACCATAATTGGCTGTTGTCCGCTTGCGGATAACTTATTTCGTAACTAATAACATGGCCTTCAAATACTTGTTTGGTATATGCAATGAATTTTAAACGCCTATCCTCGGGCATCAGGTCAAACACACTGGCAGTGCCCCCCTGTTCAAAATTAAACTCATTTTGGGCAAATATCAGCGCGCTATTGTTATACTCTATAATATCCAGATTTGCGTTGAGGAGCGCATAGGCTGTATCGGTGTTATTTAAAATGGTCTGTAAGTTGGCTTCGCTCGTTTTAAGCAACTCTTCTGCCTTTAGCTTTTCCGTAACATCGCTTGTTGACGAAAGCCGTACCAGCCTGCCTTCAAACATAATATCCTGGGCAATAACATTGACCAATATCTGTGTCCCGTCCTTTTTAATGTGTTCTATAACCCCAAAGTCGGTAGCGTCTGTAATATAGGCCTGGTATCTCTCTGTTAACTTACTCCAATATGCAACCGGGCGTAGTTTTTTTATATCCATGTGCAATAATTCTTCAGGGGTATACCCATATAGTTTTGCGGCGGCATTATTTGCGGCTATAATAAGCAAGTCATCCTTACCGACTATCCACAAAGGCAAGGGGTTACTTTCAAAAAGCAATTTATATTTATGCTCGGATGTTTTTAACTCCTCTTCCATCAGTTTCCGCTGCGTAATATCGCGGGCAATGACCAGTATCCTCTCGTCAACAAATTTCTTAACGTTTATCTCCACGTCTGCAACACTGCCATCCTTCTTAATGATCTTTCTTTCTGCAATAGCCGATCCTCCCGGCCCTATCTCTGTATAGATCAGCGGGTGGTTTTGTAATAATTCGGCATTCACTAACGAAGTAATGTTCATTTGCAGCAACTCTTCGCGGCTATAGCCCGTCATATTACATATACTATCGTTCAGATCAATAAATTCCCCCGTATTGCTTAGTACGTATATGGCATCCGAGGCATGTTCAAATAGCGACCGGTATCTTTCTTCACTCTTTTGTAATTCAGTGTTCAATTCTATAAGCCTTGCCGAGCGTTCTTCAACTTTGATTTCGAGCGTGGCATTCATGCTTCTTATTTCTTCTTCAGCTTTTGTGCGCTGATCGTCTAATTTGTTCAGCCAGTTTGCCGTTATCCATATCATAATAAGACTGGTTAGCAAAAGGCTTATGGCTAATAATGATATGCCTATTTCGGGCGGAAGGATATGAAAGCGTTCACTTTGGATACGCAACGAACCAAAAATTATCAATACAAGCGTCATGCTGATAAAATGCCTCCGCGCCATGGAGTTGCCAATTCTTTTTCCGCAAAAAAGGGCCGATACGCCCAATTGTGGATTTAAAAGCGCTGCCGCCAATGAGAGCAAAAACAACAAAATAGCGGTATGGATAGCCATTGAACTTACATACGAAATTTTGTATAACATTGATACCCCGTATATGTACCCCATAATGGCGATGCCCGATATTACTGTAACCACATGCAGTAAATATTGAAAAACGGTGTGAAATTTGTTGGGGCCTATGATTAAGCCCAACAAACCCAAACCCAATAAAATAAAACTGACCGCCGTATTATAAGCCATACGGCCGGGAAATGGAAAATGTATGGCTATTGATTGATAGTCGGTAACAAAAAACTGGTCTATATGGGCGTCAAAATGTAGTTGATATTCCATCAAGGTAGTTACGCCGGTAATACTCACCACCAGCAGCAATATACCATAAATACGATTGGAAAATTTGCTTTGCTGCCTGTTTTTAATTATCAGGGCAGATCCCAGCAATGTAAAGCAAATGGCGGTATTTACCTTCATAGTAACCAGGCCAGGAATTACGCTCTCAAGGGGTTTAATATTGAAAGCCCAGCCAATAAGCACAGCTACGCCCGTAAAAAGCGAGATCATACCCACTCGTTTTACCGCCTTATTTGTTAAAAGGCGGTCGTTTGGCTCCGATATATGACGATAGCTGCCAGGCAACTCAGGTAATTTTAATTAAATATAAGAATAATAGTATTGAATAACGCTAATGGCTTTTGTAAAAGCTTTGGGAGGCTGCTATTAAAATAAAGGAATAATAATTAAAGGTGGGTGCCGTCTTTTTGTGCGATAGCGTTACTCCTTCACCGGCTCCTTCCACTCCCAATGCTCACCAAAAAAACCCGCGTCCGCTACCTTGCCCGGGTGAACGGCATCGGGCGGGGTATTCAAATCTATCACGGCCCAATCAGGCAGCATAGGTATTTGTTTGGAGTTGTTCAGGTACGATTCTTCCCTGAAAGTGAAGCCGCTGTTTAATACAATATAATTTTTCTGGTTCAAGGGGTTAGGGTAGATCATGATCAGCCCATGGTCCTTTGATGAATAGGCTGTATTGCCTGCCTGTATTTGCGCGGCGCTCCATTTTATGGGCAGCTTTCCGCTAAGCTTGGCAATTACCCTGTTGCTTTCCGCGTCCCCAAAAAGAATAAGATTTGATGAAGCCATATCCTCGGCTGTTACTTCCTTATCCGCTTTCACTATCGGGTCGCCGCGGAACTCGCGCCGCCATTGCACTATAAAACGTTCCATTTCGGCTTTCGACCATTTATCAAACAACGCGTTTTTACTGGTGCCCGATGGCTTAACCACCATAAATGCCGACATGAACGCATCGTCAACCGGGCCCTGCAAATTATGCTTTTTGGCAAGCACGGGCTTTTCGGTATCCAATAGCCATTTCCCATTTTCATAATGAAAATTCAACGCCATATCAACATCGGGACCCAATACAATTATCGAATTATCAATTTTTACGGTATCGGGGCCATAATGCGTAAAGCCATGTACCCGCACCAAATTAAGTGTAAGTGCCTTAACGTTACTTGTTTTTAACGTCACGGTATGTTTCCCGTTTACCGCGTCAACCCTTGCCTTGCTCCAGTGTTCGCCAATGGCATCAACCGTAAGCCAGTATAATTTATTATATTTTAGGGTATAGGTGGTAAAATGAAGTTCGGCGGGTTCCTTTTTTCCTTTTGATGCTACAATATCCAGCAAACTGTCAACCGTTTTGGCGGCAGCTTTGGTATAACCGTGGCCCATGTTTAACCCCCATATACGGTTTAGGGTAAGGCCCTCGTTTTTCATGGCAACTTCCATCACATCAGCGGCCTCTTTCTGTACGTCCTTATCGCCGTTGTAGGCATAAAGCGGCAGGTTTGAGAGGTTGCTGGCGTAATCGGTACAATCATATAAATGCCATAGCTTACGTTCGTACCAGGTGGGATGCAGTTCTTCTTTGCCGTAAACTTTCATAAAATCAACCGTTTCTGAGAAACCCGCGCCCGGGTTAGCGGCTATCCACCTATCGGCATAATGCGCCGCGAAATGCCAGGCCGCCGCACCGCCCATAGAGAACCCGCGATCGAAAAGGCCGTTATCATTTATTTTATATTGTTTCTTTACATCTTCCAGGGCTTCGAGTACGTCAACTTCGCCGGCAAATTTAAAGGCGTTGCAAAACCGGCCGTAAGGGTACAGCATAATGGTATTTTTCATGGCAGGCATCGATCCTGCGAACCCCTTGCCGCCCGCTATAAAATTTACCTCGCTCAATGCTTCGCCCCTGCCATGAAACCAGGTAGACAAATTGAACGCCGGCCCGTCAGCCGTATAATTATCCGGAACAGTAAGGCCATAAGGCTGTACCGAACCATCTATCTTTGATATATAGCCACGCACTACCTCGCCTTTTTGGGTGGCCCAGGGCGCCTTCTTTTCGCCCAGGTCGGCCGCTCTTGACAAACCTGTTTGCAGCAGTTTCTTAGCCGACTCAATTTCTTTTGGCGCGAAAAACTCCTGGTACTTCAGCGCGTAATCAACCGCTTTATAATAAATAAGCACATCGGGCAATAAGTCGTTTGTAAAACGGTCGTTCTTTTGTTTCAGGCCATCAATAGCTGTGCCCAGTTGCTGCAGCCCTGCCTCCAGTTCCTTTCGGTCATTATCGGCTACCTGCACGCCATCGGGCGGTATTCTTTTTACTGGCGGAGTTGTGGTTTGTTGGGCAAAAACACTATTACAGCATACTGCAAAAACAAACAAAGCGGTTAAAAATCGGTTCATAATTAAGGTTTATAGGTTAAATATAAACATCATCTGTTAAATTGCTATTTATTGCCTTTTATTTTATTACATTAGTTTTCAGATTTTAATTTCTGCAACATATAATTTACGCTATTTTTTGCAGTTTAATGATTAAATACTGGTATTTTAGTTGTGAATTATGGAATCATCCGAAAACTATAATAGCCTGATCGTTAAGATCAACACCTTTATCAAAAAATATTACCTGAACAACCTGTTAAGGGGATTGATATTTTTAGGCGCGGGGCTGTTTTCGGCTTATGTAGTCATTACACTGAGCGAATATTTCGGCAATTTCAATTCATTTTTCCGCGGCGTGCTTTTTTATGGGTTCATACTGCTTAACCTGGGCCTAACGGGCTGGCTGGTTATCCCTTCGTTATTGGCATGGCTGAGCGTGGGCAAAACCCTAACGCACGACCAGGCCGCCGAAATTATAGGCCAACATTTTAATGATGTTCATGATAAGCTGCTAAATACCCTGCAGCTTAAAAAACTATCGGGCGAGGATGCGCGTCACCGTGAACTGATAGAAGCCAGCATCGATCAAAAAATTGAAAATTTAAAGCCCGTCCGTTTCCCTTCGGCTATTAATATTAGAGAGAATTCCAGGTATTTGAAATGGATATTAAGCCCGCTGGCTGTAATTATTATTATCGCTTTGGCCGCGCCATCCATATTGACCGAAAGCACCAAAAAAATCATCAGGCATAATGAATATTTTGCGCCGGTGGCGCCATTCCGCTTCGTGGTTTTAAACCAAAACCTGTCTGCCGTCCAGGGCGAGGACCTGAAACTACAATTAAAACTCCAGGGCAACCAGCTCCCGGCTGACGTATATGTGGAAACAGCCAACAATACTTTTAAGCTCGATAAAGACAACGTGAGCAGCTTTCATTACCTGTTTACCAACCTGCAGCAAAGCACTTCATTCCGGCTGGTTGGCAATGGCTTTGAGTCTGCTCCCTATGAAATAAAGGTAAACCTGCGCCCCGCATTATTACATTTTGATGTGGCCCTAAATTATCCTGCTTACCTGCACAAAAAAAGCGAAACCCTTGCTAACGCCGGCGATCTGACCATCCCTGCCGGAACTACGGTAAGCTGGCAATTCCATACGCAAAACGCTACAAAGCTTTCGTTTTCTATGAATAACAATTCGTATACCTTAAACCCGGCCGGCAATGGCTTGTTTGAGCATACCGAAAGGGTAAATAAGTCATCCATCTATCAATTAAACCCGCAAAATAATATTGTTAAACAAACCGATTCGGCGGCTTACCGCATTAACGTGATAGCTGATGAACCGCCATCTATCAGCGTAGAGGAAAAACCAGATTCTGTGAGTTTAAGGGCGTTTTATTTTAATGGTAAAATTCAGGACGATCACGGTTTCTCCTCTTTAACCTTTCATTATAAATTGGGCGTACCCGGCAATAAAGGCAGCGAACAGGATATGGTTAAACCCGTAAAAGCCGACCTTAATCAAACATTATCAGATTTCTTTTATTTCTGGGATTTAAAAGACATGGGTATAAAACCCGGCGACCAGGTAACTTATTTTTTCGAGGTTGCCGATAACGACGCGGTAAATGGCCCCAAGAAAGCCCGCACACCGGAGCGTACCATAAATGTGCCCGATGCAACCCAATTAAGCAATGAGTTAAATGAGGGGACCACCGGGGTAAAACAAAAAATGCAGTCGGCCATTAAGCTTGCCGATCAGATTGAACGCGACTCGAAAAAGCTCGACCAGCTTTTGCTCAATAAAAACTCGCTCTCGTTTGATGAAAAGAAACAGGTGGAAGACCTGCTTCAAAAAAGGCAGGAACTGGACGACCTGGTAAAACAAATACAGGCAGAGAACCAGAAGAACATGTATAACCGCCAGCAAAATGAAAGTCAAAACAAGCAACTAACTGACGAGCAGCAGCAAATAGAAAAACTGCTGAACAACATTCTCGACCCCAAAACACGCGAGATGTTGGAAAGGTTAAAAGAGTTTTTACAGCAAGATCAAAAAGACGGCACCCGGTATCAGCTGTCGAAAATGCAGACAGATGATAAATCACTGAAAAAGGAGCTTGACCGCATGTTGGCGCTTTATAAAAAAATGGAGTTTGACCAAAAATTAAATCAAAACATTAATAAGTTAAACCAGTTGGCAGATAAGCAGCAGAAACTGGCCGATCAAACCCAGCAAAAGGCGGAAGCTGAGATGAAAAACCCGCAGCAACAAAAAGACGCGGTGAAGCAAAAGGATCAGCAGCAAAAGGACGCGGCGAATCAGAAAGACCAGCAGCAAAAGGACGCGACCAATCAAAAGGATCAGCAACAAAAAGACGCCGCTAATCAGAAAGATCAGCAGCAAAAAGATGCGGCTAATCAAAAGGATCAGCAGCAAAAGGACGCGGCTAATCAAAAGGATCAGCAGCAAAAAGATGAAAAAGACCTGAAAAGCGAACAAGACAAACTCAACAAAGAATTCCAGGATATCGAAAAGGGGTTAGAGGACCTTAATAAAGAAGAGAATAAGCAGAACTTTGAAAATCCAAAAAGCGAAGAAAAAAGCATTGAGGACAAGATGGACCAAAGCTCGCAGCATTTATCAAAAAACAACAAGTCGAAAGCATCACAATCGCAACAGCAAGCAGCCAAGCAGATGAAGCAATTGGCCCAGAAAATGCAGCAGGATGAGGAAGAGCAGGATGAAAAAGAAACCGAGGTAGATGCCAAACAGTTGCGCGAATTGCTTAAAAGCCTGGTGAACAGTTCGTTTGGCCAGGAAAAGGTAATGGAAGATTTGAGGACTACCAGCCAGGTCAACCCGCAATATATCACACTTGCCCAAACACAAAAAAACATTAAAGACAATTTAAAAACCGCCGAAGACAGCCTGTACGCGTTAAGCAAACGCATCCCGCAGATACAATCAACTGTTAACAGGGAAATATCGGCCATAAATACACATATCGACGATGCGCTTAGTAATTTGGGCGACAGGCGAACCCCCGAAGCCAACCGTAATCAGCAATATGCCATGACCTCAATGAATAACCTGGCATTAATGTTAAGCGACGCGCTTAGTCAGCTGCAGGCTAAAATGAGCAGTTCAAAAAGCGGAAAGGGAAAGCCAAAACAACAAATGTCTGTTTCGCAATTACGGCAAATGCAGGAGAAGCTAAACCAGAATATGCAAAAAATGCGCGATCAGCTGCAACAGCAACAACAGCAGGGGGGCAACAAAGGGCAAAGCCAGCGGGGACAAATGAGCGAACAACTGGCCAGGCTTGCCCGTGAGCAGCAAATGATAAGGCAGACAATGGAGCAAATTAACAACGATCAAGGCAAGGATGGCGGGGCCGGAATAAAAAATGCGGATAAAATATCGCAACAAATGGAACAAACTGAGAAAGATCTCGTAAACAGGAAAATAACAGATGAAGCGCTGAAAAGGCAACAGCAAATTCAAACCCGTTTGCTGGAAGCTGAAAAGGCGGAACAGGAACGAGAACAAGATGAAAAACGCGAAAGCCATGTGGGCAAGGATGTGCCCCCGGGATATATAAAAGCATTGCAAGACTACCAACAGGTAAAAGAAAAACAAACAGAACAAATTAGAACCGTACCCCCCGCGCTAAATTTGTATTATAAGCAAAAAATAAAATCTTACTTTGATCAACTTAATGCCAAATAATATGGACCATGCCCCTATTCAAACTACCGAACTTTATACGTTACAGCTTCCGTCTGTGCGGGAAAGCATAACGCTATTGGAAAATTTGATAGAAGAAATTGCCGATAAACATCAAATTGCCGACGACACCTTTGCCAATATGATGACTTGCCTAAACGAAGTAGTTATTAACGCTATTATACATGGCAATAAATTAGACCCCGCTAAAAAGGTAATTATAAATGCCGAAGTTGACGCCAAACGCGCACTATGGACCATTACCGACGAGGGCGAAGGCTTTGATTATGTTCACCTGCCCGATCCCACCGCTGACGAAAACCTGGAAAAACTAACGGGGCGCGGTGTTTTTATTGTTAAACATCTTGCCGACCAGTGCGTATTCAATGCCAAAGGCAATGAGGTTGAACTGCTATTTAAAATATAATGCCCGCAATCCGGTTTTTTGAGGAGGATATAACCTACAAACTGAAAAACAAAACGAATTTGCGGCAATGGATCAACGAAACGCTGGTTGCCGAAGGTTTTCATCTGCAGGAAATCACCTATATATTTTGTTCAGATGCTTACCTGTTGCAGATCAACCGTCAATACCTCAACCACGATACCTATACCGATATTATCACCTTTGATAACTCAGCGAAAAAAGGGGAAATAACCGGCGATATATTTATCTCCATACCCCGCATTATTGAAAATGCAGCATCTTATAACGTATCGGCAACCGACGAACTACACCGGGTAATGATACATGGCGTATTGCATTTAGCGGGCTATAAAGACAAAACCGCCGCCTCAAAGAAAAAAATGACAGAAAAAGAAGATTACTATTTGGCTAAAAGAAGTTTTATTAGCTAATTTTACTAAATCAAATATAAAGCTGTCATCAAATTTTAAACACTATGAAAATATTAGTAATTTTTTTCGCGCTGCTGTTTGTTAGCGCCCCCGCTTCGGTTTATGATTTTAAACTGAAGACAATTAAGGGTGCCGATTTTTCCCTGGCAAAATATAGGGGCAAAAAAATATTAGTGGTAAATACCGCTTCAAAATGCGGCTATACCCCACAATACACCGATCTGCAAAAGCTATCGGAACTATACAAAGACAAGTTGGTTGTAGTTGGTTTCCCCGCAAATAATTTTGGCGGACAAGAGCCTGGCAGTAATTCGGAAATTGAGGCATTTTGTTCATCGTATGCTTCGGTTACTTTCCCCATGAGTGAAAAAGTTAGCGTTAAAGGCGATGATATAGCGCCTTTATTTAAATACTTAACTGAAACCGCGAACCCCGATTTCACCGGCGAAATTAAATGGAACTTCGAAAAGTTTCTGTTAGATGAAAACGGCAAACTAATACATCGCTTCCGTTCGGCTGTTAAACCAATGGACCCGGCGATCACAAGCAACCTATAATTGCTCTTAAATTATAAAAAAAGCAGCCATGGAAATTTCCATGGCTGCTTTTTTTATGATCTGTTCCGATTTTTGTCTTACGTATATTTCAACATATCCCAAACCATATCATAGGCTTCATTAATTGTTTTTTCCTGTTCTCCGGAATCCAGCCCGGCAGATTTTAAATATTGGCAAACACCGTAAACCTGGCCGTTAAACAGGGCCGTAACCAATTCTTCCGGCTGCTGCCGAAGTAATTTCTTTTTGATGCCTTCACCTATCAACTGGGTATAAGGCATGGCCTGCTGTTTAAAAATATCCTTTGGTACTTTGGCCAGGTGCGGTGAAAAATTAAATTGCTGTATGTAGTAAAATTTCTCCGGGTTTTTGAGTGCCCAATAAACCGAATGAATAAAAATATTTTTGAACCTTGTTGTAATAAAACCTTCCGCTTGAGCAAATGAAAGTATATTATTTGCAAGTTCGCCCTTTATGCTGTTATAAAGCGCGACCATTAGCTCTTCCTTGGTTTTATAATGATAAAACAGCGTGCCATTGGCAACGCCGGCCTCCAGCGCTATTTTGCTGGTAGGTGTACCATGAAACCCGTCAGCCACGAATAAACGCAACGCGGTTGCTAATATTTGTTCTTTTTTATCCACCACAGACCGATTAATCAGTCTATAAATGTATGTATAATTTACTTTTTATATCCTATTTTTTTTGAAATTTAGTTTTTATTGTTTTTTACCTGCCGATTCCTGGGACTTCTTTATAGAATCTTGTTTGGCTTTTTCGGCCCTCTTTTTCTTGTTAAAAAACCCTTTTAAAAATATATTATGCTGGGCGGCTGTCAGGTCCTCATTTAATGTAGTGGTAGTTTTATGCACATTTTGCATAGTGGTTTTTGCCTGCGATACGGTGTTTTCCATATCCTTCGCCATTTTATCATTATTTAACAAACGGCCAATACTTCCTTTACCGCTGTTTACTTTAGCTACAATTTGCGACAGGTTATCAATAAGTGTACCCGTATTGTCTGTTATTTTGGTTAATTTTCCAATTATCTTATCGATATCTATTGGGTTAACCACGCCTAATTGATCGCCTTCTTTTACCATCTCGCCGGTTTCGGCACCGCCGGGCATGATAACTATTAGTTTATCGCCCATTAAGCCATCGCTGCCAATATTTAACCGTGCATCCTTTTTAATAAATTGTTTTACATTATTCTTTACTGTTAAAATAACCCTCACAGATGTATCATTTATAATATCGATGGCGCTAACCACGCCAACATTAATACCTGCAAAGCGCACATTATTACCTGTTTGTAAACCATTAACAGTTTTAAATACTCCGCTTATTTTAAATGTTGAGCTGAAAAGGTTTTTTTGATTGCCAATAAAGAAAATAGCTAATACCAATACCAGTAGCCCGGTAAAAGTAAATAAGCCTATTTTTATTTTTTGTCCCGGTGTTGTTTTCATAATATATCTTTAAAAAATGATGCTGCAATTTTGTTGGTTGATTGGTGAAGTTCATCAAATGAGCCTTCGGCTATAAATTTACCATCATCCATTATCAACATGCGGTCGGCAGCAATTCTCGCACATTCCATGTCGTGTGTAATAATAATGGATGAGGTTTTATATTTTTTTTGAATTTCTAATATCAGGTGGCTGATCTCCCTTGACGTTATAGGATCAAGTCCCGTAGTAGGTTCATCATACAACATAATTTCGGGATTTATTATTAACGTTCGCGCCAAACCCGCTCTTTTTCTCATACCGCCCGATAGGTCCGATGGGAGTTTATCTATAGCTTCAAGCAAGCCAACGCTTTCCAAAACATCTTCTACCCGCTTATCAATTTCCGTCTGGTCGTTTAGTCTTAACACCCTGGTTAAGGGAAATTCCAGGTTTTCGCGAATGGTCATCGAATCATACAGCGCTCCGCTTTGAAACAAAAAGCCAAACTTCATCCTCAATTGTTTCAACTCATCATCCGACATTTGGGCCACCTCGTTGCCAAAGACTTTTAGCGAGCCCGCATCGGGCGTTAACAGCCCAACTATACATTGTATGGTCACTGATTTTCCTGTACCGGATTTTCCCAGGATCAGTACATTTTCACCCCGTTTCACTTCAAGGTTTATATCTCTTAAAACATCCTTTTTTCCAAATGATTTTTTTAAGCCTTTTATAGCTATTACCACTTCTTCCCCATTTCTGGCCTTTGGCATTTGTTCGATATCTGCTTTCACGTCGTCCATCACTTATTAATAAAATAATAAACTAGTGACCTGAACGGCAATAGCGTCAATAACAAATATCCACAGGGATGCTGTTACCACGGCCGAATTGGCGGCTATGCCTACACTTTCTGTCCCTTTATTAGAATGAAAGCCTTTATAGCAGCCGATGAAACCTATAGCAAACCCGAAAAATATGGTTTTAACAAACGCGGGTAAAATTGCTTCA
>Ga0206912_1202_pt1 | contig 13902 bp, 10 predicted proteins | sample Alteio_BWOrgHeat_75_FD_152933 | JGI IMG/M metagenome (GOLD analysis project Ga0206912, IMG submission 152933) | Enriched cells from forest soil in Barre Woods Harvard Forest LTER site, Petersham, Massachusetts, United States -... | ecosystem: Environmental > Terrestrial > Soil > Temperate forest >... | reverse complement strand
CAACGAGACCGCCGCGAGCCACGCTGGAAGCACCGCCAGAAGCAGCAGGGTTCGCCACACGGCAGCGATGTATTGTTGCGGCGGTCGGAGCTGGGTGATGCGCAGGACCCAGTTCGCGGTCAATGAGATGGGAAGTGGAAACACCGCGCGAAAGGCAAGAACCGAGAAAACCAGGATCCACAAAGTCGACATGGCAAAATCGGTTGTCATGGGAGTGGTAGCTCCCCAACGCGGCGCCTGGCGCAGGAGATGAAGCGAAAAGGCGAGGGCGATGGAAAGAAAAAGAGCAAGCACTACACGGTGCTGGCGACTGCGCCGCAGCGAGCGGAGGGTGAAGAGGAGCACCGCGGTTTGGAGGGAGCCGCCCAACTTCGGCATCCAGCGGACGGCGTGGCCTGCCGGAACCAGATCGGGTTCTTCCACGGTCTTGCGCATGGTGCGCAGCTAGCACACGAGCAATGAAACCGTTGCCCCGGCGACGGCGCAGGCCAGCGCGATCCAGGCGCGTTGTGCCAGCCAGAGAGCGCCGGCTGGCAATGAGCCATTGCACTGATTGAGCAGCGCAAAAAACCACAGGATGGGTGAGGCCGCCAGAGGAGAGCGGCTGCCGAGCGTTGCCAGTTGCGCGTGCGTGTCGACAGAAGGCGCGAGAAAATAGGCGACGAGAAAAACACCGAAGGCCGCCAGTTGCAGAAACGCTGAGACGCGAAGGAAGAGGCGGCGCGGCAGCAGATACGCGGTCGTTCCTTGAATAGTCAGCACAGCACCATAGAGGAACGCCGCTGAGGCAACCATCGTGAACCAGTAAGACACGAAGTAACGGAAGATTCCCAACCAACCTCCGGCTCCGCCGAATACCAGCGAACGGGAAAAGCTGGATGCGAAGTTGAGCGCCAGGATGGCGATTCCGAGGAGGCCTGCAGACGCGGATATCTTGGCCAGCAGAATAATTCCCGGCTTTACCGGCAGAGGACCGAGAATCATGGCATCGCGCCGGTCGGGAAAGATGTTGTCCCAGGTAAGGACGGCGATCAGGCCGATGACCAGCATCATTCTGGAGACAGCCGACTGTTCCACGTGCCAGTAGAGCGCCGGGGGCGGAGGAAACATGAGCGTGCCCAGCGCCTGGAGCAGGCTGATCATCATCAGGACGCCGGCAAACTGGCCCAGGAAGCGGGGGATATCGGCTTCGATCGAAAGAGCCTCGAGGTCGATGACGCGCAGAAGGAACTGTCGATGGAGCACACGGTACTCCAGGGGTAGGCGGGCGATGTGCGTTCGCACAAATTCACGCATGGATGAGATCCGCGAAATGTTGAGCGATCGAATCGGTATCCTGCTCCACCGCCAACTGCGAGAAGATTTCTTCTAAGGTGGGCAGTTCGGTCATGCTGCGCAGGGCTGCAATGGAGTCGTCCGCCACTACCCTGGCGCGATGAAGAATGACGACGTGCGAGCAGACGCGCTCCACTGTATCCAGTTCGTGGGAGCTGAACAGCACAACCTTGCCGCGGCGGGCGAGTTCCTGAATCAGACTGCGAAGAACCAGTGCCGATCCCACATCGAGGCCGGAGAAAGGCTCGTCGAGCAGTACTAGGTCGGGATTGTGCATCAGCGCCGCCGCAATCAGGATCTTCTGGCGCATCCCCTTGGAGTATCCGGAAATGGACGCGTGGCGATCATCAAACAACGAAAGCAGGCGAAGCAGGCCGTCGATGCGCTCAGAAGTTTCCCGGGGCGGCAGATCGCGCAATTGGGCGACCATGGTGAGGTATTCCGCGCCGGACAGATGGTTGTAGAGGTACGGCTCCTCGGGGACATAGCCCATTCGCCGCTTGTAGCTGATGAGGTCCTCTTCAATCGGCTTGCCCTCGAAGAGGATCTCGCCGTACGTCCTCTCGATGAGGCCGGTGATCATCTTCATGGTGGTGGACTTGCCGGAGCCGTTGGGGCCGAGATATCCCGTCACCTCGCCCGGACGGGCAGCGAAGCTGACGTCATCCACGGCGGGTATTCCGGAGTAATGCTTGGAAACACGACGGAGTTCGAGCATAAGAAACCGGTCAACCTACCCTATGTAGCATTCAACATATGGAGAAGTCAACCGGATTATATCTTCTTCTGCAATTTCTGCTTCGTGTCGCTAGCTGATCTCGATCACATCGCTGTTGGCGGCTGCCGCAGCCTCCGCGCGCTCCATCAACTTTTGTGCCACGGCGTAGAACTCCGCCGCCTGCGGGCTCTTGGGGCCGGCAAGCGTCACTGGCAGGCCGCGGTCGCCGCCCTCGCGAATGGCCGGCACCAGCTCGATCGAACCCAGGAACGGCACGTTGAACTGCGTTGCAGTGCGCTCCGCGCCACCCTTGGAAAAGATGTCGATTTCGTTGTGGCAATGGGGGCAGGTGAAGTGGCTCATGTTCTCCACAATGCCCAGCACCTCGACATTCACCTGGCCGAACATTTCGAGAGCCTTGCGCGCGTCCTGCAGGCTCACATCGCTGGGGGTGGAGACGACCACGGCCCCTGTCAATGGCACCGTCTGCACCAATGAAATGACCACGTCGCCTGTTCCGGGGGGAAGATCGACGATGAGATAGTCGAGCTCGCCCCAGTCCACCTGCTGCAGAAACTGGCGAATGATCTGGTGCAGCATCGGTCCGCGCATGACCATGGGCTTGTCGCCGGGAGAGATATAACCGATGGAAATGGTCTTGATGCCGTGAGTCAGGTTGGGGATGATCTGGTTGCCGGGCCCAACGACCGGCTGCTGCGACGAGCCCATCATCATCGGCACGTTGGGCCCGTAGACGTCGGCATCAATGAGGCCCACGCGCTGGCCCAGTTTCGAAAGGGCAATAGCAATGTTGACGGCCACGGTGGTTTTGCCCACCCCGCCCTTGCCTGAGCCGATGGCGATGATCTTTGAAACGCCCGGCAACGCCACGGGCGAAGGCATGGCATGCGAATGCGCCATAGTGTTCACTACTCCTTTTCTATCTTTCTCGATCGGGTTACGATTTCGCGAGCTCCGCTTCTTTTTGCGCCGCAAACGCTTGCTCGGCCTGTTTGCGCCTCATCGCTTCCGCTTCGCGATACTCACGGCGGCGCAGCGCGCCTTCATGGCGCCGCAGTTCATCGGCGGTCACCGGCTTCAGTTCGGGTACCCGCACGCGACGCCCTTTTGCGTCGATCGCTACGAACACGAGGTAGGCGCTGGCGACGTGGAGCAGCGATCCGGTTTGCGGGTGTTCTACCCAGATCTTCACGCCCACTTCCATGGATGTTGAAAACGCGCGGTTCACGCTCGATTTGAGTATGAGCAGGTCGCCGACATGGACGGGTTGAATGAAATCGATGTGATCCATTGCCGCCGTCACCACGTGCGTCCGCGAATGCCGGTAAGCCGCCATGGCGCCGGTCAGGTCGATGAAGTGCATCAGTCGTCCGCCCAACAGGTTGCCGAGCGTGTTGGCGTCGTTGGGCAGGATGATTTCGGTCATTTCCGACTGCGAATCGGTGACCAGTCTCGGCGCCATCGTGGTTTCGGTGGAACTCATCTCTTGCTCGCTCCGTGTATCCCGGCCGACCCTGTGGGGTCCGTACCCGGCCTCGTATTTCGGTTCGTATCAGGGCTCATATTTGCGCTCGTCATACAGCCTTCATCAAACTGAAGCACGCGGGGCCTCCTTCCAGCTACAATGGAGACGGCGGGGGCCGATCGATCGGGGGCACACCTTTCCAGTTTCGGCAATCGCCCTGAAATACGCAAATCCTTCCCGGGTGAGGCTCTTCAATCGATGAGTACTGTAGACAAGATCGCAGGATTAAAAGAGATTCTCGCGCTGGATCCAAAAAACAGCTTTGCCCGTTATGGCATTGCCGTGGAACTCGCGAACCGGGGCGAGATCGACGCCGCCATTGCCGAGTTCGACAAACTGCTGGACCTCGATACCGACTACACCGCCGGCTATTTCATGGCCGCGCAGACACTGGCCAAGCACGGGCGCACCGCCGAAGCCATTGCGCGCCTGAAATCGGGAATCAGCTGCGCCGCCCGGACCGACAATCGCCATGCTCTCAGCGAAATGCAGAGCATGCTCGACGAACTTGACCGATAAGCAGCGCTAGCCCACCGCGAATCAGTCCGGCACGGTCATCCCAAGTCCCTGCGCCTTCAATCTTTTGCTCTCTTTTTGGTCCGTCGCGCATCTATAATATTTGTATGCCGAAATTTTCAATTGTCGTCCCGTTCCACAATGAAGAAGAGAACGTGACAGCCCTCTATGCGCGCCTGAAACAAATCATGGAGCAGGTCGGCGAGAGCTTTGAACTGGTTCTCGTCGACGACGGCTCCAGTGACCGCACCTACAAGCTGCTGGAAGAGATCGCCGCGGTCGACAGCCGCGTTCTTGTCGTCAAACTGCGCCGCAACTTCGGCCAGACTTCGGCACTCGCCGCCGGCTTTGACCACGCTTCCGGCGAGTTCATCCTTTCCATGGACGGCGACCTTCAGCACGATCCCAACGAGATTCCCAACTTTCTCGAGAAGCTCGAAGAGGGTTACGACGTGGTCTCCGGCTGGCGCAAGGAGCGCATCGACAACTTTGTGCTGCGGCGCTTTCCCTCGCGTTGCGCCAACTGGTTGATGGCAAAGCTTTCAGGCGTTGATATTCACGACTTCGGCACCACATTCAAGGCCTATCGCCGCGAAGTCATCCAGAACATTCCTCTCTACGGCGAAATGCACCGCTTCATCCCCGCCCTGGCGAGCTGGTACGGCGCGTCGATCTGTGAGATACCGATCAAGAACGTGATGCGCGAACGCGGCAAGAGCCACTACGGCATTGGCCGCACCTTCCGCGTGTTCTTTGATCTGCTGACCATCCGCTTCCTGCTCAAGTACATGAGCCGCCCGCTGCACTTCTTCGGCAGCTTCGGCGCGCTGGGCATTCTGGCCGGCAGCATCATCTCGTTCCTGCTGCTGGTTCTCAAGGCCATGCATCCCCACCAGAGCGTGATGGACGAGCACGGACCGATGTTCGTGATCGGCGGAGTGCTGATCGTGGCCGGAATTCAGATGCTCGCCATCGGCCTCCTGGGCGAGTTGCAGGTGCGTCACTACTACACCAGCCAGCAGCGCACCCCGTATGCCATCGATCGTCTCGTACGCCTGCGCCTCCCGGAAGAACCAAGCATGCTGACGGATCGGACTGACGGGAACTACTAAAAGCAGGGAACAGGGATCAGGCATCGGAAAAACCAAGCCCGCGTGGAGCGATCCGCGCGGGCTTTTGATTTCTGAGCCGTTCGCTCCATTGTCTAGCACAGCGTTCGTGTTTCTATTTCCGGATTCCCCGTGATCCCTGATCCCTTTCACTTGCAGTAACCGACCCTTTCGTTGCATCCTTGCACCTGTCATGAAAGCGATCCAGATTCGTGCAACAGGTGGGCCGGAGGTTCTAGAACTGGCCGAATTGCCTATTCCTGTGCCGGGACCCGGCCAGGTGCTGATCCGCATTGAAGCCATCGGCGTCAACTTCATCGAGATCTACTTTCGCAAAGGCACGTACAAGGCGGCGCTGCCGCTGATCCCCGGCAGCGAAGCCGCAGGCACTGTTGAAGAGCTTGGTTCCGGCGTCAGCGGTTTCAAGCCCGGGGATGCGGTGGCCTCGGTGTCCATGCTGGGCAGCTATGCCGAATACGCTCTGGTGCCCGCCGCTCAACTCGTGAAAGTGCCCGCCGGCCTGAGTCCCGAAAAAACCGCGGCCGCGATGTTGCAGGGAATGACAGCTCACTATCTCGTTCACTCCACCTATCCGCTCAAGTCCGGAGAGACAGCATTGGTGCATGCGGGCGCGGGTGGCGTCGGCCTGCTGCTCACACAGATGGCTTGCCGCCTGGGAGCGCGCGTCATCACAACCGTTTCCACCGAGGCCAAGGCCGAACTGTCGCGTGAGGCTGGAGCCTCCGACGTGATCATCTATACGGAACAGAATTTCGAAACCGAGGTTAAGCGTCTCACCGGCGGTAAAGGCGTCGACGTAGTTTACGATTCCGTCGGCAAAACGACCTTCGAGGGCAGCCTCAACTCTTTGCGCCCGCGCGGGCTGATGGCCTTGTTTGGCGGCTCCGGCGGGCCGGTACCTCCCTTCGATCTCATCCAGCTCAGCGGGAAGGGATCGTTGTTCGTCACCCGCCCCACGCTCTGGCATTACGTGGCCACGCGCGCAGAACTCGAATGGCGCGCTGGAGACGTGCTCGGCTGGGCCGCCAACGGCGACCTCAAGCTGCGCACAGAGCATGTGTATTCACTGACTGACGCTGCGCAGGCGCAAACAGATCTGGAGTCAAGAAAGACGAGCGGCAAGATCCTGCTGGAGCCCTAAAGGCAGCTATTAGCCTTTAGCCATTCGCTTCATCACGAAGCCGTCTGCGGCATTTGGCTGCGTTGAAGGAAGATGCTCAGGGCTTGACAGCTAAAAGCTGAGAGCTAAAAGCTGAAAGCTGCTTTCTTCACTTCTTCAGATTCAGCAGCGCTTCGCGGTCGATGACGTTGCCGTCCACGATCAGCGTGGAGATGCGGCGCACATTCCAGATGCTCATGGTGGGATCTGCATCGACCACCAGGATATCGGCGCGGCGGCCCGGCGCGACCAGGCCCAGTTCGTTCCAGTTGAACTGGATGGCGTAATTGTTCGTAGCGGTCGCCAGAGCTTCGCGCGCCGACAGACCAACCCGCACCATCATCTCGAGCTCAGTATGCATGGAGATGCCCGCCATGGTCCCGAAAACAGGTGCCCCCGACGCCGCCAGGTAATGCGGGTAGGCGGCGAAGATGGTCTGATCGATTCGCCACAGGCGCATCGCCGACAGGTCTGCCTTTTTTTGCAGGTTGGTTTCCATCCAGCGCGTGGTCATTCCCGGCAGATGGCGTGCCCAGTTGGGCAGGGGATAGATCATTTCCCCGGTCGTCGGGTCGGACGGATTGAACATATGCGACGGATCGAGCAGTTTTCCGACCGGGTCTGTCCACAAATTGCGATGCCCCGGCAGGCGCAGGTAATACAAGCTGAAGGTAGGCATCAGGGCACCATGATGCCAGGCCAGAAAATGGGCGTATTCGCGCAGGTGCGTGTCGCCGGGCGGCAGATGCTCTATGTAGTCGTACGCGGTCGTCGCCGCCGATCCTTCGGGATCTTCGACCAGTGGCGCCTGCAACTCGTCGGGAATCACGCCCAGTTCGTACCGGCCCATGTGCAGGAGGGCATCGACGCCCGCTTCGATCCCTACCTTGTAGGGAGTGGAGACGAATTCGCCGTAGGCCACGAGCCCCAGCTGGTGAGCGCGTGCAATGATCCACTGCGTGTTCGCCGCCGTCAGATTGTGGCCCAGCCACACCACGCGCGTGCCGAGCTTGGCGGTGTCGGCGAGTTGACGCGCCGTATCTTCGGGGCTCAGTTCCACGGCGTGGCCATTTTCGCCCAGCTTCTGAGTCCATTCGGGGTGCCCAATCAACAGGCTCCAGTCGTCCTTGCTGCCAACTGAATCGAGTAGGTATATATGCGGCGTGGGATTGGCGGCGAGGTCGACGTGTCCACGGCGGTCATCCGAACTGGCAACCACCGTGGTCACGCCCATGTAGAGATTGGCATTGGCTTCACCCTGGCTGCTCATGCCGGCAAAGCCATCGATCAGTCCGGGGACAATGAACTTGCCTGTGCAGTCGATGACGCGCGCCCCTTTGGGAATAGGAATCGATGCCCGTGGCCCCACGTCGGTGATGCGGCCGTTCTGCACGATCACGATGGCGTCCTGCTGGTCTTTCGCGGAACGGCCCCAGTCGGTCACATCGATGATCGTTCCGCCGGCCAGCACCAGGGGAGGCGGAGGAACAGGGGGCGTCGGCGCCTGCGACCACGCCAGAACCGAGGAAAAAACCGTCCCGCCAAACCACAACAGGAAAATACGAGCAAGTCCCATAGCGAAATCAGTCTTCTGTGGATTGTCGCACAGCGAAGAACAGCAGCCATGTGACGAGGCTCGTCCCCGGGGACCTCTTGTCGAGCGAACCGAGCGAGCGTCTTCGACTAAGATGCAGGAACCATGCTAACTCGCAGCTAACTTGCCACCAGGGTGCGTCGCTGGCGGCGTGCGAGCACCGGCGTGAGTTGCGCCTGGGCTTCATCAACGGTGACTCCGTGCCTGGCGCGCAGATCGTCGATCTTGCCGTGCTCGATAAACTGATCGGGCCAGCCGATGCGCACCACGGGAACCTTGCTGCCGATCTCTTCGAGAGCTTCAAGAACCGCGGAACCGAAGCCGCCCATCTTCACGTGATCCTCAAATGTGACGAAGGCGGCAACACGGCGCGCATATGTCTCGATCATCTCGCGGTCAAGGGGCTTGATAAAGCGCGGATTGATGACCGCCGCGGAGTAGCCGTCGCGCTCCAGCCGTCCGGCCAGTTCCCATGCCATTGACGTCATCGGGCCGAGGCCGAGCAAGGCAACATCCGAGCCATCGGCCAGCACTTCCGCTTTGCCGAGGGGCAATACTTCCGCCTCCGGTTTGCGGGTCACGCCGGCCACCGCGCCGCGCGGATAGCGGATGGCGCTGGGTCCGGGAAGTTGAAGAGCGGTCTTCATCATGTCCGCAAGTTCGTCCTCGTCCTTGGGAGCCATCAGGACCATGCCCGGAATGCCGCGAAGATAAGCGATGTCGAACAGGCCGTGATGCGTAGGTCCGTCGTCGCCCGACAGTCCGGCGCGATCCATGCAGAAGACCACGGGCAGCTGTTGCAGCGCCACATCGTGCACGATGGGATCGAAGGCGCGCTGTAAAAAAGTGGAATAAATCGCGCACACGGGACGATAGCCGCGCGTGGCCATGCCCGCGGCGAAGATGACCGCGTGTTCTTCCGCAATGCCCACGTCGAAGTAGCGCTTCGGATGATGGGGCCGGAAGAGATCGAGCCCGGTCCCGTTTGGCATGGCCGCGGTGATGGCCACGATGCGCTCATCCTTGTTCGCCAGTTCGGCGAGTGTGTTCGCGAAAGACTCCGAATAGGTTGCCAGCCCTGCCGCCCTTGTGTTGCCGGTTTCAGGATCGTACGGTCCCAGGCCATGGAATTTCTTTTGCAGATCGAGTGCCGGCTGAAAACCGCGGCCCTTTTGCGTGAGTACGTGCAGCAGCACCGGCCTGTCTGCCGTCTTCAGGAACTTGAATGTCTCGATCAACTGGGGCAGGTTGTGTCCGTCGATGGGCCCGAAGTACTCCAGGCCGAACTCCTCAAAAAGCATGGAAGGCCAGAGCATGCCTTTGGCCGCTTCTTCGGCGCGCCGCATCACGTTCACCGCCGTTTTGCCGCCGATCTTCTGCACGATCTTTTTCGCGGAGTTGTGCAGCGACTGGTAGTGCTCGTTGGTGACAATACGATGGAAGTAGCGCGCAATCGCGCCGACATTGCGATCGATGGACCACTCGTTGTCATTGAGCACGACGATGAGGCGATTGGTCTGATCGGCAATATTGTTGAGCGCCTCAAACGAAATGCCGTTGGTAAATGCAGCGTCGCCGGCTATCGCAATGATGTTTTCGGTGCCGCCGGCAAGATCGCGCGCCGCCGCCATGCCCAGGGCCGCGGAGAGCGCTGTTCCGGCATGGCCCGCGCCGTAGCAGTCGTGCTCGCACTCGGTGCGCAGCGCAAAGCCGTTCAGACCGCCCGGCTGGCGGATGGTTCCAAAACGCTCCCGGCGCCCGGTCAGAATCTTGTGCGTATACACCTGGTGGCTGACATCGAAGACAAATTTGTCCTGGGGTGTGTTGAAGACGTAGTGCAATGCCAGTGTCAGCTCGACCACACCTAGGTTGGGGCCCAGGTGGCCGCCTGTCTTCGAAAGCATTTGAATGAGAAATGTGCGGATTTCTTCCGCCAGGTCAGCCAGTTCAGTGAAGCTCAGGCGTTTGATATCGGCGGGGGATTGGATTGTGTCCAGCAATGCTCCCATGTATGTCCTCTCCCGGGATCAATGCCGGGGAATCAAATAAAAAGCCCCGTTCTTGCCGGGGACTTCCCCTACCGGGTTGGCCAACCTTAAGTATAATCGCGCGCACCATTTCGCGCTGAAAATTAGACGTTTGGAGGGCCGTTCCGGTTGGACCCGGGGGCGATGATCGGTTGGCCCCCGGGAGACCCGGCTCGGGAACCATAACCCTGTGTCACGGCAGGGGAAGGCTGCAATTTTGAACGGATTTTCTCCTTGACAGCTTAGGAGAAAACTCCTCATACTCCTAATCAGTTTAGGAGGGGCGTCTTGACGATCCAGGCCCGGCTGCTCCCCGGCTTGCTTGATCTCCTCATTCTCCGCGTGGTCTCCCCTGGATCTTTGCATGGTTTCGGCGAGCCGGGGGGCCTATGAAACTGTTGCGTTCCATCGCTTCCGCCGCAGCCGCCGTGTTTCACCGCCCGCGTCTCGATCGCGAAATGGACGACGAACTCCGCTCCCACATCCAGCTCCGTGCCGACGACCTTCAACGGTCGGGCATTCCGCGCAGAGAGGCCCAACGCCGCGCCCGTATCGAGTTCGGCGGATACGAGCGCTACAAGGTCGAGTGCCATGAAGCGACCGGCGGGCAGACACTCGAAAGCGTCCTGCAGGATCTTCGCTTCGGTTTACGGATGCTGCGCAAATCGCCGGGGTTTACCTGCGTGTCTATATTGACCCTCGCATTGGGCATCGGCGCCAACGCGGTCGTGTTCAGTCTTTTGAACGCCCTGGTTTTGCGCCCCCTCAACGTCCCGCACGCGCAGAACCTCTTCATGATCGAGCGCGGCAAGGATCGGTCCCCATCGAATTCGTACCCGGACTACGTCGACCTCCGCGATCGGAACCGGGCATTTGAGGGGCTTGTTGCTTACGAGATCGCTCCCGCCGGGCTTAACACCGACGGCATCCCCGAGCAGGTGTGGCTATATGAAACCAGCGGCAATTATTTCGACGCCCTGGGCATTCAGCCCTCTCTCGGACGCTTCTTCCATGGCTCCGACGAACATGGACCGAACAGCGCGCCGTTCCTTGTGCTCAGCTACGGCTATTGGCGAAGCCATTTTCAGGGCGATCGGGGCGTCGTCGGCCGAGTGGTTCAACTCAACCGGTATCCTTACACGATTCTGGGCGTGGCCCCGCCCGAGTTTCGTGGCACGGAGTTGTTCTTTGCGCCCCAGGTGTGGGTGCCCAAGGTCAATGTCCAGCAGATCGAGGGCTCGGACAGCCTTGGCGAGCGCGGACAGCGGGGCATGTTGCTGGTGGGCCGCCTGCGCCCCGGCGTAACCCCGATCCAGGCAACGGCCGATCTCAACAATGTCGGAGCCTGGCTCTCCAGGGCCTATCCAAAAGAAGACGACGGCGCCACTTTTTCACTCGCCAAACCCGGGTGGGTTGGAGACATGCTCGGCGGACCGGTGCGCGCCTTCATGGCCGGGCTGATGCTGCTTTCGGGCCTGATCCTGCTCGCGGCCTGCACCAACCTGGGCAGTCTCTTCGCTTCCCGCGCCGCGGACCGCGGCCGTGAAATTGCTGTCCGCCTGGCCCTCGGATCGAGCCGCACCCGCGTTCTGCGGCAGATGCTCGTGGAGGCCATGCTGATAGCTGTCGCCGGAGCCGCGGTGGGCGTGGTGGCGACCATCCCGCTTGTGCGCGCATTGAGCGCCTGGCAGCCGATCCCCGACTTTCCCGTCAACGTGCCAGTGAATCCGGACTGGCACACCTACGCTCTGGCGCTGATCCTCGCCGTCGTGAGCGGACTGCTCTTCGGCCTTGTGCCGGTGCGTCAGGTGATGAAGGCTGACCCGTATCAGTCCATGAAAGCAGGAACCTCCATCGCAGCGGCCGGACGCCGCCTCATGCTGCGTGATGTGCTGCTGGTGGGCCAGATCGCCGTATGCGCCGTACTGGTGACTTCGTCGCTGGTCTCGGTGCGCGGCATGGTGCGATCGCTGCACAGCAACTTTGGCTTCATTCCCGAGCATGCGATCCAGGTCAACACAGATGTAGGCATGGGCGGGTACCACGGAGAGCAGGCGACGGCCATGCAGCGCCGGATCCTCGATACGCTGGCGCGCGTTCCCGGCGTCACCGCGGCCGGATACTCTGACCGGGTTCCTCTGAATGTGGGCTGGGCGGATGCCTCGGTTTTTTCCGACAGCACAACCGATTACCGGCCCTCCAATATCGCGACCGACGCCATGCAGTACGAGGTCTCGCCGGGCTATTTCGACTCGGCCGCAACTCCTCTTCTGCTCGGGCGCAGTTTCACCTGGGATGACGATGCGCACGCGCCGCGGGTTGCGGTTGTGAATCAGGAGTTTGCCCGCAAGATGTTCGGCTCGGAGGCCGGCGCCGTGGGCAGGGCCTTCAAGATCTGGGGCGGTACCCGGATTCAGGTCGTGGGCGTGGTGAGCGACGGGAAATATCGCACCCTGAGCGAAGATCCGCAACCCGCGATGTTCTTCCCCATCCTTCAATCGCCGTCGGGCTATACGTGGTTCATCGTTCGTTCCAATCGCGACAGTGCGGAACTCGAAGCCGCTGTCCAGCAGACATTGCGCGACCTGAACACCGGTTTGCCGTTCACCATGAACACGTGGACGAAGGAACTGGATACGGCCCTATTTGCGCCGCGCGCCGCATCCCTGGCGCTGGGGGTGCTCGGGATTCTGGGCGCGATGCTCGCCGTCACGGGGATCTTCGGAATGGCAGCCTATTCAGTGAGCAAGCGGCTGCGGGAACTCGGCATTCGCATTGCCCTGGGAGCAGGTCGAAGCCAGGTTCTGAGCGCCGCGCTCGGCCGGGCTTTGCGGCTGCTTGCGATCGGATCGGTGGCAGGACTGCTTTTGGGTTTGGCCGCCACAAAGGTCCTTTCGTTCATTGTGTACCAGGCCACGCCCCGCGACCCGGTAGTGCTGGGGGGTGTCGTTCTCTTCATGCTGCTCCTTGGACTCTTCGCCACCTGGATTCCGGCCCGTCGCGCTCTGGCCGCCGATCCGCTCATCCTGCTGCGCGATGAATGAACTGTCCGTATCTGAACGCCCCCACGCATCGCCGGGCACTAAGCAAGGACGTTTCCCGCCCGCAGCTCTGATTTCACTGGACTTCGTTCATGCTCAATTGGCAGTCTGATTGCCTCGAACCCTCCTGATCCGGAGGTTTGCCCGGAGGGTGGAGGCATCATGTTCCAGTTCCGGATGTTCCGAGACATTTCCTTTGGTCTCAGGCAGCTCACCCGGCATCGCGTCTACGCTCTCACCGCGATTCTTTCCATGGCGCTCGGCATCGGAGCCACCGCGGCCGTCTACAGCGTCCTCTACGGAGTCCTGATCGACCCCTACCCCTATCGCAACGCCGATCGCATCGCTTTCATCACCATTCAAAACAAGCAAGGCCGCGGCGGGGACATCCCCCTTACCCTCGCTGAAGTCGATCAGCTTCGCCAGGCCAAGTCGGTCGAAGCCGCTTTCGCGCAGAACGATGCAAGCATGATCGCCACCGATGGCGACATACCGCAGTCGGTCAAGGTACTGGAGATGACCAGCAACGGCCTTCAATTCCTGGACGCGCCTCCGCTCATGGGCCGGGTCTTTACTAAGGCGGAAGCTCCCGAGGGTGTTGCCCCTCCCCCGGTAGCCGTCATCAGCTACCCGTTCTGGAAGACCCACTTCGCCTCAAGTCCTGACGTTCTCGGCAAGGTCCTCGAACTCAACCATCAGAAATACACAGTCATCGGCGTGGTTGGTCCCCGCTTCACCTGGCATGATTCCGAAGTGTACGTGCCCACGCCGGCAGGCATGGACCCCAGGAGCCGCTTCCAGACCCTAATACGCGTCCGCCCCGGTGTCTCAACCGA
>Ga0206912_1201_pt1 | contig 13906 bp, 8 predicted proteins | sample Alteio_BWOrgHeat_75_FD_152933 | JGI IMG/M metagenome (GOLD analysis project Ga0206912, IMG submission 152933) | Enriched cells from forest soil in Barre Woods Harvard Forest LTER site, Petersham, Massachusetts, United States -... | ecosystem: Environmental > Terrestrial > Soil > Temperate forest > O... | reverse complement strand
ACACACGCAGTTTATTCGGACTGCGTTTGCCGAGATCCAGACCAAGCAGAAGGAAGCGCATTCGCGGCAGAAAAGGACTCTTCTAATCGCCATCGGTGTGCTGGCGCTGGTCGGGATTGTCATCTCTGGATACGCATACCATCTTCAAGTCCTGACCCGCCGTCAGCGCGAGATTGCCCGCAATCTCTTCTATGCCATGAAATCGGTGGACGTGGAGATTGCCGAGGCGGAGCGGCAGGCCCTGAACAGCGGAGACACGCAGGCTGGTCTGGCGGCCGTAAACAAATACGAGGCGCGTCGCAAGGCCATCCAGACCAATTACGATCAGTTTCTGGCCACCCTCCACATCTACGACCCTAAAACCACCGAGCAGCACCGGCTGATCTTGCGGGTGGCGCGCATCTTCGGGGAAGGCGAACTCGATATGCCGGCCGACTTCGAAACCGAAGTCGTGCGCTACATCAAATATTGGCAATCGACTGGCCGCTACGCCCGCGATGTACGCTCGGCCCAGGAGCAGGGTTTTACCCGCACCATACCCGAGGCCTTGCTGAATCACGGGCTACCGGTCCAGTTCTTCTATCTGGCCATGCAGGAGAGCGACTTCGATCCCTATCGCAGCGGTCCCATCACAAGAAAGGGCTACGCGAAGGGAATGTGGCAGTTTATTCCTGAGACGGGGGTCAAGTACGGTCTTCACCTTGGGCCGCTCGTCGATCTTCCTCGACCCGATCCCGCCGATGAAAGGGATCATGCGGACAAGGCAACCGACGCCGCCACGCGCTACATCCAGATGCTCTACAGTACTGACGCACAGGCGTCAGGCATGCTGGTAATGGCGTGCTACAACTGGGGAGAAAATCAGGTTCTGCCGCTGGTGAGGAGCATGCCGCTGAATCCAGGCGAGCGCAACTTCTGGCGGCTGCTTGCCGACCATCGAAGCCAGATACCGAAGGAGACCTACGACTACGTCTTCTACATCGTCTCCGCAGCGGTGATAGGCGAGAATCCCCGATTATTCGGGTTTGACTTTGATAATCCGCTGGACAATGCGCGCTGACGTTTTCGGCGCAGGGACTGGGGTGGGGTGGGGAGAAGCGGAGGCCGCTCTCCCCAAATCGGTGTTACGTTTTATCGGGCGGCTATGAGAATCTGCTCTCCATGGTCGAGCTTCGCTTCCCGGGTCCGCGCTTTCTTCTCCCCATTCCACTCGGGGATGTCGACGTTCAGGCTCACGGTCGTCGGGCAAAGGACGTGGTGCAGGAAATACCGCTCCCCGTACTTTTCGAACACAAGCTTGCTGCCGTGTCCGGGATCGCTGAAGTCGTGGACGTCGGAGACAGTGGCGGCCATGTTTTTCGAGTCGTTTGCGACGCGAACGACCCCGGCGTACGGGGACGAGATGGTGTATTGACCCGCAGGCAAATACGTATCGCCTACGGTAAAGCCGAAGGGGACCTCGGCCTTCAGAACAACGCCCTGGGCCAAGGCTGGGATGGCGCTGAGAGCCGCGAGGATCATCAGGGAAAGTGTAGGGATGCGTTTCATGATGTTTCTCCTTTGGGATTGAAGCGTCTTTACGAACCGCTTTCATTCCTATAAGCGCAGACACCCAGCAATGAGTGACAACGTCTTAAGAAGAAACAAATGCTCCGTGCGCTTTCTTTTGCGTTTTCGCCAACCAGGCTTTATCGATCGAGGGCTCTTAGGCAGACTTCAGAATGCGGTTGTCCGTGATCTTAACGAGTGGCTTAGGGAGAACCAAGGGGACACCTTCCTTATGGCCCGGTGTCGGCTTATCTCAAATCTGCAACGTTCCGGCTGGCTGAAGGTACCACGAGAATCAGCGCTGCGGTCAAATCGCCCGAGGTGTCCGATCTGGCTCGGGAACTGCATATCTGTCAGGTGGTCTCATCGCCTTCATGGGCAAACAGCGTGTCCGGCTATCGTCCAGATAGTGACGGTCTCGCCTATGCCGCCCGCCGCATCGCCACCGAAGCCAAGCGGGACGCCCACGCGCGGACGACCGTGAACCAGCTTTCCTTGTTGCTCCAAAACACCACCCAGGATCCTGCTGGGCAATGAGGATGGGACGTTTACAGCCCAACAGTTGGGGGTTATATGGGGAGGGGGCTGCTGCTCCGTAATAGTGGCAGACTTCAACGGAGACGGGATTCAGGATCTGAAGGCCTACAGTCCCATGGACGGGTTAAACTTCACGATCCTTTTAGGCAATGGGGATGGGACTTTTACAGCCAAGCCGATCGCGAGCACTGACAAGAATTGCTGCGAAGTCGCGACGGCGGACTTCAACGGAGACGGAATTCCTGACCTGGCCGTCGGGACTTCCGGCAACATCCTTCTGAGCAAAGGGGACGGGACTTTTGCGCTACGCCGTCAGACTTAAGGGGCGGATACTCGGTCGGGGACTTCAATGAAGACGGAGTACCGGATCTTCTAGGAGGCTTGTCCGATAATCCATACGTCCTTCTGGGCAAAGGGGATGGGACTTTTACAGCCCAACGATTGGCGGATGGGTGGGGAGGCTGCTGCTCCGTCATAGTGGCAGGCTTCAACGGAGACGGTCTCTCGGACTTCGCCCATTATTTGAGGTCCCACGACTATCCTTGAACTCAGACGGTGAGTGTGGTGTTGACTCAATCTGGCTGGACGGCGACGGGTGTCGCGCCTTCTTCCTTGGGGACGCACCTTGTCGAGGCAAGTTATGCCCGAGACGGCAATTACAATCCCAGCCTGTCTGCCACAACTCAACTCGGTCAGAAAGCGCCATTATTTCCCCCGTTCCCGTTCCCCGTCACTAAATTGAATATTCCGTATGTTTTTTTTCCTGGACATCCGGTGTCGATGTCACTATGTACAAACTCACCGTCGGAACCACGGGACCAGGATCTTCCAATATATGCAGTTGGGGGCCCTCAACGGCCACTTCAGCCCCAGTGTGCGGAATAAATTTGAATGGGGAAAACTTTTATGCTCGGCTGTCCTCCCTGATTAACGGGGTATGGTTTTCTACCGACTACACGTATGCGACCGAGCAGGCTGCGTTCCTCAACTCTCCAACGCCTGGGACTCAGTTGAGCGGCTCCGCCGTGGATTTCTCGTGGTGGCCGGGGGAACTCATAGGCCCGTCAGCTTTCAGGCTAATCATTGGAGACAATGGGATCGGCTCGACGCTCTATTCCAAGGTGAACGGAATCTGGCTTCACACCAACTACACCTACAAGGCCCAGTAGTTGCATGGCCTCGCGCCGCAACGCGCTCTGCGTGAGTTGCGCGAGGCCATCCCAGTTCCGTGTCCGAATTCCTGCACTGCAGATTCCGGCCTGCTGGCCGCGTGAGGCCGAATCAGCAGCCGATAGAAATTTCTGGGGGTCGCTCTGATGGCGGTTAGGCAACGAAGTGAACTTGGCTCGGTTGACAAAACTAAGTCCAACTCCTTCTGAGAGCCTCAACCGGGGCAGGTAATCATGGCAACCCTACCGCTTTGCTACGCCGTCCAGACCGCGTTGACGTACCGATCCTTACCGCCGACTATGACCCGCTTCATGAGATTGACTTTCATGGGGGGTATATCAGATTCGTAGCTTTGTTCGTGCCAGCCTATCTAGGTTATTGATTATAAAAGGCTGGCGGAGAGGGCGAGATTCGAACTCGCGGTACCCTTTCGAGTACGTCCGCTTTCGAGGCGGGTGCCTTCAACCACTCGGCCACCTCTCCGTTTGAATGAATTGCTGTCTGGTTACGCCTGCAGTAACGTCTACAGACAAGTGCTCCGGAACTGCGCGCAAGTCAACCTGGCCATATCGAGTCTACTTGCAAAGCCAGGCGGTTGCAATGCCGCACGGCTCCCGACCTGCAACGGCGCTAGTCTTCGCGAAGACAGATCGGAAAGCAATCCGCCGCCCGTTGTCCGCATCCTCAAATTACTGAGTGGGAAGTTTAGCGACGCCACGCGACGGACGACTCGTGGCGTCGGCCAGACGAAGACGCGACGATTGAAGCAATTAGCCGCCTCAGGGTGTTACTTTACTTCTGCGGCATTTGTGCGCGGGATGGGCAGAATCCCGGCGGAGAATTGAACCCTTCGGAGGCGTCTGCAATTTCGGCAGGCGCTGCGGGATGATCACGATGGTAGTACAGGTTTGGAGCACGGATTTTTATGATGGAATTTCACATTTCGCGCGAGGCACGGGAGCGCTATAAGTTTTCCGAATCGCTCTTTTCCTATAACGGCAACGTGGTGTTTGCCGACATGCCCGCCTGCCGCGCCTTCGCGTACCTCATGAACCAGGTTCGCGAGGCGGACAAGAATCCCGACCAGGCAATCCACGCCGGTGCCCTCTTCGCCATGGGGCTGATCGACGAGGCCAGCCATGTGGTCATTGCCCGTTACCGCGAGCAGTTCGACCGCAATGTCATGGCCGATGCGCTGGCCTGGTTTGGCTCCCAGATGACCCCCGAGGCGCTGGACAAACTGCTCCTGACCTTCGTTGAATACTTCCCCGGCTCGACCGTGATACGCGGCGAAGAGACGCCGCAGCAGTGGCTGCAGGGTTCCACTGACGGGACTCCGCATCGCGAAGCGGCCCTCGAAGAGTTGTTGCTGCTCTGGACCGCCAACCGCAACGAGGCATTTCGGCCCTTCGAAGAGCTGTTCGCCGAAAAGCCTCTTGCCGAGCAAACCGTTTACCGCCAGGTAACGCAGCAGTTGCCTGAATACTTTGCCACCCGGCCGCTGATTCCGATGCCCGGCGCCAAGTCGATGAACCTGGTGGAACTGCTGCGGGCCCCCGCCACCGCGTCTCCCAAATCGCTTCGCGAACAACTGGACCTGGTCCGGCAATTGTGGAAGCCACTTCTCGGCGACGCGCTCGATCGCTTCCTGCAGATCGCCGGCGAAATTCTCCACGAAGAAGAACTCGCCATCTGGATGCAGTTCAACACCCCCGCCGCGCGGGCCCGCGCAGCCGCCGAAGAAGCAGCCCGCCGCCGCAGGGAAGCGGGCATGCAGCAGTGGCCGTCGATCGCGAGCACCGCTGACGTACCGGTCTTCGGCGATCCGGCGCATGAATACGAGAAGTTTTCGCCCGACACCGCCTGGATGCCGACCACCGTCATGATTGCCAAGAGCACCTACGTGTGGCTCGCGCAGCTCAGCCGGTTTTATGGGCGCCACATCCGCCGCCTCGACGACATCCCCAGCGAAGAACTCCAGACACTCGCCAATCGCGGCATGAACACGCTGTGGCTGATCGGCATCTGGGAGCGCAGCCGGGCTTCGAAAACCATCAAGCTGCTGTGCGGGAACCAGGACGCCGTCGCGTCTGCCTATTCGCTGTTCGACTACCGCATCTCCGAAGACCTGGGCGGCGAATCGGCTTATATCAACCTTCGCGACCGCGCCTACCATCACGGGATCCGGCTGGCGAGCGACATGGTGCCCAACCACATGGGCATTGACTCACCCTGGGTGGTTGAGCACCCCGAGTGGTTCATCTCGCGCTGGGAGTCGCCCTATCCGGTCTATCGCTTCGAGGGCCCCGATCTCTCCGCCGACGGCCGTGTGGAGATCAAAATCGAGGATCGCTATTACACCCAGGAAGACGCTGCGGTCGTTTTCCGTCGCCGCGACAAGTCCTCCGGCGAGACCCGCTACATTTATCACGGCAACGACGGCACCAGCTTTCCCTGGAACGACACCGCGCAGCTCGATTACCTAAATCCGGCGGTGCGCGAACAGGTCATTCAGACCATCCTCCACGTCGCCCGCCTATTTCCGGTCATTCGCTTTGACGCCGCGATGACTCTTGCCAAGCGTCACTTCCATCGCCTGTGGTTCCCCGGGCCCGGCTCGAGCGGGGCCATCCCCTCGCGCGCCGAATACAGCATGAGCCAGGCCGATTTCGACCGGGCCATGCCCCACGAATTCTGGCGCGAGGTTGTAGATCGTGTCGCTGCCGAAGTCCCAGGAACGCTGCTCCTCGCAGAAGCTTTCTGGCTCATGGAGGGCTACTTCGTCCGCACCCTGGGCATGCACCGTGTCTACAACAGCGCCTTCATGGTGATGCTGCGCGATGAAGACAACGCCAAGTATCGCTCGGTCATCAAGAACACCCTCGAGTTCGACCCCGACATCATGAAGCGTTACGTGAACTTCATGAGCAATCCCGATGAAAAGACGGCCATTGACCAGTTCGGCAAAGGCGACAAGTGCTTCGGCGTCGCGGCCATGATGGCCACCCTTCCCGGCCTGCCCATGTTCGGCCACGGGCAGGTAGAAGGATTCACCGAAAAGTACGGCATGGAATACTACCGGCCGCGCTACGAAGAGTGGCCCGATCACTGGCTGATCGAGCGCCACGACCGCGAGATCGCTCCGCTGCTCAAGCGCCGCTGGGTCTTCGCCGAGAGCACCCACTTCCTTCTTTACGACTTCTTTGAAAACTCCGGGCATGTCGACGAGAATATATTTGCCTACTCCAATCGCAGCGGCGGCGAACGGGCGCTCGTGGTCTATAACAACCGCTACGGCTCGAGCCACGGCACCCTGCGCATGTCGGCGGCCTACGCGGATAAAGGGTCCGGCCAGCTTCGCCAGCGTTCGATATGGGAGGGGCTTGGACTGCAGGATCGCGGTGCGATTGTTGCCTGCCGCGACTCCCTTACCGGCCTCGAATACCTTCGCCGCGCCCACGACATTGCCGATCGCGGCGTCACGCTCAGCCTCCATGCCTACCAGTGCCATGTATTCCTCGATTGGCGGGAGATGTATTCGACGGCCGATAAACACTGGGATCGCCTGTGCGATTACCTCGGAGGCCGTGGTGTTCCCAGCATCGACGACGCCCTGGTACAGCTTGAACTGCGCCCCGTCCACGACGCCCTGCGGGCGGCGCTCGATCCCGCCGTGGTGCGCATGTTTGCCGATTCGGTTGAAGCACCCCCGGTTCAGGGGGCCACTCTCGAGAAGAGGAACGGGAAGAAGCAGAGCGAAGTCCTCGATAGCGCCTGGGGCCGGTGCGAAGAACTCCTGGCCTCAGTATTGCCCGCGTGGGCTCGCCTTTCCAGAGAGCGCGCCGGCGCTCGCCCCATCCGCCCCGAATCGCTTGCCCCCATCTACCGCAAGTGCCTTCGCAGCGCCATGCGGCTTCTCTCCGTCGAGGCCCTTATACCCCCACCCTGGTCGGCCGCTGCCCGGCGCGTGTTGCCCAATTCCAGCCCCGACGTTCCTTCGACTGCTTTGTGGGGACCGGTGATGAGCTGGTGCCTGCTGCAGACCCTGGCCTTGGCCATCGACGAAGACCATGTTGAGCGTACGCCCCTCGATCTGTTTGACCGCCTCCGCCTCCGCGAACCGTTGGCGCAGGCATTCCAGGCGCTGGGCATGGAAGGCGAACGCGGATGGCGCGCTGCCGCCCGGCTCAAAATCCTGCTGATGATCGAGGCGGGAGTCGATGCCGAGCCCAAGGCGCAACCCAAGGCCGCAACTCCAGCTGCGTCCAAGCTCGATGAAGCTGCGCAGGCCGTTGTTGCTGAAGCCGTTTCCGCGGCTCCTGCGGCTTCCCCGGCCCCCGCAAAGCCCGGCGATTCAGATGGCGATACCGGCCCGAAGTCCGTAATTCCTGCGGCACTGTGGAAGGACCCCGATGTTCGCTGGCTGACCGGATACAACGAAGCCGACGGTCACACGTACGTGATCCGCGAACCCTTCGAAGAACTGCTCTGGTGGCTGTCACTACCTTCACTGCTCAAACTCGCCAATATGACAGTTCCCACCCGCAATGCGGCTGCGGCGATCGCCGCGAGAATCAACCAAGCCCTGACGGCCGTGGAAAAGGCTGGTTACCGCATTGATGCTTTGCTTCAGCCAGAGGCGGCCGAACCGGGTGCGCCTGCCCAGCCCGACGGCGCCGCGGTGAAGCCCGTGGCCGTTGGAGTTGAATCCGAACAGGCTCCTTCAAAGCCTGTCCATCCAGTCGACGGCCCGCCCGAGGACTACTGACCCGCCACCGAGCCTGGGTGCCCCATCCTAGCGACGTTTCTGTTCTTGTCGCAAGGGTGGGAAACCGCGAAACCCGACCCAGCTCAGATCGGGACTAAAGTTACGCGCTGCGAACCCAGTCGAAACGATCTGCGGTTTAGCAATGGGCAAGGGGCATCTTGGTGGCTTATGCAGGGGGATGATTGAGGATTTGACTGTAGGTATCCCGAGGCGCCGGGTGGCGCTGTTGAGACTCTTCCCATTACTAATATACCAAGTTGAATCATTGAAAACCAGACTGGTTTTTGCTTCCAACCCGGCGTAGTCTCAGCCAACGAAGCATCATTTGGAGCGGCAAATTCGCTGCCCTTCCGGGACGGACGGCGACAACCAGCGGGCCCGCGGGGGGGAAACACATGCCTGTGCTTCATTGGGATTGCGGATTTGCGTATAAACATTGACATTCTGAACTGAACCGTTCAGTATTGTTATCTTGAGGTGGCGGATGATTCGGGTGCGAAATCTGGTGAAGACCTTTTCCTCTTCTTCCGGTTCCTTTACGGCCGTCAACGATGTTTCCTTCGATGTAGAAGAGGGGGAAATCTTCGCGTTCCTGGGGCCCAACGGAGCAGGGAAGACAACTACCATCAAAATGCTGACGACGCTGCTCAAACCCACCAGCGGCGCCATCGAAATGGATGGCCTAAACCCGCAAGTGCAACAGAACGAGGCCCGCAAGCGTTTCGGGATCGTCTTTCAAGATCCCAGCCTTGACGGCGACCTTACGGCGTGGGAAAACATGGACCTGCACGGTGTTCTCTACCATGTGCCGAGCAAAATCCGGCGCCAGCGCACCGAGGACCTGTTGAAGCTGTTCGAACTGTGGGAGCGCCGAAATGACCAGGTGAAGAAGTTCTCCGGCGGCATGAAGCGGCGCCTGGAGATCGCGCGCGGCTTTCTCCATACGCCGCGGATCCTGTTTCTTGATGAGCCGACGCTGGGCCTCGATCCGCAGAGCCGCAATCAACTCTGGACCATTGTCAAAAAAGTCAACGAGGCCGAGCGCGTCACCGTCTTCCTCACCACCCATTACATGGACGAGGCTGACCGCGTGGCTCATCGCATCGGCATCATCGATCACGGCAAACTCGTAACTCAGGGCACCCCGCGCGAGATCAAGGACCAGACAGGATCGGAGACCCTGGAAGACGCATTCCTCAAGCTGACCGGCTCGACCATTCGCGATGAGAGTGCCGACCCGGCTGCTGCAATGCGCCAATTCGCAAAAATGTGGAGTGGAGGCAAACGATGAGTGCCATTTATATTCTCTGGCTGCGAGAAGTGAAGAGATACCTGCGCTCCCGTGCGCAGATCGTTGCGTCGCTGGGGCAGCCCATGCTCTACCTTCTCGTCCTAGGCTTCGGTCTCGGGCCGGTCTTTCGCCGCGCCGGCAATGGCAACTATCTCCAATTCATTGCCCCCGGCGTAATCGGCATGACAGTCTTGTTCTCGTCCATTTTTTCCGGCCTCGGCCTGCTCTGGGATCGCCAGTTCGGCTTTCTCAAGGAAACGCTTGTGGCGCCGGTGCCGCGCATTCAGATCATGATCGGCCGCACCATGGGCGGAGCAACCGTGGCGGTGATGCAGGGAATCCTGGTCACCATCATTTGCCTCATTGCGGGGTTCCGGCCCGCGCATTTCTCCACCATTCCGATTGCGCTCGGATTCATGATTCTCATCGCGCTGCTGTTTGCCGCGCTGGGGGTTGCCATTGGCTCCAGCCTTCAGGACATGCAGGGATTTCAACTCATCATGAACTTCCTGGTCATGCCCATTTACTTTCTGTCCGGGGCTATGTTCCCGCTCAACGATGCACATAACGTTCTCAAATACATCACGCGCGCTGACCCGCTCTCGTACGGTATCGACGGCTTGCGCAATGTATTCGGTTCGCCCAACGTTGCCTTCGATCCGCGCGTCGATGTGATGGTCTTGATCGTCGTCGGATCGATCCTGCTGGTCTTCGGCGCTTACCGCTTCTCGAAGATCGAGATCTGACCATGGGCAGGAGCAAGAGTTTCGAAGCGCACGAAAGAATCATCCTGGCCGCGGTTGCGCTATTTGGAAAACACGGGATAGACGCGACGAGCATGGATGCCATCGCCCGCGTGGGCCGCGCCAGTAAAGCTACCATCTACAACCACTGGAAGGACAAGGAAGAACTGCTGATGGAGGTGATGAGCTACCTGCACGGCATCAATGACGATCCGGTGTACGTGGATACGGGCGACCTTGGCCGCGATCTGGCCACTGTTCTGAACCGGCGTCCGTCGGAGGCCTTTCAGATGGCGCGCGATCATGTCACGCCGACGTTCATCGCCTACTCGGCGACGCATCCGGAGTTCGGACGGGCCTGGCGTCATCGGGTCATGGAGCCGGGCCGCCAATGCCTGAAGCGCATCCTGGAGCGGGGAATGGAGCGGGGCCAACTGCCGGCGGATCTCGACCTGGAATCATCCATGGCCTTGCTTCTCGGCCCTATGCTCTACCGGCATATCTTTGCGCGAGGATGCGGCGAGCCCAACGACGACCTCGGCCGGCAGACAGCGGAAGCCTTCTGCCGGGCGTTTGTTGAGCGGTGATCAATCTCACTTTTGGTCACTTTTGTGAGATAGATCACCGCGATTTTCAGCCAATTTAGCCCCGTTTTGCCGGACCACCGCGTGCCTAAGTCTTTGAATAACCAACGATTTAAAATTACTTCACAGTTTCACAGTCCGGGAAAATTTTTTTGCGGGCGCCCGGTTTGTCTATCTGGTTGATCGCAAGGTGCACAGAAGAGATTCGAGAGCCGTTCGTCATGATGTTCCAGTGTGCGCCATTTGATCGAATCCATGTGCAATGCAAGTCACTGGAGATAATCCGGATATGGGCGCCACCACGCAAATGTAAACGGTCCAAAAGGGCCGGTTTTGGATTCCGAAAGTGTTCAATACGAAACCGAATTGCTTTGATGCCCTGGGTTCTGCCTGAGTCCGCACTTCGACTCTCTCTTCCACCTCTATTGTGGCAAAACCGGTAGAAAGAAAATGCAAAGGCGCGCGCATTTTTTGCGCAATCACGAAGACGAGGGCCGCGGGCTGTGAGAAATGCGCGCTAGTCACATCACGACAGCTGGAGGTTCAGGCTGCGGAAGTTCGCCGGACCCTTGCCGACATATCGGGATCTATCGTGCTTCACGAGACGATAGCTTCGGGTTTTACAATCAAGCGTCGTTCACACCGGCAGTGCGGATGCCGTTTAGTGTCAAAGCAGGCCGCGGTGGCCAGCGTAGTTTTCGTCGCTGTCCAGACCATGCTCCTTGATGACCTCGGCAGCAGCAGCCAGCGCTGTTGCGATGGCAGGATAGCCAACGTATGGCAGCGCCTGGATGAGAACCTCCTCGATTTCTTTCAATGTGAGGCCGTTATTGAGCCCGGCCCCCATGTGGATGGCGAATTCATGGGGCTGACGCATCGCAATCATGACGGACATCGAAACTAGGCTGCGGGAGCGCCTGTCTAGACCGGGACGAGTCCAGATATCTGCAAAGGCTTGGTCGAGCGCGTAGGCAGCGATCGGGGCACCGAAGGTGTTTGAGTCAGCAGAAGCGCTGAGATTTGCGGCTGCCTGGTCACCGATCATTTCGCGGACTACATTGATTCCGGCTTCTCTATTCGTCATGATTGAGTCCTGTTGTAAAGCTCAAGTGACTTCTCCACCCCCAAGACTACCCGAACGGCTTGAGGACACATAAGTGCCGTAAACGCCGTTCTCGCCGGGAACGCTCCTGGACTCGCGTACAATCGCCGGGTCGCTCACCCTGGACAGCTTTTGGCGACGCGGGAAAACGCACACGTACATCGCGCCCGCCATCTTTAGCTACCGGGCAGACCAGCGACCGCTTCTGACCTAAGGACTTACTTGTTAGGACGAACGTTGGCGGCCTTGATGTACTGGTTGCCAAAGCTCTCCAACTCGACCGTGTTCTTTTTCTTGTTGAAGGTGATCTTGGTTGCGGCCATGATTTTGCCGGTTCCTTCGCCCTTCTCATTGAGAGTCACCTGCAGATAGCCGAAGGGGTAACTGGTGCTCCGGCCGCTGTTGTAAAGCTCGGCGAACGACATGTTGCGCGGAGTCACAATCGTGATGATGGTGTTGTTTCCGTCTTGCCTCTTCCTAGCGACAGAGATCTGCGTGCCCGTGGTGCCGACGCGGCTGATCCGTCCCACATCCATCTTCTCCATCGCTCGACGCAACCCGTCCTGGCCTTGCGATTTGAGAATGTCCTGGAGTTGTTGAACCTCCTCGTCCGTGGTGTAACGCTTGATTTGAAAGTCGAACGAGGCTGATGCGCCTCCCGTCGAACCACCCGTTGATATGGCGACAAACGTGTAAGCATCCGGTTTGGCCTTCTCTTCCTGGCAAAAGGCCATCGACGCGAAGCTGATCATTCCAACCATCAGCACTGCGATCTTCGACATGAGGATTCCTCCGTGGGGAATTGGCGCATTACGTTCGAGAACGGAAGAATATTACACGCTTTGCCCTAGACGCTATCTCATAAATGCCGTTCAGTCCGCATAAGGCACCCCTCAGGGGCTAAAGCCCCCGTTGATATTGCATCGCTTATACCGGGGATAAATCCCCGGCCTACCGCCCGAACGACTCTTTCAGCAAGCTGTAAAGCCGTGGCCTTTCAAAACAAATTTATGAGATAGCTTCTGGTGCTTGCGCTCTTCACCGGTCGCCCAGGGAGATATCGAGGGCGCGGCACACCAGCACCGCTTCGCCGTCCGTGGGAACCGATTTTAACTTCGCGGTTGCTTCCCCCAGGGGCACGAATTTGAGGTTAGGCGGTTGCAACGCAACCATCACTCCGTTCAATCCCTGCGAGAGACCGTGCACCGCTCCCGCCCCGAAACCGACTCCGAGGAAGCGATCCAATGCCGTTGGCGAACCGCCCCGCAGGAGATGTCCGAGCACTACGGTGCGGCTCTCCTTACCCGTCAATTCTTCGAGCTGTTTGGCTACGGTTTCCCCGATCCCTCCCAGCCGCTCCGCCCTGCCGGCCTCGCGGGCCTTCACGATCGCTTCTCCACCCTCGGGTTTGGCCCCCTCGGCCACCACCACGATCGAATACGGCTTGCCGCTCGCGTGCTTTTTTTTCAAATGCGCCGCGACCTTCTCGATCGAGTAAGGAATCTCCGGGATCAGGATGGCATCGGCGCGGCCGGCGATTCCGGAATGAAGGGCGATCCACCCCACGTATCTACCCATCACCTCGACAACCATGATCCGCTCGTGCGAACGTGCTGTGCTGTGCAGGCGGTCCAGACAGTCCGTGGCAAAGGAGACTGCGGAGTTAAAGCCAAACGTCACTGTCGTCGATTCCAGATCGTTGTCGATCGTCTTCGGCACGCCGATCACGCGCAGGCCCTTCTTGTGCAACTCATGTGCGATGGTGAGACTTCCGTCGCCGCCGACCGAAATCAGCGCGTCGATCTTGTGGTCCTCGAAATACTCCAGAATCATCCCGGAAACATCCGTCTCCTTCTTGCTTCCATCTGGTTGCTCGATCAGCCGATGAAAGGGATTGCCCCGATTCGTGGTGCCGAGGATGGTCCCGCCGAGATGGGCGATTTCCCGTACCCTGGTGCGATTCAGCTCGATCACTCCGCCGTGCGGATAGCGCTCGGGGGTGAGGATCCCGTCGAAGCCGTCGCGGATTCCCACCACCTCCCATCCCAATCCCCGCGCCGCATACACCGCGCCGTGTATCACCGCATTCAGTCCTGGCGCATCCCCGCCGCCGGTGTTGATCGCAATTCGCCTGATCGTCGTAGTCATCACCCTTCCTCGCTC
>Ga0206912_1200_pt1 | contig 13975 bp, 21 predicted proteins | sample Alteio_BWOrgHeat_75_FD_152933 | JGI IMG/M metagenome (GOLD analysis project Ga0206912, IMG submission 152933) | Enriched cells from forest soil in Barre Woods Harvard Forest LTER site, Petersham, Massachusetts, United States -... | ecosystem: Environmental > Terrestrial > Soil > Temperate forest >... | reverse complement strand
GATTCGGCTAGACGTCAGGGCTGAAGAGCGGTCGAAGGTGGAAGCTGATCCGTATGCAGCAGAGATCGCTGCCTCCATCGAGCGCACGTTAAAGTCGTTAACTCCTGCCGAGATTGAAACGATCAGGCAGTTCGTAATCTACGGAGAGTTGAGCACGCTTGGAGCCAAGACTCGGGTCAAAGCCACCGGGGTAAACATGGAACGCTGGTCAGTTCCTGAGGCTTTGGTTGGAAAAACAGGTTGGCTAACTGGGAATGCTGGGAATCACCCATATGACAGCATGGAGCACAACGTCTATACGCTTAATCCGACCATGAAGTTACATCTGCGAGCTTATTTCTCTAAACGGTAGGCAATGAGACGCACGCGATCAGACCCCGCAACCTATGACCTGAGCCGCCCCTGTCCGCTGTGCGGGTTTAGAATCGCGCCCCATGAACTGATCCGCACCGATGGCGAACACATTCTTTGCCCCGGCTGCGGACAGGAGTTTGTGGATACGCCAAGGCCAAAGGCTCCGGACGTTCGCTCACCAAGCTGGTGACCGCCCTGATCTCCTCGCGCACGATGCGCCGCAGGGTATCTTCGCCACCGTCCCAAGCGTGCGCAACTTTTGCGCACGCGCACGGTCCTCTATGCTGGAGGCGATGGTCCGCAAATCGAGAGCCGAGTACGAAGCCTTTGTCCGCGCCGTTGCCAAAACGGTCAGGCCGGGATCGATCATCGCAGGCAAGCGACCTCGGCCAAGTATTCCATCACGAAATTCCGGGCATAAGCCGCCGTCGGAAAACTGATTCTGGCTCCCTGCTTTGTTCTCTTCGCCCACTGGGACGGCAGGCGTAGCTTAGGCGCAGGAATATACTTGTCGGCGGCATGACCAATGAGAGGATTTTCATGGCGAATCCTGAACATTTCGCGAAGCTCAAAGAGGGAGTCGAAGCTTGGAATCAGTGGCGCGATGAGAACGACTCAAGACCGGACCTTAGTGGGGCCTACTTCATCGAGGCGGACCTCCACGGGGCGATCCTCGGTGGGGCAAACCTGAACGGGGCGATCCTCATCGGGGCGAACCTCAGCGGGGCGGACCTCCGGGGAGCGTACCTTAGTGGGGCGATCCTCAGTGGGGCGAACCTTAGTGGGGCGAACCTCATGGGGGCGTACCTCCAAAAGGCTAACCTCGGGGAGGCGAACCTCAATTCGGCGGACCTGAGTTTCGCGAGCTTGATTGAGACCGTCCTTGAAAAGGCCAATCTGACAGGCTGTCAAGTGTACGGAGTTTCGGTCTGGGACATTCGGCTGGAAGGAGCGATCCAATCTAATTTGGTAATCACACCGAGTCGCGCCGAATCGGCCATCGAAGTTGACAACCTTGAGGTTGCGCAATTCATTTATCTGCTCCTAAACAACCAGAGAATCCGAGATGTGATCGACACGATCACTTCCAAGGTTGTCCTGATCCTTGGGCGATTTACTGATGAACGAAAAGCGGTCTTGGACGCAATTCGCGATGAACTTCGCAAGCGCGACTACTTGCCTGTTCTTTTCGATTTTCAGAAACCGGATAGCAAAGATTTGACCGGGACAATAACGACATTGGCGAACTTGGCTAGATTCATCATCGCTGATTTGACCGACCCTAGTTGCATCCCCTATGAATTGGGTCGCATCGTCCCCAACACCAAGGTGCCTGTGCAGGCCATCATTCTCGATGACAGACGCGAGTTCGCAATGTTCGATAATCTTCTCGACTACCGTTGGGTACTACCACTATACAGGTATCAGTCGCAAGATACACTACTGGCAAGTCTGAACGAGCGAGTCATCGCCCCCGCTGAAGCCAAAGTGATTGAACTAAGACAGAAGTAGCCCTTCAAACGGAGCCTAAAATCGGCTACAGCACAATAGCACGGGATAATCGGTTGTGAGCGCAGGAAGGATCAAAGCACGATTCCTCGAACCGATGGAGTGTCTTCCAGTCGCCAAACTGCCCGTTTGTAAACCTGCCGGAGAACGAGCCGGGAAGATGGGGACAGGGGCTGGTGGCAGACAAAATGATGGAAAACCATCCTCGCCTACGACCGAGAGAGTTGCCTAGATTAGCCATTCCGCTCACACTTAGCCAATTCGATACAACGCCCAACACAATCGCGCAGAGCGACAATTGCCAAGCATGGGAGCAGGCCGTCGAAAGCCGCCAATTTATTTGACAGACAAGAGAGGTAAGTGCAGAATTTTGGGGTTGGTCGTTGCCATGGAAATCGAACCACAGAAATTCTGGATATGTACAAGGTGCTGGAAGATTATGCCCAGAGCTGAAGCGGAGCATCTCGAACTGGATCAAAGCCACCTGACTGTACAAGATTTGAGATGCTCCTCATGCAATGCGGTCGGTCAGTTTGTTCCGAGTTCCAGCCCTGAATTTGAAGAGTTTGCCAACGATCTTCTCTTTGAAGCCTTTGCAGCAAGTCTACAAAGGGCGGGATACGAGGTTCTGATGTATTCGGCTGAATGCGATCAGGGGAATCACGGCCACTGTCCCGGCAAGCACCGGCTTACGGGAGAGATTCCGGCGTCGGTTGAGCGTTGTTTCTGTCAATGTCACAAATCATCAGAACGGTCGGTCACCAGACCTCATTCGAGCGATCATAGCGTAGCTGATTCGCAAGCCGAAGAGCTTGCCGGGTTCTACAAAGAACGCGTTCGTGTACTGGAAGACATAGCAAGGCTTTTGCAGTGCATTGGAAACCCTCCCAATCGTCGCGACAAGCCAAAATCGGATGACCTAAACGGAGTATTCGATTTCTGGTTCGATGGCGGCGCTGCTCAACAGGTCACGGGATGGACGGAGTACAAATTCTCGGACGGTATCCGCGCCAAGGACGGTGTAACACCATACCTCTCGATCACGATTGATCTTCCGAATGGCACCCGCGTCAGGATTAAACAAGAGAATTGAACACAATCAGTCCTATTGATGGTGGAATCACCGCTCCAGTGTCAAGAATACGGCGAGGCCCGCTGCTTCGCATGATGCAAACATCATCATCGCGCTTCCACGATCTTTGATGCGGCGATTTGAAAGCAATCGAATGCAAACCCTGTGACAGGTCTTCGGCGAAAAGTAAAGCCTTCCGCCACACGTACCGTTCCCGTCTGGACGCCACAGCGGAAGCGTTGGGCTGCTCAGAAGAAGGCTGCGAAGTAGACTGTCGTCATGTGTGGCAGATACGGCAGACGCGCCGACAAACAGCGGATTGCGGAGTGGGCGCAAACCCACGACACAAACGTGTTCAATGATGACGACACGCTCCTTGCGCCGTCATACAATATCGCGCCGCAGACCGTTCAACCCGTGGTGAGACTCGCCCGCGACACTGGCAAGAGAGAACTGACCGCCATGCGCTGGGGTCTGGTGCCGTATTGGTCGAAAGATGGGAAAGCCGGGTTCACCACGATCAACGCAAAGGCAGAGACGATCACGACCAGCCCAGTATTCCGCGAGGCGTTTAAGCGCCGTCGTTGTCTGGTTCCTGCCGACCTGTTCTATGAGTGGCAGAAGATTGACGCGAAGACGAAACAGCCGTATGCAATTGCCATGAAGGATGGCAGCATCTTCGCATTTGCTGGCCTGTGGGAGCGTTGGAAGGACTGGGCCAAGGGTCAGATACTCGAAACCTATACGATCATCACCACGGACCCGAACGAGTTAATTTCCTACCTGTCGATCCATGATCGAATGCCGGTAATTCTCCGACCATCAGACTATGGCCGATGGCTTGATCCCGGTGATCCCAACCACCTGCCTGTTGACCTGCTTCGACCATTCGACGCGGATTTTATGAGGGCGTGGAAAGTCGGCCCTGACGTGGGCAATGTGAAGAACGACAGGCCAGATTTGTGTGAGCCTTTGACCTAACCTATCTATGGATTGTCTTCACAACCTCGTAGCGAATTTCCTCCCCGTCACTGTTGACGAAATAACGTCCAGCCTCTTCCCATCGGTTCTGTTGCTCCTCGGTCGGTTTCGGCTTCGAGCACCCGTCGCACCTGTTGATAAAGCCCTTTCGGTTAGGGGCGTCGTAAAATTCTGCCCCGCATTCGGTACAAGTTTTCGTAGGCAAGCTCATCCATCTCCCCAAGATTCCTAGACAGCCATCATAAAACCAAAGGCGCAGAATTGGCGCAACTTCCTTTACACCGCGAATCGCATTCTTTGCCCGTCCTCGCCAACGCTGGCGGCAACGGTATCGACAGCGCGGATCAGGCGCGGTAAATTTTGCTGCTCGGGCAAGGCTGGGTGAAGGATTGGTGCGGGGAAGTTCCATGGCTTGCCGGGGTTGTATTATGATAGCTATCGAGGTATCTATCAGGAGTTGCCATGCCATCAACACGACAGAAGGGGCCTTTGGCCAAGGCCAAGCTTTTCACGACGGGCCGCAGCCAAGCGGTGCGCTTGCCCAAGGATTTCCGTTTCCGGGGCAAGGAAGTCTACATCCGCCGCGATCCATACAGTGGGGATGTGGTTCTTTCCCAAGAGCCGCCCAAAAGCTGGGACGAGATTTTTCGGAAGCTGGATGAGGACCCGTTTCCGTCCGACTTCATGGCGGATCGCGATCAGGGGACGGATCAGGTTCGCTCGCCGCTGTGAGACGTCAGTCGCTTTTCCTGCTCGACACCAACATGGTCAGCTACATCATCAACCGCCGCTCTCTTGCGGCTCGTGCCCGGCTCTCGGGCCTGAGGCCGGGCATGGTTACGGTTTCGGCAGTTACTGAGGCGGAATTGTGGTACGGGGTAGAGCACCATCGGGTGGGGGCCAAAAGAAGAAATGCTGTCCGCCTGTTGCTGGATCGATTGGGGGTGCTGCCATGGGGCAGGCGGGAAGCTGTCGTGTATGGCGTTTTCCGCGCCCGACAGGATGCTGCGGGCAAGGCTCTGGCCCCGCTGGACACCATGATCGCGGCGCACGCTATCGCGGCGGGGGCGGTGCTGGTTAGTCATGATCGCGCTTTTCAACATGCGGTTGGACTGCCGGGGCTAGAGGATTGGGCCACGGATATATGAAACAGAAATGATTGGAGGGTTTGTGTCAGCGAATGAGGCATCGGCTATAGCGCAGACGAAACCGGAGCTATCGACGTTTGGACGTGAGCGGCTCGCACCGGGAGCTTACTACCTAGACCTTGAGGCAGTGGCAGCGTTCCCGTTGAAGGACAACGGTCAGCCATCCACGTTTGCTGACGTCTACCGCAAACTGACAGGTGTAAAGATTCTGAAAGTGCCAGATGGGTTTTCGTTGTATGAGGATACGTTCGAAACGGATGCTGGTGAAATCACGGTTAGCGCGGAATCGGGGCAGGGCTACAGTTCCGGTCAGGCGTTCCTGCTCAGTGTGTTGCGGAACCTTATTGATCTCCACAAAGACGGCATATACCCTCACGGGGCAAGGTGGTTCTACTATGGACACGATTGGTCATGCGATGGAGATGAGATATTCCTCTTTTTTTTGGTTCACGATGGGAAGATTGTGCGCGAAAGATTTTCATTCATGCACTGCGATCCGCGAGTGCTCACGAAATACAAAGTGGATGACAAACCAATCTGGCGTTCGGAACCCTACGAAAACGAAGCATGGGAGACGTACTGCTACCGGAAGTTTTACATGGAGACGCTCGCAGGCCAGCTTATGGTGCTCCGGCCTGATGAACCGATTCTATATAACTACAATCGTGCAGCGTCCGATGTTACGCGAGATGTGGAGTTTGTCACGCGGATAAAAATATACCGGTTCCTATGGGTTGCCGTGCCGCTGCTCGCAGCGATTGCGTTTCCCGAGCTAAAGCCATACATGGCAGTAGTCGCCGCAGCTTCTCTGGTTGACTTGCTATGGCGGTGTTGGGTAACTCGCAAGATTGGGCGGTAAGGAACGCGCTGGAGACGGTGCAGCCATTGGTGGCCGAGGGCGCAAGCATGAGCGAAGAAACGATCCACACAGCTTTGCTGGGCATTGCCAAAAAAGGTGATGATGAAATCCCGCTTGGCGAGGGTCTGTCCTTGGTGAAGCCGAACCCCGAACTCCTTGCCCGAAGATGGGATTGGGTTCAAGGAAAAGGCGAAATCAAGCAGGAGGAAGACTCCAGTCGCTACCTCGTATGCAAATACCCGTCGTGGGTTCAGGGTGAGAATTGGGGCGGCGCTTCACAACACGGTGCCAACAGGTTCTATTCCGGCCTCATGGCGATTCAAGTCATCAAACCGATACGGACGCTGGGTTTCGTCTATAAGCGTCAGCAGATAGAACGTCGCCCCCCGATGGAGCCGGGGGAATGGGCCAATAAGAACGAGTTTGATGATGCAATGCTCGCGCAGCAGGTGCCTGCCATGATCGACCGTATCCAGCCGGTGATGGATGGCAGGAACGTCGAGCATAAGAACGCGCTGACACTGCTGCAACTCGGCTTAGAGCATTTCCATCCGTACATCGCCGCGCTGCTGTGGGTCACGGGCCTAGAGGCTATCTTCGACAGCGGCGGTAAAGAGAACTTTGAAAGAAAGCTGTGCGATTGCCTCGGCCCGCAGACGCTGGCGTTCCCCAATTGGCACTCGAAGCCCGTCGCGCCGACATTCGCGGTTGAGGAGATTGCTATCCCGCTCTTCGTGCTCAGAAACAAGCTCGCGCATGGTGCAGACCTTCGCACGGCAGGGGCGGACAAGAAATATCCGGTTAACCTTATGCGCCGGGTGAATCTGACTCAAGAAACCGAGGGTGTGAACTATGCCCTGCTTCTCAGTGAGGCGGCGTGCTATCTGCTGTGTCAGGTCTTGCAGAAGGTCTTATGAAATAAGTTGACCAACTACTCCGTCAGTAACCATGCTTTCGACGTAGATGGTGGCAATGCCGGTGCATTGACGCTTGGAGTTAGTAAGTCAGACGGTCGCGACCTATTTAAAGACTGCGTTGTGTTTTTCTAGCCACGCCCAGCGTTCCCATTCTTCGGGCGTCATCTGCTCCGGGTGCATGCTCCGCTTGCGGTCCAACTGGACATGCGCCCGGTCGTCGTCGGACCAATGGCTGACCGGCGCTTCCCCGTCTGACAGTTGCCGTTGGCGGATAGGGGTAAGCTTTTCCTGCATGATGGACGGTGAAGGAAACAAATCGTCGATCTTCTCATTGAGTTCGTCCAGCGGCAGGAGCCGGTCGCCGTCGTCCACATCGGCCTCGATGGTGCCGCCCCGTCCCGCGTTCTGCGCGTCCATCTGCTCTCTGCCGCTGCCGAAGATAGCCGTGGCCTTGCCGATAAAGGTGTTTCTGGCGCTGGGCAGGTGACCCCGCATGGTGTCGATGGCGTTGCGATCTTGATGACCGCCCGCTTTCAGGGCGTTTTCGATTCGGGCCTCCGCGACAGCGGGATAGGCGGTTGCGTAGATGACCTTGGAGATGTCAATCGACTGCGCATCCAAGGCGAGGATGGTCGCCGCCAGCAGGTGGTGGGGATCAACGCCCGCCGCCAGCGCAATCGCTTCAAGGGGCAAAATCTCCCGGTCGCTGGCGGAAACGGTGTCGTATTTTTCAAGGAAGGTGGAAATAACTTCGTCCTGCGCCAGCCGCATCCCCGCCAGCACCACCTTCATCCCGCCATGTGCTCTTTGTAGGATGGGCGTGATCGGGGGAGCCTTGGCCAGAGCCTCTGGGGAGACGTGCAAGCGGGAAAGTGCTTGGGTGTGCCGGGTGACTTCGTTTCCAGCCGTCGCAACTGCCATAGCTTTGGAGCCATTTCCGTTGGGGCCTGCCGCCTTGGGCTTGGTCGTCGCCTTGGCTGAGCGATTGCCTACCGGCGACGCTCGCTTCCCGCTCCGGGTGCTGCTTCTGGTGTTCCGCTTGGTGGGTTTCATGGAGACCTTCCAGCGCTGCCGCTGATGCGGCCAGCCTGCCGCGATGATACTCCCGAGAAGGGGTCGCCCGGCAGCGAGGGCGGATGCGGCTACGGGTCGGTTCGCGCTGTGGACGGCGTACGGTGGCGACTGGCGTCCTCTGGCCCAAGGTTCACTCGTGGGGTTCTCACTTGGCAATGCGCGGAGTAAATTATTAGCCTCGGTGGCCAGTATCTCGGTCATCCCTCCCCTGTCCATCCCCAGTGTTCCCCGTAGAGGTCGAAAAGCTGCTTGCGGAGGCTGGGCACATCAGCCAGCGAGTCAATTGCGAACTTCAAAACGGTTACTTGCTGGCCGCAGGGGAATTTCTCTTCGGGAAGCCCAGCCAGCGCACATATGTAGTCGGAGTCCGGCGAGTCCCAGCGATATTGAGTCCCGGTGCTCTTGTCGGTGACGTAGACGAGTATCAGTTCCTTTTCCATCAATCCTTCTCCTCAAGGTGTTTCAAATGAGCTTTGATCGGCGCTAACTTGGACTTCGGCAATTGGACGCCGTGCATCAAGCTGCCCACCGCCATCCGCACCAGTGATTCCTCACTGCACTTCCGGCGCTCGGCCAAGTGCGCCAGCTTGGCTTTCTGCTCGGAAGTGAATGCGATCTCCATCATGAGCCTCCCGACCGAAGGTCCGCATTTAGCGCTTCCAACATCGTGCGAAACTCAGTCTGCACCGGGGGGAAAGAGGCATTAGTGCAATGCAGAACTATTTGCCGATAAGCGGGAAGGCGCTCTGAAATGCGAACCCAATCCATCGGCCCGTGTGGTGGTTGAGGCGTTCCCATCATTTGCGCTTCGCGCCATTTCCTCCGGGCCAAGCCCGCCGCCGCCGCTGCTGCTCTGTTCTCTCCATCCCGGTCGATCATTTGTTCACCTTTTCTGCGCGTTTCAGCTTTGAGTACGCCGCAGACAGCGCCGTCGCCATCGATGTGTTTCGTGGTGCGGGTGGCGGTGCAGGACTTGGCTGTTCCTTGCGTTTGTGCTCCCAGCCTTCGCCCACCTCGACCTCCGGCATATTCTCTGCGAATTGAGGGTATGTCTCATCGACGAGCTTATCTACGCGAGTGCGCAGCGTGTTGTATGCAGTGATCCCCGGCGCACCGGGGTTGAGCTTCCACCACAGTTCTTCGTAGTTCGTTAAACAATGGCGGACAGTGTTGCGGGCAACACGATTGTTCCAGTGGAAAGCGCCGTGGGCGTCGAACTCCTGCCGCGAATCCCGTGCCAGATGGTAGATGTCGCAGTCGGAGAAACCGCGCCGGATGGTTAGTTTCGCTGTTTGCATCTCCCGCCGGAACACAAGATGTTCATCCACCGGCAGGAGGCTCAATGGTTTCAATTTACCCATGGCCGGTTACCTCCGCATCTTTTTTGAGGATGTTAGTAAGTTACACACTGGCGTCGGTGGCCATCTCGGTGGTAACCACGCCTTTTCGGCGTTTGGGCTTGTATGCTTTCAGCTTTGCCGTCAACTCCCCGTTGCCCCTCCCGCATCTCGGGATGCAGAGAGTAGAGGCGCTCGTAGAACCCCTCACGCATGATCTCCGTCGCCTCTGGGCCGGGAATCGTCCGCCTCTCGATCAGGGCGGCAGCTAATCGTTCCACCGCACGCCACACATCGGGATTGGAGAGCAGGTTCTGGGTGCGTATCCGCAGCAGCTTCACCCACGCGTCTATCTCTTTTTGGTCGTACGTAAAACGAGTCAGCAGATCGTCTATCACTCTGGAGTCGCCAAACGCGCCGCGACGCCATCTGCGACGAGGAGCGTAGCGCCTTTGGGCGATCATTCCGGCCAGCAGGCTCTGAACGTCGTTTTCTACACGGATGCGTTTTTTGTCTGAAGCATCCCATTCGATGGTTCTGTTACTTGCCCATCTTGAAGTGCACGAGCCAGCAGTTCCAGCCGCCTCGTCGGGCACGATGGTGACGCCCTTTTTGCGCAGCCCGATGCCCAGACGCCACCCGGCTACCGCGTGGCCCGCCTCGTGATAAGCGGTTGACCACAGTGCCTTGTCAGTCCTCCTGTCCGGTGTCGTCTTCTTAGTCACGCGTCTTCTCCCTCATTTTTCTGGGTTGAATTTAATTTCGCCATCCGCCCGGAGTCTCTGGCGGCTTCCCCTCGCCTATGCCCTGAATCACAAGGTCAGTAAGTCGGCCCAGAGTGTCGCGGTACTTCTCCACATGCGCATATTCCGGATACATCCAACTCATCACTGTTACTGCTTCGTCGGCGCGATCCAAGGCGATCACACCCAGCGGTATCCCACCATTGCGCAACGCATTGTCAAGAAGCCGCTGCCGGTCAATGTCGGTCGATTTCACAAACACGCTGGAGTTGTCGAAACCCACAGCAATGGCCGCATACCAATGCCTTGCGCCTTCTTCTTCCAGTTCGCGAATCAGGTCGCGGCTGGTTCTCGTGGCTACCGCGACTGCCAACTTGCCCTCTTCCGTTACCGTGACCCGAGCATGGATCGTTCGTTGTTTCACGCTGCCCGCTGGCGCGTCACACTCCTGTAACACGACCCGGTACGGGGGACGCATATTGCCGGAAAGCTCGGCTCCTTCAACGAAGTCGGGGTCTGCTCCCATGGCCGGACATACAATAGCAATCCGCTTTCCGTCCGCCGCCGTGATGGCCAGATGTAGTGGGTAGGTGAATTGTTGCTCATGAGCGACTTGCAAAATCTGCGCGAGCGCCAGCGTCCAATCGATCTCATCCATCTATTTCTCCTCCCGGTAAGTTGATTTGTTTTTAAACTCGGTCTAGGTGAAGTTTAAGATCATGCAGAGCGGGAAGCCTTGTTAATGATGACTCCCCGCTCTTGTCGCGCACTATTTCATTACCCCCATGGGATCGGAGTCGCCCACGTAGGGCCGGACGGCGGTACGACCGTCGGCTGCGACACTTATCTCGTCACTGGAAATTAAATTTGCGGGCGCTGGCTTGGCACCCACTCTTCCAGTTGTGCCCAGTCGCTCTGACTGCGACTGAGATAACCATCGGCTACCAGCCGGTAAAAGAGTTGGCGTGTCGTCATCTCCGACTCTTGTTCCAGAATTTCTGCTGCCTGATCCATCCACGTTTTGCTCATTGGGTCTCCTCCTGTTTTTTAAACTGAGTCTAGGCACAGTTTAAGAATTAGGCGCTTTCCGCTTCCGCTTCTTGCCAGCCGTCGCGCTCGTTCCGTCGGGCATGGTGGGAAGGTTCTTCCACGCTTCCATACTGCTCAGGATGCTATTCAGTTCCGCTTTCTCCATGTTGATGGCCAGCGCCCACCTGTCCTTGTCCATCAGCGCTTCGACCGCTTCCCGGATGCGGCGGCGCAACTCGACGGGAGGCAAGGCATCAAGTTCCACGCAGTCCTTACCGTGCTTCTCGATGAATCCCGGCGTGCGGCTGTCGCTCTCCTTGGTAAGCAGGGGCGGCAGATTGAACCGCTTAATGTCGGCCTTGTGGATGGCGAGCCGCCTGAAGGAGAAGTTGGCGTTGATCTTCTCCGTCAAAACCTTCTCAATACTCATGCCGCTGGGATCGAAGTCGCCCAAATACAAAACGTAGATTCTCTTGGTGCGGCTGATCTGCCGGAACAGGACTTCGATTTCGTGGCGCTTGGTAGCGCTGTTGTAGCCGCGCCCCACACGCACGGTGACGCCCAGATCATCGGTCACCGACTGCACGGAGCCATAGATCGCGTCCTTCTCAGACCAGAGTTCAACGTGGTTGGGCTGCATGGCCCAGTAATTCTTGCGGTAGGCGTTTTTGACTACCTCCGCAAACTGCTCAACGTCGTCGAACATGCTGGGCGTATATTCCGGGCGCGAGCGGTCCACAATCCACTCCCACGGGATGCGTCCATCCTCGCGAGCCTTCAGTATGTCCCTAACGACCTTGCTGTAAAAGGAATGGCCGGTGCTTTTGAGGAAGCCGATGCCGACCAGCCGGTAGAGCAACTGGCGGACGGTCATGGGATTTTCGCGATCTAGAATCTCCCGCGCCCTATCGATCAGGGCGGTGGTCGTGCGCCATTCGCCTTTAGCCATCAGGCTCTCCGAACCCCTACCGTCTTTTCGTCAATGATGCCTGTCATGCAGCGCCTCCTTGAAGCTGTCTAACTTGCTGCCATCTTATTGATTAAGCATTAGTGGCCTCATCTCCTCGCGCACGATACGGCGGAGTGTCTCTTCAATCTTGGGCGCGGAGTTCTCGACATACTCGCGCAGGGCGGCGTTGATCAAGGTCTGATATCTCATCACCCCGCCCGACCGATTCGACTCGCGCAGGAAATACTCGATAAGCTCCTCGTCCAGACGGATGGTGATGCGTAACTTTCCTTGCGGCTCCGGCGGCGGAGGAGTAACTCTACCCCGCCTGCCTTTGCTGAAGTCGTATCGCTGCTTCATTGCCTCATTGTGTGTACGAGATATACACACGTCAAGCGGCGGAATCGGGCCGCGCACTCGAAAATCGCACAGGGAAGTCCTGTATGGGTGTGGAAAACTTTATTTTGCGGTGATTCGTAAAAAGCGCTTTTGGGGCGCGGCGCAAACACCAAGGGCCAGCCGAAGCCAGCCCTTTGTGGTTTACTCTCTTACCTTGGCACTTCTCTTGGAACTTGGTTCACTCCCTGTATTGGTGCTCACACTTCCCTTGGTTTACCCGTGAACCGGGTGACCACCATTCTACGCCCACTGCGCCCGGATCGCGCCATAGGACGCGGAACGTGTACCGTAATAGGATCAACCACCGTTGGGCGATTTAGGCATCGGCAAAGTGTTCCTGTAACTTGGCGAACTCATGTATTGCGAGTTCCGCTGCGCCGAGGAAGTTTTTGATGTTGATGCCAGCGGCCAACAGGATGGCTTCGATAGGCAAATTCTCCCGGTCGCCGACAGGAATGGCGTCATGCTTCTTGAAAGCCGACAATTAATTCATCCTCGGAGTTGCGCATCGCGTGGCGGTGTGGCCATTTCCACGGAGATGTCTAGTGGCTCCTGTGGACGCGTGGTCATTTCCATGCTGACCGGGATCGTCTTCTTCTCCTCTCCCATCGGCTTCTTCCTAGGCACTGCGCTTTACCCCGCGCTTCCGTGTATGTGCCATCATAGGCGCAAACCCGGCGCGACGATCAGTGTCGATTTCCCTTGACCCAGTGCGCAGTACGGGCGCAATCTGTAAGACGAGATACAGACTCCTCCGGCGGGTAATTGACCCCCCACCGGAGAATAAGTTTTGGCTCAGCCGCAGACGGCTGGGCCTTTTTGCGTTGGGGGCGATACCCCAGTGACACCAAGGCGGGAGGTGAAAACGCATGGCCAGCAGGATAGTCCCTCAGTTCAATACCCGAATCCCGACCTCAGCCGATAAGAAGCGTGCCCGAGAACGCGCCATCGAGTGGATGAAGTTCCGCAAGGATCACCTCTTTACCCAAAGAAGGCTGGCGGACAACATTCATTGCGCACGGCGCACTGTGCAGGCCATTGAAGCAGCGGAGACATTATGGCCGACCCCGGATTTATTGAAGCGGTTCCGCGACCTCAAACAGAAACAGGAATTGCAGGCAAGACGGTACGACGAGCGGATCAGTGCGGCAGCGCAAACCAATAAGCAGGCGCTGCGCCAGCACGGCATAGGAGCAGTGGCATGATGAACTCCACACTTACACCCAGCGAAGCAATCGCCATACCCGGCTCTATATCGGGAGCGGCGATTATTCGTGATCTGCTAAATCGCATTCACGCCAAGCTCAGCCGTGACTGCGATCTGCGGGATATCGACGTATACAACGGCTATGGCTTCCACGTTAGCGTGGCACTTCAGCTACATGGGGTCTACCAGACTGAGGTCGCTACCACTGTCGCTGTGGGCCGCATCGATCCGAAACTTGAAGTGCAGCAGATCGAATTGGGCAGCGACATTACAGCGGCAGAACCGGAGGTCTCAAATTTGGAGCGTCCCGTTGACCCGGGTGGCGTCGTCGAGCAACCGCCAGCACCAACGCCCAAGAAGTACACTGCGCCCAAGTGGGCAACACCCGGCTCCCGTG
>Ga0206912_1199_pt1 | contig 14135 bp, 7 predicted proteins | sample Alteio_BWOrgHeat_75_FD_152933 | JGI IMG/M metagenome (GOLD analysis project Ga0206912, IMG submission 152933) | Enriched cells from forest soil in Barre Woods Harvard Forest LTER site, Petersham, Massachusetts, United States -... | ecosystem: Environmental > Terrestrial > Soil > Temperate forest > O... | reverse complement strand
GAATGCAAAAAGAACGCTTGCCTTTTTGTACCACTCCCCTAAAGGCTTGCCCTTCTATTTGGAATTCAAAACGGGTAATAACTTGGGTGAGTTTTCTAATCGCCTATTTGTCAAAGATCTCGTCGCGATGCGCCATTGGACCACTTTTCCTAAAAAAGAACCGATCAAAAGCGCGCCAACGGATCATATGATTTTTGCCGAAACGCCAGAGGGGAAACGCTGTACAATTTGCGATGGCAGTGGACATCACTCGTCTGATATCGGTCTTGTAGCTGCAAAAGCCGCTGAGAGGGTGATGGCCATACCCTTTCCTGAAAGCAACGAAGAGAATAAGAATATTCTCCGCAATCTTAATCGGGAATTCTGCTACCGCGAAGGAACGATGGTTTTCCAAGTAGACATGCGCAAAAAAGAGAAAGCCGGCTGGTCGATTCGCATGGCCAATTTTGGCGATAGCGGCTGCATCATCCTCAATCGCGCTGGGAAAGTGGTTTTTTCCACAACCGATTTCTGTACCATCAAAGGCTTTCCCTTTGCTGTTGGCGCAGGAAAGCCTGTTGGTGACATCGAGTATGCCGATTATCAGACGTTTGAACTCGATTCCGGGTGGCTCATTGCCGCTAGCGATGGCCTGACAGGCTTTTATGTAAACCCCGATGGCCGATTCAACACCGAAAAATTTGAAAAAGCTTATCGCACGCCTATTTCCATGCACCTGCTGATAGAAGATTTGGAAAAGGCAGCTCAAGAAGAAAGTTATAAAAAGAATGATGGGGATGACACCTCGATACTAATATTTAATCTGGAGTAAGACATGTCCAATATCATCCCTCACGATGACCACAACGCGATTTTCTTTCCAGTCGATACCAGCATGCAAAGCATTCGCTACTCCGACACCAACGCACTCCTTTTGCGCATCACCATGGGAAGCGCTGATCACTTTGTTGCGCTTAGGAATCAGCTCCTTGGCGAACTCCAGAGCTTTAATTCAAATCCAACCTTCCAAAACCAGCTGCAAGCCCTCGTTGGAAAAATTACCTCTTTACGTCAGTTTTATGACCCGCTAAAAGAGGTCATCACCAAAAAACACATTGGCGACATGACAAAAGACGCTGAGGCACTCCTCGAGCAGCTTCCACAAGAGCGCCCACCAAAAGCCGCGGAACTGTTGCTGCAGCTCATCCACCAGTATCGTCAAACAGCTGAGAAGTTGGACAACGACAAGGATGGCACCTCTGCTCGCGAATTTAACTGCGCGGTAAAGGGTCTCATCTCTGGCAAATATTGCTATATTCCTGAAGAAGAGATGAACCGCATCATCCCCTTAGGAAGTGACAATAGACCCCTCAAAACCATGCAAGAAGGCACAAGCACGGTGACGCGCTATGGAGGTCTTTTTGTAAAACAAAAACCTCGCCAGCTTTGGGAGGGGTTAGCTTCGCGCTTTTTAAAAGAATTGACGCACATGGTTCTCGAAGCACCGACTGATTTTGCCGTACTTGAAAGAAGCTTAAGCCGCAGGCCTTCCAAAGGGCCTACAAAGACCTACTACGCGCAATTCTCTTGGGGTGTTCAAGGCATGAGCCCTAAAAAGATCTTTTTCGAGTACCCGGACTACGTGTTAAAATTCGATCCCATCGCAACTGGCCATTTGATCACCAGCCGCATCTTCTTGAAGTGCCAAGACGACAATCTTGGCAACATGATGTGCATCACTCAGAAAGACCAAGATGGTGACGTCATTGCAGTGGTTCCCATCGTGATCGACGGCGACATTTGCCTAGCCCATACCCTCTGTAGAGTTCCTAAATCCACCGATCACATCGTCAATGTGCGCACCTTTCTCTGGAACTTGCCCCAGATGTATGGAAAGATCCATCCAGAAGTCCGTGCCCATTACGCCAAGCTCAATAATGGTGCCGTGCTGTTGGAGTGGCTTTATCAGTTGTGGGAGACCAACGAACGCTTTGCTAAAACCTACCAAAACGAAATTCCCAAAGAAAAAATGCAAAGGATGGGGATACCTATCCGCTTGATGGAAGACACTGTTCCCCAGATGTATAGTGAGATGCAAGCTGTCACCACCTTTATGCGCGACCAGACTGAGGCGACCTACATGGACCTTCTAAAAACTGTCTTGCCCGAGATGGGACACTACTACGACATCATCAATCGCATGTTTCCTAATAAACCCGCAGAAGCCTTCCAACATCTCTTCTTTGCTGGGGGCCCTGCTTATGAAGAAGTCATGCGCGAGCAGCTCGATAAAGATGCTCCCTTTGCTGAATCGTTAAAAAGATTCGATCATTCGCTAGATGATTATACCCTACTGCGCAATACCCCTCCAGAAGTGGCTGCCGAGCAGTTTATGCGCACCTTTAACTTCCAAGGACTTGAGGACGATGAGCAGCGGCAGGTTTTGGATATCGCCTTCCGCTTTTCCATGCGCGAAGTGACCTTTAAAAATTGTTCCGTCTTGCGCGATGCGGATATTGAACAGCTCATGCGCCAAAATCCTCCCGCCAAAATCACCATTATCAACTGTCCCCGCTTGACAGATGTCGCCCTAGACACCCTGGTCAGCAAGAAAAGCGATCTGGAAATCGTTCTTAAACGCTGTCCCCAGATATCCCAGGGAAAAATAGAAGCCCTGCAAAATTCCAAGTATTTTAGAAAAGTCGATACAAGAGACCGGCGCGACACGGTGCTTGTCCCCCGCAATCCTCTGACAGAATCGATGCAGATTGTGGGTCCTCTTAAAGACTTTACTTCTGCCCTAGATCAGCCCCAAGTCGATTGGGAAGAGGTCGCCTTACACTTCCGCGCCTGTACAGCCACGAATCAAGCTCCTCAAGCCATCACTCGGCTTAAACACAAGCTGCGTACGACCCCCTTAATGCGGCAGATTCTAGAAAAGGATCAACGCCTCGCCCTGGAATTCCTTTTGAAACTCGTCCCTTTAACTCAACGCAACGCACAAGGGCAAACATTTTTCCATCTAGCTGCTGAACTTGGGAAAAGTGAGATGCTGCGTTGGCTCTGCAAGCAAAAGGTGGAATGGAAAGAAGTGCGCGATGCTCTACAGCGTACCCCCTACCATATCGCCATAGACAATGAGCAATGGGATTGCCTCAAAGTCCTCCTCGAAGAGAAAGTCCCCCACACGTTTAAAGATAAATCAGAAATCAGCCCTTTGCGCCTCGCGATCCAGAAAAAGGAGTTAAGTGCGATCCGAGATTTGTTAAACGCTTCTCAGGAAGAGGATCTCAAGGAGAAGGATCAAGCGGGTAAAAGTTTGGTACAAACGCTCTGCATGGTTAAATTGCCGGAACTGGTCTCCGATTTTTGCAAGAAATGCCCCTCCTTAGCGACTCAAGCCGATCGATCCGTTGGCAGACATCCCCTCTTTTATGCGATTGAGTTGAACCAGCCGGATGCCTTCTTAGCCTTCCTCAACGAAAAAACAGCGAGTACACCAGATGATAATGGCACAACCCCTCTCATGCTGGCTGCACAACTCAACCGCACTTTAATGTTACGCTCCCTTTTAGATGCAAAGGCCAATCCCCTTGCTACAGATAAGCATGGAGCTTCCGCCATCCACTATGCGGCCTCTACAGGTTCTCTAGAGTCGCTCAGAATCCTGCTGGGAGAAAATCCGACCAAAGACATCCTCAACAAAGTGCGCAAAGATGGCAAAACTGCTCTCCATTTAGCTGCAACAGCCGGAAAGCTCGATTGTGTGAAGTGGCTTTGCGAAAAAGGCTGCGACATCATGTCGCGCGATAACGCCCCTGAAGGTTCTGAAACCACGGAAGGTGCAAGAGAATTTACGCCTGCCCACTACGCAGCTGCCTCAGGACATTGGAGCGTTGTCGAACATTTCTTGAATTTGAGATATCCGGTTGACTTCGATCAAAACACTTTCAAAGAAACCTGCCTGATGCTGGCCTTAAAAGGTCGACATTTTGAAGTGGCACGTCAACTGCTCGCTCGGAGCGCAAGCCTTCAAAAGGAAAATATTCGCGGTCTCTCTCCTCTCCATCAAGCAGCTAAAGCAGGTGACTGCGTCGTCATGAACTTCCTTACGCAAGAAATAAAACCCCCTTTAAGTGTCACTACAACTTCTTCCAGCCGCAAGATTTATCCTTTGCATGCCGCTGTCGCTGGTGGTCATCTTGAAGCTGTCGTATGGCTACTAGCTCGTGGAGCCCCTGTGGATGCTGCAGACAACCAGGGCAAAACCCCCTTGCATGTGGCTGCTCATCTAGGCAGGGAGGAGATTGTAAAAAGGCTGATCGCAGCTAAAGCAAATCCTCACCTGGCGACTAAAAACGATGAAATGACCTGTCTACACTATGCTGTCCACTACTCTTATCCAGAACTCGTTCGCTACTTCATCCAACTCGCTCCTGAGCTACTCCACCATCGCACTTTTGATGATGGGCATAGCGTTGCCCACCGTGCCATGAAGCAACAAAATCTAAAGCTTTTGGAAAAGAGCCTTTCCAGAGAAAAAATTGCCCAAATGCGACGTGTCCAGCTCGAAGTGATCGAGATTCTTCTACAGAATGGACTGGATGTCAATGACTTAGATAACTGGGGATATGTGCCCTTACTTTCGGCGGTTAAAGAACTTCGCATCGATTGCATTGAACTTCTGCTTTTGCGGGACGCTAACCCGCGGGTGCGACAAATACATGGCGATAATGCGATCGATTATGCAAAGTCCCTAGCAAAACATGAGCCTGAGGCTAAAATGAAAGCCTATCTGCAAGCAATGGTCGACACAATGGAGTCACACGTCCCTATCTGCCAACGGTCACCAGAAGAGCGCAAAGAGATTTTATTGAGCCATCTCAAAAAGGATGGAGGCTTCAGGCGCGAGTCGTTGCTCCTCATGCGCACGCTAGAGAATCAACAAGACCCTGTCGCTCGCAAGCTCTTTTTAAGAGAGTTGAACGGCATCCAAAGAGCTTGGGACAAGGCCCCTCTGCCCGAATCCAATCAGAAGCTGGAACCCGATTGGAAAACCGCCAAAGTGGAGGAGCGTCGCAAACGCATGCTGGATCAATTGACAGCCATCATGGACAAAGAAAAGACAAAGAATTTTGAGCGCGAGTTTCTCCTGGATCAACTGAGCCTCTCCCTGATGAAAACGCACACCACCTTATTTCTGAATGCTACTTTTAAAGAGTTGTTAGAAACATCCCAAAATTTAACCATCAATTGCACTCTCTTCATCCTTCTTGAAGCGGATGAAAAGCTGATCAAGCAGCGCCTAGAACTGATTCTTGACTGGATGAAGCAGAGCTATAAGTATGGTGATTTACACCAAACTTATGCGCTATTCAAGGCGGCGACACATGCTGCCGTTGCTCATCTCCAGCATATCCGAGGACATCTTAGCCAGCCCCACAGCCAGTTTTTCCAGGAATGTGAACTGATATTTAAGAATTATCCTGCAGTCTTAGAGCAACGCTTAAGCCCCACTATTCCCGCCTTTCAGATCCTTTCCCTTGATCTTGCGCCTCATCGCGAGCGTGCCAAAAGGCTGATTTTGCCCACCCATCGCTACTATGCTGAGTCGCAACTATTCTTGACTAAAGAGCTTTTCCCCGGCTTGTGGCAGTACAAAGCTAAGAAAGATATCCTCCCGGGGGATCATTTTGCGTGGGAACAGGCCCACAAGATCCTGCCGAAGAAGAAAAAATAAATTCGCGAACGGGATGGCCTCCAATTAAGTGTTCTTGGATGATCCTCTCCAGGACTTCAGGGGTGCAGGAGTGATACCAAATCCCTTCAGGATACACGACGGCGATGGGACCTTGCGTACAAACGCGCAAGCAATTGACTTTAGAGCGAAAAATACCGCCCTGTTCACTTAAATTAAGCTCTTTTAATCGCTCTTTAAGAAATTTCCAAGCTTGCATCCCTACTTCGTATTGACAGCACTTGGGGTCAGTCTGATCACAGCACAGGAAGATATGGCGCTTGATTTTATCTATGCCCAGTTCTTTGACTTTTTCAAACAGTTCTTCATTCATAATCTGCCCATCATTGTATTTTTACGAAATCTTAACAATTCCGTCATTTAAACTTAATTTAAAATCTGTTATAGTTGCCACTTAAATAGGATAATAATGCAACAACACGCATTTGATGCAGTTCTAAAATCTTTGACCTATCTTGGGGACCCAGGCCACGAGAGAATCCGACGCACTTGGGATAGGGGTACCTACATACCCGAAGTTGTGGCTGGTCCAAATTGGTGGGGACGCATCGTCGAACGCATTTTCGGCAAAGAAAGAGAAACCAAACGCGATTATATTGCGAACTTTGTCAATGAGTTTCTGACAAACCATCAAGACATGCTAGAAAACACAAACCGCTTTAGAGCTCACTTGGCTCTTTCCAAAATCGCACATCGCTTTCATGACAATGCCCCGCTCAACGCCACCATCGACAGAATCATCGAGAGAATTTATAGCGCCGACAATCGCGCACACGAAGATCACCAACAACAAGTGGACAGGCTCCGCTATTTGCGTGAAAGCGAAGAACCAAGAGCAAGAAGCTTAGAGGCGCACCAAAGAGATATCGCAGCTCTACCTGAACGCTGCAAGGAGATCGCTGAAAAGCGCCTCGCCAAAATCGATCGCCGCATCCAAGCTGACCTGGAAAGAAGAAAGGAAAACGTGCGATTTAGAGTGGGAAGAGAAGAGGCTAATAATAACAAACTCGCCGCTGACCAGCAAAGACAGTTGCTCGCTGAACCACCAAAACTACAAACCCGCGCATTAAGAGAGGCTTTTAACGATGATTCAAAAAATGACCTTACCTTAAGATGCCGCAACAGAGAAATCGTACGCGCCAATAGTTTCTTCTTCATCGGAATTCCTCCCTTTGAAAACCGCTCACACAGGCCCTGCGTCCTTGACTTGAGCCATTTCTCGAGGGAAGTAGTCGAGTGTTTTGTCAAGTACCATACCGGGTTTGATTCTTATCTAGAAATCTCAGTGCCTCAGTTAATCGAACTGATCACCCTCACCCAGCAGGTCATCAAAGCGGGTAAACTACCTCCAGGAACAACGCAGATACTCCTTGAAAATTGTGAACATGAGTTGATAGGACTAATCAGTGACGTCGATACGGCGTTTGCTTTAAATATTTTATCCAGAACGACAACCCCGCGCATCGAACAGCATATCTTAAGCTTAATGGCTAGGGATGCTTTAAATGAACCGCGCATCCTCTCTCTTTCGCTAGAACAGTTCACCAGCTTGCTACAATTGGGCTGCTTGACAATCGGTGCCCAGGCAATCTTCGAATTGATCCGTAAATGGGCTTCACATCGCACCCCGAAGGATGAAATAGCGACAATAAAGTTGCTCAATGCCCCCATTCCTGGCACATCCTATGCCTTGATTGATTACGTACCTATAGAAACCATGTCAGAAGAACAAGCTAGGCTAAGCATTTCTCCCTGGATGTATCCAGAGAAGGGTAAGCTCTGGCGTCACTGGTTTCAAAATGAACAGCACCTTAGGAGACCGAGCAAACTTCAGCTGCCACCAAGAGAGACATTTGTCGAGAGAGGAAGGGTCATTGATCTTTTTGATGATAAGAATAACTTTCTTGGCAGAAAATGGGCTCTACAAATAGCTAAAAAGGATGATTTAGATAAACTCTCTTATTGTTCTAAGCCTTGGTTTGTCGGTCCTTACAAAAAATGCCACGTTGTCGCGAAGTTAGTCTATCATCGCCCTTATGGAATCTGGCATGTTTATCTCTCATCGGCTGACCCCAAAGAACCGTTGCCAAAAGACTTGCTGCGTCTTTATAGACTCGAAATCCTTGTAGGTGAAGAGCTTTACGAAGATGAAAATCCAGATGCCATTGACTTGTCTAAACCCATCATCGCTATTACTAATCCCCGAGATATTGAGGGCCTGTTGAACGTTTTCGAATTTAGCCTTCTCAAGAGGGAGAAAAAATGAGAATTGAAGAAATGCGTCCTCACCGCTTCTCCAACGCTGAACAGGATCAATTTCACGATCTCTTTCTCGATCTAACCTATCTGGGACAAAAGGGCTCCGAAAGGCTGGAGGTTGTTCGAGGCGAAGGTGAGGATTTCACCCTTGAGTTAAGGGCTGCTCCTAGTTGGTTGGGAAGGCTCATCGAATGGCTGTTTGGCAAACGCTCAACACTTAAAAACCACAATGTCGCCTACTTCGTCAATCGCTTTGTCATCGCTAACCAAGCCATGCTGGAGAGCTCAGACCGATTGCTGATGACCACAGCTCTCAAAACTATGCGTCGTCGCTTCAAAAAGCATGGCCAACTAAGGACGACATTGACCAACATCATTCGAACGCTTAAGAACGATGAACAACGACGCAATGACAATTTGGGTGCATTGAGACGCGCTACCTCCGCTGTTATTCAGGAAAGCGCCCCTTTCGAGGCACGTAGGGATGATATAAGGCGAAGGATCCGAGATCTCCAAACCAACTACGACGCGATGTATAATCGTGAAATGGTCCAGTATCATGATAAAGAAGAAAGGCATAAAGCGCTCTCTGCTCAACAAAATGATAAGTTAGTGGCTCAAGAGACTAAGAAAGTTAAAATAGAAGCTAAAAAAGAGCGCCGAGTATTCTTGGTCGTTAATCCCAAAGCAGCGGGCTATCTAGAACTCCATCGAGATAGGGCGAGTAAGGATCTCGCTATTTTGTGTAAAGATGGCAAGATTGTCCTAGCGCACCGCCAGCTTCTCGAAGGGATGCATCTCTTTCATCAATTTTATGACTTCGAAAGGGTGACTTTAAGAGAAGATAAACAAGCGCGCTATCTGACTTACCTTGAGGAATTTTCTAGTGAGACAGTGGAGTTTTTCGTCGACGTACACTACGGTATTAAAAAAATCCATTCCATCCCGACTGAGATTCTTGCTGAACTGTACGTCTTGGCTGACCGCGCTCTCTATATGGTTCCAGAGGCTTTGCTCGAGAGGGTCGAAAGCATATCGAACCTACGCGATATCTGCGAAGAGAAATTGCTTGCCAATATGGCCGAACTCGACCCTTGGGATTATTTTCCAAACCCCAATTTCTCAGAACGCATTCAACAGCGCGCCTGCGAACTGATCGCCCAAAACCTTTCCTATTGTATGGAAGACCCAGCCTTCTTGAAGCTATCTGATGCAAACCTTACGCTAATTTTAAACAAAACCCACATGCGCACGTCCGATCCAAGACTGCACAATAGATTATTACAAAGGCAAGCTGCGCTCTTAATTAAATCTTAACAATTTATTAATTAACCTTTATAATTGGTTTTGGTATCATGGCTGTTATGCAACCTTATCGATTTACAGGCGCTGAAAGTGTTCAATTGACACTTCTCCTAAATTCGCTCTCTCGCTTAGGCCAGAAGGGGTTTGAGCGCATTGAAATTGTGCCAAGAGGGTATCACTACTTCCTGCCCACCTTGCAAAGGGAACCTAATTGGTTTGGACGGCTCGTGGAGGTGATCTTTGGCAAAAGCGAATTCCTCCAAAGAGACCGCGTAGCAAATTCTATCAACTCCTTTTTACAAGCCAATCGTCCACTCATTGAACGATCCAATAAAGCTTGTGTCTACTGTGCCCTCAAATCGATTGGGCATCGCTTTTACAACCATGAAGCGATCTGTTTTACCATCGAACAAATTCTGGCAAATTTGCGTAGCGAGGAACAGGCGTCAAGCGCAGATCTTGAACAGATGCGAACAAGGCAACAGGAACTGCTTCAAGAAGCAGAAAGCCGAGAAATCCGTAGGAATAGAATGCCACGCCTTGTCGCTAAACTTAAGGCAGTTTGTAAGGAAATCTTTGAACAAGAGATGACTAAAATTCGCAACGAGGCCCAACTCATCATCAATCGCGCCTGGGGAGCTGTGCAAGAATATAGAGCAGGAAAAGTTAAAGAAGCAGAAAACAAAGTGGCGGCGGAGCGCAAAGAATATCAAGATGGAATTACTGCTGAATATTCCTTTCAAACCCTTTTGCACGACCCATCGAAAGCAGACCTCGAAATTCGTTGTAAAGGCGGAGAGATCGTTCGCGCTCATAGTTTCGTCTTTGCAGGTATTCCCAGTTTCCAAAATCCAAAGAAATTAAAGCCTTGTCAGCTTTTTGCCCATGATTTCTCAAAAGAAGCCATGGAGTGCTTTGTGAAATTTCATTCGGGGATTGGTTCCTTTATGGAAATCTCCATTCCTGTTTTAGCTGAGCTTGCGGAAATCGCTTACCTGATGGTGCATGTAGATAAAGTCCCCGCTATAAGCTGCGCAAGGCTGCTCGAACAATGCGAAGAAAATTTATTTAATAAGCTGGATGCAGAAACCGCTTGGCTTTGTGTTTCATCTCGCAACCCAAAAATTGCCGAACATGCCTTGGGTTTAATCAGTGTGGATATACATACATACCACCAGGACCCCCGCGTCTTGGATTTGCCAATTGAAAAATTTGGCATGCTCATAATTACTGGAAGCCTTAACTTGAATGAGGAGTTCCTCTCTAAACTAGCTACTGCATGGGCGAATCGCCGCGCAAAAACTGAGGAAGATAGAGAAAAATTGCTCCATCAAAACATCCCAAAATTTAAACTTTCACTTAATGAATTAGTCCGTCGAATGTCCAAAGATATGTCATTAAAAGAACATAGGGATGCGATTAGTGAAATTTTATTGCATGAGGTGCCATGAGAGCCCATCGCTATACTGCCGCAGAAAGTGAGCCGTTTCATGAGCTTTTGCACAATCTAACCTTCCTCGGTGAAAAGGGTGCGGAAAGAATCGAGATCCATCACTTTGGGAATGGCAATCATATCCCCAAAATCACCAAAGCTCCCAATTGGTGGGGTCGGCTCATTGAATGGCTTTTCGGCAAGAATGAAACGCTTAGGATCGGTCCTGTAGCCACCTTCGTCAATGCCTTTGTACAAGAAAACCGCGCCCTATTGGAAAGCAGCGACCCCCTTTTAACCATTTACGCACTGCGCAAAATTTCCTATCGCTTTAGTCGTCATCCGCAGGTGCTTGCCACAGTCAATTCAGTTCTTGCTGTGCTGGAAGTCGCGGAACAAAGACGGCAAGAAGCGGTTATCTCACGTCAAAATGACACCAGGCGCATCGAAGAAGAAAATAGAGGCCTACAGGAGCGCTTTAACCGTGATAAGCAGGAAAATCGCCATCTGGAAGCTCAACATATAGCGGAATTAAAGGCTCTTGACCCGGTTATAGAAAACATGCGCGAGGAGACCCTGGCTACCGCCGACTCTAGAGCGAGGCAAGATACACAACTTGGACAATCTGCCGCTGATAAAGAAGCCAAAAAAATCCTCAACCGTACGGCATTTATTTCCAACTGGCGCAATGGAAACGGATTCGCAGATATATACAACGATCATGCCAGCAAAGATGTAGCGATTGTTTGCCAAGATGGCCATGTTTTTGCGCATAGTCAATTTTTATCGGGTTTCCAATTTTTTAATAATGGCACTTCTGACCACATGGTGAAGCATATCGTCCTAGACAAAACTTATCGCAAAGTGGATCTGTCCATTTTCCCAAAAGAGGTCGTCGAACAATTTGTCATTTTCCAATATGACCCTAAATGGTTTCGTTTAAACGATGAAAACCTTGTGGATCTTTACATATTGGCTGATCAATTTCTCGACGTTCACACAGATCCCCTAGTGAAAAAGGGGCGCACCTCTCCCTTCATGGAGGCGATTGCAAAATTAATCGTGAAGGAAATGACACCTGAGACAGCTTGGGAGTGCTTAGGCAATCCCATTTTATCTGGTCCTTTGCAAGAAGCTGCTATAGAACTACTTAGGAAAGAGTTCCCAGAAGGTCCTGTCTTTTTCTCTGAGTTATTAAAATGGGCTGCGCAAGAGACTAATAATGATAGAGATAAGATGCGCGATTTGCTCAATGCGCCCTGCTTTGGTCAAGCGTCCCTTCTCGATAAGGTGCCCTTCCGCGAATTTAGATCTGCCGAAATTGAAGAGCGCATTGGCGACCTCTTCGAGCTCATGGCCTTCGAAAAGCTGCAGGAGCTGTGTCAGTGGTTCAAAACCAATCGAAATGTTAATTTCTTTTAATTAGCCTTCAGCAATTCCCGCTAAATCTCTTGCAGTCTGTAGAGGCTGACAGGAAACCTAGCAAACCCCATAAAACTGTCTCTTTTTTTCAAACGATTAACTAATTTTAAAAAATATCCTGCGGGATTTTACGCCACCCATATGAAAAATTGCTTCTCCAGGAACTCCTTCCTTGTTCTAATTCACTAATATCATTTGTTTTTCACATAAATCAAAATAGCGACTCATGCTTTGCGCAATAACGTTTAATAAAATGTTACTTTTTACCTTTTCTAACCCCCTTACAAATAACTCTCCCAATCCTCGATTCTTCATTTGTGCATTGCTAAATTCAGCTGTACTGCAACGTCGCTTATAAAGTTCATTAACTTCAATTGTATCTATTAAGTCTCGCCATTTCTTTACAGCTTCTGAATCTGTTTTCAGATGTTTTTTTGGATCAATACCTTTCCTTGCCTTAGGAGGTGCATAATAACGGCAATTTGGATATTGCTCGGCAGCTACTTCTACATCGCCTTTTCCGGAATAAGCACTATCCCCTATCCAGTTTTTTGCGTTATCCATTTTTAATTTGCGTAAACGGTTATGCACCAATACCATCATTTTTGGTGATGTTCCTGGATCCAGTGTCGTTGTAACATCTGCACCATAAACTACTCTTGAATCTATTCCAGTGGCTAACTGCACATTATAAGCCAATCGAAAACCTCCATCGCCCATCTTCATCTTTCGTGCAATCGGGTCTGTGGTCGAAGCTCTTACTTCTTTAAGATCTTCTTCGCTCGGTGGCTCACGATATCTAGTTCCATTCTCTTCTTTTAAAGATCGTTCTTTTTCTAATATTTTTAATGCCTCCTCAACCCTCCTCAAGCGATCTTTTGCAATACGTTCTTTTTTGGCATGCTCTTGTTTGTCGTATATGTCTTCTTCCAGTTTTAACTGTTTGATGTACCGTTTCACTTCTTCTCTTATTTTTTCTAACTTTTCTTCCCTATGATAAGAATTAAAACCTGCATTTGCTTTGATTCGAGTTCCATCCTGGGCAAAATCGGTATCGTTGATCAAACCTGCCTTTAACATAACTGCAAGGCAGTTAGTTAATAGATCTTCAAAAAGGAGAGGATTAAGTGAACGAAATTCGGATAATGTTGTTCGATTGATTGGGATTCCACCCGCTATCCACTTATAGGCATTGTGGTTTTTGCATAACTCTGCGAGCTTCCTTGCACTGATATTTCCATCCAAAATACTATATATCCACAGCGCTAACAATACTTGGGGGGAAGTTGCAGGTCGTCCATCACCTCCATAGAATGTTTTTAGAACTTCAAAACATGGGCTACAGTCCATGGATTGGACAAATTCCCAAATATCCCTTGCTTTATGATCAGATGCCAAAAGGTCATCCAGGCTTTTAAATTGCATCTCAATTTGATTTCGGCAGGGAGTTTTAAGCTTATAGTTACTAGCAGTTAAAATCGTCTCTTTGTTCATAACTTTGTGCCCATTTCGGTATAATTAGGAAATACCCCCTTGAAACATGCTCCACAGAGGGTTTTTACCTCTCATATCATACTCGTAAAAAAATATTTATGTCTATAATATTTAGTTATTTAGAGTTTCTTGCCAGCTTCTACAGACTGCAAGAGTTAAATCCGAACTATTAAAATTCTCCCGCGGTCAACTCGTGGCTTCGCCCCTCGTCTTCCTTTGGGGGAGGAAACGCGGCGCTCTTCCGCGAGCGGGCGTCAGCCCGCGAGCTGGACCGCACTGAGGATGCGGCGCCAGCCGCAGACGAAGTGGCGGGGAAAGAAAAATAAACAAGATCATCTACGTGGGAGTGGCCTATCTTGTTTTAAATACTCCCGCGGTCGACTCGTGGCTTCGCCCCTCATCTTCCTTTGGGGGAGGAAGCGCGGCGCTCTTCCGCGAGCGGGCGTCAGCCCGCGAGCTGGACCGCACTGAGGCTGCGGCGTCAGC
>Ga0206912_1198_pt1 | contig 14161 bp, 9 predicted proteins | sample Alteio_BWOrgHeat_75_FD_152933 | JGI IMG/M metagenome (GOLD analysis project Ga0206912, IMG submission 152933) | Enriched cells from forest soil in Barre Woods Harvard Forest LTER site, Petersham, Massachusetts, United States -... | ecosystem: Environmental > Terrestrial > Soil > Temperate forest > O... | reverse complement strand
ACAATAGCGGTAACGCCCTCATCAAAATTAATGGTGACCTTATCGCCAAAGCTTTTAAACCCTTTAATTTCTAATTGTGTAAGCTGCATTTAACCTTTAAAACGCTGTAAAATTTAAGGTTTCAAATTAAGAATAAAAAATGATTTACCATAGGCTATTTAGCGGAAAGCTGAAAGACCAAAGCCAAAAGCTTTTCGCTTTGAGCTTTTTGCTTTCAGCTTATATCTGGACAAATATCTCGCCCTTCAAATAAGTAACCGCATTACCGCTCATCAAAACGCGGTCGCCTTTTAATTCGCACCATAGTTCGCCTTTTCGGGCCGATATCTGGTAAGCGTGCAGTTTGTTTTTTCCTAATTTTTTCGCCCAATAGGGTATAAGGTTACAATGCGCTGATCCGGTTACCGGATCCTCCGGAATGCCCGCCCCGGGCGCGAAAAACCGCGATACAAAATCAACATCCTTGCCGGGCGCAGTAACCACTGTGCCTATGGTGTCCATTTTTGATAAGGCGAAAAAATCGGGCGCCAGATCCCGAATCTCTGATTCGGATTTATAAACCACAAAAAAATCTCTCGACCTTAAAATGGAGACGGGCTTTGTGCCGCCCAAAGCTGCCACCAAGCCGTTTGGTTCTTCAATAGGTATAGGCGGCCTTGAAGGGAAATCCATGGTATATTTATCACCATCTCGTTGTACGGTCAGTACCCCAGCCTTTACCGTTTCGAAATGGATAATATCGCCCGTATAACCCAATTCGGTAAATAGGATATGCGCCGAAGCCAGTGTGGCATGGCCGCAAAGGTCAATTTCATATTCGGGAGTGAACCAACGGAGTAAATAACCTTTACCTGTTTTTACAAAAAAGGCGGTTTCGGCTAAATTATTCTCCACGGCTATTTTTTGCATTACCTCATCGGGCAGCCATTCGGTAAGCGGACAAATGGCAGCCGGGTTACCACCAAAAAGTTTGGAGGTAAAAGCGTCGGCCTGGTAAATAGGGATAGTCATACTCATTTAATTTAAACCACTAAGGTAATGGTAAGTAATTAATTCATCAACGTGCTTAATGTGTTTTGTGTAACCGTCATTTAAAAGTACGATCTTATCGCTTACATCCAAAACATTATTGTATTGATGGTCGGTTACAATTATCCCTTTTGTTTTTGATACTGTTTTTATAATTTCTTTAAAATAATCTGCCTGTACGGGGGTTACATGTGTAAAAGGCTCATCAAGCAAAATAAAATCAGATTTGCTGTACAGTATCATTAACATTTCGAGTTGCCTCAATTCGCCTCCCGAAAGTTGTTCGGGTTTTTTATGAAAATGATCTTTATAAATGGCCAGGTTTGAAAATATGTTCCAAAATTTTTGATCAATTAGTATTTTAGCCAATTCCATTATCCGGATGCCGTTAGGTAAATAATTATGCTGCGGCAAATAAGCTATCCTGTTTTTATGGTAGCCCTTGCGGATAAATATATCGTCAATACTTACATATTTATAAGAGGGGGTAAGCGTACCAAATATGATTTTTAAAAGCGATGACTTACCGCTGCCGTTGCGGCCCAATAAGCCAATAACTTCGCCCTGTGCGCAATGAAGATAAACATCCCGCAATATCTTCCGGCCATTAAATGCCAGTTGTACGCTATCAACCTTTAATGTGAGCATAATGCAGTATTAATGGCAATAAGGTAACTAATAACAAAAAAATTATTATGTCAATGGTAAAAGCACTGAGGAATATCCGCCGTATACTATATCCCGCGTTGCGGAAATAGAAATAACTGTTTTTAGAAGAGTAATTATGCAAGCCAACCGCACATAGAAACCCCATTACTTTAGCAAACAATAGGCTTACTGTGTTTGCATGAACCCCATCAATAATAAAAATACCGGTTACAAGTATGCTGAAAGCTATATTATAAAGCAACAGCAGTTTATAAAATTGGAGTGAAAGGATACCTAAACGTTTCAACTAATAATTGTGACAATTAATCAAACAGATTAAATAGCGGATTATTGTTGTATCAGATCTTTAAGCTCGATTTAGTTCGCTAAAAATTGTAAATAACAAAAAAGCCTCCCGATAGGAAGGCTTTAAGTAGGTTACCCTAAATATGATTTCAGAATTTTACTCCTGCTGGTATGCCGCAAACGTTGCAGCGCTTTGTCTTTTATCTGCCTTACACGCTCACGGGTAAGGTTAAATTTTTCGCCGATCTCCTCTAACGAAAGGGGATGGTTGGTGCCTAAGCCAAAAAACAATACAATGATATCGCGCTCACGCTCGGTTAATGTTGAAAGCGAACGTTTGATCTCTTCAGACAATGATTCATTAATTAATATAGAATCGGTATTGGGCTCTGAATTTTCAAGTACGTCTAACAAAGTATTTTCTTCACCTTGCACAAACGGCGCATCCATAGATACATGGCGGCCGGAGTTGCTTAGCGTATCAGAAATTTTATCAACGGTAGTTTCCAGCATATCGGCCAGCTCTTCGGGTGAAGGCTCACGTTCAAATTCCTGCTCCAGTTTTGAAAATGCCTTGCTTATTTTACTTAACGAACCTACCTGGTTCAGCGGTAAACGCACAATACGCGATTGCTCGGCAATAGCCTGCAATATAGATTGACGTATCCACCATACCGCATACGATATGAACTTAAACCCCTTGGTTTCGTCGAAACGTTTGGCGGCTTTTATCAGGCCTAAGTTACCTTCGTTTATCAGGTCGCCCAGCGTTAAACCCTGGTTTTGATATTGCTTTGCAACTGATACCACGAAGCGCAGGTTGGTTTTGGTTAAGCGCTCTAAAGCGGCCTGGTCACCTTCGCGTATCTTTTGGGCTAAAATTACTTCTTCTTCGGCTGTGATTAGGTCAACTTTACCAATTTCGTGAAGATATTTGTCAAGTGATTGCGACTCACGGTTGGTAATTGATTGGGTTATTTTGAGTTGTCTCATTTATTTATAAACCTCGATTCTTTGAATTTAGAATTGAACGTGCAAAGGTACGAAAAGTTTTTGCTATATTTTAGTATAAAAAAAACATTCTATATTATTCATAATCAGCAATTAATTGCATGATTTTTGCGGTGCGCTATAACTCATCCAGTTTAAATGTTTCCTTTAAACGGATGCCCCTTTCTGTTTGCTGCAAGGTACAGCATTCGTTAACAGGATCATGCTCAAGGAACAAGATATAGTTTTTTATCAAGCGCTTCGGTTAAATACACCTTTTTTTCAGTTAATGTTTGTAAAGGGAACATGTCATAAGCCATTACGTAGGGGAGTGGCAAGTGCCCTACAGATGGCAGCAGATCGGCCATATATAATATTTGTTTTCCTTTGTAACCTATTAACGGCAGCATCATCGATTCCGTATGGCCATGTACAAACCGTATGCTTATTTGATCTGTAAATTTTACATTGTCGTGAACTTCAACAAACTTTAATTGCCCGCTTTCCTGTATAGGCAATATATTCTCTTTTAAAAATGAGGCTTTTTCGCGGTCGTTGGGGTTTACCGCCCAATCCCAATGTTTTTGATTACTCCAGTAGGTAGCGTTTTTAAACGCCGGAACCAGTTTTTCACCATCCCGCATAATTGCCCCGCCAACATGGTCAAAATGCAGGTGCGTTAAAAATACATCGGTAATATCACCCCTGTGAAAGCCATGCGCGGCTAATGAGCCATCTAAACTGGCGTTGCCATGCAAATAATAATGACTAAAAAACTTTTCGTTCTGCTTATTGCCTATGCCTGTATCAATTAATATCAGCCGCTTTCCGTCCTCGATCAGTAAACAGCGCATGGCCCAGGTGCATAAATTATTCTCATCGGCCGGGTTGGTTTTGTTCCATATTAGTTTAGGCACAACGCCAAACATGGCGCCGCCGTCTAATTTGAAAAAACCGGTGTCTATTGTGTATAATTTCATAGTTTTGAATGGTAAAAAGTGAGTGGTGAGTGTTAATAATTCATTGCTGATTCAAAATTACTCACTATTCACCTACTGCCAACTCACTACAAATGTATGCATTCTCCATAAGCATCGGCAGCCGCTTCCATAACGGCTTCGCTCATGGTAGGGTGGGGGTGTACCGATTTGATGATCTCATGCCCTGTAGCTTCTAACTTGCGGGCGGTTACTACTTCGGCTATCATTTCGGTAACATTATAGCCCAACATGTGCGCGCCTAAAAACTCGCCGTATTTGGCATCAAATATTACTTTAACAAAACCATCCTTAGCCCCGGCGGCACTTGCCTTGCCTGACGCGGAGAATGGAAATTTACCAACCTTAATTTCATAACCTGCTTCTTTAGCGGCTTTTTCGGTATAACCAACAGAAGCTATCTCGGGCATGCAGTAGGTACACCCGGGAATATTATTATAATCCAAAGATTCAGGTTGCAGGCCCGCTATTTTTTCAACGCAAATAATTCCTTCCGCGGAAGCCACATGCGCCAATGCCTGGCCCTTAACAATATCGCCAATGGCATAAATGCCTTCTACATTGGTACGGTAAAAATCGTCAACCAACACTTTGCCTTTATCGGTTTTAACACCGGTTTCTTCCAGACCAATGCCTTCAATATTGGTTGAAATGCCAACTGCCGATAATACAATTTCGGTTTCCAAAACTTCTGTTCCGGCAGCGGTTTTTACAGTTACTTTACAGGTTTCACCGGACGAATCGACCGATTCAACGTTTGCACCCGTCATGATATTGATGCCTTGTTTTTTAAGGATGCGCGCCAGTTGTTTTGAGATTTCCTCATCCTCTAATGGAACGATGTTATCCAGGTACTCAATAACGGTAACCTGTGTGCCAATTGAGTTATAGAAATAAGCAAACTCAATACCTATAGCGCCTGAGCCAACAACTATCATTGATTTGGGCTGCTTTGGCAATATCATAGCCTCGCGATAGCCAATTACTTTTTTATGATCTTGTTTAATGTTGGGCAACTCGCGCGAGCGGCCGCCTGTAGCTATAATAATATTTTTCGCGGTAAATTCTTTTACGTCATCGTTGTTTTTTACTTCAACAACACCCTTACTCTTTAATTTTCCGAACCCTGTTATTACATCTATCTTATTTTTCTTCATTAAAAATTGTACGCCCTTGCTCATACCGTCGGCAACGCCACGGCTTCTTTTTATAACGCTTTCAAAATCAACCTCACCGCCGTTTACTTTTATGCCATAGTCTGCCGCGTGGTTAAAATATTCAAATACCTGGGCGCTTTTTAATAATGCTTTGGTAGGGATACAGCCCCAGTTAAGGCAAATACCGCCTAACGACTCTTTTTCAACTATCGCGGTTTTTAAACCTAATTGAGCGGCGCGTATAGCGGCTACATAGCCACCCGGGCCCGACCCGATAACAATTATATCGTAGTTCATAATTTTTATAATATTAAAAACTCAAAGCTACGCAAAAGGGCTGAAATGCGAAAACTGCATCAACGGAATAACATCATTTGAGTATCACAATGTCTACTAAAACCATGGGTTAACCAAATGTTAGAAAGTTATAAAAAGTGTGAGTATCACATTTATAAGCAGTTATTTTTTTATATTTATACGCTTGTATGATTAAATGTTGATAAAAACATAATAATTGTTGGTGATTGTTAACACTAACTTAATACAAGTAATATAGTGATGGGTTATATTTGTTGCAATTAATTGATTCATTTATTCACCTAACAACAAAAAGTATGAGGAAGTTTCTACTCTCTTTATTCATTTGCCTTATTGCCGCGTATTTTGGTTTTGCGCAAACGGCGAATGCCCAAACATTAATTACAGGCAAACTGCTTGACGCGCAAACAAAAGAGCCACTTATTGGAGCTTCAGTTTTAGTAAAAGGAACAACGGTTGCAACATCCGCATCCCTTGACGGTTCTTTTAAGATAGCCGCCCCTACGGGTAGTACATTGGTATTTTCTTACATAGGTTATGTATCAAAGGAATTACCGGTAACCGGAAAAGACCTGGGTGAGATATTACTTGATGCTACATCAACTTCTATGAAAGAAATAGAGGTATCTGCCAATTCGCTGGCTATTAACAGGCAAACGCCAATAGCAGCATCTTCGGTTGGCCAGGTTTATATTGAAGAAAAAGGTGCAGGCGCTGAATTTCCCGAACTTTTGAAAGAAACACCAAGTGTAACGGTTTCAAGACAGGGTGGTGGTTATGGTGATTCCCGTATTAATATCCGCGGCTTTGGTAGTAATAACGTGGCGTTATTGCTTAACGGCATACCGATGAATGATGTTCAGGCAGGGAAAATTTACTGGAGCGACTTTGCCGGTTTAACGGATGTGACCACTTCAATGCAGGTACAACGCGGTTTAAGTGCTACTGATATTGCAGTTCCATCTGTAGGTGGTACCATTAATATCAGCACAATGAGCACTCAGACCCAAGAAGGCGGTACTATTTCGCAACAAATTGGAAGCTATGATGCGCTTAAAACGACTGTATCTTATTCAACCGGTTTAAACAGTAATGGTTGGTCTTCGTCGTTCCTCTTAGCAAAAAGTTCAGGTACATCGCCGGGCGCTGTAGGTTTATATTACAGCGGCTATAGTTATTTCCTGAATATTTCTAAAGTTTTGGGTACGAACCAAACCTTTAGTTTTAATATTTTGGGCGCGAGCCAAACTCATGCTCAACGTTATACCTATAACACTATATCTACCTACAGGCTCGAAGGCCCTCGTTTTAATACCGATTATGGTTATTATGGCGGTAAGTTATTGAGCGATGAACAAAATTTTTATAGCCAACCGCTTGCTTCAATAAATCATAACTGGAAAATAGATGATAAATCATCTTTATCAACCGTAGTAGCCGTAAATTGGGGTTCAGGTGCGGCACGTTATTTAAACAGTACATCTAACCTGCCACGTTTGGGAGATCAATACTCGCCTATTAATTTTGACGCGATTGCTCAAACTAACGCCGCCAGCCCTTCGGGCGCAGCCAGTAACTGGTTTTTGGATAATGAAAATGACCACGTACAAGCAAGTTTAATAAGCACTTATAAAAGAACATTTGCCGATTATTTTCATTTTTTAGCCGGCGTAGACTTAAGGTATTTCAGAGTTGAAAATTATTATAAAGTAGACGATCTGTTAAGCGGAGCGTACGTTATTGATACCAGGAACAGCAGCGCTACAAGCCCTACCGGTAACATTAACAATCCAAATGGACAAATTGGCGTGGGCGGTAAATTTAACAATGACTTTGCGTACCAGGTTCAATCTGAAGGCGGTTACCTGCAAACAGAATATATAAAAAATAATTTATCCGCCTTTGTTAACGTAGCAGGAAGCGAGACAGAAAATAGGAGAACAGATTATTTTAATTATGCCGCCGGTACCACTAACCAGAGCGCTTGGGTGAACTTTTTAGGTTTCCAGGCAAAAGGCGGAGTTAACTATAATATTGACGCACAAAACAACGTGTATGTAAATGGCGGATATATACAGAGAGCACCCCTTGTAGCTACCATTTTTGTTGATAAGAAAAATGATATTAATCCTAATGCTAAACCTGAGAAATTACTTGATTATGAATTAGGTTACCATTTCCAAAGCCCGATGTTTTCGGCTACTGTTTCTGCATATAATGCAACCTATCGCGACAGGGCAAAAATTACGACTAATCCTAATGTTAATAACGATGGCTCAGTCTCTGTGGCAAACATTTCAGGTATTAATGAAAGGCATGAAGGTGTTGAATTTGAAGGCAAATTCAGGCCTACTAAAGATGTTACTTTCAGCGGCAGTTTTTCGGTTGGTAATTTCTATTATTTAAGTAATACCGGTGCGGTACAAGTTACCAGCGATGCAGCCGGCGCGTCCACAACTAATCAACCATCATTATTATTAAAAGACTTAAAAGTGGGTGATTTTGGCGCTAACGCTACAGGAGCTCAAAACACAGCGTTCGTGGGCCTTGATGTTAATGTAATGCCGCAGGTAAAGATAGGCGCCGATTATACTTATTACAGCCGCTATTACGGTTCATACGACCCTACAAAAATTACCGCAACAGGCTATAGCGTTTACCAGATCCCTGATTATGGTGTAATGGATGCAAACATTATTTTCCGCTTTAAAATAGCCGGTTTAAATGCATCATTTATTGGAAATGTGTATAACCTGTTTAATACTTTGTATATTGCTGATGCTTATGATACTACAGTAGCTATACCAACTGTAAAAAGTACGCAGATGAATACAACGTACGTATGGTATGGCGCACCAAGATATTATATGACGACTATAAAAATTAAATTCTAAAAAATTAAAAAATATAGACATGAAAAAAAATTATTATTTATTGGCGCTTTTAGCGGTAACGTTCGCTTTTAGCTCCTGTAATCCTTTAAGTAATACTTATAAGGAATTAGGCCCGGCGCCGGTTAAAACGGTACCTGCGCAAACAGTCACTTACTCATTGACGGCTACTGACTATAAGCTTTTGCCAAGCACGGTTTATGCATCAACGTCGCTAAGTTTTTTAAACACGGCTGATGCAAATCAATATGTACCTGTTATTTTAAATTCAAAATATGGTACCTATCCTGATGGTTCAACAGCCGGCATAACTTTTAACATAGGTACCCCTGCTCCCTCAATTAAATTAGCTGATAGTGTTTATAACGCAACTGTTTTCGGGACCCAACCAACCGGGTTAACCTATACTTTGGTTAACAATGCCGATTATTTATTGTTGCCTACCAACAAATTTGCCGATTTTAGTATAGCACAAGTACTTACGTGGTTACCGTATAAATACACAGCACCGGTTGCAAATCAACTTGAGGTGTTAACCTGGATATTTTACCCAACCCTTTCGGCTACAGCGCCTCAAATTTGGCCGGGCATTGTTGTCAGCACAACCGGCTCACCAGCTGTAACAACTGCAACCGGCTCATTTTTGTACCTTAATGGCGCATGGATACAAGCATATCATTTAACTCCTGCGCAATACGCTGCAGTTGGAAAGGGGCAATACAACCAATTCTCGGCAACTGATGACGCTAATATAGTATCGTATTTAAATGGTATTTTAAAAGCAGACGCTTCTGTTACAGCAACCGCTACTCTTGGCAGTATTCAATACGTAAGCTTTAACTATTATCAAAGTACTACCACGGCGAAAGATTATAAAACAACCTCTCAACGTGTTATTGCCCTTGTTTTTGATGGCAACAACTGGGGGAGGGCTCAGGCTATAACAACCGCCACAGCAGCATTTAACAAGGTAAGTGGCGCATGGATAGGCGACCCAACAATATATTATACACTTACATCTGCTGATACCAAGCTTATTGGGAATCCAAACGGTACAAATAATACTACCATCGGCACATCGGCGCAAAGGGCAAATCTTTACCAATATGGTGATTTCTCCGGTTGGGCAACTGCTGATCTGGATAATGCAATGATCCTGGCATTAACTACAGATTTTCCAAGTCCAAAAGCAAATACACCATATAAGGTTACCTTCCTTTTATATACCGGGGGGAAAGATGTATCTACTACTTATGCCTTTACATATAACGGTACAGCATGGGTTGCAGGACAATAAGAACTTATACTACATATACCGCATAAAAAAACCCGGCCAATTGGCCGGGTTTTTTTTATAGGAAATTTTATGAATTAATTATATACAAACTCCCCGTATTCAGATATTATAGTTACTTGTTTTTGTTCAGCAGCCTCTACGTAGCCAATAATTTGGGCGTCAACGCCAAAGCTTTCTGATATTTTTATTAATTCGCCGGCTATTTCCTGTGGTACATATAATTCCATACGGTGGCCCATATTAAAAACCTTATACATTTCCTGCCAGCTTGTTTTTGATTCTTCCTGTATCAGTTTAAACAGTGGTGGGATAGGGAACAGGTTATTTTTTACAATATGCAGCCGGTCGATAAAGTGCAAAACCTTTGTTTGCGCCCCTCCGCTGCAATGTACCATGCCGTGTATGTCGGTTCTATACTTATCTAATACTTGTTTAATAATTGGCGCATAGGTACGCGTAGGCGATAATACTAGTTTACCTGCGGTTGCTGTTAAGCCGTTGCCAACGCTGACCAGATCTGTAAGATTTTTAGAGCCTGAGAATATCAATTCATAAGGTATAGCCGCGTCGTAACTTTCGGGGTATTTGCCGGCAATGGTTTTATTAAACACATCGTGCCTTGCCGAAGTTAAGCCGTTTGATCCCATACCCCCGTTATATTCAGTTTCATAACTGGCCTGCCCGTGTGAAGCAAGGCCTACTATAACATCGCCGGGTTTAATATGGTCGTTTGATATAACGTCGGCGCGCTTCATCCTGCACGTGACGGTCGAGTCGACAATTATGGTGCGTACCAGGTCGCCCACATCAGCGGTTTCTCCGCCCGTTGAATAAATGCCTATTCCGGCACTCCGAAGTTCGGCTAATATTTCTTCAGTACCATTTATAATTGCCGCGATCACTTCACCGGGTATCAAATTCTTATTTCTGCCGATAGTTGATGATAATAGAATATTGTCTATAGCCCCAACGCAAAGCAAATCGTCCAGGTTCATAATTATGGCATCCTGCGCTATGCCGCGCCAAACAGACAGGTCGCCCGTTTCTTTCCAGTAGGTATAGGCGAGCGATGATTTGGTACCCGCACCATCCGCGTGCATAATATTGCAATACAACGGATCGTTAGTTAATATATCAGGTATTATTTTGCAAAAGGCTTTCGGAAAAATGCCCTTGTCGATATTTTTTATAGCGTTATGTACATCGTCTTTTGAGGCGGATACGCCCCGTTGATCATATCTTTGCGAAGAAACCATGGCCCAAATATACTGGTTAATGCGGTTTTATTACCTACGCTTTTATACCTTTGTTTATTCAAATCAAAAAGCTCATAACCATTTTTTGATGAGCAATAGAATAACAACTATCTAATGAAAATAATTTCCTGGCTTCGCTTTCAATTAAAACGATCATTTGACCGGATCCGGAATGAAAATTTAAAAAAGAACGCGCTTCAAGCCATCCCTTTCTGGGTAGCTTCAATAATTACAGGCGGCGTAGCTGTATTATATACCAAACTATTTGTTCTTGCCGAAAATTGCACATCATTTGTTTTTAATCATCATGCCTGGGCATTATTTATCGTTTCGCCTGTTTGTTTTGTGCTATCCTGGTGGTTGGTACACCGCTTTGCGCCCTATTCAAGAGGAAGCGGTATACCACAGGTTATGGCGGCCATCCAGTTATCAAACCCCAAAACAGATCAAAAGGTAGTTGATAAGCTTGTAGGACTGCGCATTGTATTTATAAAGGTATTATCAAGTCTTGTTATGGCGCTTGGCGGCGGCGCTATAGGGAGGGAAGGGCCCACTATTCAAATCGCGGCATCAATTTATAAAATTGTATACCAATTATTGCCAAAATGGTGGCCCACAATTGCAAAAAAAAATATGCTGGTTACAGGTGCGGCCGCAGGTTTGGCTGCAGCTTTTAATACACCCCTTGGCGGTATTGTATTTGCTATTGAAGAATTGACCAAAACGCATTTCAGTTATTATAAAACGGCAATTTTTTCCTCGGTAATTATTGCTGGCTTATCGGCACAAGCATTATTGGGGCCTTATTTATATTTAGGGTACCCCAAACTTGATGGCTTATCAGGAAGTATTTTTTTTGGTGTCGCGCTTGTAGCGTTAATTTCAGGGTTATTGGGAAGCGGTATGTCTAAACTTATTTTGTTAATTTTTGCCTGGAAAGCCAAATTTAAATTTAGATGGCATCATATCATATATGTTGCAGGGTGTTCGGTTGTAATTGTTTGCCTGGCTTATTTTGTTAACCAGGAAGTTTTAGGGTCAGGCAAGGACATAATGGAAAAAACCCTTTTCTCATCTGATAAATATGTACACTGGTACACGCCATTATTAAGAATAGGGGGGCCTTTACTTTCTTTCACAACCGGTGGCGCGGGCGGCATATTTGCTCCGGCCCTTGGTGCAGGCGCAAGCGTGGGCTCGCTTGTAGCCAGTTGGTTCCGGGAATCGGATATTGACACTAATATGCTTATTTTAGCAGGTATGGTTGGCTTTTTAACGGGCGTAACCCGATCGCCTTTTACATCAGTAATACTGGTGCTTGAAATGACCGATCGCCATAGTGTGATTTTTCACCTCATATTGGCGGGTATGGTAGCAAGTTTAGCAGCTGTTTTAATTGATAAGCATTCGCTTTATGATCACCTTAAAATGCAATACATAAGAGATTTAAATACAGAGAAAGAAACAGAACTGACCGAACAGGTTGAAAGTGTTTAGCACTAAATTCGTGCAATTCGTTCCTGTTTATTTAATAAACAGCAGCTCCCTAAACTTAGGTAATGGCCATAAACTATCATCAACAAGTTGTTCCAGTTTATCAACATGGTAACGTATAGGTTGAAAGAATGATTTTACTTTTTCATCATAAGTTATGGCTTTTTCGCGCAGGTCTTCGATATCATTCGCTTTTTTGCGTTCAGCCACCATCTGGTCAACATTCAACTTAATAAAGTTAATATGTTCGGCAATTTGATTAATAATACCTAGCTGAACTTTATAAACCGATTCATTTAAGCCCAGATCTTTTAAACCTTTGGCATTTTCAATTAATTTACTTTGGTAATCAATGGCGGATGGAATAATAACATTGGTTACTAATTCGCCAATAACGCGAGCCTCTATCTGCAGCTTTTTGTAAAAGCTTTCTAACAATATTTCGTGGCGTGCATGCGCTTCGCGCTTAGTAAACACTGAGGTTTCCGCATATAATACCTCCGACTTTTCAGATATAAAAGCATCAAGCGCCTTTGGCGTGGTTTTAAAATTGGATAAGCCTCTTTGTTCTGCTTCTTTTTCCCATTCTTCACTATATCCATTGCCCTCAAAGCGTATGTTTTTTGATTCCTTGATATATTTTTTAATAACAATTAATAAAGCGACGTCCTTTTTTTCGCCTTTTCTTAATAATCTGTCAACATCATATTTGAATTTTTTAAGCTGATCGGCCACGATCAGGTTTAAAATAGTCATCGGGCTTGCAGAGTTCGCTGATGAACCCACCGCGCGCAATTCAAACTTGTTTCCTGTAAAAGCAAAAGGGGAGGTGCGGTTGCGGTCGGTATTATCTTTTAATATTTGCGGTATTTTCGGTATTCCTTGCCATAATAAAGCCTCATCCTTTATTTTTTTACTGATCCTTGAAGTTTCTATCTCATCCAGGAGTTCGCTTAACTGGCTTCCTAAAAATATAGATATAATTGCCGGCGGCGCTTCATTCGCGCCTAAGCGGTGGTCGTTATTTACAGAGGCTATAGACGCCCTTAACAGATCGGCATGTTCATATACCGCCTTTATGGTATTAACAAAAAAAGCGAGGAACATTAAATTGTTTTTTGGTGTTTTGCCCGGCGACAATAAGTTTTTGCCTGTATTGGTGATCATTGACCAATTATTATGCTTGCCCGATCCGTTAATACCCGCGTATGGCTTTTCATGAAGTAAAACTTTAAAATTATGGCGTTTTGCTACCCTGTCCATCAAATCCATTAATAGTTGATTATGATCAATGGCCAGGTTTATTTCTTCATAAATAGGTGCGCATTCAAATTGTGAAGGCGCGACTTCATTATGGCGTGTTTTTAAGGGGATACCTAATAATAAAGCTTCTGTTTCCATATCCTGCATAAACGCATATACACGCTCGGGTATGGAACCAAAATAATGGTCTTCGAGTTGCTGGTTTTTTGCAGACATGTGGCCAAAAAGCGTACGGCCGGTTAAATACATATCGGGGCGCGCATTAAATAAGGCAATATCAACCAAAAAATACTCCTGTTCAATGCCTAAAGACGCATTTACCTTTTCAACACTCTTATCAAAATAATGACATACTTCAACTGCAGCCTTATCAAGCGCGCTAACAGCTTTTAACAGGGGCACCTTATAATCAAGTGCTTCGCCTGTGTAGGAAACAAATACAGTGGGTATACACAAGGTACGCGCCATAATAAAGGCCGGAGATGAAGGGTCCCAGGCGGTATAGCCACGGGCT
>Ga0206912_1196_pt1 | contig 14170 bp, 12 predicted proteins | sample Alteio_BWOrgHeat_75_FD_152933 | JGI IMG/M metagenome (GOLD analysis project Ga0206912, IMG submission 152933) | Enriched cells from forest soil in Barre Woods Harvard Forest LTER site, Petersham, Massachusetts, United States -... | ecosystem: Environmental > Terrestrial > Soil > Temperate forest >... | reverse complement strand
TTGGCATTCTTTAATATAATTATATAATAAACATTATAATATAAAAAATGCTTTAAGTCAAATAATGTATTTAATTAATACGAATTAATTGCTTGTTGCTCAGCATCTCGAAAGTAGGGAACAAGTCCAGGAGTCTCTTCCTTCATCCAGCGGAGTAGTGGCTTTAATCGGTTTAAGTCTTTTACGAATCGATCTTTCTTCAAAGGCACCTTTTTCAGAACGAGCTTGCCGCCATCGATGTAGATAGCACGATCAGGCAAAAACCCGATGTTGTTCTTGTAGATAAGTGCATTGTCATTGTCCTGCACTCCCCGCTTGGCACACGTAGCTAAAAGATCAAAGATCTGCTTAATTCTCAACTTCGCCTCGTCTAATTTCCCCTCTTGCACGAGCTTCTTGAAGGTGGGCTTAATATGCTCAGCTTTGTATTGAACAATAAACTGGCAATCATCGAGAGAGACCTGATATGTACGACCAATCTTATCGGTAATCTCAACAGTCGGAAATAAATTCTTAGTCATATTCAAGTGAGTAAAAATCAACCCTGTCTCATAAGCTGCATGCTCTTGAGCAGTCTTACAACTTCTCATGAGATATTCGCGGCGGCGATTGAGCGACATAATCCTCGTCGTTCTCCACTCTTCAAAAATGGGCATTGCTGGAAGCTTCATTACAAAATCGGGAAGCCGCAGGCGCTGGTGGCGAAAGAACTTTAAGACATATTGCTTATCGGCACTTTCAAATGCATAACACTGAAAACCATGGGCTAAGTAGGTATAGGGTTGAGAGAGGGCTGAAAGCGCCTTTTCATATTGCTCAGCAGCTGGATTAATATTCCAGCGTGCTTCTACAGGCAGGTTTGATTCAATCTTCGATAGAGCAAAACCATCGGCCCGAGAATCCCACCATAAAACGCCCTGAATAAGGCCAAAAATTAAGAAAACAGCAACAATCCACTTTAGTATTCGGGCCATTTTATCAAACCTCTACTCGTTGAATCGCAGCTTTTAAAAGCTCATTAACAATATCGGGCGAAGCAGAGCCTTTCGTTCGCTTCATCACCTGCCCAACCAAAAAGCCAAATGCTCGATCACGGCCAGCTCTAAAGTCGATAACAGATTGGGTATTTGCTTTAACAACCTCATCAACAATAATCGAAAGCTGAGATACATCTGAAACAGGCTGAAAATCGGGATTTTCAGAAACAAGTATCTTTGGAGAAACGGTTGGACGCTCCATCATGAGATCAGCAACACTTTTTGCAATTTTACCAGTAATAGTACCTTTGACAATCATCTCAACAAGCTCACCGACATTCCTAGAAGATATGCCCGACTCATAAATCGATTTGCCAATTTCTTTAAGCCTTCCAAAAAACTCAACTGTAATCCAGTTAGCAACAAGCCTAGGTTCTAGGCATACTTGCAAAGCCTCTTCAAAATAGTGAGCAAGCTTTTTATCAGTCGCAATGAGATAAGCTGTTGCAGGAGTCAGCTTGAACTCTTCAACAAGCCGTCGCTCCTTCTGAAGTGGAAGCTCTGGCAAAGTCTTTCGAACCTCTTCGATAAATTCTTTAGTAACTACAACCGGCGGCAAATCAGGTTCTGGAAAATAGCGGTAGTCTTCTGCATCTTCCTTGCTGCGCATCAAGATCGTTTTCTTCAGTTCCGGATCCCAGCGAACGGTAGACTGTGTAACTTCCCCATTGTTTTGATAAAGCGCAATCTGCCGATCAATTTCATGCTCAACAGCTAACTCGAGGTTAGAAAAGGAGTTCATGTTCTTGATTTCGGTCTTATTGCGTAAACCCTTTTCCCCGATCTTTCGAACAGAGATATTGACATCAAAACGAATAGATCCCTCTTCCATATTGCAGTCGGATGCTTCTAAGTAATCCAAAATGGCGCGTATTGCTTGTGCATAGGCAACTGCCTCTTTGGATGAGCGGATGCATGGCTCAGATACGATCTCAATCAACGGAACGCCCGCCCGATTAAAATCAACACCTGCAAAGGATGTAAAATGCTTCAGCATGCCTGAATCATCTTCAAGCTGTGTTCTGGTAATCTCAAAGTCGCGCTCAACACCATCGACAAGCGCAGTCACAACGCCGCCCTTGCAGATGGGATATTCGAATTGGGTAATCTGAAAATTTCTTGGGCTGTCGGGATAAAAGTAGGACTTGCGCTCAAATCGGCTCCAAAGCGAGATTTCACTCTTTACAGCAAGGCCAAATTGTACAGCTTTTCGGACATCCTCTTTGTTTAAAACGGGAAGAGCGCCGTGAAGTCCCAAAGATACTTCATCAATATTTGTGTTTGGGCTATCTCCAAATCGATTCCGAGCTGGGCTGAAAAGCTTAGATTTTGTGTTGAGCTCTGCGTGGACCTCAAGACCTATTACTGGCTCCCAACCTTGTCGATGCGCATGTTTTGACATAAGTAGTTCCTTACCGTGCAAGCGTTGGCATTTGTTTATGATAGGTCGTCGCCTTCTGAAAGGCATGTCCTGCAGAAATAACGGCATCATCTTGCATCTGCTGACCCATCAACTGGAGTCCTAAAGGCCGCCCCTGTCCATCGAAGCCTGAGGGAATTGAAATAGCGGGAAGCCCAGCAAGGTTTGCTCCCACGGTGAAAATATCTTCCAGATAAAGCGACAAAGGATCTTTATGGCTTCCGCGAGCAAAAGCGCCGCTCATGGCAGGAGGCGTTGCAATCAGGTGGCATTTTTTAAACTCATGATGAAACTGCTCAATAATCTTGCTCCGGACTTTTATCCCCTTTTTGTAGTAGGCATCTTGATATCCAGACGCAAGCACAAAGGTTCCAATCATGATTCTGCGTTTTACCTCATCGCCAAATCCCTCCTCTCGCGATAACCCATAGATCTGATCCAGTGTTTCGGCGTTAGGTGATCGATAGCCATAGCGAATGCCATCAAAGCGGGCAAGATTGGTCGAAAGCTCAGCTGTTGCAACAATGTAGTAGGTCGGGATGGCAGCATGTAAAATATCGAGGTTTACCTCGATAAGCTTTGCGCCCATGTCTTGATACACTTTTAAAGCCTCATCAAAGTTCTTGCGAACGTGTGGCTTTATCTGCTCAAGAAACTTCCATGGCACTCCGATCGTCAGATTTTTCGGCAGCTCTTGAGTCATCTGTTCAAATGTATGGTTAGGCAGCCGGATGCTTGTCGAATCATGCTCGCATGGAGCTCCTAAAACGGATTGGACATAGGCCACATCTTCGCATGAGGCAGCAAGAGGGCCAATCTGATCTAAAGAGGATCCAAAGGCAACGAGACCCCATCGAGAGACGCGGCCGTAGGTCGATTTATAAGCCGTTACACCGCAATAGGCCCCAGGAAGGCGTACAGATCCGCCCGTATCGCTCCCCAAAGCTACAATAGCCATGCGCGCAGCCACTGCTGCAGCAGAGCCGCCAGATGAGCCGCCAGGAACGAGGTTTAGATCCCAAGGATTATTGGTCTGTTTCAGAGCTGAATTTTCGCAGGAAGAGCCCATAGCAAACTCATCGAGGTTGGTCTTGCCAAGGATAATTCCATCTTCTTGTTCAATCAATCTTGAAACGGTGGCATCGAATGGCGATACAAAAGTTTCTAAAATTTTGGACGCACAGGTGGTCTTTTCCCCTTTCAAATTGATGTTGTCTTTAAGAGCAAAAGGAACGCCTGCAAAGAGGCCAACTCTTTCGCCTTTATTCACTTTTGCATCAATATGTGAAGCTTTCTTCAGAGCACGATCAGATAAGATCGATAAAAAAGCACCCACCTGACCATCGAGCTTAGAAATTCGGTTGAGAAAGTATTGAGTTGACTCAACGGCTGAAACTTGTTTGGAAGCGATTAAGTCTCGTATTTCTTTTAAAGAACGTGTGTGTAGATCCATAAGGAGTTACTCTTTCATAACGGTTGGAATACGGACGAGCTGAGCAATCGATTGAGTTCCTTTTAAAAAATCTTCTTGTTGGACAGTATTCTCAGGCTCATCTTCTCGAAGGGGTGTTTGTGATATAAATTGGGATACGTAGCTGCACTCTTCGACATCATCGGTTGCAACTTTATTGAGCTCTTCAAAATAGGCTACGATCTTTTCTAGATCTCGAACCATTGAGGGAAGTTTTTCATCGGGACAGGCAATACGGCTCAACTTAGCCAGGTGGCGTATCAATTTTTCATCTACATGAATCATAAGATTTTTAATTGTTTTGTAGTGTAAGAATAAAGGAATACAAAATAAAAAAATACAAGAGAAAAAAACAGAGGATTGATGGATTGAGGTTATGACATCGATAGAAATTCATGCTCCAAAAAATTTTGTCTTGAACCTTCTCTCGAATCCCTTCTATATCAAGCGACTATTCGCGCCTTATAGCTCATATATTCAGCAAGAGGCATTCCAAATCCGCTATCAAGCCAAAACATGGGGACTGATTAAAACGATTGAAAGGCATATCTCGACGGTGACTCCTTCCAGCTGCCGAGTACATGACACTCTCTCTTGCTCTGGAATGCTCCCCTGTTTACGATACGTCCACGCGTATGTGCTCAAGGAGATGAAATCTTTAAGCCAGTATCAGCTAGCTCGCATTCAGCAGGATGCTGAATATACCTTTAAAAATCCTTTCAAACCATGTTCCGTCCTCATCACTGGAGCATCCGGTTTTATTGGATCGTCTCTTAAAACGTACCTATCTGCCCTTGGCTGCACGGTCTATTCCCTTGTACGGCATGTTCCCAATTGCCCATCTGAAATTCAATGGGATCCAGACAAAGGTCTCATCCCTTTACAGAAGATTGAGGGAATCGATGTCTTTATTAATTTAAGTGGAGCATCTATTGCTGAAAAGCGCTGGAGTGCATCAAGAATGAAACTCCTCAAATCTTCACGCCTAGAGGCAACGAGAACTTTGGTCAAGGCAATTTCTCAATTAAAACAGCCTCCAAGGCTCTTTATTTCTATGTCCGGCATCAGCATCTATGGCAAAGGCACCTTTCTCGCTAAGCTTGCTGAAGATTGGGAAAAAGAAGCCCAATTAGCATCTCCAAAAACACGTGTGGTGCTTCTTCGAACAGCAACCGTCCTCTCAGCCCTTGGCGGAGCGCTGCCTAAAATTACCAGATCAATACGCTACGGCTTTGCAGGCAGAATCGGTTCGGGCCAACAGCCCCTTCCCTGGATCAGTCTCTATGATCTTGAAAATTTAATACTGTTTTGTATCACACATGATGAGATTGCAGGGCCTATAGATGCTGTAAGCAGTGATGTGCCAACGCAAAAAGAGTTTATGCGCGCCATTGGAAAAGTCATACACCGCCCAACCATTATTCCTCTTCCTGCTCTCGTTGTACGTTTGCTTTTTGGAAAAATGGGGGACGAGCTTCTTCTTCAAGGAATCAGCCCTCCTCCAACAGAAGAAAAATTCAAGTTTGTTCCTTTACTCTCGTTCTTAAAAACTGAAATTGGCAACAATTCTTAAGAGGTACAATCCCATGAATTTTTTAAAACTTATTTGCCTTATTATTTCAATCCCCTCACTTGCCTTTGGCTTATTTGAAATAGATAGAGGATATACTGTGACAGCCACCCTTGCAGTAGATGTCATAGGGACTGTGAGCATGACTCCCTATATCATGAATCCTGTTGGTGATATATTTTCTCAAGCGCCTGTATCGCTTTCCAATGAATCCTACACATTTTCAAGCTTCTTGATTACAGATCCATTTGTTGGACGTTATGTTGTTGGGTTTTTTATTAATCCAAGTACAGATGCTACTGTGGGCATAGATATGACTAATACCCATTTTGTAACCCCCCTGTTCACATTTAGGCTTCGACCAACAAATGCAAATGATTATAGTGTCTCCCCATCTGCAGGTGTTCAAACAAGTCTCAGTTTCATTCTCAACTATGCCTCCGTTCAGTCGCTAAAGCCTCACTAAAAAATTATGCGCTGTGCATTTTCAGCATGTAAAAACTCTCAACATTAATTGCATCTCGATGCTATCTAGAAATCTAGGTTTTCACTAAGCTCAATACATGTTCAAAAATTTTGTTCGCCTTATAGCTTTTCTCTTAGTGCTGTTTTTCCCCTCACGAGGATTTAGTCTCTTTGATCAAGATGTGGGATCAACACTTACTGTATCGCTTGGAATAGATGTCTCAGGAACCGTAAAAGTCACTCCCTACGTTGTAACGCCAGTCGGTCAAATAGTTACTCAATCTCCCGTAACACTTACGAATCAAAACTATACATTTTCAACCTTCTCAATTTCAAACCCATTCATTGGACCCTATACTGTGGGAATCTTTATCAATTCAACAACCGACTCAGTCGTTGCCATAGATACGACAAATACCTATTTTGCAGAGCCTATCTTTACATTGGCCGTGCAGCCGACAGATTCATATCAGTACAGCGTTTCACCTTCAGCAGGTGACATCACAACTCTTATCGTTCACTTCGATTACGTAACAACTGATTTCATTACACCGCCGTAACTTCAATCGTTTTTAATCAATCCTTAATATTAATCATTCAAGATTAGGCATTATTTTATAGAGGAAACCCACTATGCCCGCAGGAACCATCGATCTAAACAGATCCAATCCAAATATAACAGGTGCAGTTGCTCTGAACCAAGAAATCAGTTCAACTGAAGTCAAATCAACTAACGCCCAGCCCGTTACGTCAAAAGTGCAAAAAGTTTATGAATTCATCATTGCTAAGTTTCATGAACTGCAAGCATTCTTTCAAAAGGTTGGTGCAGCGATACAGGTCAAGTGGAGTCAATGTAAAGGCAAAATCGCCGAACTTGCAAAAAAATGCGAAGCGGCTTTTGTCCGATTTGCACAAGCCGCCATTGAAAAAACTTTCGAGTTTAAAGCCTATCTTGAAAAAACTTTTGAAGTTGACCTCGATACAGTCGCTCATAAAGTTGTAGCCCTTGCAATTCAAATTGCAAAAATTGCAGCAGCTGCCATTCTCTTTCTCTCTAACTCGAGCGTGTTTGTTTTAGGTGCTGTTGTCGGTTTTGCAGCATCGAACAAAATGAAAGAAATCCTCGATTCTGGAATTAGAGTGTGGTCTGATCTTAAACCTCTTGAAAAAGCAGCCGTAGCGGCAGCTGGATCCATCGCTTGGCCAATCACTCTAGCAATGAGTGCATTCTTTTCTGGCGCTGCCGTCTCACTCTATCTCCAAGAGCGAGCCAAAAATAGGCAGATACAAGCTCAGCAGATACAAGCTCAGCAGATTCAGCCAGTACAACAAGTAGTAGTCGAACCAACTAAGTAAAGATTACTCACCTCATGGGCAATAGTTCCTATTGCCCTAATTAATCCCTCTATTTGTAAAAAATAAATTTACCCTATAGAGTCATTTTTATCCCCAGCAACAACCACCTCATAAGAGGTAGTGGTTGCGTCTGGAAAAATTTCTATGAAGGGTGATTTAAGATTTATGAAATATCCTCTCGGTACATTTAAGACAGTACGGTCGTTCTGTGTCGCTGCTGTTCTTTTTGGAACGAACCAAATCTCAGGAGAAGATTATAATTATATTTCACCTATTATTGCTCAAGACGGCCTTGGAAATATGGTATCCGTATATCTTGCGCAAAATGATTCTGGAAATGCTGTCGTAATAGGCTCTACCTGCACGGCTGGTTCACCTTGGTCATCACCCACGCAACTCTCTGATGATTCTGAAAGCGCCCAAAATATTCAAATAGCATCGGATGCTTCATCTGGAGTCATCCTTGTAACATGGACAGCTCTTGATATTGCTGCTGGAACTGACTTTGTCCTTGCCACCACCTATAAAAATAGTGATGGCTGGGGCACTACAAACAAAATCTCATTACCTACTGAAGATGGTGCTTGGGATGATCAAAAATGCTCTGTTGCTGCAAGTGGAGTGATGGCAGTTGTTTGGACCAGCTACATTAATGGCACTCAAGCTATTCGCTCTGCAAATGGTATATATGGCACAACCGGCTCAAACGTAGGTCCTTGGAATACCCCAGTAACTCTTGCAAGTCCGAATATAAAACCAATAGCTTTCGCAAGTAGCTAAATTTGTATTCTAACTGAGAGAGTGATCTACCTCATCACTTATGGGCTATAGTATACCCTCCTATTGCCCAATTTGTCTAAAGACTTGCCCATGCGGACATCTCCCCATTTGTAAATAAATATCTTTAAATATAGAGTTAAATTTACCCCAAAAATAGCCGCCTCTAAGAGGTGATTATACCCATTGGTGCTTGGGGAAAACTCAATCTAATGAGGGAAAATTTATGAACTATCTTCTCAAAAAAGTGAACGTAGTAAAGTCATTATGCGTAGCTGCTGTTCTTTTAGGAGCGAGCCATCTCGTAGCATCAGACTCTAATTATATATCACCTCAAGACGCGGGAGACGGTTCTGGAAATGCAGTAGCCGTATATATGGCGCAAAACAGTTCTGGAAACTATGTCATAAAAGCTAATACCAGGATTTATGGGTCGGCTTGGTCATCACCTCTTCAACTCTCTGTAGATACTGAATCTGCTCAAAATATCCGAATGATGGGAGACGCTTCAACTGGAGTCGTCCTTGTTACATGGACAGCTCTTGATGCCACTGCTGGAACAGACTTTGTCCTGGCTGCCACCTGGTCAGCTGCTGCGGGATGGAGCTCTACATACAAAATCTCTTTATCTACTGAAGATGCTGCCTGGGATGATCAAAGATGTACTATTGATGCTAGTGGAGTGATGACCGTTGTTTATACCAGCTATGTCTCAAGCACTCAAGTCATTCGTTCTGTACAAGGTTTGTATGGCACAACCGGCAACCACGTCGGCCCATGGAATAATCCAATCACAATTGCAACTCCATAATTTGCAAGTCCTTAAACTGAATAAGAGGTATTGCAATAGAAAACACACCTATCTTGGTTCGAGATGGGTGTGTGAAAGAGTGAATATGGTTATACAATCCAAGGAGTTCATATGTTAAAAATTCTCTCAATTATGAGCGTGTGCATCAGCATGCTCTTCTCTAGCACTTGCAGTGCGACTGATAGCTATGCTGTGTGCATAAATGCCAAAGGTCAACTTGGAGGACTACTCCACAGCTTTTGGAGCAAAGTAAAAACGGATCCTTCATGGGGGGATACAAGCTATCAAAACTACGACCCTTTTTGCCAAATCACACAATTTTTCCCAGCTTTTCTCTGTGAAAGAGCCTATATCAATGCTCTGAAAAATGCTCTTAACGATGTCGGCGGCTTGTCTCAAACTATTCAAGTGCAAGGCTTCTACCGCGAACCCTTCATTGACTACCTCAAACTCCAATCTCCCTTCTTACTCGCTCTTGCAAACGCCTTTGTTTACGAAGCGAACGTGGACCAATCTCAAGTTATCCGTCCAGAAGTGTTTCCCTATTACATTAGGTTGAGAAATAACCAGTTTATCAATAACCCTCAATATCAAATGGGCCTCGCAAACCAGCTCAATACTCAAATAACGTTCAATGCGCCCTTCAAATGGTCCGTCTGCCTGTACAAAAAGGATTCGACGGGAACTCTCTACCTAGTTGCTGAGATAAAGCTAAACTAAAACAGTGCCAGGTGTGTCTGTTTTAACTTGTTTTCCAAGTTAAAACAGACACTTTTATTACTTTGAAAATGTTACATTCGCGCCCGGTTGGAGCTCTAAAGATTTTTCCGGGTCTAGAAGATCTAAAGGCCTTGTCTCTGCAAGCTTCAAGTTGATCCAGCTTAAGTTCTTCAAAACACAATCACGAACATAGTCTGGCAATGCCGGATTAGAGAGCAATAAATCTGAAGAAATCTTAGCTTCCACAAACTCATCAACCCAATAGGCGCAAATAGAATACTCAAGGAGTATTCCCCAATCATAGATCCAACTCTCTACAAAGAGGACATCATGAGAATGTGGAATGGATAGAGCCTCACGCGCAATGTTTAATCCAGAAGCGTAGTCGCCTTTACGTCGATAGTAGTTGCATAAACGAAAGAGCGGCTCTGCGCGTACTGGCCTCATCTTAAAAGCAGTTAAATACGTATGTACAATTACATCCTCAGGCATATTTTCTGCCTCTTGTAGAATGCCAATCTGCAACTTTGACCAGAAAAGTTCTTGATCAAACCCCCCCATGGCTATTCTTTTCTCATACTTTTCAATGGCTTTCTTATTTTCACCTGCGTCTCGATAACTTTGAGCAAGGTAAAACATGTACCGTGAGTTGTTAGGCTCATCTTTAAGACCCGCTTCAAGCACGGCCGCATCTTTAAGAAACTTCTTTGGATCTTTTGAGCGAGCTCCATCGGTTCGAACAATATTGGTAACGTTTGGCAATGTATCAACTGTCCGAGCTAATGGAGAATCAAGCCACTCATGAAGCACTCCATGCCATTTCCACATGAGAATGTTTTTCACTATCAATACTCTTCCATAATTCATTCCGCAAAATCGAGTATCGATGTAGTAATAATCTTTATCGAGAATAGGCTTTTTAAAATCAGGGCTATACTCGAACATCTCATCAGCATCAATAAAGAGCACATAGTCCCCCTTCCCCTTTGCAAGCTGAAGCGCTTCATTGCGATTATGTCCAAAGTTCTTCCAGGGACGTTCATGAAGCTCTCCTGGAATATCCTTCATAAATTCTCGGATGATATCTTGTGTTCCGTCGCTTGATCCTGTATCGACGATTACCCAGTAATCAATCATCGGTTTTACAGAACCCAAGCACCTCTTAATGACTTGGGCTTCATCTTTGACTATCATGTTTAAACAAATGGTAGGAGGTTTGCTCTCGGGAGCAGCTACTGCAAATAGAGTCTGAAACCCAACTCCAAAACAGACAATAAATAACAAAAACAATCTCATTCGTGTATTCGATTTCATATGTCCTCAACTCAATTTTTCAAATATAATATACGCCCCAATATCACCGGTCACACCTGTTCCAAACGATCCATTTCCTGATCCATTAAAGACGACCTGTACCGTGTTCGTTGCAGCAAGAGTTAAATCAAGGGTCACTATTGAGAAGACGTTTGTAGCCGAAAATGACTGCCCAGCCGCTTGGTTAGTTCCATTTACTGTTAAATTCACCGGTGAGCCGCCTTTATTGGTAGCATAATACATGTACGTAATTTCGTAATCTCCCGCCGTATTAATCGTAAAGGTTAAACCTCCATCAGCTGTTGTAACCCCGGCATCATTTACACCTGTATTTTCAAACTGAATAGGGCTTCCACTGTGTATGGACTGAGATGCAACGGTACTATAAAAATGTGCATATGAGGCCACGACAGTACCTGTCGCCCCTGTTGCACCTGTTGGGCCAATACCTGTGGGTCCTGTAGCTCCTTTTGCAGTTCCTGTGGCCCCAGTTGCACCTGTTTGACCAATACCTGTAGCACCAGTTGCGCCTGTCGGACCCTTAGAACCTGTCGCACCTGTTGCACCCGTTGGGCTCGCTCCCGTCGGGCCTGTTGGTCCTGTCGGACCTGTTGCTCCTGTTGCACCTGTTGGGCTCGCTCCCGTGGCACCTGTTGGACCTGTCGGACCTGTGGCCCCAGTTGCACCTGTTTGACCAATACCTGTAGCACCAGTGGGGCCTGTCGGACCCTTAGAACCTGTCGCACCTGTTGCACCTGTTGGGCTCGCTCCCGTCGGGCCTGTCGGTCCTGTTGGACCTGTTGCGCCGGTTGCACCCGTTGGGCTTGCTCCCGTTGCTCCCGTCGGGCCTGTTGGTCCTGTCGGACCTGTTGCTCCTGTTGCACCCGTTGGGCTGGCTCCCGTGGCGCCTGTTGGACCTGTCGGACCTGTTGCGCCTGTTGCACCCGTTGGGCTCGCTCCCGTTGCTCCTGTCGGTCCTGTTGGACCTGTCGCACCTGTTGCACCCGTTGGGCTCGCTCCCGTTGCTCCTGTCGGACCTGTCGGACCTGTTGCGCCTGTTGCACCCGTTGGGCTCGCTCCCGTTGCTCCTGTCGGTCCTGTCGGACCTGTTGCTCCTGTTGCACCCGTTGGGCTCGCTCCCGTTGCTCCTGTCGGACCTGTCGGACCTGTTGCTCCTGTTGCACCTGTTGGGCTCGCTCCCGTTGCTCCTGTCGGTCCTGTCGGACCTGTTGCTCCTGTTGCACCCGTTGGGCTCGCTCCCGTTGCACCCGTTGGTCCTGTCGCACCAGTCACACCTGTTGCACCTGTTGGGCTCGCTCCCGTTGCTCCTGTTGGTCCTGTCGGACCCGTTGCACCTGTTGCACCCGTTGGGCTTGCTCCCGTTGCTCCTGTAGGACCGGTCGGACCTGTTACGCCAGTTACACCTGTCGCGCCTGTTGCGCCTGTTGCTCCTGTGGGACCTGTCGGACCTGTCGGACCTGTTGCGCCTGTTGCACCTGCCGCGCCTGTCGCGCCTGTTGCTCCTGTCACACCTGTCGGACCTGTTGCTCCTGTTGCACCCGTTGGACTCGCTCCCGTTGCTCCTGTCGCACCTGTTGCACCGGTTGCACCCGTTGGACTCGCACCCGTTGCACCCGTTGGCCCTGTCGGACCGGTTGGTCCTGTCGGACCCGTTGGACCGGTTACGGATGTCCCAGTTACACCCGTTGGCCCTGTCGGACCTGTTGCTCCAGTAACACCTGTTGCGCCTGTAGCTCCTGTTACACCTGTCGGCCCTGTAGCTCCTGTTACGCCTGTTGCCCCCGTTGGACTAGCTCCCGTTGCACCCGTTGGTCCTGTAGCTCCTGTTACGCCTGTTGCACCCGTTACAGTCATACCCGTTGCACCCGTTGGTCCTGTTGCCCCTGTCGCGCCTGTTGCACCCGTTGGGCTCATCCCCGTTGCACCTGTTGGTCCTGTAGGGCCGGTTGGTCCAGTCGGACCAGTTGAACCTGTAGGGCTTGCTCCTGTCGCGCCAGTTACTCCCGTCGGACCTGTTGCTCCAGTAACACCTGTTGCACCTGTTGCTCCTGTTACACCTGTCGGCCCTGTAGCTCCAGTTACGCCCGTTGCACCCGTTGGGCTCGCTCCCGTTGCACCCGTTGGACCCGTAGCTCCTGTTACGCCTGTTGCACCCGTTAGACTCATACCTGTCGCACCCGTTGGACCTGTTGCTCCTGTTACGCCTGTTGCCCCCGTTACGCTCATTCCCGTTGCACCCGTTGGCCCTGTCGGACCGGTTGGTCCTGTCGGGCCAGTTGCTCCTGTTGCGCAGAATCCTGTCGCACCAGTTACTCCCGTCGGACCTGTTGCTCCAGTAACACCTGTTGCACCTGTTGCTCCTGTTACACCTGTCGGCCCTGTAGCTCCTGTTACGCCTGTTGCACCCATTGGGCTCGCTCCCGTTGCACCTGTTGGTCCTGTAGCTCCTGTAACGCCTGTAGCACCCGTTAGACTCATACCTGTCGCACCCGTTGGTCCAGTCGCTCCTGTCGCGCCTGTTGCACCCGTTGGGCTCGCTCCCGTTGCACCCGTTGGCCCTGTCGGACCTGTTGGACCCGTTGCACCTGTTGGACCGGTTGGTCCAGTTGGACCCGTAGCACCTGTCACACCAGTAGGACCGGTTGCGCCTGTCACTCCTGTTGCACCGGTAACACCTGTCGCGCCCGTAGCTCCCGTCACACCAGTAGGACCTGTTGGACCTGTTGCGCCTGTAGCGCCTGTTGGACCCGTTGAGCCAGTTGCACCAGTCGGACATGCTCCAGTTGTTCCTGTAGGACCTGTAGCGCCAGTGGGACCTGTCGCGCCTGTAACACCCGTTGGACCCGTTGGACCAGCCGGCCCAGTAGCACCGGTTGCACCTGTAACACCTGTTGCACCTGTAACACCTGTTGCGCCTGTTACCCCTGTTACGCCCGTAGCTCCTGTCACACCAGTAGGACCAGTTGATCCCGTTGGACCAGTTGCGCCCGTAGCTCCGGTCACGCCTGTTGGACCCGTAGCTCCGGTCACACCTGTTGGACCCGTCGGACCGGTTGGACCTGTTGCACCGGTTGGACCCGTTGGACCAGTTGCGCCCGTCGCACCTGTTGGACCCGTTGAACCCATTGCTCCTGTGGCTCCAGTCGAGCCTGTGGCTCCTGTACCTCCAGTGGCTCCTGTGGGTCCGGTAGAACCGGTTGCACCTGTG